>Ga0207422_1001065_pt1 | contig 64420 bp, 53 predicted proteins | sample MarCyaLeptolynsp_FD_187757 | JGI IMG/M metagenome (GOLD analysis project Ga0207422, IMG submission 187757) | Marine cyanobacterial communities from Panama - species 1 Leptolyngbya sp. (SPAdes) | ecosystem: Environmental > Aquatic > Marine > Unclassified | place: Panama: Panama City | collected...
GTCGGCCGGTGCGGGCTTCATCGTCGCCATCGCCGGCGCCATCATGACCATGCCCGGCCTGCCCCGCGTGCCCGCCGCAAACTCAATCCACCTCAACCAGAACGGCGATATCGAAGGCCTGTTCTGAGTCGCGACGGGGACTTAGGGGGAAATTGCGAGGAGATTTGAATCCGAATGGGTTTCGGGTGGGAGGTATTTGGATCTTCCTCAGCCCAAATGCTGGAGTGCATAAAGCGCCGCACCGCCAGCGCCAACAAGCAGGACAAAGGTCAAGCCAATGACCCAGAAGCTGGGACCGGAGGCCTTCTTCTGTTCGGGCCGTGGGCGATTCGCCCGAGGTTCGATATCGTCCCTAGGCTTAGAAGCCTTTTTCTTCTTAGGGGTCGGTTTCGAGGGTGCCGCGGCTGCCGGCTGTTCGCTCCGCACCTTCGGCGTCTCGTAGACGGTCTTGCTTCGGGTCCGCTTGGAGGTCTCGTCGTGTGTCTCTTCGACGACCCGCGTTTCCATGGCGCGGAGGCCGGTCTCCAGGCGCCGCGCTTCGGAGAGCGCAAGCTCCTTCTCGTCGAAGATTGCTTGAATTTCCCACTTTCCCGCATTGTAGCGGTGCACTTCATATGCGACGAGCACGGACATGGATAACTTTGCCTCCTGCCCCTACTCGGCGCCCAGCTTCTCTTCAGCGACCGCGGGAACCCGCAGGCAGTTCGCGGCGCCGAGAAGTGCATTGATATTGGTGCCGTCTGACGACAGCGGCAGAAGGATGCTGCGGAACTTCACAAGGGTCTCGCCTTCCGTGAATTCATCGCCCAGAGAGATCGGAACGTTCTTTGCCAAGACGCGGCTGATGTATTCTGCCGACCTCGCCAGCAGCGTTCCGTCCGGGCAATCTGTGAGGGACTGGCCGCTTGGGCCGGTCCAATCCGGCGGCAGATGGCTGTCATCCAGAAGGTTGCGTCCGACAAAGCGGAAGCGTGACTCTGAAGAATCGTCAGTAAGGTCCATCAGAAAACAGTCGTGCCAATCCTCACCGAATTGGGCGGGATTGACATCGTCTGGTGCCGGGAGCGGTCGCTCTCCGCGGATATGATGCCAGTAATCCAAGACACGAAGGATCAGCCGGCGTTCCTGAGAGATCTTCTCATCCATGCGGAAGTGTCATCCTGACGTTAATTGCCAGTCCGCATTATCGTCGCAGGATGTCTAAAATTTGATTAATCGCGCTGGTAGCTGCCCAGGAAACACTTAAGAAACAGTGAAAGCTGAACGACCAATCGCATAACGCGCCGTTCAACCGCCCTCACGTGTCATTTTCCTTGCAGGACGCCTTTCGGATTTCGAAAGACAGGTTAGGTGATCATGGGAAGATCGACCCCGTTCTCCTTGGCGCAATCGACTGCGATATCGTAGCCGGCATCGGCGTGGCGCATGACCCCCGTGGCAGGATCGTTGAACAGCACGCGCTCCAGCCGCGTCCGTGCTTCCGGTGTACCGTCGCAGACAATCACCATGCCGGCGTGTTGAGAGAATCCCATACCGACACCGCCGCCGTGGTGTAGAGAGACCCAGGTGGCGCCGCCTGCCGTATTGAGCAGGGCATTCAGGAGCGGCCAGTCGGATACCGCGTCCGAACCATCTTTCATGGCTTCGGTTTCGCGATTGGGGCTCGCGACAGACCCGGAATCCAGATGATCCCGGCCGATGACAATCGGCGCCGAGACCTCGCCCGATGCCACCATGTCGTTGAAGGCGCAGCCTAGGCGGTCCCGGTCCCCCAACCCGACCCAGCAAATACGCGACGGCAGGCCCTGAAACTGGATCCGCTGCCGCGCCATGTCGAGCCAGTTGTGCAGGTGCGGATCGTCCGGAATCAGTTCCTTCACCTTTGCGTCCGTCTTGTAGATGTCTTCCGGGTCGCCGGACAGCGCCACCCAACGGAAGGGGCCGACTCCTCGGCAGAAGAGGGGGCGAATGTAGGCCGGCACAAAGCCGGGAAAGTCGAAGGCATCGTCCTGTCCGGCCTCCAACGCCACTTGCCGCAGATTGTTTCCATAGTCGAATGTGGGAATGCCCTGCCGGTGGAAGGCGAGCATCGCCTGAATATGGATCTTCATCGACTCCCTCGCGGCTGCGACGACGCTATCGGGATCGGTCTCGATGCCTCGCTCCCACTGCTCCAGGGACCAACCGCGCGGCAGGTAGCCATTGAGGGGATCATGGGCCGAAGTCTGGTCGGTCACGGCGTCGGGGCGGATGCCCCGCTTCACCATCTCGGGGAGAACTTCAGCAGTATTGCCGAGCAGGCCGACAGACACAGCCCTGCCGGACTGCCGAGCGTTTTCGATCATCTCCAGGGCTTCGTCCAAGCTGGCGGCTTTCTTGTCGAGATATCCGGTCTCTATGCGACGATCGATCCGGCTGGGCCGGCATTCCACAGCGATCATGGAAGCGCCGGCCATGGTCGCCGCAAGCGGCTGCGCACCGCCCATGCCGCCGAGCCCGCCGGTCAAGATCCATTTACCGGTCAGGTCGCCACTAAAGTGCTGGCGGCCCATTTCGACGAATGTCTCATAGGTTCCTTGGACAATTCCCTGGCTGCCGATGTAGATCCAGGATCCGGCGGTCATCTGGCCGTACATCATTAGCCCGGCCTTATCGAGCTGGTTGAAATGGTTCCAGTTCGCCCATTCCGGAACCAGGTTCGAATTGGCGATCAGCACTCGTGGCGCATCCGGATGGGTCCGGAAAACGCCGACCGGCTTGCCCGACTGAATCAGGAGGGATTGATCGCCACCCAGTTTCCTGAGGCACTCGATGATCTTGTCGTAGCTGTTCCAGTCCCGCGCCGCGCGTCCGATGCCGCCATAAACCACCAGTTCGTGCGGGTTTTCAGCGACCTCTGCATCGAGGTTGTTCATCAGCATGCGGAGCGGCGCTTCGGTCAGCCAGCTTTTGCAGGAAATCTCGGAGCCACGCGGCGCACGGATGTTGCGCGTATTGTCCAAGCGGCGATCGGTTGACATGGCTCCCTCCGGCGTTGTGATGCTTCCTGTTCCCTCTCTGTTTAGTCGTGATCTGGAAATAGGCAAGCCCACTCGGTGTCATAGGTCCTTAAGGCGGAAACGCAGAGGAGTTCTATAGCAAAGCGGCGCGGAAAAGGGCCGCTGCAGTGCGGTTGTTTCTGTAGCGATCACGCCGCCGCAACGCAAAGATGCCAAACCGGGCTCCCGAGAGGTTTTCAGGGCCCTTGCTTCAGGTGCGGCGAATGAACTTGACGTTGAGGACTTTAGGCCGTCCGGACCTTGTCGATGAAGGTGGATACCTGACCGCGCAGGACTTCTGACTGCTTGGCCAGCTCGCTTGCTGCTTCAAGGACTTCCTGGCCGGACCGGTCGGATTCGCCGGCTGCCTGGGCCACCTGGGAGATGTTCTCGGAAACCTTTTGGGTACCCGACGCGGCGTTCTGGACGCTTCCCAGGATTTCCCGGGTGGCGGCGGTCTGTTCTTCGACGGCGGCGGCGATTGCCGTCGCGATCTCGTTTACTTCCTTTATCGTCGTATCGATGCTGCGGATCGCCGTCACGGCCTCGGCCGTCGCATTCTGGATGCCGGAAATCTGCTGTGCGATCTCTTCCGTTGCCTTGGTCGTCTGATTGGCGAGGCCTTTGACTTCACTGGCGACAACCGCGAAGCCCTTGCCTGCTTCACCCGCGCGGGCCGCCTCGATGGTGGCGTTCAGGGCCAGCAAGTTGGTCTGTTCGGCGATGTCGTTGATCATCTTGACGATCTCACCGACTCGTTGCGACGCCTCTGCCAGCCCCTCAACCTGCTCGTTCGTCACGCGCGTCTGCTCCGCGGCTTGGGCCGCGATGTTTGAGGACTGCTGGACGCGTTGCGCGATCTCGTTTGTGGTCTGCGTCAATTCTTCCGTGCCGCTCGATGCCAGCCGTGCGTTGGTCAGGGCTTCTTCGGAAGAGCTTGCCGCTTCCGAAGCCTGTGAACTCGTCCGGTTCGCAGTTTCAGACATGGAGGTTGCGGTCGCTTGCATTTCCGTAGAGGCGGCGGAAACCGCGTCCACCACGTTCATGACGCTTGATTCGAAATTGTTGGCCATGTCCACCATGGCCTGGCGCTTTTCTTCCTCGGCGCGGCGCTCGGTCTCAACCTGCTCCGTGCGCAGGTGTTCCATCTCAAGCGCGTTTTCCTTGAAGATCTGCACCGCCTGCGCCATGTCGCCTATGTCGTCTTGCTTGTCGGTCGCCGGCACGACGACTTGATTGTTACCGTTCGCGAGTTCGCGCATCGTCTCAGTCATCAGCGCGAGCGGACGGCCGACCATGCGCGTGGATGCGAGTGTCAGAATGGCAACCAGCGCACAAAGACCGATCAAAGCAACCACGATCTGGTTTGTGATGGCGGCAGAGATGTTGGCCTGAATGGATTCAAGACTCCAGGCGATGGCGATTGTCCCGTAACTGTTACCTTCCTTGTCCTGCCCGGCCGGAACCGAAATCACGATGTGGTCGGGCGTTTCAAGAATCTTCGCGCCCGCGATTTCCGAGGCCGTTTGAAGCTTTTCGAGAATACCGATCAGATCGTAAGGCAGGAGAGAGTCCGACGCGTAGGTCGTAACTGTTTGTCCGTCGCGGGAGAAAGTGAAAAGGCTCGCGATCGCCGAGTCTTCGGCGTTGGCGAAATCCGCGTAGGCGCTTTCCACCACGTCTGGCTTATTCCATCTAAGGCCGCCAGCAACGTTGTTCGCCAGAAGTTTTGAGATATCGACAAACGACGATCGGCCTACGTCCATCAGCGCTGCGCGCTCGCCCAGCACTGAGATCGTGACCATGACGACCATGCATAGCGTCGCCGTCATGGCACCAATGATGGACATCTTTCGGGAGACCTTGAGACGCGCCAAGCCGGCGAAAATACCAGATCCCTTGTTCGAAGAACGAACCTGATTCTCGTCGGGCAAACCTGTTTGCTCGGACATTTCTTTTCTCCGTCGGCTTGGCGGTCTTTAAGTCTTCTTCAGCCTTACATCAACGCGTCGACGTTGATGCCAACCGTAATGCTGCCGATGACCTCACCGGACGCCGGGTCGGTGATCGACATGCTGAGCTGGGACTGGAAAGTCTGGGTCGACTCGTCCATCTCGACTTCGTCGATGAACATGGCGTTTGGGCCGGCGAGGAATGTCTGCTTCCACTTGGCTTCGTCACCCTGCCAATAGTCGGAGGTCACGTCGCTCTGTCCGACGTTCAGACCCTTGTTGTCCATCACGAAAACTTCGGTGACCAGACCGGCGGCGCTGTTCTTCTGGTCGACCAGGTACTTGGAGAGGGAGTTGGCCAGAACTTCATCAATCATGGGCTTGCTGGCAGCATCAGTTTCCGCGCGCCACTGCTTGTCGAGGCCATCGATATCGCCTTGGGAGAGACCGGCGTGCTTTTCGTTCTGGGCCTTCACAGCTTGGATCACAGCCGGATCGCTGATCCACGCCTTCACGGTCGAATTGGCAAACTCGGTCATTGGAGCTTCGTGGGGTTCTGCCGCGATTGCCGACACCGCCATGGCGCAGGCCGCGACACCACCAATCAGGGTGTTCCGCGTCAGTCTGGAGACTTTCATTGGGTATACCTCTTTTGGACTAGTTGACTGCTTCCTAGAGAGGATTGAGGCCTTCTAGGTTGTGTTTTCAGTCAAAATCCAAAACCTCAAGATATGCTTAATCCCCTAAATGATCAGATCAAAATCACTTATCGCTTAAGTATAATGAAATGAATAGTTGTGAACCTGACACACTTATCGCTTCAGTGGAGCCCTTCGAACTCTAACTGCGGTGTCATGCATTGTGGAAAGCGGTAGCTCACAGGCAGCGGAGTTCTCAAGCAGCGTCGAATCCGCTTCCGGGTCCTCGGCTTTCCCCACCAAGGCGATAGCGGTCCCCGGGATGAAGAAGGCGTACCCAGGAAACCGGCTGTTCGCCTGACCAGGTTCTTCTACGCAGCAGGAGGCAGGGATCGGAGAGCTTGATCTTGAGCAGTTCCGCCTCACGGCGTGTGGGCTTAACCGCAATGATCACATGTTCGGCCGCCGTCAGAGGGGCAACCTTGATCAGATAGGAATAGGGAGTGATCGCCGTGTAGTCCTGTGCCAGGTAGTCCGGTACCGCTTTAGGCCTGACGTACCGGTCCTCCAACTGAACCGGAAGGCCGTTCTCGCTGTGCACGATTAGTGAATGGTACAGGGTGGCTCCGGACTTGACGCCGAGCAAGCCACCTTGCAGCGCGGGGGCCCGCACTTTGCGAAGGTGGATCACTTTCGCGCTGTGGCTGTGGCCGCGGGACTTGATCTCGTCCGCGATGCTGCGGATTTCCAGAACCGCTGATTGCGGCTTGGCATCCGCTACGAAGGTTCCCGCGCCCTGCGTGCGTTCCAGCCAGCCCTCCGAGGTCAACTCCCGCAACGCACGGTGCACGGTCATACGGCTGAGGTCGAGTGCCGCGCTCAACTCGTTTTCAGAGGGCAGGCGTGTGCCTTCCGGCCAGCGGCCGGAAATAATCCGGGCGACAATCGCGTCTTTGACCTGTCGATAGAGCGGAGTGCCGGGCCCGGTATCCCGCAGGTCGAGTTTGGCAGAGACCATTGCGGCTGTGTTTTCTCCCTCGGCGCTCCGCCCGATGTTGTATATACAAGCGTAGGTCATTGCAAACCGCCCGCTGGCGGTGCGGTTGTCAAAGATGTCGAGGGGAATTGCGGTCAATGGATCTGTTTGAGTTCAACGGCGGAACTGTGCCGCTGCTCGTATCGATGCCGCACAGCGGAACCTATGTGCCGCCCGATATCGAGGCGCGTTTTGCCAGTGACGCAACGCAGCGCGCGGACACGGACTGGCATATTCCGCGGCTCTATGATTTCCTCGGAGAGACAGGCGCGTCCGTGATAACGGCGACTCACTCCCGTTATGTCATTGACCTAAACCGCCCGCCAGACGGACAGCCACTCTATCCCGGGGCCGACAACACAGAGCTCTGCCCCACGACGAGCTTTGCCGGAGGGCCTCTCTATCAAGACGGCGAGAAGCCGTCCGACACCGAGATCGCGGAACGGTGCAAGCGCTATTGGCAGCCTTATCATGATGCAATCGCGACAGAGCTGGCGGCCATAAAGGCCCGGCACGGAATTGCTCTGTTATGGGATGCCCACTCGATTAGGAGCCAGGTGCCGCGTTTCTTTGAGGGCCGTCTCCCTGATTTCAATTTCGGCTCTGCCGGAGGCACTGCCGCCGCGGACGAACTGGTGTCGCTGCTCGCGGCGGTGGCGAAAGAGGCTGAAAGCCTGGGGTACAGCTATGTCGTCAATGGCCGCTTCAAAGGCGGCTACATCACGCGGCACTACGGCCAGCCTGCGGACGGGATTCACGCCGTACAGTTGGAGTTGTCCCAGATCACCTACATGAACGAGGACCCACCCTATGAATTCAATGAACAACAGGCCTCTGAGGTGCGGGAAGTGATTGCCGGCCTCGTCCAGACCATGATTGCCTGGGGAGAGTTGGAAGCCCCCGATTAGGCCTTTCCTGCGGTTGGAATTGCGCTAGTTTTGCTGCAGATGTCCTTGCCGGACCACGGCTTCTAGAGGGTTGAAGCCAATTCTGTAAGCCAACTCGGCCGGTTCCTCGATGTTCCAGACCGCGAAGTCCGCCACTTTGCCTGGCTCGAGGGTACCATGAGTCCCTTGAAGGCCCAGGGCGGTGGCACCGTGCCGCGTGACACCCAGCAAGGCTTCTTCCGGCGTCATGCGGAACAGTGTGCAGGCCATGTTGAGCATAAGGAGGAGAGAGGTCACAGGTGCGGAGCCCGGATTGCAATCCGACGCCAGCGCGATCGGCACGTCATTGGCGCGGAAGGCCTCCATTGGCGGTAGTTTGGATTCACGCAGGAAGTAGAAAGCCCCAGGTAGAAGCACTGCCACCGTGCCGGCGTCGGCCATCGCTGCTACGCCTTCTTCGCTTGTGTATTCCAGGTGGTCCGCGGAAAGTGCCTGATAGCTCGCTGCGAGCTTGGCGCCGCCGAGGTTGGAGAGTTGGTCGGCGTGCAGCTTGACGGGCAGGCCCGCAGCCCTGGCTGCATCGAACACCCGGGCTGTTTGTTCCGGCGAAAAGGCGATGCCCTCGCAAAAGGCATCGACGGCATCGGCCAAACCAGAAGCTGCAACGGCGGGCAGCATCTGGACGACGTCGTCGATGTAAGCATCGCTGCGTCCCTCGAACTCGGGCGGCAGCGCGTGGGCGCCAAGGAACGTGGTGCGAAGCGTGAGGTTCAAGTCCGTGCCGAGTTGCCGCGCGACACGAAGCTGCTTCATCTCATGTTCGAGCGATAGTCCATAGCCTGATTTGATTTCCAGCGTGGTGACACCTTCGGCCATCAAGGCGGTAATACGCGGGATCGCGGCAGCGTATAGGTCCTCAGGTTCGGCGGCACGCGTCGCTGCCACCGTCGAGCGGATGCCGCCGCCGGCGCGCGCAATCTCTTCGTAGGATGCACCCTCCAGGCGCAGTTCGAATTCCTTGGCGCGGTTGCCACCAAAGACCAGATGGGTATGACAATCAATCAGGCCCGGCGTGATACAACGTCTCCCGGCATCGTGTACGTCACGAGCCACGGATTCCGGCGGCCCCGGCAAGTCCGCTACGGGACCGGCAAAAACGATCTTGCCTCCCTCAACTCCTAAGGCGCCCCGATCGATCAAACCATAGGGGCTTCCCGCGGTCATCCTAGCCAACCGTGCGTTGATCCAGACGCTGTCCCACATAGTCGACGGTCATTCCAGTTGTATAGACAATTCCGCTGTCTTAGTGTGCGCCTCGTTCAATGGCAAGCGCTCGGATTGGCGATTCGATGCCGTTGGACCGACAGGGAAACGCTGCGGATGGGGGCCTGCACAGCGTCATGACCGAAACTCAACTCTTCGCGCCTCAGGCGCTCTTGGCTTCGGGTTGGGCGAACGATGTCCTGTTCGAAATCTCGGCCGACGGCGACCTTGACAAGATCACCTCGGACGCCGATCCCGGGGCGGCCCCGGTTGCCGCCGGGCCGGTGGTTCCGGGCATGCCCAACCTGCACAGCCACGCCTTCCAGCGGGCTATGGCCGGACTTGCCGAACACACGAGCGGCGGGGACGACAGCTTCTGGACCTGGCGAGACGTTATGTACCGCTTCCTGAGCCGTTTGACGCCTGGCCAGGTCCACTCCATCGCGGCGCAGCTCTATGTCGAGATGTTGAAGCAGGGTTACACCGCAGTTGGCGAGTTCCACTATTTGCATCACGATCCTCAGGGGCGGCCCTACGACAATCGTGCGGAGATGTCTATTCAGGTTGTTTCGGCGGCCCTGCAGGTGGGACTCGGGATTACTCATCTGCCCGTGCTGTACGGCTACGGTGGATTTGGCGGTGCGGAGGCGGGGCAGGGGCAGAGGCGTTTCTTGAACACGCCGCAGGAGCTGCTGGAAATCGCGGAGGCGGTCGGCGACCATTTTCCCGGCGATACCCAGGTCCGCGTCGGAATAGCGCCGCATTCCCTGCGCGCGGTAACACCGGACTCACTCTTCGATGCTGTTGCCGGTATCGGGGCGGTGGACAGGGAAGCGCCGATCCACATTCATATTGCGGAACAGGTGCGCGAAGTCGAGGATTGCATTGAATGGAGCGGCCAGCGCCCGGTGCAATGGCTTCTGGACCACGCGGAAGTCGATAGCCACTGGTGTCTGGTTCATGCGACGCACATGACGGACTGGGAGACCACGGGCCTTGCCAAGTCCGGTGCGATTGCGGGGTTGTGCCCCACCACGGAAGCGAACCTTGGGGATGGATTGTTTGCGGCGCCGCTTTACCTCCAGGCTGGCGGGAAGTTCGGTATCGGATCTGACAGCCACATTTCGGTCAGCGCGGTGGAGGAACTCAGGTGGCTGGAGTACGGGCAACGCCTGGCGCACCGAAAACGCAACCTCTTGACCGATGAACCCCATGCGACGGCGGTCGGGGCTGGTCTTTATCGTATGGCGGCGGCCGGCGGAGCGGCGGCCCTTGGCAGGCCGATCGGGGAACTGGCGCCTGGGCGCCGCGCCGACCTTGTCGTACTGGACGCCGAGTCCCCAGTTCTCTTCGGAAAGGCCGGTGACAGGATTCTTGATTCCTTTGTATTCGCCGGCAATCAGAACCTGGTACGTGATGTCATGGTCGCCGGCCGTTGGCGCGTTCGCGAGGGGCATCACGACGCGGAAGACAGCGTTCTGGAAGGATTCAGGAGCGCGTTGGCGGAACTGGCCGAATAGGAGAACGCAGTAGGTATGCCGGACATCGACATCACATATCTAAATGGCCCTGATATCGACGCCTTAGACCTTACGGATGAGGAAATCCTCGCCGCCGTGGAAGCGGGTCTTGTCGCTCAGGGAGAGGGGCGAACGGTGATTGAGCCGCGGGTTCATTTGGAACCGGACCCTGCCTTTCGCGGTCACTTCAATGTCCTGAGGGGATACATCGCAGCCGATGATCGGAAGCACGGCGGTTTCGCCGGTGTCAAAATCGTCGGCGACTATGTCGACAACTATCAGCAGGGTCTACCCTCCGAAATGGCGCTGCTGAACCTCTTCGATCCGCGCACCGGCATGCCGCAGGCGATTATCGACGCCACGGCCATCACGGAAATGCGAACAGGTGCCTTGACGGCGCTCGGGGCAAAATACCTCGCGCGCAAGGACAGCAGGGTGCTTGGACACATTGGGGCGCGGGGAACGGCCTATTGGAATGTGAGACTTCTCGACAAGCTTTTCGATTTCGAGGAAATCCGCGTCCATTCCCGCAGGCCGGAAAGCCGGGGCGCCTTCGCGGCGCGCCTTTCTGCCGACTTGCAAAAGAAGATCGTCGTGACGGAGGACTGGCAGTCCTGTCTCGAGGGCGCGGATATCATGGTGGAGGCCTCCCGACTGCCGGAGCCGACCCCATTGCTGAAGACGGCTTGGGTCAAGAAAGGCGCCTTCGTCGTACCCTACGGCACGATGTCCGCCGTGGAGCTCTCTCTCACAGACATCATGGACAAGATGGTCGTCGATGATTGGGGACAATGCAAAGGCGGTAAGCTCGGCAGCCTGCGGCCCCATGTGGAATCCGGCAAACTGAGTGCAGAAACGCTGCACGGAGAATTGGCGGAGATCGTCACCGGAAGCAAGAAAGGTCGCGAGACCGTTGAGGAGACGATCCTCTTCTGGCACCGGGGTTTGTCGCTGTCCGACATCGCGCTGGGTGCGGTGATGCTCAAAAAGGCCCAGAGCCGGAACTTGGGACAGAGACTGAGGTACGCCTAGTCCGCTCAACAGGCGTAGCCGCTGGACGGCCTTTCGGGTTGCTGAACCCCAATGCGAAGAAGTGGGTGAATCGCTTCAACCTAACAGTTTATTATCTATGCTTAACCCTCGATAAAGTAATGGGTTCCAAAATGCGCAAAACCTCAAATTGCTGCGCGCCACGGAACTCCCACCATGTCATCTCCGGTTGTAGACACGCCGCCGCCTCTGTCGGACGAAATGCCTGACTCATTCGCGGAGGCTCTCTCTTTCCTCGAACGCGCGGCCCGGGGAGATGTTTCCAATCCACCTGCCGGGAACGACCCCTTGTCCAGGGCTCTCGTTTCCCTGTCCCGAGGCATGGACAAACGGGAAGGCGATTGGAAAGAGACCCTATCCGTACTCTTCGGCACCCGCAGGATTGCCGAACACGTCACGCATCTGCAACAGCACGCGGAAAATGCCTGCTCTATTCAGGAGCGCTGCATGGGTGAGATCGACCTTAGGTCAAATTCGCTCAAGGGGATATTGGAAACCACGCGGGAGCAAATCAATCAATCGACTGAAACAGCGACCACTCTGCGCAGCGAGGCCAAGGAGGAAGTTGAAAAAGCGGCGGAGCAGATCCGCGAAGAGCTCGGCAGCATCAAACAGGAACTTGAGGTCAAGGCTCAGGGCACCAGCGAGGTTCTGAAAGGCATCACCGACATCGGCAAGGGGATTCAGCTCCTGGCGTTGAATGCAACCATCGAAGCGAGCCGCGCTGGAGAGCACGGCCGCGGTTTTTCCGTTGTTGCCCAGGAAGTGAAAAGCCTTGCGCAAAGTACGATGCGGCGCACGGAAGAAGCGGAGCAACTCATCGATCTGCGCGGCGTGCACCAAGCGCTCACCGGTGCGCTGACGGATAGCGGCGAGGCCCTGCAATCCGTGACCAGCACGATCGAAAACATGATGGCGCGGCTGCTGAAGATGTTCGAACAGATGTCGGACCAGTTGCGCGACATTGCGGACAACAACCAAATCGTCTTTGAAATGCTGGAAGGCAGCAAGGACGCCAGTAGCCGCTCTCTGACCAAGATTCGCTGGGCGAACGAGGAATTGAGCGCCGTTACCGATGCCTTGTCGGATGGAGGAACATCCTCTCCAGAGGCACTTGGGACCGTGATCGAAAAGAGCAGGATTGCCGTGGACCCGAGTTACGACCTGCTGGACGATATCCATGCAAGGGGTGTATTGCGCGTTGCTATCGAGCCGGAGTTCGTTGGCCTCTCCTTCCGGGCAAAGGAGTCAGACAAACTTCAGGGATTGGACGTGGAGTATGTCGAAGCTTTTGCTGATTGGCTGGGCGTGCGATGCGAGTTCATCGAGCATCCTTGGGATATTGTTACCGAGCTGCTCTATGCAGGGAAAGGGCCCGGCGAACCGATGGCCGATGTGGTTTGGAGCGCGCTTCCACCCGATGTCGGCTATAAGGATGTCGCCTACTCGGAAACCTATACATACCTGCATTACGTTCTCTGCCGGCGCAAAGACGACACGTCGGTGCGAGGCTTGATGGATCTGAATGACAAGGTGTTGGGAATCATCAATGATCCCGGCGCCTTTCGTGTTCTTGAAGCAGCGGGCGTGCGCTGGAACGACAATGCGTCGGTGCCCGGTGGGAAGGTCCAGCTCTCGAATTTGGTCGCTTACACGGACCAGGGGCGTATTCACGATTGCCTGGCGGAAGGCGCGGTGGATGCTTTTGCCGTCGATTTGCCGATCTATTATTGGGCCTGCAACAATCCGAAAAGCCCCTGGTACGAGAAGATCGAAATTCTGCCCGGCAACCTTGCAGACGTGCCGTACTACTATACGGCCGCCGTTGCGGACCTGCCGAGCTCCTACAGGTTCTTGGCGACGATCAACCGCTTCATTGACTCATTTTCGCAGAAGCCGGCTCGGGATCGCATTGAGCAGACCTGGCAAGGTACCCCGATCGCCCACAGTGTCAGCTATCGCGACGAGGAAGGGAACCTTCGCGGCGAAGCCGAGCTGGAATCGGACTATCGCGCATATTGCGATAAGCATGGCATTGAAATCCGGGGAATCGATTGACGCCCTCCGCGCAGTTGGCTCCATACGGGAGTTGAACAGCCTCATGCGGGGCGGCAGGAACCGGGCCGCGGAATTATCTCCCGCGGCCCGGTCCACCTCGTCTTTCTGCCGAACCGAGTTCGCTCCTCAGAGTCTATCGGGTCAAACCCAGGGGCAGTTGCTGTTCGAAGCGCCGTAAGTCCAGCCGTCGGAGAAGCGGCTGAAAGCGAACGGCTCCAGCTCGGCAACTTTGTTGTCTCCCGCCAGCAATTTGGCCACCAGCTTGCCGACACCGGTCATTTTGAAGCCGTGATTGGAGTCCGCGACCATGTAGACGTTCGGCATGATCCAGTCGAAGATCGGCACATTGTCCGGCGTGAAAGCGCCAATACCGCCATTGGGTCGGTCCTTGAACTTCCTACGGTGGTCCTTGAAGCGGGGCATGAGATACCCCATCGCGGAGGTCATGTAGTCTGCGAACCAATCGTCGGCTTGATACTCGGCGTTGTCCCAGCCATAGGGGTCAACCGCGGCCTTCGGGCCGATCTTGATCGGGATGGTCCCACCTTGAATGCCGGCGCTCTCCATACGCTCGGCACCGTTTTTCCAGTAGACATAGAGGTGGTCGGAGATCTCCTCACCTGTGTCATCGTTGATGACTGGCGTTCCCATCAATTCGACATGCAAGACTGGTGGGTCCAGATCTCGCGAATCCCGGTAGGGCGAATCGATATAAACCTCGCCCTCCAAAAGTCTCCAGTAGGTCCACATATCGAGCGTCTGCTTTCCGCCGTCCCGGTACTTCGCCTCGACATTCATCGGCTTACCGAGCATCTCCCAATGCTTTCCGATCCAGGCGCCATAGCAAAGAACTGCAACATCGCAGGAGATATCGCCCTGATTCGTGTGCAGTTTGCTCACTCTGCCGTTGGTCACGTCATATCCGGTGACTTCGATGCCTGCGATGATTTCCACGCCGTGGTCTGCGCATTTTCCTGCCAGACCGGCAACGGCTTGACGCGTTCCGGCATAACCGGAGGGACGCTCGTGTAGAACGACACCGACCTTCTCCGTATTGAAGTCAGGCCAGATCCCGGTCAAAAAGTCTTTCGCCTCCTGTCCGGCATAGACGCTGGAATGATAGTCGACGGCATTTTGGCTGTCGCAGATCTTGGCGTAGTCCGCCTCCTGGTTCTCCTCGCCGACGGAGATGTATCCGACCTGCTGAAATCCGAAGCGTACCGGGTCGCTCATCCAGACATCGACGGAATGGCGCAGGATCGCGTGCAGCGGCTCGGTCATATAGAAATTCCGCACGCAGCCGCAGGCGATGCCACTGGCGCCGGCCCCCGGAGCCGTTTTGTCGAGGACGACGATGTCTTTGCCCGAGCCCTTGCCGCGGGCCTCAAGTTCCATCGCCAAATGCCATGCCGTCGAAAGGCCGTGAATACCGGCTCCAACGACGACGTAAGTCTTTGATTCAGGTAGGACGCTCATTGTGTTCACTTTGCTCCCTGGCCGAATGCTCTGGGTGCCTTCCGGTGGGAAGGGGTTCGGCCCAGATCGTTGTATCTTCAGGTTCGCTCGGTTTCCGGGCCAGATTCCGTCGCTCTTGGGTTCGTATCCGCCGCCGGTCCGTTGCTACTGTGCAGCCCCGCAGCGCGACGGCGGCACCAGCCGTATATACGCGCGGCATCGTAAGTTGTATATACAAATTTGGCCCCCAATTTGGCCTGTTTTCGCCACCGATGTGCGACTTCTTGCGGGCACATCTAGATGTGGTTCAAAAGCGCTAACGACGGAAGACCGAGGACAGTATGGCAAGGGACAGAGGCCGCCGACGCAGCCGCCGGACGACAGAGGGAGGCCCTACGCTGGGGCAGCTCGCTTGGCGTCAGGTGGAGAATCCCTATCCACCATTCGAGATCCTGAATGCGGAGCAGATCGACGCTATTTGCGATACCGCCTACCGGATTCTGGAAGAGGTCGGGATGGATTTTCTGCATCCCGAAGCGCTGGAGATTCTCGGCCGTGCCGGCGCCAAGGTGGAGCCCGGCAGCGAGCGTGTGCGATTTGATCGCGGGCTGATCGAAGAAGCCCTGTCGCATGCTCCGGCGTCATTCACTTTACATGCGCGCAACCCGGGTCACAGCCTGACAATGGGTGGCAGCCAAATCAATTTCGCTTCCGTAGCCAGTGCGCCGAACGCATCGGACTTGCATGGCGGACGCCGGCCCGGCTGCCAGATGGACTATCAGAACTTTCTGCGCTTGGGGCAGTCGCTGAACATCATTCATCTCTTTGGCGGCTACCCTGTTGAGCCGGTCGACCTGCACCCCGCGACGCGGCACCTCGATTGCATTCGCGATTTTCTCGTTCTCACCGACAAGGCGTTTCACGCATATTCTCTGGGACGGGAGCGCATTCTGGACGCGCTGGAGTTGGTGAAAATCGGCTATGGCCTGACCGAGACGGAACTGCGCCAACGGACCTGTATTTTCTCGATCATCAATACCTCCTCGCCGCTGCGGCTCGACGGACCGATGATCGAGGGCATGATCGAACTGGCACGGCACAATCAGGCCGTCGTGATTACGCCCTTCACGCTCTCCGGCGCCATGAGCCCCGCCACGTTGGCCGGCGCGCTTGCGCAGCAGCATGCCGAGGCCATCGCGTCGATGGCATTGGCGCAGCTTATCAATCCGGGCACGCCAGTTGTCTACGGTGGCTTCACCTCAAACGTCGACATGAAATCGGGGGCCCCCGCATTCGGTACCCCGGAATACACCCGCGCGGCCATGGTGGGCGGACAGCTCGCCCGCCGGGTTGGCGTGCCTTATCGTTCGTCCAATGCCAATGCCTCGAATCTTGCCGATGCGCAGGCCGCTTACGAATCCGAAATGTCAATCTGGGGCGCCGTGATGGGCCATGCCAATCTGGTGATGCACGGTGCGGGTTGGCTTGAGGGTGGCTTGACCGCGTCCTTTGAGAAGATGGTGCTGGACGCGGAAATCCTTCAGATGATGTCGGAGACACTTCGGCCTATCGAAGTGAACGAGGAAACGCTCGGCCTCGACGCCGTTCGCGACGTTGGTCCCGGCGGGCATTTCTTCGGTACGGCCCACACGTTGGCGCGCTACGAGACGGCCTTCTACAGCCCGATCGTTTCCGACTGGCGGAACTTTGAGTCCTGGGAGGAAGCGGGGTCGGAAAGCGCGACCCAACGGGCCCACCGGCTCTACAAAGGTATCCTCGACGCCTATGAGGAACCGTCGCTCGACCCTGCAATCCGTGAGGCGCTTGACGACTTTGTCGCGCGGCGCACCCGCGAGGGCGGTGTAGTCGCGGCCTAGTCTGTGTCGGCTCCTGCCTATTCTCCTTAGGCTGGCGCGCGCTTCAGAACATCCGGTTGGTCCTTGCCGGCATAGTGGTGGGCTGCCTGTCCGCTCGCAGGATGCATGACCTGCTCTTTCGGCCACAGCAGGTAGCGAGCGATGATTTCACCATAGCCGCGCATCAGGTAATGCCCGTTGTCCTGCAGCAGGTCTTCCCTCTGGGCGCGGTAAACGCTAGGAATCCTGTACCATGGCAGCCCAGGTATCCGGTGGTGTACGAGATGCAGGTTATTGTTGAGGTAAAGCAGAGAGAAAAACGGTCCAGCTTCGACGATGATGGAGCGCTCGCTGACATTTACTCGTGCCTGATGCTCGACAAAGGACCTTAGGAGGGTCAACGAGAGGCCGGGATAGACGAAGAACAAGAGGTATTCCCAGAAAGGAATGCCACAGACTATACAAACCCAACAGAGAACCAGCCCGGCGCCCACGAAATGAACCGCCCAGTCTTTAAAGAGAGCTGTATCCCGGCGCGCGATCCGCGCTGCTTCGTGCCGCAGAAGCGACCACAGGCTTCGGAAGGGACCCAGGAGCAGGCGGCCGAGACAAGTGTTGTGAGCCCAGTACAGAGTCCTGCGTAGGGTTCCACAAGCGGCCCAGTTCTCCGCCGTCAGGTAATAGGACTCCGGATCCTCCAAAGGATCGGTGAGGAATTCGTTTCGATGATGCGTCAGATGCATGTTCCGGTATACCCGGAACGGCATCCACAGCCAGAGGCTCGGCAACACGGTCAGTTCGTTCAGCAGGTTGGATTGCGTCGGGTGGCCATGCACCACTTCGTGCTGCAGGGAGCCGTGCCAAGCGACCAAATACCCTCCGAGGGGGAGGACGACCCACCAAGGTAAGGTTTGATAGAACCAGGTTAGAAGCCCAAATCCGCCATATATCGTCAAAGCAAGGCCAACGGTGGGCCACTCCACTGTGAACTGTCTTTCTTCTTTTTCTTTCTGCATCGGACCCGCGTTTCTCTTTTTGGCGCCGCCTGTCGAACGGCGCGTGATCCCGTCTACCGCCGTGGTCTCCTGAGCCACGGTTAAATACCCCTTAGCCACGTAGGGTATTGGATTTTGGTGCGCCAGGGAACGAGAGTCTGCGCATAATTCGTTGATTGTGGTAACCAAATATGTACTATGGTGTGTATTCACATCAAATGTTGATAAAGCACTCGATTGAGCCTGCGGATGGATCAATGAATCGTAGAGAAAGAGTGGAGCTCTTCAGGGAAAGGCTGTCGGAGGTCATTCAACGCAGCGGCATGACCCGCTCGGCCTTTGCGGCAAAGGTGGGCTTTGACCGTTCAACGCTGTCCCAGCTCCTTACTCCGGCCAACGATCGGCTGCCCCGCGCCGAGACAATCGCCGCGATCGCTGCTATGGAACAGGTTTCCGTGGATTGGCTTCTGGGCCTCAGCCAGGAAGATCAAATGGGCACGAACATCTTGCCGGAGGCCCTGGAGATCGAGCGCAGCGCGCAGTCCCCGACGGACGAGAGGTTGGTACGGTGGCAGTCTGAAGCCGCGGGCTACAAGATCCGCTATGTGCCCACGACGCTGCCGGACCTCCTGAAGACCGAGGAGATGATTGCCTACGAGTTTCAGGAAAGGGGCCAGGAAGTAAAGGAGACAGAGGTCGACAAGACGGAAGCGCGCCTGGCCTACAGCCGGCGGCCCGAGACGGACATCGAAGCCTGCAGCAGCTTTCAGTCGGTCTCCGAATTCGCAAAAGGCCAGGGCATCTGGGAACATTTGGAAGCGGGGGCTCGGCTCAGGCAGATCGAGCGCATGATAGAGCTGGTCGAAGAACTCTATCCGACGTTCCGCTGGTTCCTGTTCGACGGATTGAAGCGCTTTGCCGTCCCCTACACGGTGTTCGGTCCGATCCGAGGCGCCCTATACTTCGGCAACATGTACCTCGTCTTCAACTCTACGGAGCATGTGCGGGTCCTCACGCGCCATTTTGACGACTTGATCCGCGCGGCGGTGATTCAGCCGCCGGATGTTGTCGATTATCTCAACGGCCTGAAACGGGATTTGTAGAAGGGCCCGCTTCGGGGCGAGACCCTGGAGGAAGGAAAGTATGAGCGGCAAGTCGAGCGGAGGCTGTCTTTGTGGCGCCGTGCGCTATGAGGTTGCGGGCCCAGTGCGTGATGTCGTGGTCTGTCATTGCGGGCAATGTCAGAAGACGCATGGCGGCCCCGCCAGTTACGCGGCGGCGAAGAAAGCGGACCTAACGGTCGTCGAAGAGCGGGGTCTTGCCTGGTATGCATCGACTCCCGGGGCACGGCGCGGATTCTGCAGTGTCTGCGGAGGCCGCCTGTTTTGGGACAAGGAATCCAACGACTACGTCGCGGTGGCGGCTGGAACCATCGATACGCCGACAGGACTCAAGACGGTTCGGCATATCTTTGTCGGCAGCAAGCCGGATTACTACGAGATTGAGAACGGCCTCGAGCAGCTGCCCGAGGGGCATGCCGCCGCTACAAAGCGATGACGCGCTTGGCACAACTCGCGATGTACGACCTGCCGGAACTGCGGCAGGCCACGGATGCGTGGTGGGGCGGATTGGCGGGATCCTTTCGTGCCACCGGAATCGAATCTGTCCCCGACGGCCTGACGCGGGAACTCGATTGCCTTGATGTCTGGCGGTCTCCGCAACTCTTCTTGTCCCAGACCTGCGGCTACCCCTTAATGACCGAACTTGCCGGGCAGGTCTCGATTGTCGCGTCCCCCGTTTACGACTGTCCCGAGGTGCAGGGGGCGAACTACTGCAGCCTGATCCTGGTCCGCGCCAACGATCCTGCGATAGCGCCGGAAGACCTCCGGAACCGGAGGGCCGTGGTGAACGGCCGCAACTCGCAGAGCGGCTACGCGGCTCTCCGTGCGGTGTTCGCGCCGCTGGCGCGTGACGGCCGTTTCTTCTCGAATGTCTTGGTGAGCGGTGCGCACATGCGCTCGCTGGAAATGGTCGTGGCGGGCGAGGCCGATGTCTGCGCCTGCGATAACGTGACCTATCACCTTCTTGAACGGTACAAGGCGTCGGCCGTCGAAGGCTTGCGGTTGCTCGGCAGGAGTCCCATTGCGCCGTCTCTGCCCTACGTCACGGCAGGCGATGCGGAGGAGTCCTTGATCGAGGCGCTGCGACAGGGGATCTTAGCGGCCAGCGCCGATCCGCGATTGGCGGAGGCGCGCGAAAAGCTGTTGATTTCTGGCTTCGAGATAAGGCCTTTGGCGGACTACGACCGGATCGTTGAAATGGAGGCTGATTGCATCGCCAGCGGCTATCCGGAGGTCGCCTAGCTTCGGTACTGCAATCTAAGAACAAGAAGATAAAAGGGGAGCGACTTGACTGAACTCTGTGACCTGACGGCCGTCGAACTGCGCACACGCCTGCGCCGGCGGGATATCTCTCCGCGGGAGATTCTGGACTCCTGCAAAGCGCGGATCGAACGTATCAATCCTGTCTTGAACGCCATCGTCGCGACCGACTGGGAGGCCGTCGGCAAGGCCGCCGATCTGGCCGGGCAGGAGATTGCCGAGGGCGAGGAATCGAAACCGGTGCTAGGCCTGCCGGTCGGGATCAAGGACCTCAACGATACCGCGGGACTGCGTACGACCTACGGTTCGCAGCTCTACGCTGATCATGTGCCGAACAGGGACGATTATGTCACGGCGTCGGTGCGCAAGGCGGGTGGCATCATCGCAGCGAAGACCAACACGCCGGAATTCGGGGCCGGCGCCAATACTTTCAACGCGGTCTACGGCTCCACCGGGAATCCCTTCGATCCGCAACGAACTTGCGGTGGCTCTTCGGGCGGCTCGGCGGTGGCGCTTGCAACCTCCATGTTGCCGCTGGCGACGGGCTCGGATCTCGGCGGCTCACTGCGGACCCCGGCGGGATACTGCGGCGTGGTCGGATTCCGCAGCACGCCGGGACAGATCCCGGATCTGGATAAGCTTATCGCCTGGTCGCCGTTGTCGGTGGACGGGCCGATGGCCCGAAACGTCGCCGATCTCGCATTGCTCTATTCGGCATTGGTGGGACAGGAACGGGGGGACCCGCTTTCCGTCGGCGCTTCGCCCGAATCGTTCCGTAACCCAGAGCCCGCTGACCTCTCGAAGCTGCGGGTCGCTTTTTCTGAAGATCTGGGCTTCGCACCGGTCGAGAACCCGGTGCGCGAGGTCTTCCGGGAGCGGATGGCGAAACTCGGCCCCCTCTTTGCCGCGTTCGACGTCAAGGACCCCAACCTCTCGGAAGCCAACAGGGTCTTTGAGGTGTTGCGGGCTGTCGGCTTCCTGGCAGCGCACAAGGAACGTTTCGAGCGCTTCCCTGACAGGGTCGGCCCCAATGTCACGGCCAACGTGAAACTGGGTTTGACCTTCTCCGCAGATGATGTCGCCCAGGCGTCGCTGGGCCATACGCAGCTCTACCGCCGCTTCCTGGGCTTCATGGAGGATTGGGACCTGCTGATCTGTCCCGTCGCCGCGGTTCCGCCTTTCGCCAAGGAGCAGCTCTACCCGACGGAGATCAACGGCGAAGCACTGGAGACGTATATCTCCTGGCTTGGCCTCAGCTTTGGGATCACGCTGACTGCGCATCCTTCGCTCGCCTTGCCTTGCGGCTTGGACCGGACGGGGACGCCTTTCGGTGTTCAGATCGTCGGGCGCCGTGGCCACGATCTCCAAGTGCTACAGGCCGCCCGGGCGCTGGAGGCCGCGCTGTCCGATATTGACGATTGCCGGCGTCCGCTGCCCGACCTCGACGGCTTGGCGGCGCAGGCCGTATCCGGCTGAGGAAAGTCGCGAAGGCGCGTTCTAGGGAAACAGCAGCGTCGCGTCGAAGCCTCCCCGCCAGAGGCCGCGGCCGGCGGCGCGGGCGGCGGCTTGCTGCGCTTGATAGTCCTTTTGTCCCGTCGGGTCGGCAAGCACCCAGCCTTTTTCAACGAGCCAGGAGTTGAGTTCCGGACCGCCGACGCCGCCCAAGTGGCAGACCGCGCGCACTTCCGGTCCCGAGACCGGCCCTTGTTCGATGCAGACGATCCAATGCCGGCCCAGGCGGTTGCGTGCCGCCCAACGCGCCTCCTGACCGCAAGCCCAGGTTTCCTGTCCAACGGGGCACACGGCCTCCGGGACCGGGCCACGTACACCGTGCAGACGAATGATTCGTCCCGCCAACTCGAAGCTGTCGGCTGTAATGATGCGCGCTTCCTTCCCGGAGATCTCAGCAGAGGCCGGAGCCTCGAAGACCATAGGAGCAATGAGCAGAAAAGCGCCGGCAAGAATAGCTCTCGACGCCGCGGGCCGTAGGACAGCCGTGGGTCGCGTCGTGCCGCGGCGTGCATACGGCAGGTGCGATAACCTCATAACGTCGTTCCCTTCCCTTGGCATCAACGCGGTGTTGCCCTTGCCTGCATTAGGCGTCAAGAATGCCCCTTGATTGCAGATTCGACTAGAACAAAGGGCGGAAGGGCTGCTCATGGCTGACGAGAAGGAAGGCCAGAAGCCGGAAGACGAGACCGCTGGCGACGCCCCAACGGACGGGGAAGAGGAGTCCGCCGAAGATCCCAACGACGCGATGATGGCGGAATGGGAAGCGATGGCGGAAGAGGGGGAGGACGATGGCGATGGCGACGAGTCTCCTGACTCCACCCCGGCGGAGTCGTCAGGCAAGCCGGTGCCCGCCATCCACACCGTAGATCTGGACGCCTATGCAATCCTCGGCACGACCTCAATGCCGGTGAGTCAGCTCTTGCGCATGGGCCGCGGCGCGGTTGTCGAGCTGGACACCGGCGTCGGAGATACGGTTGAAATCAAGATCAACGATCAATTGATCGCGCGCGGCGAGGTGGTTGTCGTCGAGGACCGCATCGGCGTGGAGATCACCGAGCTGGTCAAGAGAGACGGGTCTTAGGCGCTCGTCCTGACCCGTTTTCCTCTGGACCTAGGCAGCGGAGTATTTCGGCTCCGGGATCGTCTGCCGCAAGCAATGCGAGACCAGCAGCAGGGACGGCTCGGTCTGGTCGAATTCCAGGCCCATTTCACCTTCGGTGCACCATTTGCATTCGCTCCGGAACTCTCCGGACGCATCATGCTCCAGAGTGTAGGAGGCGGGGGGCGGCATGCCTCCTTCGAAGTGAATGCGTGCCCCGCCTAGGGACACTTCGGTGACGACGGCCTGATATCTTTTGTCCTGGGCCATCAGTGAAATCCTGATGCCGGCCGGAAGGGAAAAGCGCATCCAGTGACGACGTTCAAAGCCCTCGTCAACGGATGGAATATCCTCGAATTTCATACCCTAACTCTCAGAATTGAATTTTCCGCGTGGAACACAACGCGGCGAGGGTGCGCCACGATTGGTTAAGGAGGCACTAAGCCTAATGGAAATTAGGTATGTTGCGGTCGAATCCTTGCGAGACCGGACGAGGAAAGGGAACAGAAGGTGGCTGTGGCCAAAAAAGGGCGTCGTATTTACGTCTGAGTCACCACTTTTTACGGCCTGCTTACGACTGGTGTGGAAACCTCAGTGTATTGCACCTGAGGAGAGGTCAGATGGTTTCAGTCGTTCCCATCGGTCACCGCCATTTTACGAAGGCGGATCTGACTGTTCTGATGGCCCGCGGCTACGAGATGGTCAACGAAGGGCTTGCGGGCGATTGCGTTCCTGTCGAAACGGACGCTGGCGAGATGGTCGTTGCGCTGCTCGACCACAGCCAGGAGTACATCCTCTGCGCCTTCGGCAAGGCCGAAGGATGGTACTACGCTTTCGATGCCAACTGGGCGCCCTTGGCACAGGGGCAGATGATTGACGACGTTCTGTCGGTTCTGCCGAATGCGCTGGAGGCCTATCGGCCCGTCGCCGCGAACGCGCACTGACGACCTTCTGAGAGGCGATTTCCGCCAGCAGGACCGGAGGTGTGGCCGTGCCCCCCATGTCAGCAGTCATTCTAATCCGCTGGGCAGCCGCCGTCGTTGCGGTGTCAGCCCTGCTAGGCGCCGCGTCTTTGTCCGGATCCGTGCAAGCGGAGGATACGGTAGCCTCGCCCTGGGAGCATGAGTTGTGGCGCAAGGCTTCTCCGTCAATGCGTGCCTATCTCTGCACCTATTCCGAACGCCCGCCGACCTGGTGCGCCGTTCAGGCCGGATTGGAGCCGAACCCCAAAGAAGAAGAACAACCCGTACAGGGTCCCGGCCTGGCCACCGGCTGGCAGCGCTGGGCGAAAATCATCGAGAACAAGAGCCCTGCCGAGTTGACCCGAGACGATGCTCTCTTCCTGCAAGTCCGCGCGGAGCAGGCCAACGATCCGCAGGCCATGGAGACCTTGGGTTACCTCTATTTCAATGGAATCGCCGTTCCGAAGGATCTGGCCCAGTCTTACATCTGGTACGGACGGGCGTTCCTGGCAGGTCAGACCGGCGTGAAGGGGAACCTGGATCTCGTGTGGCAGATGCTGCTCAAAGAGGATCCGGACGTTGCACAGGAAGTCGCCCGCTACTTCACGGAAGCGGCCTCGGAAAACTGAAGAACCCGCTGGCGGCCTTCGGCCGTGCCGCCCTTTTCCACAGATATGGTTAATGCCCCAAAAAGGACACTGGCCTGGCGCGGCGCAGTTCTGAATGATGATGCTATGAATGGCTCTTTAGTTCAGAAGCGCAATCCATCCGGCTTTGGCCGTCGCATGCTCGTGCTTGTGACGCTCGCCAGCAGTGTCCTCTGGGCCGGGATCGGGTTGGGACTCTCCGCCGTAATCGGGTAGCGGCAACACCCTTTCAAAATTGTAGAGCTGCCAAATGGCCAATACTTGCGATTGGTCAATATTGGTGCTGTTTTTCTTATTTATGGTTAAGAGTTCATTAGTAGTTGCATTGCGAACCAATCGGCGCCATCGTATTTGACTGAGCTTTCATAAGAAGAGTTCGGTACAGGTAGGTTGGTAGATCCGGGGGTTGTTATGGTCTCAGCAAAGGGCGAAGAGTACGTAATTCTTCGGGACCGCGAGCCAGTAAAGTTCGTCTTTCTGTCGCCGGAGTTTATTTCACGTTTTTGTGCCCGTCTGTCGCGGCGCTATCCGCAACACAGATGGTCGGTCGCCAGCCGGTTTCTGGCACAGGGCGCGGATTGAGCGGTGCGCCCCGGTGCGATCGAGGCCGGGGCAACAGGTGAAGAAGCGGGGCAGAGTCCGGCAGGGTCGGTGTCCTGAGATTCAAGGGTGCCAGGCGCGAGCCTTTGCGTGCAGCTTTTGTAGCAGCCTGTCCAGGTGCTGCCTTTCTCCCGCATCCAGGACTTCGACGAGGTCCTCTTCGTACCGCTGGGCCAGCGGGATAATCCGCTCATAGATCCGCCAGCCGGCAGCGCTGAGACGCAGGCAAGATGCCCGGCGGTCACTCTTGTCCTTTTCCCTCTCTATCAGCCCTTCCGACAACAGGCGTCTTACCGCGCGGCTAACCTGGACTTTGTCCATGGCGCCTTTTTCGGTGACTTGTTTGGCAGAAATGTCGGGGTAGCGGGCCAGGATGGCGATGACACGCCACTCCTGGATGGTGAGCCCGAACTGCTCGGAATAGGCGCCTGCAATTGCCGAACTCACCAGGTTGCTGAGCACCGACAGGCGGTAGGGGAGGAAATCCTCCAGCCTCAGGCTCTCGTCCCCGTTTGCATATCCGCTTGGCCGGGCGTCACCGGAAGTGGCCGATGTCACGCCTGAAGGACTCCACGCCGGATCTGGTCGGCTTCAATGGATTCGAAGAGGGCCTGAAAGTTCCCCTCGCCAAATCCTTCGTTGCCTTTGCGCTGAATGATCTCGAAAAAGATCGGGCCGATAGCGTTCTGGGTAAAGATTTGCAGCAATAGTCCCTGGCCATCTGTCGGCGCGCCGTCAATCAAGATGTGATTGCGCTTCATGCGTTCCGTATCTTCGCCGTGCCGCGGGATACGATCCGGCAATTGCTCGTAGTAAGTCTCCGGTGTCTTTTGGAACTCGACTCCGCCGTTTTTCAGTGTCTCGACGGTGCCGTAGATATCGCTGGTGCCTAACGCGATGTGCTGGATGCCTTCGCCGCGGTATTCCTTCAGGTATTCCTCGATCTGCGATTTGTCGTCGGAGGACTCGTTAATCGGGATGCGGATCTTGCCGCAAGGACTGGTCATAGCGCGGCTCTTCAGTCCGGTCAGCTTGCCTTCGATGTCGAAGTACTTGATCTCCCGGAAATTGAATAGCGTTTCATAGAACGAGGCCCATTCGCCCATGTTGCCGCGGTGGACGTTATGGGTGACGTGATCGACATAGGTCAGTCCGGCGCCAGCGTTATCGAAGTCCTGATCTCCGGTCGGCACGAAATCAACATCGTAGATGGATTGCGGCCCGTAGCGGTCGACAAGATAGATTCGGCTGCCGCCGATGCCCTCGATGGCAGGGATACTCAACTCCATCGGACGCACATCTTCCTCGATGGGTTTCGCGCCCAATTCCAGCGCCCGGGCATAAGCCGCGGCGGCATCCTTGACCCGGAAGGCCATGGCGCAGGCCGAAGGGCCGTGTTCTTTCGCGAACTGCTGACCGAAGCTGTCCTGTTCCGCATTCACGACGAAGTTGACGTCACCCTGTCGATAGAGGGTCACGTCTTTCGATCGATGGCGCGCGACGGCCTGGAACCCCAGTCTCAGGAAGAGGTCGCCCAAGGCTTTGGTGTCCGGGGCCGTGTATTCGATGAACTCGAAGCCATCGGTCCCCATCGGATTGTTGAAAAGATCTGACATGGTGCTCACGCTAGATTGAAAATAGTTGCGTTTGAAACTAAATAGTTACTAACGATACTATTGTCAATAATCCTTTAAAATCTGGACTTTGGGACAGATATGGAGAGGTCCGGAATGGTAAACGTATAAGTAAAAAATTCACCCCTGACCCCGACAATCGAGGGCGTAATGGTAGGTCCGCAGAAATATCGTCTGGGATTGGCACTGGGAAGCGGAGCTGCCCGGGGTTGGGCCCATATTGGCGCGCTTCGTGCTCTGGACGATCTGGGCGTTCGCCCGGATGTCGTCTGCGGAACGTCGATGGGAGCCCTTGTCGGCGGCTTCTATTTAAGTGGCCATCTTGCCGAGCTCGAGGAATGGGCGCGGTCCCTGACGCGCCTGAAGGTTCTCCGGTTCATGGACATCAGCCTCAACGGCAGCGGCCTCGTCCGGGGCAGGCGCCTGATGGCGGAAATGGAAAAAGTGCTGGGCGATTTCCAGATCGATGACCTTGATCGCCCCTTTGCCACGGTGGTCACGGACTTGGCAACCGGTCACGAGACTTGGCTGACGGAAGGCCGCTTGATCGACGCGATCCGTGCGTCTTTTTCTCTTCCGGCCTTCTTCGAACCCGTGATGATCCAGGACCGCTGGGTGATCGACGGAGCGCTGGTCAATCCGGTACCGGTTTCGGTGTGCCACGCTCTGGGGGCTCAGGTTGTGATTGCTATCAACCTCAATGTCTCTACACCGACGCGCAACGGGCGGGCACCCGCACCTACCAACGGCGCGCAAGGCATGGGAATGTCAGCTGGATTGCTGGAAACGGTTCTGAGGGGCGGTAGGCCCAGCGCCGCAATTCCGTCTTCGGGTCAGAATGGAAATGGGGCAGGCATGCCGTCGCGTATCGGCGTCATGGCGGCCACTCTCAATATTGTACAGGACCGGGTAACGCGCAGCCGGTTGGCGGCCGATCCGCCCGACGTCAATGTCGTACCGCGCGTCGGGAACATTGGACTCCTCGATCTTCATACGGCTGCCGATGCCATAGAGGCCGGTAAGACCGCGGTCTACGAAGCGGAAGGCGTTATCCGGGATGCGCTGCAGCTTTTCGAGGTTGCGTGATGTCCGGCGTTCTTGGGAGAGGTGAGCATTGGTAGACGGTGGCATTCATTCGCCCCCGACGGGGCCGCTCGGCGCGAGTCCGGCTGTTGCCCGTTTTGCCGGACGCGTCCGAGGCTGGCTAAAACGGGCGCGCGGCGCTTTCAAAGGGCGCCGCCCGGCCATTGCGCCGTCTCCAGTGTCGCAGCGACCGTATCCTTGGGAAGCGCTTTATCCCGAGGGTCTGGACTGGGATCTGCAGATCGAGGCAAAGCCCGTTCACGCCATCCTGGACGATGCCGTCGCCCGTTTCGGCGACCAGCCCTGCCTGGATTTTCTCGGTAAGCGTCAGACCTACAAGGAAGTTGGGGCGCTAGTGGACCGCGCCGCACAAGGGTTTCGGGATATCGGCGTCAGAAAGGGGACCAAGGTCGGCCTCTTTCTGCCGAACTCGCCCTATTACGTGATCAGCTATTTCGCGGTCTTGAAGGCCGGTGGCACGATCGTCAACTTCAACCCGCTCTATGCAAAACGGGAGGTGGCACGGCAGATTCGGGACGCAGGTGTCCAGATCATGGTGACTATGAATCTGGTCAGCCTTTACCCGCGCGTCGCAGTGCATCTGGAAGACACCGCGCTTGAGAGAGTTGTCGTCTGCAAGATGAGCAGCGCGTTGCCGCTTCCGGAAAAAGCGCTCTTCACGATCTTCAAGCGTAAGGAAATCGCCAGCGTTCCGTCGGACATCAAGCACTGCCGCTTCGAGCAGTTGATCGACAACGAAGGCCTTCAAAAGCCCGTACCTTGTGATCCATATCAGGACGTGGCCGTCCTGCAGTACACCGGCGGCACCACCGGCATCCCCAAGGGTGCGATGCTGACCCACGCCAGTATATACAGCAACACGGTGCAGACCCGGCGCTGGGCGACGCAATTGGAGGATGGCGAAGCGCGGATTCTCGCGATCTTGCCACTGTTCCATGTTTTCGGAATGACGGTCGTGATGAACGTCAGTCTCTACTGCGGGGCCGAAATCATCCTTCATCCGCGCTTTAAGGTCTCCGAGGTGTTGACGGCGATCGAGAAGCGCAAAGTCACCGTCATGTTCGGTGTTCCGACCATGTATTCGGCGATCAATGCGCACAAGGAAGTTGAAAAGTTCGATCTTTCTTCGCTGCGCTTCTGCATTTCAGGCGGTGCCGCGTTGCCCGACGAGGTGAGAACGGCTTTCGAGGACCTATCCGGCGGAAACCTTGTGGAAGGTTACGGTCTGACGGAAGCCTCACCTGTCTGCACAATCGGTCCGATTGGCGGCCGTAATAAGCCGGGCTCGGCCGGGCTCCCAATTCCCGGAACGTTGCTGGAGATTCTGCCGCTGGAGGGAGAAGGCGGCCCGCTTCCGGCTGGACAACACGGAGAGATCTGTATCACCGGCCCGCAAGTCATGACAGGCTATGCGAAGCAGGAAGCGGAAACGGCCGGCGTGCTGCGCAATGGGCGGCTTCATACCGGAGATATCGGGTACCTCGACGGTGAGGGCTATCTCTTCATCGTCGATCGTATCAAAGATCTCATCATCACCGGTGGCTTCAATGTCTACCCCCGTATGGTCGAAGAGGCGGTCAGCCTGCATCCCGACGTGATGGACGTGGCCGTCTGCGGCGTGCCCAACAAGCACCGCGGCGAAACGGTTAAGGCCTTCATCGTCAAACGCGCCGATTCGGACCTTACGGGCGTCAAACTGCGGGACTTCCTGAAGGAAAAGTTGGCGCCTTTTGAGATCCCGCGGAAGGTCACGTTTCTCGACGAGATCCCAAAGACGATGCTGGGTAAGCCGCTGAGACGGGAGTTGCTCGCGTTGGAGAAGCATAAGGCCCGCAAGTCGCGGACAGGGGCCGAAGAGTCCCCGAAGGAAGAGATCGCCACTGCCGAGGAAGCGAAATCATGAGCCTGGACAGCCTCGAGGGCGCAATTCGCGCACGCCTGCCCGATTTGGCCGGGCTCAACTACGTGGTGCAGTTCGACCTGGGGGACGATGGTGCCTTCACGGTTGACGGCAATGCCATGCCGCCGGTCCTGACCGAAGACGCGGACGCGGCCGATTGCACGATTCGCCTGTCGCCTGAAAATCTGCAGAAATTGATCGACGGCGAATTAAATCCGACGCTGGCCTATACGCTCGGCAAGCTGAAGATCTCCGGGTCAATGGGGGTGGCTCTCAAGGTTGCCTCCATGCTCGAAGACTAAGGCTTGCTCTCAGTACTTGGCCGCATCGACGAAGGTCTCGTTGTAGCAGGCGCCCGCTTCTATGTCCGTACGCAAGTCTGACGGGATCAGCACGTTGACGGTCAGCCCGGTGTCGCTGGTCTTACGCCACGTCCCCTTGGGGCTGTAGACCACTCCTTTCCGGGTTTTCTCGGTAACCTTCAGCTTCAAGGTCACCTTTCCGCGCTCATTCCAGACCACGACCTTGTCGTTTGTAGCGAGTCCTCGCGCATCGGCATCCGCTGGATTCATCTCGAGCACTTCCAGTCCCTCGGAGGCTTCGCACCCTCCGAACGTCGCATTCGTGCGCTTGGACGACGATGGCGAAACCAGGGTCAATGGCAATGTCCTTGGAACCGGTTCAAAACGCGGCACGCCGTAGCCATAACGCTGTTCCAGGTCTTCGCTGAACAGTTCGATCTTCTGAGTTTGTGTCGCCGGGAGCACGGTCTTGCACATGATCGTGTCTCGGCCATCGTCGAGCTTCATTTCCAAAGCCCGGTCCGTGGAAATCTGGCTGGGCCGGACACCCTGGAAGCGGGGGTCTTCCCCGTCCATGGCCGCGTCCATGAGTTCTTCGTCCGACTCGCGAAATATCGGTTCGTCGAACCCGAAACGGCGGGCCAGCCTCCGAAAGATCTCCGTGTTGGGCAGGGAGTCGCCGAGGCAGGGAATGACAGGGGCAGCCCGCTGCACATAATTCTGGCCATAAGCGCCATAGATGTCGTCGTACTCGAAATGGCTTGCCGCAGGAAGAATGACGTCGGCGAAGGCCATGCTGTCCGTCATCACAACATCGCACCCCACAACGAAGAGGTTCTGCCGCATCAAGGCCTTGATCATGTTCGCTTGATCGGGATGGGTGGCCACCGGGTTGTGGTTGTAGATCATCACCGAACTGATGGGCGGGTCGAGGGCTTCGTCGAGAAGCTTCTCCGCAACATCGACGATGTTGAAGGTGCGTGTTCCCGGCGGAATGAGGTCCGGGCGCTGTAGCCTGTCCGGCGTCTTCGGTGCCGCGAGGCCCGGTTTGGCGATCACGCCTGCGCCCAGGCGCCCGTGATTGCCAGTCAGGGCTTGCAGGGCCATCCCGGCGCGAAGGCCGGACCCGCCGCTGTATCCTCGCTCGATACCGTTCCCGAAGGAGGCCGCGACGGTCTGGGAGGCGGCATAAAGATCGGCGAGCTCATGGAACTGGTCCGAGGATATGCCGCACGTTTCCTCGACATCGCTGACGGAGTACTTACGCGCTTCCTCCATGTATGCATCGAATCCATGCGTCCATTCCTGAATGAACGCGAGGTCCAGCATACCGCGCCGCTCGAATTCCGCGGCAAGCGCCAGGGCCAGGACAACGTCGGTTCCGGGCGCGATCTGGATGAACAGGTCGCATTGCTCGGCAATCTTGATTTGCTTGGGATCGACGATGACCACCTTGGCGCCCTTGGACCGGGCCTCCTTCAAGACCCGGGCGAGATGCAGGTTTGAGACGGTGACGTTGTTGCCCCAAACAACGATCAGATCGGCATGGACGGCTTGCTCCGGCGGCATTCCTGGAGCACCGCCGAACAGGCTTGAATAAGCGGTTCCGCGCACGGCGCCGCATAGCGGTCCGCGGTTGAGGAGAGTAGCCCCCAGCTTATGAAAGAACCGCCGGTCCATCGATCCGCCCGCCAGCTCTCCGTGCGGCCCCGCATAATTGAGCGGCAAAACCGACTGCGGCCCATGCTCGGTGATGGATTTCGAGAAGCCCGCATGGACCATATCGATTGCTTCAGACCAGGATATCGGCTCGAAGGCCCCCGATCCTCTCGGTCCGGTTCGCTTCAATGGCTGGGTCAAACGCCCGGACCCGTGGACGAACTCAGGATAATAGCGCGCCACTTTGTTGCAGATCACGCCAGCGGTGTAGGGATTTGCATCCGATCCCTTGACCTCGGTCAGCCGCCCGTCCCGCACCGTGGCGCTCAGGCTACAGGTATCGGGACAGTCCAACGGGCATACCGATGGCAGCACTTTCTCGCTCAGCGCCGTGCTCATGCGTTTCCTCCGACAGCTTGCGTGGTTCCCGGCAGTCTAAAGGAGCCAATTGGTGCTTGAGAACGTCCATTTTCGTTATAATGACAGTACCAATTAGGCGGTTTCTGGCTGTTGGGATGTACTCGGGCAGGCAAAAAGAACCCCGCCGCGTCCAAAGGAGCGGCGGGGTTTGGGAATTCCCAAAGTCAATATCAGGAGAGATCAGTGCCTACCCATCGGTAAAGCACAGCCGGCATATTAGCGCCAAATTCTGCAATTGCAAATCATTCGCATTATCAGAGATGCTTTTTTCTTTTGCATGGCGGAATCCAGCCGTTCGTCATGTTATCTCTCGCTCTTGCGCCCTTGCCGATTCGCTGATTTGGAGCCGCGTTGACCAACGACGACCTGCACCGCCCATGACCGAGACCAAGTCCTACAGAATCCGAAGTGCGACGACCGAGGATGCGCCGCCGATTCAGGCCCTGCACCGGCGATCCATCCTCGGCTTGGAGCCGGGTCCTTACAGCCGTGAGGAGATTGATAGCTGGGCGGTGGAGTTGCCTTTGAAGCGCTACCTCTTTGCTATGACGAAAGAGGCTGTGATCTTCCAGGTCGCAGTGGACGGGGACGGCGCGGTCGTGGGGTTCTGCTCCTACAAGGAAGACGAGATTCATGGGCTTTACGTTGACCCGGATTGGAGCCGGCGGGGCATCGCCAAGACCCTGCTGGAACTTGCCGAAGGGGTCATGCGCGAGGCGGCGGTCGACACGGCCCTGGTCTGGGCGAGCCTGACCGCGCAGGCGTTTTACGAGGCCATGGGATATGCGGCCATCGCCCGCGGCGAGCTGGAGACACGCGGCGGCCGCGCCATAGAGATCGTGCGCATGGCGAAGACTCTCGGGCCTGGACCAAGCTCCGCGTGATCGGGAGCGGGTCTTAGAACCACTCTTCCTTCATGCCCATGACAGGTTTCGCGCCCGCCGTGATAGCGGAGTAGAGGCTGGCGTGCTCCGGCAGAAGCCGAGTCATATAAAACCGTGCCGTGGCGAGCTTGGCCTCGTAAAAGGCCGGGTCGCCGGACTCCGGCGGCGCGAGGGCGACTTGGGCCATGCGAGCCCAGAGGTACCCCAAGGCAACCAGCGCGAAGAGCCGCAGGTAATCCGTAGCGGCGCTGCCGGCCTCTTCGGCGTCGCGCAGACCTTCCCGCGCGATCCACAGCGTGGCCTGCTGCAGCTTCGCAAAGGACTTCGCCAGCGGCAGGACAAATTCCTGCATCTCCGCGTCCGCCATGTTTTCTTCGAGAAACGCGGCGACCGGATGGAAGAAGGGGCGCAGCAGCCGTCCGGCGCCCTTGGGCAGCTTGCGGCCCACAAGGTCGAGCGCTTGAATGCCGTTGGCGCCCTCATAGATCTGCGCGATGCGGGCATCACGGACGAGTTGCTCCATTCCGTTCTCGCGGATGTAGCCGTGCCCACCGTAGACCTGCATGCCGGTGTTTGTCGCGTCGGATCCGTGGTCCGTCAGATAGGCTTTGATGATCGGCGTCATAAGGGCAACGAAATCGTCCGCGGATGCACGCCTTTCGGGATCGGAGTGCTTTAGGGAGACATCCAGTTCTACGGCAGTCCAGACCGCGAGCGCCCGCGCACCTTCGTTGTTGGCGCGCATGGTCAGCAGCATACGCCGCACGTCCGGGTGCACGATGATCGGATCGGCCGATTTGTCCGCCGCCTTCGGCCCTTTGAGAGAGCGTCCCTGAGTCCGGTCTTTGGCGTAGGCGACAGAGGACTGATAGGCGGTCTCTGCCAGACCCAGGCCCTGAATGCCCACCACCAGACGCGCTTCGTTCATCATCGTGAACATGTACCGCATGCCTTGATGAGGTTCGCCGACCAGGTATCCCTCCGCTTCGTCGAAGTTCATCGCACAGGTGGCAGATGCTTTGATGCCCATCTTGTGTTCGACCGCGCCGCAGGTCACGCCGTTGCGGGCGCCGGGGGAGCCGTCTTCCTTCAGCAGGAACTTCGGTACGATGAACAGGGAGATCCCTTTCACGCCCGGCGGAGCGTCGGGCAGCTTTGCCAGGACGAGATGAACGATGTTCTCCGTCAGATCGTGCTCTCCGGCGGAAATGAAGATCTTGTTGCCGGTGATGCTGTAGGCGCCGTTCGCTTTGCCGTTTCCTTTGCCGCTTAGGGGTACGGCCTTGGTGCGGATCAGTCCCAAGTCCGTCCCACAGTGCGGCTCCGTCAGGCACATGGTGCCGGACCAGGTGCCGTCGGTCAGCTTTGGCAGAAACTGTGTTTTCTGCTCTTCGCTGCCGTGATGCACGATAGCGTTGTAGGTGCCGTGACTCAGGCCGGGATAGATGCCGAAGCTGATGTTGGACGAGCAAACGAACTCGTTTAGGGCCGTTTGCAGAGTAATCGGCAAACCCTGGCCACCATAGGCCGGATCGCAAGTCATGCCGGTCCAACCGGCTTCGATGAAGGCGCTATAGGCTTCCTTGAAACCGGCAGGCGTACGGACGACACCGTTCTCGAAACTGCAGCCTTCCTCGTCACCACGTCTGTTCAGCGGCAGCAACTCGTTCTCACAGAACTTGGCACCTTCTTCGAGAACCGCGTCGATCAGATCGCGGCTGGCCTCCTCGTAGCCGGGCAGAGTGGCGACGGTATTCCCGTAATCAAAGAGGTCGTCGAGCAGAAAGCGAACGTCGTCCAGCGGCGCGTGATAGGTGACCATGTGCGGCCTCTCGTCCTTCGACTCAGTTTCTGAGGGGCTTACCGGTTTCTAGCGTATGGGCGATCCGTGCCAAGGTCGGGGCGGTGCGGATCAGGCGCATGAAACCGCGCCGCTCCAGGGTCAGGATGTCTTTCTCCGGTACCGGCTCGGTGATGTCGGCGCTCTCTCCCCCGGTCAGTACCTCGGAAAGCGTGTCGGCGACGACCATATCGTGGTCCGTCGCGACTCCTTTCATGTGCAAGTCGTGCAGAGCCAGTCCCAGGGCCGCCTTGCCGGTCGGACCGGGCAGGGTCAATTCGATCGGCTCCGGCGGCGTGTAGCCTTCGACCAGCTCCAGGGCCCTGGCCTTCGCATCGGCCAGCAGGCGATCCCGGTTGAAGGTGATGGCGTCGCTGCCCCTCATGTACCCCAGTTCTTGTGCCTGGAAAGCGGATTTGGCGACCTTCGCCAGCCCGATCGCTTCGAACGCAGTCGCGACGGGCGGGATGGGGCCTTTGGGGCGCTTCGGATCCTCGGCGAAACGCGCAAGCAGTTCCTTGCACCCCCCCCAACCCGGAATGACACCGACACCGGCTTCGACAAGGCCGACATAGCTTTCGGCGTGCGCCTGTACCACGTCGGAGTGCAGTAGGATTTCGCAGCCGCCGCCCAGCGCCAGGCCGGAGGGCGCGGCGACGACGGGGAAAGGCGCAGCCTTTAGCTGGCCATAGACCTTCTGACCCTGCTCCACCATATCCTCGATCATCGGCCAAAGAGCTGTATTGGCGGCGAAGAGCGCGAAGCCAAGATTGGCACCGGCGGAGAAGTGGGATCCCTCGTTATAGATGACGAGCGCTTTGTAGTCCTTGCCGACGGTCTTGATGCTCTTGCCCAGCAGGGCGAGCACATCTGGGTCTATGGTGTTCAGCTTGGTATGAATCTCGAAACAAGCTACGCCGTCGCCGATGTTCCAAAGGCTGGCGGAGCCGTTGCGCGTTAGAGGTTTGCTCGCCAGTTTGATGTCTTCCAGCAGCAGCACACCGTTCGGCCGGCGGATGTCGTCGTAGCTTCCCGCGGCCGTCAGGTACTGCCGTTTGCCGTCATGTACCCGGTAGAAGCCCCCGGCTTCCGCCGCCTTGGCCAGCAGAGGCGGGACATCCTTGCCCTCCTTGGTCAGGCGGGTGGCCAGGTATTCAGCCCCGAGCCGATCGATCAACTCGAAGGGACCGTACTTCCAGGCATAACCGTAGCGCATCGCCGCATCGACGGCGGCGACGTCGTCCGCGATCTCCGGCACCAGAGCGGCGGCGTAACCGAGGGTTTGAGACAGAACGGCCCAGGCATAGCTGCCGCCCTTGTCCGCGTGCTCGACGAGGGCTTGCATACCGCCCGACTTCGAGAACATCAGGCTGTCCAGGATCGCACGCTGCGCCGGTGCATAGTCGCCGGTTTTGAGGTCCCGTGCCTCCTTCACTCGCTTGCCGCCGGAGGTATTAAGGCGATAGAAGCCGCCCTTGCCCTTGCGGCCGGTGTAGCCGGACTGGATCATCTCGGCGATGAAGGGCAATTCGCGGCGAATCTTCTGGTAGGGGTCCTCGGGTGGCAATGCGGCCGCCAGGTTCCGGTCGACGTGTGGCATCAGGTCGATACCGACCAGGTCCATCAAGCCGAAGATCCCGGTCTTCGGGATGCCGACGGGGCGTCCCATGACGGCGTCCGCTTCCTCGACGGACAGGCCGTGGTCGACGGCTTCGACGATGGCGCATTGAATCCAGAAGGTGCCGATGCGGTTGGCGATGAAACCCGGGGTGTCGTTGCAGGAAACCACGGTTTTGCCGAGGCGCTGATCGGCAAAGGCCGAGATGGTATCGGCCGCGTCGCGCCGTGTGTTGGGGCCGGTCACGATTTCCAACAGCCGCATGTAGCGGGGCGGGTTGAAGAAATGCGTGATCAGGAAATCCTGATCGAAGCGTGCCGGCAGACCGTCGACCAATGCTTGGCGCGGCAAGGTCGAGGTGTTGGAAGAAACGATGGAGCCGTCTTTTCGGACGGCTTCGATGCGCTCGAAGAGGCTACGTTTGATAGCCGGGTCCTCGATGACGGCCTCGATGATCCAGTCGACTTCGGAAAGGGCATCAAGATCGTCTTCCAAGTTGCCCGCCGTGATTCGCTTGGCGGCGGACTTCTGCATGAAGGGTTCGGGGTCGGCCTTTAACATACGCGCCACCGCGCCCTCCGCGAGGGCATTGCGGTTGCCGCCGTCTTTCGGCACCACGTCGAGCAAGAGAACCGGCAGTCCGGTATTGGCGAGGTGCGCGGCAATGCCGGCGCCCATCACCCCGGCGCCGATGACCGCCGCCTTTTCGATCCCCATTAGACGCGCTCCAGGACCGTGGCGATGCCCTGGCCGCCGCCGATACACTGCGTGGCCAGTGCCAAGGCCTTGTCTTCGCGTTGCAGAAGCTGCGCCGCCTTGCCGGTGATGCGGGCGCCTGTCGCGCCCAAGGGATGGCCGAGCGCGATGGCGCCGCCGTCGACGTTGGTCTTGTCCAGATCCAGATCGAGATCCTGGGCGCAGGCAAGCGCTTGGGCGGCAAAGGCCTCGTTGAGCTCGATGATGTCGATGTCTTTCATCGCGACGCCGGCCCGTTCCAGGGCCTTGCGGCTGGCAGAGACAGGGCCGATGCCCATGATTTCGGGCGCACAACCGGCCACCGCGACCGATTTCACTTTGGCCAGGGGTTTCAAGCCGTGTGCCTTGGCATAGTCCTCGGAGGTGACCAGCACGGCCGCGGCACCGTCGGTCAGCGGCGACGAGGTCCCGGCCGTGACGGTCCCGTCGCTCTTGAATGCCGGTTTCAGGTCCGCCAGAGCTTCCGGGCTTGAGTCGGCTCGAATACAACCGTCGGTCTCGACGACGTGGTTGCCTTTTTCGATGCGGATGATTTCGTCGCCGAAATGGCCCCCATTCTGGGCCTTGGCGGCCCGGTTCTGACTCTCGACTGCCAGCTCTTCCTGGCGCTCGCGGGCGATTCCGTACTGGCTGGCCAGGTTCTCGGCGGTTTCACCCATTGAGACGTAAGCGGCAGGCATGGTCTTGGCGAGGCCGGGGTGGGGCATCGGGTTGTAGCCGGGGATGGGCACGCGGGTCATGGACTCGACGCCCGCGCAGAGAAAGGCGTCCCCGGCGTTCATCTGGATCGCGCCGGCGGCCATGTGGACCGCCTGCATGGAGGAACCGCAAAACCGATTGACCGTGGTCCCAGCGACGGATTGGGGTAGATCCGCCAGGAATCCGATCAGCCGCGCCACGTTGAGGCCCTGTTCGGCCTCGGGGAAGGCGCACCCGACGATCAGGTCTTCAATATCCTCGGCAGGAACGCCTGTTTGATCCAGCAGACCGCGGACAACCTGCGCTGCCAATTCATCCGGCCTGACCCTTGCGAGCTCGCCTTTGGTCGCGAAATGGAAGGGGGAGCGGGCGAAACCGGCGATAACGACGGATTTCTGCATGAAGAGGGTTCCTTTCGGCCCCAAGGTGTCTGGGCAGGTCTTCAGAGGATTTCGGGGGTCGTTTGCTCGTGGATTAGCGATTGCGAAACATATAGGGGGTCACTATTGACCAGTCTTACTGGAGCAGAGGCACGGTTTAGGAATTGGCCAAGACTTCGAACACTGACCACTAATGATGCCTTTCACTCCGTAACATATAAGTTAACGCGGGGAGCCGGTACTTTAAGTGATGGTTGCATCAAATCTGGGGCGCGATTTGGGGAGTATTGTCTCGTCTTGGCTTTAGGGTGGTTCTGCTACTTTGCTAAGACTTTCAGGGGGATAACCGGGTAGATGCCGATCCTGGCGGATATTCCAGGTCTGCCGGGAAAGTAGAGCGCCAAACGTTTTTGTTTGCAGTTTCTGCAAATCGAGCCTTTTGTCTTGTCTAGGGGCTTTCCGTCACGGCGAGTTTTGCGTACATAGGGGGGACCCGCCCTAAGGGAGAGTTGGTGATGTCCAGAGTTTCTCGGTTCTTTTGTCTCTGTTCGGCGCTGGTTTTGCTAGCGCTGACAACTGGTCAAGATCCGGCGCACGCGACAAGCGAGTCCGCGTGCCGCCAGTCGGCACTCCAGCATTTGGTGGAGCTTGGGATCGACCCCAAGGACGTACAGTCCGTCAATATTGTGCAAACGCGGCAGCGGGGTCTAGGCGCCACGACCCGCCGGACGCAGCAGACGACATTCAACCGCAATGCTCCCCCGCAACGGGCGGGCGCATTGGTTCGGCTTAAGAGCTGCACGGGCACGGTCGCAGTGACGATGGATGAATTTTGTCGCGTCCAGTCGGTTCAGACCCGCGGTGATTGCAAGATCCCTGGTCTGAAGGACGACCAGGGCGAAGATCCGAGCTGGTGGCCCTTTAAGGACTGAGACCACCGACCGGGCAACGGACCCGGCAAAACGTAAGAGTTTTTTGAAACGCGGCTTCAGGGGTGTTGGGGCCGCGTTTCGCATTGCGGCGGCAGATCCCTGAGGAATCGCTTGCCGCACGAAGAGACAGGCGCTATCTGCACCTTCACAGCTGCTTGGCTCGCCGGTGTGGCTCAATTGGTAGAGCAATCGCCTTGTAAGCGATAGGTTGGGGGTTCGAGTCCCTCCACCGGCACCATCTCCTGCTTTCTCCTGACATTCTAGATCTTGCTACTCTGGCCAGGAGCTGGGAATGGCGATACGTGATGATTCATCCCTTTTTCGTTGGTTCGATGCAATGATTGCAGGCTTCTCAAATGTTGTTGGGAAGACCCTTCTTGAGCCATCCAATTCTTCGCTTCCGCCTTGTGAAAAGGATAACCAATGAATATCAGGCGCTTGACCGTGGCAGTGATGCTTCTGCTGACGAGCGTCGTCGTTCGCCCAACTCCTCTCCTTGCGGACGAGGCCCTGGAGCGAGAGATCCGTAAACTGATCGAGATCACGGACCTCTCCAACTTGACTGTTGAGGTAGTGAGGCAGGTGTCCGGCCAGATTAAGGCTCAAGTCAAGGAACTCTATCCGCAGCTAAGCGATGCCTACATCTCTGCCCTCGTGGAAGAGATCAACGTCGTCTATGCGGAAACGGCCCCTGAAATGATGGAGAGCTACATCAAGCTCTATGCCCGCTACTTCACTGTAGAGGAAATTGAAGCCTTAATCCGATTCTACGAGACGCCAGCAGGGAGAAAGACACTCCAAGTTATGCCAAGTTTGCTCCGCGAGGCTACAGAGATAGGAGCAAAGTGGGGTGAGGCGTTTGGTGCGCTAGCTGCGCGGCGCGTCACGGCGAGGATGCGGCGCGATGGCTACAAGCTCTAAGTGCCCATAAACTCGAAGGACTGTTTGGTCAATCTAGACGGGATCTCGCTCCAGAATTCTTCTCGGTGGGCAGGGCGGCGGCGTGAGTCCGGCAATGGAGGGCTTCAGGCCTTCCCTGCCGCGCAGAGCGTTGTCGTATGCCTGCTCCAGTGTGGCTCTTTTGCGCCGTGAGAGATCGTTTCGTCGGAGTTCAAGCTTGATCTCGTTGAGCAGTTCTTCCTTGCTGACTGCCATATGTGCCTCTGTCGTCGGTTAATGTTTCTTTAACCATGTTGTCCGAATGATTAAGAATCTCTTAACGCGGACAACCTTCGATATGTGGTGTTCCTCCTCCTATCTTTGACGGCTCACGTCCCCGATCCTGTTTCTTGCCACAGGATTGATACAGCCAGATGACAGATCCGCATTTAGCCTCAATGGACCTTGGGTTGATTGGGGGCGCATCCGGATCTTCCGTCCGGGTCGCAATGGCCTCGGATCGTACTGGCCGGGGGATGCAGAAAGGTTGACCGGACACATGACAAAGGAAGACACCAAGATCATTGCTCTTAGGCAGCCGAGTGAAAGAGGGGACGCGCCGCTCTCCCTTCGCGAATGGAACCTTTCACTCGCTGAATTGATGCAGGACGGCGCTGATGGACTTGGCCTCCGTGTCGACAAGAGCGGACGCCTGATTGTCTCCCGTGGACAGGGGCATGAGATTGGATCTTGAGGTAAATTGATTCTCAAGATCGGAGTCAGGTTCTGATCCGGATGTGAGCGACTCCGGACGAGGCCAATCGACCCAACGCATTCCTGCACTGGGGACCAGCAGGCTCTTGGTCCCGAACGAGTCTAAGCTTGCCCGTCGAGCGTCTGCAGCGGGCTGTAGAGTTCAGGCCTGCGGTCGCGGAACAGGCCCCAGGTCGCACGCTGTTGCCGGATCTCGTCCAGATCGAATGTGGCCACGAGGACTTCCCGGGAATCTTGGGAGGCTTCCGCGCGCTTTTCTCCCGTCTGGTCCGCGATAAAGGACGAGCCATAGAAGGTGATGCCGCAGGTTTCACTCTCCTCGCGGCCGATCCGGTTCGACGCCACGAGAGGCGTCATGTTGGCCGCGGCATGTCCTTGCATGGTGCGTTGCCAGTGGTCCTTGCTTATGAGGTTCGGATCCTGCGGTTCCGATCCAATGGCCGTCGGGTAGAAGAGGATCTCCGCGCCTTGCAGGGCCATGGCCCGCGCCGCCTCCGGAAACCACTGATCCCAGCAGATCCCGACCCCAATGGCACCGTATGCGGTCTGCCAGACACGAAAGCCGGTGTCGCCCGGATTGAAATAGAACTTTTCCTGATACCCGGGTCCGTCCGGAATGTGGGACTTGCGGTAGAGGCCGAGATCGCGTCCGTCGGCGTCGATCACCGCAAGGGAATTGTAATAGGCGTTGTTGGCGCGTTCGAAAAAGCTGACCGGCAGGACCACCTGAAGCTCCGCCGCCAGGGGCTGCATCCGGTCCAGCACGGGGTTCTCGCCGGCCGGATGGGCCAGTGCGAAGTGCTCCTGTTTCTGGTCCATGCAGAAGTACGGCGTTTCGAAGAGTTCCTGGAGCAGGATGATCTGCGCACCCTGTCCGGCCGCATCCCGGACGAGGGCTTCCGCCTCGTCCAGGTTTGCTTCCGTGTCCCAGCTGCAGGCCATCTGCGTGGCGGCGACCGTGATTTCCTTCATGCCGTTCTCCCGCTCGGCCTGCATTCCGCCGCTTAGCTTACGCCTAGCTTTTTGGCGGTTTGGTCGACCGATGTCTTGAGGCGGCTGACCATCTCGTCGATCTCCTCTTTGTTCATGGTCAGCGGCGGTGAGACCACCATGGAATCGCCGACGGCGCGGCTCACCACCTTGTTATCGACACAGAAATCCCTGCAGGTAGCTCCGGCCTTCTTGTCCGCCGGGAAGGACTGGCGCGCCGTCTTGTCGGCGACCAGCTCGATGGCGCCCAGGAAACCTACGCCCCGAACCTCACCGACCAGCGGATGCGTGGCCAGTTCCCGCAGGCGGGCCTGCAGGTAGGGGCCGGTTTCTTCGCGCACCTGATCCACCAGTCCTTCGCGTTCGATAATGCCGATGTTGGCGATGGCAACGGCGCAGGCCACGGGATGGCCGGAATAGGTGAAGCCATGGGCGAACTCGCCGCCCATTTCGTAAAGCACCTTGGCGACGCGATCGCCGACCAGGATGCCGGAGAGCGGCAGATAGCCGGAGGTCAGGCCCTTCGCGATAGGCATGAGATCCGGCTTGATGTCGAAGGTATCACTGCCGAACCAGTTGCCGGTGCGCCCGAAACCGCAGATCACTTCGTCGGCGATCAGCAGGATGTTGTGCTTCTTGCAGATGCGCTGGATTTCCGGCCAGTAGGTCTTGGGCGGCACGATCACGCCGCCGGCGCCCTGGATCGGCTCCCCGATAAAGGCGGCCACCTTGTCGGCGCCGAGTTCTTCGATCCTTTCCTCCAGCGCCTGCGCTGCCTTCAGGCCAAATTCGTCCGGCGAGAGGGCTCCCCCCTCACGGTACCAGTAGGGCTGCATGATGTGCTCGAAGCCGGGCAGTGGCAGGTCGTCGACTTCGTGCATGGGCTTCATGCCGCCGAGGCTCGCTGCGACCATGGTGCTGCCGTGATACCCGTTGACGCGGCTGATAATTGTCCGCTTCTCCGGCTGGCCCAGCAGCTTCCAGTAGCGGCGGACCAGGCGCGCGATCGTGTCGTTCGCCTCAGATCCGGAGCTGGCATAGAAGACGTGGTTGAGGCCTTCCGGCGTCAGGCGCGTCAAAATCTCCGAGAGTTCGATCGGCGGAGGCGTCGCGGTTTTGAAAAAGGTGTTGTAGTAAGGCAGCTCGAGCATCTGGTCGTAGGCGGCCTTGGCCAGTTCGTCGCGGCCATAGCCGACGTTGACGCACCAGAGGCCTGCCATGCCGTCCAGAATGCGATTGCCTTCGGAGTCTTCCAACCAGACCCCTTCGGCCCTTGTGATGATCCGGCTGCCACCACCTTCTGCGAGGTCCTTTGTGTCGGTGAAAGGGTGAAGGTGGTGACGGCTGTCGGTTTCGCGCCAGTGGGTGGTCGAATTGCGTGCGGGTTGCGTGCTCATGCTCTCAAGTCCTTGATTTGGAGAGGATTGGACGGGATCGGGGGGCGGCACAGCGGCCGCCTGAGAACACACGCTAGGGGTTGAATCCGATCCTGGCGCAGAGGACGAGCAGTTCGGCAAGCCGCGATCGGGGCCAGAGGTCCGTCCCTTCGGCCGGCATGCCGTTTCTTCCTAGCTGGTTGGCATTCAGAGTCATGACGTTCAGACCCATTGCGCTGCGTGCCATTTAGCCCCACACGGCTTTAGCCGCAGTGGGGACGAAACACTACGATACCATAAACCGTGGGCTAAACATTTAACAGCAGATGCTCACGCTCCCAGGAAGAGATCACCATCTGGTAGGCCCGAAGCTCGGTCTCTTTCACCACGGTGATCGCGTCAATGAGCTTTTCCCCCAGCACCGGCTTGAGCGCGCGGGTTCCGTTGAAGCGGTGCAGCGCGTCGTAAAGCGTCTGAGGCAGGGTGTGCGCTAGACGGTAGGCGCTGCCTTCGACGGGGGAGCGCGGCTTGGATTTCATGGACATGCCCAGATAACCGCAAGCCAAGGTGGCCGCAATCGCCAGATAGGGGTTGGCGTCCGCCCCGGCCAGCCGGTTCTCGACCCGGCGGGAATCCGGCTCTGAATGGGGTACACGCAGGCCAACGGTCCGGTTATCGAAACCCCACTGAGTGTTGATCGGCGCGTCTGAATAGGGTGTCAGCCGACGATAAGAGTTCACGTTTGGCGCCAGCATGGGCATGACGGCCGGCAGGAACTTCTGCAATCCGCCGATGTGATTGAGAAACAGGGCAGTGTTGGCGCCGTTCTTCCTGGCGAAGAGGTTCTTGCCCGTCTTGATATCGAAGACGCTCTGATGGATGTGCATCGAGCTGCCGGGCTCATGCTGCATGGGTTTCGCCATAAAGGTCGCATAGACTTGGTGGCGCAGCCCGGCCTCCCGGACTGTCCGCTTGAAGAGGAAGGCCTGATCTGCCAGGGCGAGCGGGTCGCCATGGTTGAAGTTCATCTCCATCTGGGCGGCGCCGGCTTCGTGGGTCAGTGTGACCACATCGATGTCCATGGCCTCGCAGAAGTCGTAGACGTCCTCGAACAGAGGGTCGAATTCGTTGACCGCATCCAGCCCATAGGCTTGGCGGCTTGTTTCGCGCCGTTTCGAACGTCCGATAGGGGGCTCCAGGGGATAGTCCGGGTCCGTATTAACGTCGACCAGATAGAACTCCAGCTCCGGTGCGATAATCGGCTGCCAGCCTTTTTCGGCGTAGAGTTCCAGGACGCTTCGCAGCACGTGACGGGCGGAAATCTCGACCGGACCGCCCTCGAATTGCTGTGCGTCGCAGATGACTTGTGCCGTTGGTTCCTCGTACCAGGGCACGACCCTGATCGTGGAGGCGTCGGGCACCAGATAGACGTCCTGCGTGGCCGGGCTGACGACCTTTTCGTAGTCCTCCTCCGGGTAATCGCCGGTGACCGTCTGGACGAAGACCGACTCCGGAATCCGCAGGCCATGCTTTTTCATGCCTTCGATGAATTTGTCGGCAGGCAGAATCTTGCCGCGGGCCACACCGGCCATATCGGGGACGAGGCACTCCACTTCGTCGATCTTGTTCTCTTTAATAAAGTCTTCGATGCCATCCATGCTCTGACGGTCCATTTGCGGGAAACCTTTGAGGTATCGCGTAAGAAAAAAGGGAAATTGCGCCTAATTCATTAACGGCATCGCTAGCATGGGCCTCGAGGGCAGACAAGCCGGGGCGGCTTGGCGCCGGACATCCTCCGGAAATTGCGATCCGAGAAGGTTAGGTTTTCAAGACCGCATAGAGGGCCACGGCAGCGGCATTGGAGACGTTGAGCGTGTCCACCGGACCTTGAGTCGGAAGCCGGGCCAGCAGATCGCAGGAGTCGCGCGTCAAACGGCGCAGCCCGCGTCCTTCCGCGCCAAGCACCAGGGCCAGGGCTCCACCCGGGTCGACTTCGCCGAGGTTTCCGGCGCTTTCGCCTGCCAAACCGACGCACCAGACTTCGGCTGCTTTCAAGGTCTCCAAGGTGCGGGCCAAGTTGGTAACCTGAAGATAGGGCAGGTGCTCCAAGGCCCCCGAGGCGGCCTTGGCCAGGGTCCCGGACTCTGGCGCCGCGTGATCGGCCGTGGCGATCACAGCCTTCGCGCCGAAGGCGGAGGCAGAGCGCAGGATGGCCCCGACGTTCTGCGGATCGGTCACCTGATCCAGCACCAAGTAGACCGTCCGCCCGGCGGAATCCCCAGGTTTTCCGGGGAGGAGGTCTTCCAGATGCGCCGCCGGAAGGGGCGCCACCAGCAGCGCCATGCCTTGGTGAACGGTGCCCGCGGGCAAGGTCTGGTCCAGCACCTCGCGTGGCACGATCTGTGGCTTGAGGGCGCCGCCATCTACGTCGGCCAGGATCGCGCTCGCTTGCGGCAGGCGCTTGGCGGAGTCCGCCGTTGCCAGAGCTCTTCGGACGCGCCGGGCTGGATTGGCCAGAGCCGCCAAGACCGCGTGGCTGCCGAAAAGCCAGTAATCGCCCCCAGCGCGGCCGCGGGTTTTGCCGCCGCCACGCCTCCGGGCTGACTGCTGGACGGGCTTCTGTCCGCCTCGGGCGGGCCGGTCGCCGCCATGGTGCTTGCGCTTTGCCATGCAGGCCCCTAAATTAGGTTCAAAGCTGGGTTTTTGACGAGTACTACCCTGGCTCGCTTGCTCGGAGGGCGGGGGTGGTGCTTTTGCCGTGTTTAAAGTTGACAGGTCCGCGTAAATCAACATATTTCGCAACTCCGTCGCGCCTGGTTCGTGGCGTGGTCTTACCGTGAGGCGCGGAGGGGTGCCCGAGTGGCTAAAGGGGACGGGCTGTAAACCCGTTGGCTATGCCTACGTTGGTTCGAATCCAACCCCCTCCACCACCCGGTCGGCTCGTTCTCGGATGGCTGCTCCGATAGGTATGCGGAGTAGCCTTTTCGTGAATCTCTACGGACGGGGCGCGTATGAAGTGTGTGGGAAACCCGGCGGGCGAGGCTCTCGATGGGCGATTCTTTGCGGGTGTAGCTCAATGGTAGAGCAGAAGCCTTCCAAGCTTACGACGGGGGTTCGATTCCCCTCACCCGCTCCATTGCGGCAAGGTTTTACGTGATTACCAGGACTTTCGGGCGACTTGAATACGAGTTTGATTGATTAAGGGTTCAACCGTCTCTCAGCGAGATGCCTCGGATTTTTGGTGAGGCACAGACAACAACGGGAAATCGGGAAAAATGGCGAAGGCGAAGTTTGAGCGGACGAAGCCGCACTGCAACGTAGGGACGATCGGTCACGTTGATCATGGGAAGACGACGCTGACGGCGGCGATTACGAAGGTATTGGCGGAGGCTGGCGGTGCTGAGTTTGCGGCCTATGACGAGATTGACAAGGCGCCTGAGGAGAAGGCGCGTGGTATCACGATCTCGACGGCGCATGTTGAGTACGAGACGGAGAACCGTCACTACGCGCACGTGGACTGCCCTGGTCACGCGGACTACGTGAAGAACATGATCACGGGCGCGGCGCAGATGGACGGTGCGATTCTTGTTGTATCTGCTGCCGACGGTCCGATGCCGCAGACGCGCGAGCACATTCTGTTGGCGCGCCAGGTGGGTGTTCCTGCGATTGTTGTCTACATGAACAAGGTTGATCAGGTTGACGACGAGGAGTTGCTGGAGCTTGTCGAGTTGGAGATCCGTGAGCTTTTGTCGTCCTACGAGTTTCCTGGCGACGACATTCCGATCATCAAGGGCTCGGCGCTTGCGGCGCTTGAGGGCGGCGACGAGGCGACGGGGAAGAACTCGATACTTGAGCTGATGGCTTCGGTTGACAGCTACGTGCCGCAGCCTGACCGTCCGAAGGACAAGGCGTTCCTGATGCCGATTGAGGACGTTTTCTCGATTTCGGGTCGTGGGACGGTTGTGACGGGGCGCGTTGAGAGCGGCATTGTGAAGGTTGGCGACGAGGTTGAGATCGTCGGGATCCGTGACACGCAGAAGACGACCTGCACGGGCGTTGAGATGTTCCGCAAGCTTCTGGACAGCGGGGAAGCGGGTGACAACATCGGGGCGCTGCTGCGGGGCATCGGGCGCGAGGATGTGGAGCGGGGCCAGGTTCTGGCGAAACCGGGCTCGATCACGCCGCACACGAACTTCAAGGCAGAGGCCTACATCCTGACGAAGGAAGAGGGCGGCCGTCATACGCCGTTTTTCACGAACTACCGCCCGCAGTTTTATTTCCGGACGACGGATGTGACGGGTGTCGTGACCTTGCCGGAAGGCACGGAGATGGTGATGCCCGGGGACAACGTGACGATGACGGTTGAGCTGATTGCGCCGATTGCGATGGACGAGGGTCTTCGCTTTGCGATCCGCGAGGGCGGCCGGACGGTCGGTGCCGGTGTCGTCGCCGGGATCGACAAGTAACCAAACCACACCCAACCAACCCTTATGGGGCCACAGTCAATTCGCGGTCCCGCGCAGTTTCGAGCATGAACAGGGTTGGAGCCAGGTCTGGTGCGAAGAACGTGAGAGTTGCGAGGATCGACGTAGGCCTGACGCGTAGAGGAGTGTAGCTCAATTGGCAGAGCACCGGTCTCCAAAACCGGGGGTTGTGGGTTCGAGTCCCTCCACTCCTGCCATCGCGATTGAAGAGCTACAGGCGTTTGCGGCGAGGCGCTACGGCGAATTGAGACACAGAACGCGCCTCTGAACGGCGCGGTAGGAAGCGAGCTTTTTGATGGCTAAGACCACCCCAGGTCAGTTCATCCGCGAGGTCCGGCAGGAGGTGTCGAAAGTCACCTGGCCGACACGAAAGGAAACCATGGTCAGCACCGGGATGGTGTTCGTCATGGTGTTTCTGGCCGCTGCTTTCTTCTTTGTGGCCGACCAGATTCTCAGCGTCATCGTTCGCTTCATCCTCGGTTTGGGAGCGTGAGCGTGGCTTTTCGGTGGTACGTAATCCATGTCTACTCCGGCTTCGAAAAGAAGGTGGCCGAAGCGATTCAGGAGCAGGCGCGGCAAAAGGGCATGGAGGACATGTTCGACCAGATCCTCGTGCCGACCGAGGAAGTGGTGGAACTGCGACGCGGCCAGAAGGTCAGCGCGGAGCGGAAGTTCTTCCCCGGTTACGTGCTGATCAGCATGGATATGTCGGACGAGTCCTGGCACCTGGTGCGCAATACGCCCAAGGTGACGGGTTTCCTAGGTAACCGTAAGCCCTCGCCGATCTCAGAGAGAGAGGCGCAACATATCTTGCGCCAAGTGCAGGAAGGTGTGGAGCGGCCGAAGCCGTCTGTGATTTTCGAGGTGGGAGAGCAGGTCCGGGTGGCGGACGGGCCTTTCACTTCTTTCAACGGGTACGTCGAAGAGGTCGACGAAGAGCGGGCACGCCTGAAGGTGGCGGTCTCGATCTTTGGCCGCTCGACGCCTGTGGAACTCGAGTATTCCCAAGTGGAGAAGCTGTAGCCGCCTGGAAGTACAAGAAGGGGTGCGGTGCGTGGCGCCGTACCTGTGGGAGGCTTGCCGTCCGTGAAGTCCAGGGACGGGGCCGCACCGCGAACCCCAAACGAGACGAGGGTAGAACATGGCAAAGAAGATAGCTGGATACATTAAGCTGGAGATCCCGGCGGGGCAGGCAAATCCCTCACCGCCGGTTGGGCCCGCGCTGGGTCAGCGCGGCCTTAACATCATGGAGTTCTGCAAGGCCTTCAATGCGGCGACTCAGAACATCGAGCAGGGCACGCCGACGCCGGTAATCATCACGGCCTTCACCGACCGCTCCTTCAGCTTCGAGACGAAGACCGCGCCTGCGAGTTTCTATCTCCGCAAGGCGGCGAAAGTGGCCAAGGGCTCCGCGCAGCCCAACCGCGACAAAGTCGGCAAGGTGACAAAGGATCAGGTCCGAGAGATCGCCGAAGCAAAAATGCAGGATTTGAATGCCAACGATATCGACGCGGCCATGCAGATCATCATGGGTTCCGCGCGGTCGATGGGCATCGAGGTGATGGAGTAAGGCTGATGGCGAGCAAAGGAAAACGCATCAAGGCGGCCAAGGAGAGTCTCGATCGGGACAATGCCTATCCGCTGGCTGAAGCCGTCAAACTCCTGAAGGAGCGAGCCACGGCTAAGTTCGATGAGACGATTGAAGTCGCCATGAACCTGGGCGTCGATCCGCGGCACGCCGATCAGAACGTGCGCGGCGTGGTCTCTTTGCCCAACGGAACCGGCAAGACGGTCCGGGTCGCGGTTTTTGCGCGGGCGGCCAAAGCTGACGAGGCCAAGGAAGCCGGCGCGGATCTTATCGGAGCGGAAGATCTGGCGGAGCAGATTCAAGGCGGCAAGTTCGACTTCGACCGCGTGATCGCGACGCCGGATATGATGGCCGTCGTCGGGCGGCTCGGGAAGATCCTGGGCCCGCGCGGCATGATGCCGAACCCGAAACTCGGCACCGTGACGAACGATATTGCCGACGCGATCAAGGCGGCAAAGGGCGGACAGGTCGAATTCCGCGCCGAGCGGGCCGGCTTGATTCACGCTGGCGTCGGTAAGGCGAGCTTTGCCGAAGATGCCCTGGTTGAAAACGTACGGGCCTTCATCGACGCGATTGCCAAGGCCAAGCCGAGTGGAGCGAAAGGCACCTACATCAAGAAGGTGGCGATTTCCTCGACCATGGGTCCGGGCGTCAAGGTGGATGTGTCGAACCTTTCCGCATAAGCGGGATGGCAGAATGAGTTTCCCGGTGTCCGACAGCCGACTTGGCGGGCACCGGTAAAGGCGGGGCGAAGGAAATCGCCCCACTGGGAAGCCGGCAAAGCCAGCTTCCCGCCCTGTCCGAGACTGTAGGTGCTCCCGCGGTTCTGCCAGAGGAGCTTAAGCCGAAAGGGCCTGCATAGACGGGAGAGAGGGTTTTGAAGACGCCCCGCGTTGTTGGGGGCTTCGAGGCTTGAACTCCGGGACAGGCGAGCCGGATTTCCGGATCGGTTGCCGGAAGTCCTCGTTTAACCGGATGGCTGGACCCAAGGAATGGGCTGGCCAGCCAAACTGAGCGGATGTGACAGTGGACCGATCACAGAAAGAACAGCTTGTCGCCGCTCTCAATCAGACCTTCGGGGAAGTCGCATTGGTGGTCGTCACCCAGCAAACCGGGATGACGGTAGCCGAATCGGCGGATCTGCGGCGTCAGATGAGAGACGCGGGGGCAGGTTTTAAGGTCACGAAGAATCGGCTCACGCGTCGCGCCCTTGAGGGTACGAAGTTTGAAACGCTGCAGGCGCTGTTCAGCGGACCTACGGGAATGGCCTTTTCGGAGGATCCCGTGGCCGCCGCCAGAGTCTGTGCAAAATACGCCAAGGACAACGACAAGCTCACCATTGTCGGGGGCAGCCTCAACGGTGAAGTGCTAGACGCCGCTGGTGTCGATGCGCTCGCCAAGCTGCCGTCGCTGGATGAGCTTCGTGGAAAGCTGGTCGGGTTGATTCAAGCTCCGGCACAGAAGCTGGTGGGTGTCACTCAGGCACCGGCCGGTCAGTTGGCGCGCGTTTTCAGTGCTTATGGCTCGAAGGGCGAAGCGGCGTAAGCCACCTCAGGAACAAAGAAGTTCAAGCCTAGGAGATAGAAATGGCTGATTTGGATAAGTTGGTTGATGAGCTCTCGAAGCTCACCGTTCTGGAAGCCGCCGAGCTTTCTAAGAAGCTGGAAGAGGTTTGGGGCGTTTCTGCCGCAGCACCTGTGGCGGTGGCCGCTGTTGCGGGCGGTGGCGATGCCGGCGGTGCCGCTGCGGCCGAGAAAGACGAGTTCGACGTAGTCTTGGCATCGGTCGGTGACAAGAAGATCAATGTCATTAAAGAGGTCCGTGCCATCACCGGCCTGGGCCTGAAGGAAGCCAAGGATCTGGTGGAGTCCGCGCCGAAGGCCGTCAAAGAAGGCGTTGGCAAGGACGAAGCCGAAGAGCTCAAGAAGAAGTTGGAAGAGGTTGGCGCGACGGTGGAGCTCAAGTAATTCGCGAGCCGGTCAACATCTCTATGCGCTGGGCAGTGCGTGGCAGAAATGCCGCGTACTGCGCCGGCTTTTTGCCGTGCCGCTGTGCGTGCCGCAGCGCCGGCCAAGCGTTGCTGGCGGCCTGATTGGGCCGTTGGGGACGCATCAGCGTTTCTGAGTTCCGTGGTGACTCAGGCCAAGACGCGATGGAGCCACAAGACGAATTTGATGCCTGCAGTAGGGCAGGGATCGAGATCCGAGTGAGGACGTAACAGACATGGCGACATCCTTTACGGGCCGTAAGCGTATTCGGAAGAGCTTCGGCAAGATTTCCGAAATCATTCAGATGCCCAACCTGATCGAGGTTCAGAAGACCTCATACGATCACTTCTTGCAGCTGGGTGTGCCGGTCGATCAAAGGACCAATACGGGCCTGCAGGAGGTCTTTACCTCCGTGTTCCCAATTCGCGACTTCTCTGAGCGCGCCGAGCTGCAGTTCGTGCGCTTTGAGCTCGAGGAGCCTAAGTACGACGTCGAGGAGTGTCAGCATCGCGGCATGACCTTCGCGGCTCCCTTGAAGGTGACTCTGCGTCTGGTTGTCTGGGATGTCGATGAGGATACGGGCTCGCGCTCGATCCGTGACATCAAGGAACAGGACGTCTACATGGGCGACATGCCGCTCATGACACGGAATGGCACCTTTGTCATCAACGGCACGGAGCGGGTGATCGTCTCCCAGATGCACCGCAGCCCCGGAGTATTCTTCGATCACGACCGTGGAAAGACACACTCCTCCGGCAAGTACCTCTTCGCTGCCCGTGTGATCCCCTATCGCGGCTCTTGGCTCGACTTCGAATTCGACGCCAAGGACCTGGTGTATGTGCGGATCGACCGCCGCCGGAAGCTGCCGGCGACGACACTTCTCATGGCGCTGGACAACGAGGCGACGGAGAAGTTGCGGGCGGAGCGCGCCGCGCAGGGCCAGGATCTGGAGCCGCATGAAGCCCAGGGCATGTCGCCGGAAGAGGTGCTCAACTTCTTTTACGGCACGATTCCCTACAAGCGGAAGGGCGAAGGCTGGAGCACGCCCTTCGACGCCGAGCGCCTGGCCGGCTCGAAGCTGTCCCAGGATCTTGTCGATGCCAAGACGGCAAAGGTGGTTGCCGAAGCGGGGACGAAGGTCACGGCGCGCCTGGCCCGCAAGCTGTCCGAAGGCGGCCTGAAGGACCAGTTCGTCAAGAACGAGGAACTTATTGGCCATTTCTTCGCTTCCGACTACATCAATCCGGAAACCGGGCTTGTCATCTGCGAGGCGGGCGACGAGGTCACCGAAGAGACGCTCGAGTCACTGCGCGAATTGAAGCAGGACAAGATCGAGCTGCTGGCGATCGATCACATCAATGTCGGCCCCTACATCCGCAACACGTTGGTGGTGGATAAGAATACCTGCCGCGAAGAGGCGTTGATCGACATCTATCGCGTCATCCGTCCAGGTGAGCCGCCGACCCTTGAAACGGCGGAGAGTATGTTCAAGGGCCTGTTTTTCGACGGCGAGCGCTATGATCTCTCGTCCGTGGGCCGCGTGAAGATGAACGCGCGTCTTGGCTTCGAGACCGAGGATCAACTGCGCACGCTGCGCCGCCAGGATATCCTCGAGATCCTCAAGATCCTCGTTGGCCTGAAAGACGGTAAAGGCGAGATCGACGACATCGATCACCTCGGAAACCGCCGGGTGCGGTCGGTCGGTGAACTGCTTGAGAACCAGTACCGCGTTGGCCTATTGCGCATGGAGCGGGCAATCCGTGAGCGCATGAGCTCCGTCGAAATCGACTCCGTGATGCCGCATGATTTGATCAACGCAAAACCGGCGGCCGCTGCGGTGCGGGAGTTCTTCGGGTCTTCGCAGCTTTCGCAGTTTATGGACCAGACGAACCCGTTGTCGGAAATCACCCACAAACGCCGACTTTCGGCACTTGGCCCGGGCGGTCTTACCCGAGAGCGCGCAGGTTTTGAGGTTCGCGACGTTCATCCGACGCATTACGGACGGATCTGTCCAATCGAAACGCCGGAAGGTCCGAACATTGGCCTGATCAATTCACTGGCGACCTTCGCGCGGGTCAACCAATACGGCTTCATTGAGAGTCCCTATCGGAAAGTCGTCGATAGCAAGGTGACGGACGAAGTCCATTATCTCTCTGCGATGGAAGAAGGGCGCCACATGATCGCCCAAGCCAACGCGGAGTTGGACAAGAACGGCAAGTTCGTCGAGGAACTGGTGTCCTGTCGTCAGGGCAGTGAGTACCTGGTTTCGCGACCGAGCGAGATCGACTTCATTGACGTCTCGCCAAAGCAGCTTGTTTCCGTGGCGGCGGCGTTGATTCCCTTCCTGGAGAACGATGACGCCAACCGGGCGTTGATGGGCTCCAACATGCAGCGGCAGGCGGTGCCACTGGTGAAGGCCGAGGCCCCATTGGTCGGAACCGGCATGGAAGGAACGGTCGCACGGGATTCCGGCGTGACCATCGTGGCCCGCCGCGGTGGTGTCGTCGATCAGGTTGACGCAACCCGTATCGTTGTGCGGGTCAGTGAAGAGACCTCCACCGGTGAACAGGCGGTCGACATCTACAATCTGCTGAAGTTCCAACGTTCGAACCAGAATACCTGCATCACGCAGCGTCCCCTGGTGAAAGTGGGCGATGTCGTCGAGCGCGGCGACATCGTGGCGGACGGTCCTTCGACCAGCCTCGGCGAACTGGCGCTTGGCCGGAATGTCCTCGTCGCCTTTATGCCCTGGCAGGGCTACAACTTCGAGGACTCGATCCTGATCTCTGAGCGGATTGTGCGGGACGATGTCTTTACTTCGATCCACATCGAGGAATTCGAAGTCATGGCCCGGGATACCAAGCTGGGTCAGGAAGAAATCACCCGCGACATCCCCAATGTCGGCGAGGATGCGCTGCGCAACCTCGACGAAGCCGGCATGGTCTACATCGGCGCCGAGGTCGGGCCGCGGGAAATCCTCGTCGGAAAAGTGACGCCGAAGGGCGAATCGCCGATGACTCCGGAAGAGAAGCTGTTGCGGGCGATCTTCGGCGAAAAAGCCTCCGACGTGCGCGACACCTCCCTTCGGGTGCCGCCGGGTGTCACCGGGACAGTCGTCGATGTGCGTGTCTTCTCCCGCCGTGGCGTGGAGAAGGACGAGCGCGCGATGGCGATTGAGCGTGCTGAGATCGAGCGCCTCGCGAAGGACCGGGACGACGAACGGGCGATTCTTGAGCGCAGTTTCTATGGCCGCCTGAAGGATCTCTTGATCAACCAGACGGCGGTCAGCGGTCCCAAGGGGCTGAAGTCCGGCACCAAGATCACGGAAAAGGTCCTCAGCGATTTTACGCCGGGGCAATGGCGTCAGATCGCGGTGAAGAACGATGCTCGTCAGACCGACCTTGAAGCCCTGAACCGGCAGTTCGACGACTCTATTTCGGAGCTGATCAAGCGCTTCGAGAACAAGGTCGACAAGCTGCAGCGCGGCGACGAATTGCTGCCTGGTGTGATGAAGATGGTGAAGGTCTTCGTCGCGGTGAAGCGCAAGATCCAGCCCGGTGACAAGATGGCGGGCCGTCACGGCAACAAGGGTGTGATCTCCAAGATCGTGCCGATCGAAGACATGCCGTATCTCGAGAACGGGACCCATGTCGATATCGTGCTGAATCCCTTGGGCGTTCCCAGCCGCATGAACGTCGGCCAGATCCTCGAAACCCACCTTGGATGGGCCTGTTCGGGGCTGGGCCGGCAGATCGGCGACGTGCTGGATAAGATGCAGCAGGGCGGCAAGGTCTCCGAGGTGCGCAAGACGCTGAAAAACGTCTATGGCAGCGATGCGGAAAAACAGGAGATCGATATCCTCAGCGACGACCAGCTGATGGAGTTGGGCGGTAACCTGCGTAACGGCGTACCGATTGCGACCCCCGTTTTCGATGGGGCGCGTGAGGACGATATCTCCGAGATGCTCGAACGGGCCGGGCTGGGCAAGTCTGGTCAGGTGACTCTGATCGACGGACGGACCGGTGAGGCGTTCGACCGCCAGGTGACGGTGGGCTACATTTATATGCTCAAGCTGCACCACCTTGTGGACGACAAGATCCACGCCCGCTCGATCGGCCCCTACAGCTTGGTCACGCAGCAGCCGCTGGGTGGTAAGGCGCAGTTCGGCGGCCAGCGCTTCGGCGAAATGGAGGTCTGGGCCCTGGAGGCCTATGGCGCCGCGTACACCTTGCAGGAAATGCTGACGGTGAAATCCGACGACGTTTCCGGCCGTACGAAAGTCTACGAAGCCATCGTCAAGGGCGACGACAATTACGAGGCGGGTATTCCCGAATCGTTCAACGTCCTTGTCAAAGAGCTGAGATCGCTCGGCCTGAACGTGGATTTGAGACAGTCGACCTGATGCGGTTCCGCACCCAAAGCGCCGCTAACGGAAAGACTAACCGGCGGATCGAGAGATCCGCGTCATGTAGAGATCTTGATATCGGGAGAAACCGATGACCGAGTTGATGAACATCTTTGGCCAACCGACCGGCCCGCAAAGCTTCGATCAGATTCGCATATCGATCGCAAGTCCGGAGCGGATTCGGTCTTGGTCATACGGCGAGATCAAGAAGCCGGAAACCATCAACTACCGGACTTTCAAGCCGGAGCGGGATGGCTTGTTCTGCGCTCGAATTTTCGGGCCGATCAAGGACTACGAGTGCCTCTGCGGTAAATACAAACGGATGAAGTACCGCGGCATCATCTGCGAGAAGTGCGGTGTCGAGGTCACGCTGTCCAAGGTGCGCCGCGAGCGCATGGGCCACATCGAGCTTGCCAGCCCGGTCGCGCACATCTGGTTTATGAAGTCCCTGCCAAGCCGTGTTGGTCTGCTGCTCGACATGACCCTGAAGGAGCTCGAGAGGGTTCTTTATTTCGAGAACTTTGTGGTCACCGAGCCAGGCTTGACCCCGCTTACGCTGCACCAACTGCTCTCGGAGGAGGAGTACCTCGACGCACAGGACGAGTACGGCGAAGACGCCTTCACTGCAATGATCGGTGCCGAGGCGCTCAAGGCCATGCTGTCCGAGCTCGAATTGGAAGAGGAACAGGTGACGGTGCGCGATGAGCTGCGGGAAACCGGTTCCGAAGCCAAGCGTAAGAAGCTGGTCAAGCGTCTCAAACTGATCGAAGCCTTCATGGAATCCGGCGCCCGTCCGGAATGGATGGTGCTCGACGTCGTGCCGGTAATCCCGCCGGAACTGCGGCCCCTCGTGCCGTTGGACGGTGGCCGCTTCGCGACCTCCGACCTCAACGATCTCTATCGCCGTGTCATCAACCGGAACAACCGGCTGAAGCGGCTGATCGAGCTGCGCGCACCAGACATCATTGTCCGCAACGAAAAGCGGATGCTGCAGGAGTCGGTCGACGCCCTGTTCGACAACGGCCGACGTGGCCGAGTCATTACTGGCGCCAACAAGCGGCCACTCAAGTCGCTGTCCGACATGCTTAAAGGCAAACAGGGCCGCTTCCGTCAGAACCTCCTCGGCAAGCGCGTTGACTATTCCGGCCGTTCAGTCATCGTGGTCGGTCCGGAGCTCAAGCTGCACCAATGCGGTTTGCCGAAGAAAATGGCGCTCGAGCTCTTCAAGCCCTTCATCTACTCGAAGCTTGAGCTCTACGGCATGGCGACCACGATCAAGGCTGCCAAGAGGATGGTGGAGAAGGAGCGTCCGGAGGTCTGGGATATCCTGGAAGAGGTGATCCGCGAGCATCCGGTTCTTCTGAATCGCGCGCCGACTCTGCACCGTTTGGGCATTCAGGCTTTCGAGCCGGTGTTGATCGAGGGTAAGGCGATCCAGCTACACCCGCTGGTCTGCACCGCCTTTAACGCCGATTTCGACGGCGACCAGATGGCCGTGCACGTCCCGCTGTCCCTTGAAGCGCAGCTCGAAGCCCGCGTGCTCATGATGTCGACGAACAACATTCTGTCGCCGGCCAATGGCAAGCCGATCATCGTGCCGTCGCAGGACATTGTTCTTGGACTTTACTTCCTCTCCATGGAAGCCGACGGCGAGCTCGGTGAAGGCACAGCCTTCATGAACCTCGGCGAAATTCATCACGCCCTGGCGACCGGGGCGGTCTCGCTGCACGCGAAGGTGAAGGCCCGTTACAAGACGGTCGACAGCGAAGGCAACCCGGTGACCAAGGTTGTGGAGACGACGCCGGGCCGCATGATCATCTCGGAGGTCCTGCCGCGTCATAAGAGCGTGCCTTTCAGCAGCCTGAACCGTCTTCTGACCAAGAAGGAAATCACCGAGCTGATCGACACGGTCTATCGCCACTGCGGTCAGAAGGACACGGTCATATTCTGCGATCGTCTGATGTCGCTCGGTTTCGGTCACGCTTGCCAGGCGGGTATCTCCTTCGGCAAGGATGACCTCATCATTCCCGACGCCAAGGCTGAACTCGTCGAGGCGGCGCAGAACGAGGTCAAGGAGTTCGAGCAGCAGTACCTGGACGGCCTCATCACCCAGGGCGAGAAATACAACAAAGTGGTGGATGTCTGGTCGCAGTGCACGGACCGCGTGGCCGACGAAATGATGAAGGTCATGTCTGGAATGTCCGGCAAGGATGTCAATTCGGTCTACATGATGGCCCACTCCGGTGCGCGTGGTTCCGCGGCTCAGATCAAGCAGCTTGCGGGGATGCGCGGACTGATGGCCAAGCCGTCGGGCGAGATTATCGAAACGCCGATTATCTCGAACTTCAAAGAGGGCCTGACGGTGTTGGAGTACTTTAACTCCACTCACGGAGCCCGGAAGGGTCTCGCCGATACCGCGTTGAAGACGGCGAACTCCGGCTACTTGACGCGGCGTCTGGTCGACGTCGCCCAGGACGCCATTATCGTCGAAGAGGATTGCGGTACGGAGAATGGCTTGACGATCAGTGCCGTTGTCGAGGGCGGCGAAGTGATTGCGTCTCTCGGCGAGCGCATTCTCGGCCGCACCACGCTAGAGGATGTGGTCGATCCGCTTTCCGGTGAGGTGGTGGTTCAGAAGGGCCACCTGATCGAAGAGACCGAGGTCGACTTGATCGAGCGGGCCGGCGTGGACTCTGTGCTGATCCGTTCGGCTCTGATGTGCCAGTCGAAGGGCGGCATGTGCGCAGCCTGTTACGGCCGGGATCTGGCCCGAGGCACCAACGTTAACTCCGGCGAGGCGGTCGGCGTTATTGCCGCCCAGTCGATTGGCGAGCCCGGCACGCAGCTTACCATGCGGACCTTCCACATCGGTGGTGCGGCGCAGCGCGGTGCTGAGCAGAGCTCGGTCGAATCGACCATCGAAGCCACGGTGTCGATCAAGAACCAGAACATTGTTCTCAACTCGGTGGGTATTCCCATCGTGATGGGCCGCAACCTGGAGATCATCTTGATCGACGATCAGGGCCGCGAGCGGGCAAGCCACCGCATTCCTTACGGGGCCCGACTGCTGGTGAATGAAGGGGATAGCATCAAGCAGGGCCAGAAGCTGGCCGAATGGGATCCCTACACCATTCCGATCATCACGGAGAAGGAGGGTGTTGCCAATTACGTCGATCTCATCGAGGGCGTCTCGATGCGCGAGATCATGGACGACACCACGGGCATATCCAACCGCGTCGTTGTCGACTGGAAGCAGCAGGCGAAGGGGCAGGATCTGAAACCCCGCGTCACCCTGCGGGACGACAAGGGCGAGGTCATTACCCTGGCCAACGGCCTGGAGGCCCGCTACTTCATGTCCGTGGATGCTATTCTCTCGGTTGAGAATGGTGCCCAGGTGAAGGCCGGTGACGTGCTGGCCCGTATCCCGCGGGAATCCTCCAAGACCCGTGATATCACCGGCGGTCTGCCACGTGTCGCGGAACTGTTCGAGGCCCGTAAGCCGAAGGACTACGCGATCATCAGCGAAATCCCCGGCCGCATCGAATTCGGCAAGGATTACAAGACCAAGCGCCGGATCGTGGTCGTGCCGGAGGACGAGAACGAGTCGCCGCGGGAGTACATGGTGCCCAAGGGCAAGCATATCGCTGTGCAGGAGGGCGACTACATCGAGAAGGGCGACATGATCCTCGATGGCAACCCCGTGCCTCACGATATTCTTGAGGTGCTGGGTGTTGAGGCCTTGGCGGAATACCTGGTCGACGAGATCCAAAGCGTCTACCGCCTGCAGGGCGTGAAGATCAACGATAAGCACATCGAGGTCATTGTCCGCCAGATGCTCCAGAAAATGGAGATCACCGACGCTGGCGAGACCACTTTCCTGGTCGGCGAGCAGGTGGATCGGGAGGAGTTCCAGGAGGTCAACGACAAGGTCATGGCCGAAGGCGGCCGGGTCGCGGCGGGCAAGCCGGTGCTCCAGGGCATCACGAAGGCGAGCCTGCAGACCCGCTCCTTTATCTCCGCGGCGTCCTTCCAGGAAACCACCCGCGTGCTGACGGAAGCCGCCACCCACGGCAAGGTCGATCGTCTGATCGGGTTGAAGGAAAACGTAATCGTCGGCCGCCTGATTCCGGCGGGAACCGGCTCGGTGATGAATACCCTGAAGCGAGTCGCTGCGCGGCGTGACAATGAGATCCTGGAAGCCCAGGAAAAGGCTGCTCTGGAGGCCGCCGAGTCGGAAGAGGCTCTGCAGCCCGAAGAGACCTCGGTCGCTTAAGCGCGCAGGCCGGGAAAGATTCTTTCTCTTTCCCGGCCGCCCGCGACAGGATCGGGATCGCGTCATGCGGTTTGGCCGGGGCGCGAAAAACCCTGCTTTTTGGCCGGTTTGCAGGGTTGACGGGGCCTAGGGGCATCAATAGTATGCGCCAGCCTTACCAGGGGGGCTGGTGGTAAGCCCGGTGCGGCTTAGACGCAGCCTCTGAAGGTCACGGAACACATATCGATCTGCTGTTTTAACGGCGCGAAGACGACCGCAGGGCCCCGTATGGGCCCTTGGCGGCTTTTTGTTTGAAGTCTGGAAGTTTAGGAACGGCCTTATATGCCTACGATCAACCAGTTGATCCGTAAGCCTCGGAAGCCCCAGGTGACGCGGAATAAAGTGCCGGCGCTGGAGGCTTGCCCTCAGAAGCGCGGCGTCTGCACCCGCGTGTACACGACGACCCCGAAGAAGCCCAACTCGGCGCTTCGAAAGGTCGCGCGTGTGCGCCTGACCAACGGGTTCGAGGTCACCAGTTATATCCCAGGCGAAGGCCACAACCTTCAGGAGCACTCCGTGGTTATGATCCGCGGCGGCCGCGTGAAGGACTTGCCTGGTGTGCGCTACCACATCATTCGCGGAACGCTGGACACCCAAGGCGTCAAGGATCGTCGTCAGCGGCGCTCCAAGTACGGCGCCAAGCGTCCGAAGTAAGGCCTGGAGAGTTAGATGTCCCGCCGTCGTAGAGCCGAAAAACGCGAAGTTCTGCCGGATCCGAAGTTCTCGGACCGCGTGCTGAGCAAGTTCATGAACTGCCTGATGCTGGATGGAAAGAAGTCCATCGCGGAAGGCATTGTCTATGGTGCATTGGACCGAGTCGGAAGCCGTGGCGCGGCGGATCCGCTGCGCACCTTCCATGATGCATTGGCCAACGTGAAGCCGGATCTCGAAGTCCGGTCCCGCCGGGTCGGCGGCGCCACCTATCAGGTGCCGGTTGACGTGCGGCCGGACCGGGCACAGGCCCTGGCCTTTCGTTGGATGATCGCTGCTGCGCGGAACCGTTCCGAGTTAACGATGACGGACCGCCTGGCCGGGGAGCTGATGGACGCATCGAACAATCGTGGTGCGGCCGTCAAGAAGCGCGAGGACACGCACCGTATGGCGGAAGCCAACAAGGCTTTCTCGCACTATCGCTGGTAACTCGGAAGAAGGCAGCCCGTTATGGCACGCACTACCCCGTTAGACCGCTATCGCAACATCGGCATCATGGCGCACATCGATGCCGGCAAGACCACGACGACCGAGCGTGTGCTCTACTATACCGGTGTCTCCCACAAGATCGGTGAGGTCCACGACGGCAACGCCACGATGGACTGGATGGAGCAGGAGCAGGAGCGCGGTATCACCATTACCTCGGCCGCTACGACCTGTTTTTGGAAAGATTACCGGATCAACATCATCGACACCCCCGGCCACGTCGACTTCACGATTGAGGTTGAGCGGTCCTTGCGCGTGCTGGACGGCGCCGTCGCCGTTTTCGACTCTGTGGCCGGTGTCGAGCCGCAATCCGAGACGGTTTGGCGGCAGGCCGACAAGTACGCGGTCCCGCGCATTTGCTTCGTGAACAAGATGGACCGGGTTGGCGCCGATTTTTATCGCTGTGTCGATATGATCGTGGACCGACTGGGCGCGCAGCCCATGGTGCTGCAGCTGCCGATCGGGTCAGAGGCTGATTTTGTTGGGGTGGTCGACGTGCTCTCGATGAAGGCCATCGTCTGGAAGGACGAGACGATGGGCGCCGAGTACGAGGTCACGGACATTCCGGCCGATCTTGCCGATAAGGCCGCCGAGTATCATGAGAAGCTGATCGAGTTGGCGGTCGAGCAGGATGACGACGCTATGGAGGCCTACCTTGAGGGGAACGAGCCCGACGAGGAGACGCTGAAGCGTTGTATTCGCAGCGGCACCTGCGGTCTGAAGTTCGTGCCGGTCCTCTGTGGAACGGCCTTCAAGAACAAGGGTGTGCAACCGTTGCTCGATGCCGTGGTCGACTTCCTGCCGTCGCCGGCGGAAGTTCCCGCGGTGAAGGGTGTGAAGCCCGACAGCGATGAGAGCGATTCCCGGGCGTCCAGCGACGATGCGCCGTTGTCCGCTCTTGCGTTCAAGATCATGACGGACCCCTTCGTTGGATCTCTTACGTTCGTGCGGGTCTACTCCGGCGTCCTGACTTCCGGCGGATCGGTGCTGAATTCGGTGCGTGACAACCGGGAGCGCGTCGGACGCATGCTCCAGATGCACGCCAACCACCGGGAAGACGTGAAAGAGGCGCGGGCCGGCGACATCGTCGCTCTGGCGGGTCTCAAGAAAACCACGACCGGTGAGACGCTCTGCGATCCTCAGAATCCCATTATCCTGGAGCGGATGGAGTTTCCGGATCCGGTCATCGAGGTGGCCGTCGAACCCAAGACCAAGTCGGACCAGGAGAAGATGTCGGTCGCGCTCAATCGGCTGGCTCAGGAAGATCCTTCTTTCCAGGTTGCGACGGATGAGGAAAGCGGCCAGACGGTCATCAAGGGAATGGGCGAGTTGCATCTCGACATTCTCGTCGACCGCATGAAGCGTGAGTTCAAGGTTGACGCCAACGTCGGTGCGCCGCAGGTCGCTTATCGCGAGACAATCACCCGCGAAGCCGAAATCGATTACACCCACAAGAAGCAGACCGGCGGCTCCGGTCAGTTTGCGCGTCTCAAGCTGGTATTTGAACCGCAGGAGCCGGGCGAAGGCTTCCTCTTCGAGAATGCGATCGTGGGCGGCGCTGTGCCGAAAGAGTACATCCCTGGTGTCGAGAAGGGGCTGGTCAGCTCCTGCGATAATGGCGTGTTGGCCGGCTTCCCCATGATCGACTTCAAGGCAACATTGGTCGATGGTGCGAGCCATGATGTGGACTCCTCGGTCCTGGCGTTCGAAATCGCGACACGGGCAGCGTTCCGGGAAGGCATTCCGAAGGGTGCCCCGGTCTTGCTCGAACCCATGATGAAGGTCGAGGTTGTGACCCCGGAAGAATACATGGGTGACATCATCGGCGACCTGAACAGCCGCCGTGGCTCTGTCCAGGGCATGGATTCCCGGGGCAATGCGCAGGTCATCAACGCGATGGTGCCGCTGGCGAACATGTTCGGTTACGTCAACAACTTGCGCTCAATGAGTCAGGGGCGCGCCCAATACACGATGTTCTTCGACCACTATGAAAAAGTGCCTCAGGCGGTCGCCGACGAGGTCGTGTCGAAGCTGGCTTAACGGGGAATCAGGATGTTCCAGGGGTCCGAATTAGAGGCCTCTTTATCAGGTGACGGAGTTTAGAGACCAATGGCGAAGGCGAAGTTTGAGCGGACGAAGCCGCACTGCAACGTAGGGACGATCGGTCACGTTGATCATGGGAAGACGACGCTGACGGCGGCGATTACGAAGGTATTGGCGGAGGCTGGCGGTGCTGAGTTTGCGGCCTATGACGAGATTGACAAGGCGCCTGAGGAGAAGGCGCGTGGTATCACGATCTCGACGGCGCATGTTGAGTACGAGACGGAGAACCGTCACTACGCGCACGTGGACTGCCCTGGTCACGCGGACTACGTGAAGAACATGATCACGGGCGCGGCGCAGATGGACGGTGCGATTCTTGTTGTATCTGCTGCCGACGGTCCGATGCCGCAGACGCGCGAGCACATTCTGTTGGCGCGCCAGGTGGGTGTTCCTGCGATTGTTGTCTACATGAACAAGGTTGATCAGGTTGACGACGAGGAGTTGCTGGAGCTTGTCGAGTTGGAGATCCGTGAGCTTTTGTCGTCCTACGAGTTTCCTGGCGACGACATTCCGATCATCAAGGGCTCGGCGCTTGCGGCGCTTGAGGGCGGCGACGAGGCGACGGGGAAGAACTCGATACTTGAGCTGATGGCTTCGGTTGACAGCTACGTGCCGCAGCCTGACCGTCCGAAGGACAAGGCGTTCCTGATGCCGATTGAGGACGTTTTCTCGATTTCGGGTCGTGGGACGGTTGTGACGGGGCGCGTTGAGAGCGGCATTGTGAAGGTTGGCGACGAGGTTGAGATCGTCGGGATCCGTGACACGCAGAAGACGACCTGCACGGGCGTTGAGATGTTCCGCAAGCTTCTGGACAGCGGGGAAGCGGGTGACAACATCGGGGCGCTGCTGCGGGGCATCGGGCGCGAGGATGTGGAGCGGGGCCAGGTTCTGGCGAAACCGGGCTCGATCACGCCGCACACGAACTTCAAGGCAGAGGCCTACATCCTGACGAAGGAAGAGGGCGGCCGTCATACGCCGTTTTTCACGAACTACCGCCCGCAGTTTTATTTCCGGACGACGGATGTGACGGGTGTCGTGACCTTGCCGGAAGGCACGGAGATGGTGATGCCCGGGGACAACGTGACGATGACGGTTGAGCTGATTGCGCCGATTGCGATGGACGAGGGTCTTCGCTTTGCGATCCGCGAGGGCGGCCGGACGGTCGGTGCCGGTGTCGTCGCCGGGATCGACAAGTAACCAAACCACACCCAACCAACCCTTATGGGGCCACAGTCAATTCGCGGTCC
>Ga0207422_1001073_pt1 | contig 63945 bp, 54 predicted proteins | sample MarCyaLeptolynsp_FD_187757 | JGI IMG/M metagenome (GOLD analysis project Ga0207422, IMG submission 187757) | Marine cyanobacterial communities from Panama - species 1 Leptolyngbya sp. (SPAdes) | ecosystem: Environmental > Aquatic > Marine > Unclassified | place: Panama: Panama City | collected...
CCCCCGCTGGGGGGGCTCCGCACCCCTCCGGGGCGCCACTCCAGCTCCGGGCTTACTCCCAATGATGGCTCGCTCCATACGTCCGGAGCTGGCGGGCGTCCGACTTCGTCGGATGCTCCCTACTCGCGACGATGGCTTGGCGTCCCCGCGCACCAACGGTTTCCGGAGATGTGTTGAACGTTGAGCCCGCTGGGGGGCTCCGCACCTACTGTCTTCATGGCTCAGGGCTGGTGGGGCGCCACTCCAGCTCCGGGTTCACTCCCAACGATGGCTCGCTCCATACGTCCGGAGCTGGCGGTCCGACTTCGTCGGATGCTACTCGCGCGCCGTGGTGGAGCTGACTCGGCTTTGCTGGGCTCGTGGAACGTTGAGCCCGAACGGGAGGGCTGACCGTCAGGGACGGTGGTAGTCGCCGCTTTTGCCGCCGGTCTTCGCTACGAGCTCGACGCCGGTGATGCGCATGCCGCGGTCGATCGCTTTAGCCATGTCGTAAATGGTCAGAGCGGCCACGCTCGCGGCCGTCAACGCCTCCATCTCGACCCCCGTCTTGCCCGAGCAACGGGCGGTCGTGGTGATAGCGACCGCCGCATCCTCGACGAGGATGTCCACGTCCACGTGGGTCAGCGGAAGCGGGTGGCACAACGGGATGAGGTCGCTGGTTTTCTTGGCGGCCATGACGCCCGCCAGACGCGCCACGGTGATGGCGTCGCCCTTCTTGAGGGCGACGTTGGCAATGGCCTCAGCCGTCTCTGGCTTCATCTCGACGCGCGCCGCTGCGACTGCGGTGCGGGTGGTCACCGCCTTGGCGGAGACGTCCACCATGCGGGCGGCGCCCTCGGGGTCCACGTGGGTAAGGCCGGGGCTCTGAGTCTCAGCGTCGTTGCTCATGGCCGCTGTGTATCACCGGTGATGTGTCTCTGGTAGGGTCTCCAGCCCCTGAGATAGGAACGGAGGAGACGATGCGCCCCACACGACTTGCGGTTTCTTTCACCGCTGTGGCGATGCTCGGAACACTGGCGGCTTGCGGCGGCTCGACCGCAACGGCCAAAAAGGCGGAGACGAAGACTGCGGCTGCCCCCGCCAAGCCCGCGGCCAACGATCCCCTCGCCGGGTTCAACGGCAAGCGCATCTCCATCAATCAGCAGGTCATCCTCGACGAGTTCGAGTACGGCGTGAAAGAGAGCGGCGTCATCCTCAAGCTCATCAAGATTCACGAGCAGGAGTACAAGGAGCCGGGGCGCAAGAAGGTCGTCACCACCCAGGCCGAGCTCACCGTGCGCAAGGGTGAGGAGCAGAAGCGGGTGCTCATCGGCGAAGACGAGGGCAAGTGGGCGCTAGGCTGTAAGATCAACGTGGCGAAGGCCCGGGTGGAATACCTGGAGAGCCGGCAGAACTGGCTCCCACGGGCCACGGTGACGGTTGGGCCCTGCAACAAGTAGGCGCCTTGGCGCCCGGCGCTCTACTTGCGGAGCGCCTCTTTGATCTTGTCGTTGATCTTCGGGTCGATCTTGGCCGCGCACACGGTCGCGTCGGTCAACAGGATCTTGGCGGCTTCCGGGTCCTCGGGCGAGCCGCCTCGGTGTTTGAGGCTATGCAGGTCGGTGGCCAGCTGCTCGGCGCACTTCATGTCGGTGCAGGCGCAGATCTTGGTCTTGAGCGCCTCGAACTCAGCGGTTGGAATGGGCTGCGAGCAGCCGGTGGCCAGCAACAGCAAGCCGGTCATCAATAGAACTCTCATTTCCCTTCCTCGGCGTCGTTGCCGTCGTCGCCGTCGTCGCACGTCCGCGACTTGATCTCTTCGAGGTTCCGGCTGGTCCACATCACCTGGCCGTTGGAGTAGCACCGCGCCTCCACCAGTACGCCCTCGGAGTATTTTCGGTAGCTGCCGTGCAGGGCGCCTTCGCGGTGCATCCCTTCGGCGGTCCGACGCCCCTCGCTGTTCACCACCGAGAAGGGCCCGTGTTTGATGCCCTTGGTGGCGCAATACTGCATCTTCTCACCGGCGATGTTGGTGCTGGTGAGAACCTCTCCTGCATTGGGGCAGGGGCCGTCGTAAACCCACAGCGCCACCCCGACGAACAGCGCCATGGGGAGGATTGCGCAGGCAGCGTAGAGCGCGACTTTGGACCGTTTGGTCATCGCGGCTGTCTAGCGGACCGTCGACGGCTCGACAAGGAAGAAACCCTTGTATCGGTCACCGTCAGCGGAGGTCCAGCCGATGGAGCAGCGTCGCGCAACGTTTCCGCGGCTCGTCCCCCAGCGCCATACACCGTTTGGCGAAACGGCGGGCCTCTTCGAGCTCACCGGCGGCCTGGTGGGTCCACGCGATGGCGTATTGGGCACGCGGGTCCACGGCCCCGGCGCGGGCCAGTCGGGCCATGACTGGGCGGGCTGCCTCGAACCGCTTCTCGCGCCCCAGCGTGAACAGGACATCGGTGATGAAGCCGACCTCGCTCTTGTCGAGCAACACGGGGATGAGGGAGAGACGGTAGCTGCGGGGCGCCCCCGGGTAGATCGTGTGCAGGACGAACAGCTTCTCTGCGTCTTCGCGGTCGAGTTCGGTGGGAGCGGTTCGACGCTGATCGTGGTCGTCCAGGATGGCGGCGCGGGCGCCTGCGAACAGGCCTCGTGGGGCTCGGAACTCGAGCCGCGGTCGGTCGTCGTTGGTGAGTGGGCCAGGGGTGTCGGCCATCGCGCGGAGGGCCGGCCCGCCGATTGCTCGCAGGCTCATGAGCGCCGCCGGGCGGTCCAGGTGGACCCGTGCCAGGTCGTTGGCGATGGCCGGGGTGACCCGCTCGCCCCAGCGATGCACGGTTGTCGTGCCCTCGGACGGCCGCGCGATGAGGAGGACGTCGTTGGGGAACATCTCCCACAGCGACAGCCGCGGGAAGACTGCGCCAAGGGTGCGAACGACCAGCTCCACGCTCTCGTCATCCGTCTCGTAGAGGTGAATCCACTGAGCGAAGACCCCGTCGTCGCTGAGGTGGTCGCGGACCGTCTCGAAGAACTCGCGGCCAAACAGACCCGCATTGCCCGCTACCCAGGGGTTGGAGGGCTCCGAAACCACGACGTCGTAGCGGGTTCCCTCCGGACGGTCCTGTAGGAAGCTGCGGGCGTCGTCCACGTGGAGCGTGACGTTGGAGCGCTCAAGCGGCCTGCCGTTGACGGCGTCGAAGGCGTGCGAGGCGTCGACGACGGCCTGGGAGATTTCGACGGCGTCGATGGTGATGGGATGCAGGGCGGCCGAGCCCACCGTCACGCCACTGCCCAGCCCGATGACGAGCATGCGTTCGGGCGCAGGATGCAGCATCAGCGGCAGGTGGGCGCTGCCGATCTGGGTGAGCATGTCGCCGCGCGTGCTGGCGTCAGGCTTGCCGTTGACGATGAGGGTTCGGTGCCCCTTACGTTCCACGACCGCGACCGTGGCGGCCGTTCCGTCGGCGTGGAACACCAGGTCGCCGCGACGCGCGCTCTTGTCGAACGCTTCGAAGCTCTTGGGGGGGCGCTTGGACCGAAAGCTGCCCGCCGAGAGCAGCCGCGCGTCCCACCCGGCTGGCACCACCAGGCACGCCACGAGTGCGAGCGTTCCCACGCCGATGCGGACCTCGAGCCGGGGGCGAACCAGAACAAACGCCAGCCCTGCGGTGGTCAACGCCGTGAGCAGCGTGAGGGCGCGGTAGGTCTCACCGAGCCCCCAGGCGCCAATGAGGACGGGCACGGTGACAACGACGCCCAGGACCGACCCAAGGGTGTTGGCGCCAAACGCGCGGCCTGCGCCTGTTGCGACCTGTCCGCGCCGGGTGGCGACGGCTGCGACGATGGGCAGTAGAGCGCCACTGAACGCGGTGGGTAGCAGCACAACGGCGCATACGAGGGCGAAGCGATAGGCGCTGTAGAGTGCAAACCCGGCAGCTCCCGTCCCAGCCTGCTCTGCGGCGTCGTGTTTGAGGTGGGCGAGGGTATACGGGAAGCGATCATACAGCGGCTCGGCCGCCAAGAGGGCCGCCACCAGAGCAGCCAAGAGCAGGAAAGCCACGGACATGCTGTCGCGGGTCGACCACCGGTCCGCCCAGCGCCTCGCGCCAGCGCTTCCAAGGGCGATACCGCCGATGAACGCGGCGATGACGAGGGTGAAGGCATACGACGAAGAGCCCAGGACCATGCCGAAGTAGCGCAGCCAGACCCCCTGCAGCCCCAGTGCCACGAATCCCGCCACCGCGGCGAGGAGCCAAGGAATGACCGGAGAAACGGTGGCGTCTGTGGGGGACGGGATTTGAGCCGGGGAGGGGGAGGGGGCGGTTGCGGCTGGCGAGGGCGGGGTGCGGGCCAGCAGGAGCGCAGCGCCGGAAAGCAGGAGGTTGGTGGCGACGGCCGCGTACAGCGCGCCAGCGACGCCCAGCCAGTCCACCAGCACCAGCCCCGCGGCCAGCGTGCCCAGCACCGCACCGGCGCTGTTGACGGCATACAGAGACGACAACGACGCGCCGACGCCCAGTCCACGCTCCACCAGTCCCCGGCTGAGCAGCGGCAGGGTGGCGCCCATCAACATGGTGGGGACCAGCAGGGCGACCGAGGCAACGAGAATGCCCGCGGCACCCGTGGCGGAGACGGCGTCCAGAATCCACGGGAAGGCGAGCGCCCACAGGCTGATGCCCAGCTCGACGGCGGCGTAGGTTCGCATGGGGCGCGCGACACGGTCGGCGTAGCGTCCGAAGACCAGATAGCCCAGCCCCAGTCCCCCCATGAAGACGGCGACTACGGTGGTGTGGGCCTCGGTGGTGTTGCCCAGCTGGTAGCTGAGCAGCCGCGCCCAGACCACCTCGTAGACCAGGCTGACGGCGCCACTGAGGAAGAACACCGTACCTAGACAGGCCCTCCATGCTACGCTAGCCGTCAATAGCGACCCCTGCGCGCCGAACAACACCAATGGGGACCAAGGGAGACCTTCCATGTCTGAGATCTTCAGCGGCCGCGATGGCCGCGGCGGGATGCGCGGCAGCGTGCCTGGGCCGACCGGGACCGACAAGCAGAAGACGTCGGGGCACGGGACGACCCACTACATCGAGTTCGACAACGAGACCGGCGCGATGAACATCACGCTGCTGCCGGAGTATCGTCACTTCAAGACGGAGCTCTTCACCGATCTCCACCAGGAGTACTTCCTGGCCAACCCCGACGAGGCCACGGTGGGCGATATCTCGTCGTTCATCGACAACTGGCTGGCCCAGAGGGCGGGCAGCGGGCGTCGCTAGGTTGAGCGCGGACGCTCAAACCCGGAGCTGTCCCAACTGCGCTGCCCCCATCGCCATCGACGACCGGTGGACCCGGTTGGCGGTGTGCACGTCCTGTCAGTCGGCGGTCACCTTCGACGACGAGGCGGCGTTGGTCGCTGGGACACTGTCGGTGCTCCCGCCGTCGCGGACCAAGCTGTTCTGCGGGGCCATGGGCAGCATCTCGGGGAGGTCGTTTCAGGCCCTTGGGCGGGTCCGGTATGGGCACGAGCGGGGCTTCTGGGACGAGTGGCACCTGCTGTGGACCGATGACGGCGCCACCGGCTGGCTGAGCGAGGACGAGGACCGCCTGGTCATCGAGCGTCTCGACGCCGATGCGGTGACGATGGTCACGGCGGACACAGCGCCGGGCACGGCGGTCAGCCTCAGCGGTGAGACCTTCAACGTCGTGGAGCGCGGCGTCGCCACCGTCGAAGGCGGCGAGGGGCAGCTTCCGTTCGTCGTGGTGCAGGGCGAGGAGACGCCGTTCGTCGAGCTCCGGTCCCGGGACGGCGGCCGGATCGCCACCGTCGAGTTTGGCGCCGACGGGCGAAGAGTCTTCCTGGGCGAGGCCATTACCGACGCCGACCTTGGGATGGATTGGACCCGCCAGGATCTGGGCTTCAGCGACGAGCTGGCGTTGGCCAACAAGGCCGACGGCTCGGTGCCGCGACTGCAGAGCCTGTCGGGGGGGATCCGCCCGCTCAAATGCCATGCCTGTGGCGGCGGGCTGGAGGTGGCTGCCGACGCCCACGGAAACCTGCCCAAGGCGGTGAAGTGCGCCTACTGTGGGTCGGCCAACGACCTGAGCGGCAAGGCGCTGCAGTGCCCCAATTGCACCAACCCCGTGCAGACCTTTGCGGGCGACGCGCGTCTGGCCAAGTGTCCGACCTGTACCCACCAGATCGATCTCACCAACCGTAGCGGTCCGGCGTCGCTCGGGCGGCCAGGTTCGGCGAGCGGCGCGGTCTTGATGCCGGGCGACCGATGGGATTTCGAGGAGCTCAGCTACGTCGTCACAGGCCGGCTCCGATACGACGGGTTCTCCGAGGGCGAGGCCTGGCACTACTGGGAGTACGCGCTGTTCGAGCCCACCGTCGGTTATCGCTGGCTGGTGGAGTCCGACGGCAAGTGGTCCCTGGCCGAGCGGGTCTTCGACCATGAGGCGTTGGGACCCGACGCCAACCCTTCGACGGTTCAGTGTCTGGGTCGTCACTACCCCGTCGCCGAAGTGAACACCGTCAAGGTGGGTTTTGTGGATGGGGAGCTTCCCTGGGTCGCCCGCGTCGGCGACCAGGTGAAGGTGCTCGATTCCGGCAAGAGCCACGGCCATACCGTGAGCATCGAGTGGTCGCCCAACGAGGTGGAGTGGTACCTGTGCCGCAGCCTCCAGAGGTCACGGGTACTGGCTGGCTCCAAGAGTATGAAGGCCCGGGCCGGGGCGGTGTCGTCGTCGACGTCTGACTACTCGGGGTCGGGCGGGACCCACGGTCGCTGGTGGAAGCACTTCATCTTGATGGGCCTGCTGATGCTCATCGTCGGGACAGGGGTTGCCTACTACGTCCTCGAGGAGATCCGAGGGACGCGCATCGCCAGCGCCAGCCTTGGGGACGCCATGTTCAGCAAGGCCGGGCAGACGGCGGAGCTGAAGCTGCCCGGCAACAGGAACATTCACCTCAAGCTGACCACCGACAGCCGGGGCTACGGCAACGCCGCCAAGAGCCTCAAGGGTGGGTGGGCGCACTACCTGGTGACGCTCACTGACGCCAGCGGTGCCGAGGTGGCGAAGTTCACCTCCACACATGCCGACTTTTATCACGGTGGGACCGGGCCCTACGAGTACCGCACCAACAGCACCTACGGGCTGCGAATGCCCGCCGACGGCGCCTATACGGTACGTGTGCAGGCGACCTCTGGAAACGTCGATGGCACTCGGGCCGCGCCGCCGAAGGCGCCACTGAAGCTCGACGTGATCGACGGCGGTCGTGTCCGCAACGATGCGCTACCCACCTATCTGGCGGGGTTCTTCGTCTTCTGGCTCATCATGGGCTTCATCGCGCTGGGACGGACCACACAACGCGCCGACGGGCCGAAGCTCCCCATTGCCAGCGTCGTGTGGACGGTCCTGATGTGGGGTGGGCTGGTCTTCGCCGCAAACCAGAACATCATCTACAGGTCCTCCTTCAAGCCGGTGGTCCAGGACGCACCGAAGCTGGCTCCAGTCGCCGCCTACGCCACCAACCGCGCGGCCATGAAGTCGATACGGTCGTCCTATTCGTCGTCCAGCTCCTACGGCGGCTACAGCAGCAGCAGCAGCAGCAGTTCGTCGCGGTCGTACTACGGCGGCGGCTACAGCTACGGGAAATGATGGGCACCTCTCTCTACCGAGGATTGGGGCTGCTGTGCCTCCTGTGGCTCCAGGTGGCGGCGTGTGACATCGAGCTTCCGCCTCCGGAAAAGACCGAGCCACGGATCGACAAGAAGACGGCCAAAGCCGTCCCCAAGATCACCAAGAGCGCGTCCTCCTACAAGTCGCTGAGCTACTCGTCGGGGACACCGATCAAGGAAGCGCCGGAGCGTGCGCTGAAAGAGCCGGCTACGGACGGACTGGCCTGGTTCGCCGACAGCAGCCACGGGCTGGTCGCCTACGATGGTCAGAAGTTCGTCCTGGTCAAAGCGCTTCGCAACGTGACCCATGTGGCTCCCGGCCCCAACGGCTCCATGGTGTTCTCCGCCAAGCGCGACATCTATCGCTACGAGCCCAGTAAGAAGCTGGTCACCAAACTGGGCAGCGTCGGCTTCGACCCTGCCCAGGTGGCCGCGACGTCGGGGTCGATCGTCTTCGTCATCGGCGATACGAAGTTCTCGGCGTTCGTCGGCAACACCTTCAAGACAATGCCCGACCTGCTGGAGCGGGCGACGTCGTACAAACAGTCGTTTGTGGACACCAAAGGGCGGTACTGGGTGTTGGGCACGAGCTCAGCGACCCGCTACGACACGAAGACCGGCAAGTGGGAGAAGATGAGCGCGCCCGGGGTCTGGAGCATCTACAATTTCGCGGCGCTGCCGGGCCCCAAGCTGTGGGTACGTAGTCACAAGGGCGGTCATCTCCTGCGACCCGACAAGACGTGGAGCACCAAGAAGGTGCTGACCTCGGTGGCGCTGTGGGACGCGGTCGGGAAACCGACCCAGGTGCACCTGGCCGGAACGACCGGCGTCAGGGTCGTCGACATTCATAAGGGCGACCTGAAGTCCTGGAAGAAGGGCCCGGACTACAAAACGTTCCCCAGCGACATGGACGCCGATGGCCGAGGCCGCACGTGGGTTGTCGGGTCGGGCGGGCTCGCGGTCCTGCCTGATCCCGAAGGGGCCGGTACGACCAAGCAGTTCAGCGTGGGTCAGCTGCAGAGCCGGTTGAAGCTGAAGCGACGGCCCTGGTTCCGGTCGGTCTATGTCCGCGGTAACGGGCCACCCACCCTCAAGTAGGCATCACGTAGGAGGTCTCGGCCGTGGCTGCTCCGCTGGCTCCCATCGCTCCGGCGACACCCATTCTGGGGCATCTCCCAGCCATGCGGCGGGACCCCCTCAGCATGATGACCGACATCATGGCCAACCACGGCCCGCTGGTGCGGCTACGGATGGGGCCGAACCTCAAGTTCCATGTGGCTACCCACCCCGACATCGTTCAGGGTGTGCTTCAGACCCACGCCAAGAACTTCGATAAGCAGACCCACGGCTTCAAGAAGCTCCAGCTGGTGGTGGGGCAAGGGCTGCTGACCAGCGACGGGGACTTCTGGCGCAGGCAGCGCCGCATCGCCCAGCCAGCGTTCCACAAGAAGCGCCTGGCAGGATTCGCTGACAGCATGGTCCGCGCCGCCGTCGACCTGGCGGAGAGGTTGGAGCGGGCCGCGCAGCGCGAGCAGGTCGTGGATGTCGACCGGGCCATGATGCAGGTGACCTTGGACATCGTCGCCGAGACCCTGCTGAGCGCGAGCGTTGGGGGCATCGATCTGGACGCCCTGGGAGCGGATATCGACTTTTTGGTCGTGGACCTGCGCCGCCGCATCGCCATCCCGCTGAACATCCCGCTGGGGCTGCCGCTGCCCAAGAATGTGCGGTTCAAGAGCGCCCTGGAGGCCGTCGACAAGGTCGTCGTTGACATCATCGAGCGCCGGCGCCGAGGGGGCGAGCGGCACGATGACCTGCTGCAGATGCTGTTCGACGCTGAGGACGAGGAGACGGGCGAGCGCATGAACGACGCCCAGCTCCGCGACGAGGCGGTCACCATGTTCCTGGCCGGACATGAGACCACCGCCAGTGCGTTGTCCTGGACGATGTACCTCCTGAGCCTCAACCCCGACGTCCGGCGCAAGGCGCGAGCAGAGTGTGAGGCGGTGCTTCAGGGCAGGGTGCCGACCCTGGAGGATCTGCCAAAGCTGGTCTATCTGACGCAGGTGCTGGAGGAGAGCATGCGTCTGTATCCGCCGGCGTGGATGTTCGCCCGCCACGTCGTGGAAGAGACGCCGCTTGCCGACTACACGGTGCCCGCCGGATCGACCATCCTGGTGTCGACCTTCGCCATCCATCGGCGGCCGGAATTCTGGGTCAACCCGCTTGGGTTCGACCCGGACCGGTTTGCGCCCGAGGCCCGAAAGGCCCAGCACAAGTTCCAGTTCCTGCCGTTCGGCGCGGGACAGCGCAAATGCATCGGCGCCGGGTTCGCCATGATGGAGGCCAAGCTCATCATGGCGACCCTGCTGCCGCGGTTCGAGCTCGACCTGGTGCCGGGGCAGGTGGTGACCCCGCAGCCAGCGGTCACGTTGCGACCGCTGGACCTGCGGATGCGGGTGACCCCCGTCTAGCGCCGCCGGCGAAAGCCGAGCAGCAGCAGCAGTGCGAACGCGGCGGCGGGCACAGGGAAGCTCCCACTGTCGCCCGCTTCACAGCCGCTGGAGTCGCCGCCACCGCCAGGGTTGGTGGGAGTCACCGGCGTGAAGCCGCTGGTGTCGAAGCCGACCGCGTCGAATCCTGCGCCTGCATCCGGAGAGGTGGTGCCGCCGTCCGGGCCCGGGTTGGAGCCACCGTCAGGCGTGCCCGAGCTGCCGTCGGGGGTGCCGGAACTCCCGTCGGGCGTGGTGGAGCCGCCGTCGACGGGCATCGGGCCGCTGTCGCTGGTGGAGCCGCCGTCGACCGGGTTGGGGCCGTCATCGGGCGTGGTGCTGCTGTCCGGCGGGGTCTGGGCGTCCCCGCTTCCGCCGGCGTCGGGCTGGCCGCCGGCGTCGGGCGTGCCGCCGGCGTCCTCGCCCGCGCAGGGCAGGTCGGCGCCGGAGCAATCCTGGTCGATGCCGTCGCCGCAGATCTCGGGGGCACCGGGGTAGACGCTGCTGTCATTGTCGTTGCAGTCGTAGTTCTCGCAGGCCTGGTCACCGTCGTTGTCGACACACCCGCAAAGGCCGATGTCGGCGTTGTCGCTGAACAGCGGCTTGACGCACTCGAAGCCGGGGTCGCAGTGGCTGTCCAGGGTGCACATGCCTTCGCAGGTGCCGGCGCCGCCGCCCGGGTTGAAGCAGATGAGGCCATCATCGCAGGGCAGGTTGGTGCTGGCGTCGGTGGGCGGGGTGCAGGCCGCGCCCTCGGCCGCTTCGTCCGACGGGAAGCAGTCGGTGGCGCCGCTGGCCGTGGGGTAGCACGCCAGGCCCGCGCCGCACTCGCCGCCACTGACGTTGCAGTTGGCGGGCGGGAAGCAGGTGTCGATCTGGGTGCCGCAGTTGTCGTACACGCACGTCAGGAACGCGTCGCCGGAGAGGTTGGGACAGAACTGATTGAAGCACTGGCCCATGTCGTTGAGCGCGGTCTGGGCGTTTTGGGTGCCCGTCTCGTAGCAGGTGTTGATGCAGTCCTGGTCGCCGTCGGGGCAGGCGCCGTAGCAGTCCTGGACCTCTTCGCAGGTGGCGTTGCCGTAGACTGGCGGCAGGCAGGTCTCGATCTGGGTGCTGCAGTTGTCGACGGCGCACGTCTGGAACGCGTCGCCGTTGAGCGAGCCGCAGTTGGTCGACAGGCAGTCCTGCATCGCGTCGTACTGGGTCTGAGCCTGGGCGGTGCCGTTTTCGTAGCAGGCGAAGCCGCAGGCGTTGTCGTTGGCCGGGCACTCGAAGATGCAGTCGTAGACCTGGGCGCAGCTGGCCGGGCCGGTGCCGACCGGGAAGCAGGTGGCAATGGGGGCGGCGCAGCTGGTGTTGGCGCAGGTCTGGTAGGCGTCGCCGGTGAGGTTGGCACAGTTGTCGGAGAGGCACGTCTGCAGGGTGTTCAGGTCGTCCTGACCCTGCTGGGTGGCCGCCGTGTAGCAGTTGATGGAGCAGGCGTCGTCCTGGCCGCAGCCGGACAGGCACTCGTAGGTGGTCTCGCAGTCGGCCACCTGGCAGGCGGTGTTGTCGCAGATGCCGTTGCCTTGGCAGGCCGCGCCGCAGAAGCAGATGCTCGGGTCGGAGTTGCAGTTGGGGGCGGGACCGCCGACGACGCCGGCGATCCAGGAGGCGAAGACGTCGACGCGAGTGACGATGCCCGTGCCCTGGCAGGGGTCGGCGGGGCAGCCGGGGCCGTCGCAGGAGGACACGGCGGAGTTCACACCGATGATGCTGTTGCCCTGGCCAAGGTCGAGGAAGGCCGGGCCGCCGGAATCGCCGAAGCAGATCGCCGAGCCGGCGAAGTCGGTGACGTAGACCTTGGGATAGACCCAGTCGATGGGCATGGCCGAGGAGTTGGTGCGTCGTACGCCGCCGCCGGTCTTGTTGATGCCCTCGCTGGCGCCGTAACCGACGTAGGTCGGGGTGGCGCCGATGGCGTTCAAGAACGTCGCGTTCGGCGTGTAGGTCGAGACGCCGCTGACGGGCTCGGCGAGGTGGACCAGGGCGATGTCGTTGTCGTTGTCCTGGGGATCCCAGTCGGGGTGCACCACGAAGGCGTCGGCCTGATACAGGCTGCCCGTGGCCGGGCCGTTGAAGGAGGCGGGGTTGGCGTCCGGGCCGAGGTAGAACCAGGTGACGGCCGGGACGATGCTGAAGCCGTCCTGGGCTTCATCGACGCAGTGGGCCGCGGTCAGGACCCAGTCGGGGGCGATGAGGGCACCGGTGCAGAAGGAGCCCTGATAGCCGAAGCCAGGGACGTAGTAGGTCAGCGCGCCGACACCGTCAAAGATGGGCGACGCTTCGCCGCCAACGATGGCGCTTTCGGCGGTTCGGGTCGCGTTGCCTGGGGGCGCCGAGGGGGCGGCGTTGCAGGCCAGCACGAGCGCGGAGGACGCGCAGAGGGCCAGGACGGAGCGGAGCATGAGGACCTCTCGTAGGAACGTGGGCCGGAAAGCTACCAGCCCTGGCCGACCGCTGCCAGCACGTCGTGCCGGGCAGGAAGGCTCATCGGTGGTGGCCGAAGGTATGCATTGCCGTCTCTGCTCGGACGAGGGATAGCGACACAGAGGAGGTCCCATGCTTGGTCGAGTCATGTTCGCTCTTGTTGCCCTGTTGGTATTGCCCAGGTGCACGCCTCCCCCATGTCAGGGCCGTCCCGAAGTAGCGGCGGACGCGTTGAAGCCATGGACCGACGGGATCGGGACTATCCCGCTTGGTGACAACGGCAAAGTGTGCCTGGCGCAGAAGGGCGCACTGTTGGTGGACTTCAACGTGAAGCAAAAGGACCGTCCGGGTCTTTCGGAGCGGTGGGCCGATGCGTTGAAGACCTCTGGGTGGGAGCGGGAGGTCGAGGGGCCGTGGGACAGCGCATGCGACAAGGACGACTCGGATTGCGTGGGAACCTTCGGGAAGGGGCAGGAAACGTTGCGCGTCGAGATGCGAACGTCTCCCGCAGGGACGGAGGTGACGGTGGAGAAGCTGAAGCGCGGTCCAAACCTTGCGCCAGACAAGGCCCTTTTGAAGGCGGGTAAGGTAGCCATGGTTAACGTGCGCAAGGGACTTGAGGCGTGGACGCCGGCCCTGGCCAGCTGCACCCGGGAGCGTGTCGCCCAGGCAAAGCTTCCCACCGCTCCACTCCTCAAGATGGATGCTTCGCAGCCTGAACTTCAGGGCTCCGCTCAGCTCCACGGTGTGATGGGCTGGGACCTGTTTGCGCACGTGGACTCCGAGGCAGAGGCTGACCCCCTCCAAGAGCGTGCTCGGGTCGAGCGTCAGGTCATGCGTGCCCGTATCCTCGAGCGGTCGCCGGTGGTGGTGGTGACCCGTCTGTCCAAGGACGGATACGTAAAGCCTCGGCTCCTTCGCGGCGAGGGCAAGAATGCACAAGGCGAACAACGCTACACCTTCGAGTCCGGGCGCGCCGGCGGGCACGTCGTGCTGATCGATACGCGTGTCGGCAAGCCGGTCTGTCACTGGTCGGTCACGGTGACCAATTCTCCAGAGTTCAAGTCGTACACTGGGAGCAACAGCTCGTTCGAGATCAAGCTGGCTTCGGACCTACGTCGCCGCGGCACGGCCATGCTCGAGCAGTTGACCGGGTCGATCGCCGAACTATCTGGATTCACTTCTCGCAACAGGACCGTTGCAACGATGCGCTTTCAGTAGTGACGGACGCATTCTGGGTGGCCAGTTCCTTGGGTGGAGTCGCGCTGGGCGTGGCCTGGTGGTGGAGCCGCCGTCGTGGTGGTCCGGAGCTATCGGCCGCTCTCGGCCGATGGGGGGCGGACGACGCCGGAAGATTCTCGTCCGGCTCGGTCGCGATGGAGGGTCGCCAGCAGGGAGCGCTCGTGAGGCTGATCGTGCTGGCCCCCGTGCCCGTCGAGGCGTTCGTTCCCGAGGGCCAGGGGAGAGCCGGTAGGTGGGTGACGACGGGAGATCCCCTGCTCGATGCTGACTTTTGCATGGCGTGGGCGGGGAGCGAGAGCGGTCGGGCATTGGACGCGAATCTTCGGAACCTGTGGTTGGACGCCGCGGCGGCAGGGCTCGATGTGACGGTGCGACAGCGCAGGCTATCGGTCGTCGCGAAGACCCTGGATGAAGCGGTGCCGGTGGCGCTCTCGCTCTACGAGGCGTTGCTGGCGGCGCCGCCCGTCCTGGCGCTGGCGATGGACCCCAACGAGCCCGCCGCTGTGGCGGGAGAGGCAGCGCGGAGGTATCTGGAACAGGAAGGAGATCCCCACGAGCTCGCGCGCTCGCCTCACTTGCAGCCGCGTATTCTGGCCGCTCGATTCTGCGACGATGTCGACCCGACCGGTGTTGTGGAGGCCGTACAATCCGAACAGTTCTCCGTCTATGATCGACTGGAGGGCATCGCCTTTCTTCGAGGCTCGGCCGTGGCGCAGCCCGGTCACTTCATGCAGGGAATGCTCGCAAGCGCCATGCAGCAGGTGGTCGAGACGACGCAAAGAGGGCCTGTCCTAGCCGCAGCGGTGGAACTCCTCGGTCAGCTGGGGCGCCCTCCGGAGCTGCCGAGCCTGAAGCTGCTCTATGACAAGCATCTGCCCGCCGTGCAGGCCACGTTGGTCGCGGCGGCACGGCACCACGGCGACGCCGGAGTGGACTGGGTGGCGCAGGTGCTCGAGTCGACCCCCCACGAGACGGTCAAGGAGGCGGCGCGAAGGGTCTGGGAGGGCAGCGGACGCGCCCGCAAGGCTGGAGGGCTGTCCGTGGTTCAGGCGTCGCAAGATGCTGGCGCCCTGGCGCTCGCCGGTCACGGTGGCGAGCTCAGCGACGCGGGCTAGGGTGTCAGGCGAATTCGCGTGGTCAGAGTCGAATCGTCGCAAGTACTTGGAGCAAGCGCGAACCTTCGAGCGATTGAGCTCCACATTGGGGGTTGAAAACCCCAAACAGCGCTGCTACGTTCCGCCTCCCAACGGATGGGGCTGTAGCTCAGTTGGGAGAGCGCTAGAATCGCACTCTAGAGGTCGTGGGTTCGACCCCCATCAGCTCCACCAAACACGCGGGTAACCGGTTCACCGGTTACCCGCGTTTCTCGTTGTGCACCGGTTGTGCACTGGTGTTGAGAAGACGATTGGCTCGTTTGATTAGACGTGTGATTGCAGGTCCATCCTCGAGGCCGAGCCCCACTATCAGTAAGCGCAGATCATGGTCGGTGACCTGAATACGTGTGCGGTCCTCAAACACGCGCTCGTTAAGGCGAAAGTCCCGGAAGAACACCTCGTAGTGTTCGAAGAGCGCTGCTCGCTCATCTTTCAGGATCAGTAGTGACTTCTTTGTTTCCATCAACCAGCTCCAGAGTCGGCTTGGCCTCGTACACGCGGTCTAAGACCGTGCCGATCACCCGCGCTGCGGCCGCTCCCCGCTGAAGCGAGCTCGCATGCACATAGGTTCCGAGCAGGGTCTTGCGGTCGGCCCATCCACCGAACGCGCTCAAGCTGGCGGCGTCGGCACCGTCCACCAGCGCCTCGGTGGCCAGGGTGTGCCGGAGGCTGTGGGGAGACACGATGGTCACGCCGGCGACCTCGCAGGTGATCTTACATCGGTAGGCAAACCACTTCGTCCGGCCGGTGGCTGCCCGCTTCTCCGGACCTGGCGGCGCGCTTCTGCTTCCGTCGCAAGGAGCGAAGTAGTTTTGGATCCACCTTGGACAACAACGACTTCTGGTCGGCGCTCGCCGCGAACGGTCCGCCATCGCCACCAAACTCGATCTCCTCGTTTGCGCATCGGAGCACCTCCGGAGCCCATGGCTCTCCTGCTGCAGCCGCCTCGGCCACCTGCCGCAGCACAACTGATCGTAGCGTAGCCGCTCGAGCGGCGTCAGCCTCCTGGTCCGCAACAGCCAGCAGCGATCGGTGGTCCGCTGTCACGACACCACCCCCGCGGCCTTCACTTCGATAGCCGAGTACTCCGGGACCATCTCTCGGCGAACCTCCCGCACCGTGACGGTTCCATCGGGAGCCCGGACAGCCAGGGTCACATCGTCGCCTGCTTCCCAAGCATCGGGGTCGCGCTCCCGATACCTCTCGGCCGCGCTCTCGACATCGACGACATCGACGTCTTCGCAGACCTCCGCCATGGGGTCCTCGTTCCACACAGGCCACACTTCGAAGCGTGGAGGGCAGCGGTGGTTGGACCACTTGATGCGCCTGCAGCTGTCGCACCACTCAATGGCCATGAGACTCCTTGAGGTCCTTGGTAGCCGGGCCTTCTGGTGGGACGATCTCCACTGTCACCCGAAGACGGGTCCCTGGCGGGAAGTCATCGGCGAAAGCCTTGAACCCCGGGCCATGGGCGAAAGCAGAAGTCAGGAAGCCCGGGCCATGCCAAAACAAGCCCTCGAGGTGGGGGTACTTGTCTGAGCGTCGCGCCTCGGCCTCTACCATCCGCGCCGGCTGCACCGCCAAGGGCGCCGTTGACGGGCCGCCTCGTCACGCTCCCTCTTGGTGTCGTATTGGTAGCTTACGAACTCATTGCAGCCAGCCTCGGCGCACTGCACCCTTCGGAGCCATCTACGTCGCATCGCTCACCTCCCGCGCGGCCTTGCGCGCCTCTGCCAGGGTGGGGGCGGTGCCGTGCCGGTTGTGCGCCTGCCACCACCAGCCCCTCGTGCTTTGGGCCGTTGATGCGGGGCCAGGCGGCAACCTCGCGGTAGCCCAGCTGCTCCACCGTCCAAGCGCCAGGCACCGCCTCCGGCCGATAAGCGGGAGGCCTCCAGGGAGCGACTGGTTGACCCCGGCGTCTACTGCGTCGCCAGGACCGGACCTCGAGGTCGTTCCCCCGGCTCTCCCAGCTGGGTGAGGGCCGGCCGATGAGCGCCGCCTACGACCTCCAAGAGGTCTCCAAGGTCATCGCCGCGCTCGAGCCGGTCGCGATAAACTGCTACCGAAGGGCCCGCTGACGCCCGGCGAGAAGATGGCGCTCAAGGTCGCCGGCGCCGTCATCGACGCGGCGGCCACCTTCGGTACTGGCCACGACCCCACCGCCGACGCGGTCCTGGGCCTCTTGACCCAGGTGCCCCGGCTCGCGGAGCTCGCCCTCGAGGTCTTCGCCAGCATGCGGACGGTGGTGACCCGGGTCGACCAGCTCACGGTGGAGATCGGCGACCTGGGGCCCGGAGTCGAGGTGACCGGCTAACCCGGGACCACAGTAGCAAGCTCTGCCAGCTTGATACGCAACATCCGTCTGGCTCGCCTGGCGTTTGGAACACCACTGACATCCAAGCCTTCAATGCCACAGTGACCGTCGCTGCCTGGCCCAGAAAGGCTTGGGTCAGGGTCTTCGACAACGGACAGTTGGGCCGCGGGGAACCCAGGGATGGTCACCGTGTGAACTTCACCAACGAGGATACTGGCAACGCAACTGCGCTCCGGATCTGGATTCTGTGTGAAGCCTCTAACCTGCGAGGTGGTTGTCCGCGTTGCGTCCCAGACACTGATGCGGCGAGGCGGAGGTGCTTTGCGCTCCGCGCTGGTAAACTCGAAGTGCGATGGAAGTACCGCATCTCCTCGTAATCGCTCCCGAGGTACCATTCGCAACACATGCGTGTCGTTAGGAAGCCGCAAGCTTCACCCGGCACGGTAGATGCCGCTTGAGGCCGCTTGGCCAGATCTTAGGGTCTGCAAACGAGCCGTCGTCCATCTCACCCGTGGCCTCATCGACAAAGAACCACTCAATCTCATCGGCATACACGTCGACCAACAACGTCGAGGTGTCTTGCTTCCACATGAACTGAAGGTGGCCATCGAGCCCCGGCCCAGCCTCGGGAACTGGCGGGATTCGTTGCTCTTCTCGTGCGGTCGCCCAGAAATGGTTCGCCCTGCGACGCACCGCGTCGGAACAGTCTGGCCTTACTCGTTGGAGGAAGTCGGCCCATTGCTCGTCGAGTTCGCTGGTACGCCGACTGACAGTCTTGTCAGAGGAGAGCGTTCCAACAAAGCTCGCCCTCACAGACTCGCGCTGCTCCCCGGGGTCAGCAACTGCAGTTAGAGCCACCGCCGAGCTCAACAACCAAGCCCCGGTCCAACTGATCTCGGTGCGCTGCTGTGAGCCACTCGATGAGTGGATTCCCACCTCCCCGGTGTGACCCGCGCGCAGGCTTTCGTGCGCCGTGAGACCTCTAGTCGGCTTGAAGCTCATGCCGCCGACACCAGCATAGCCCGGAACGTCGCGAACATGCCGATTGTGAAACTCAAACGCACCTGAGGCGACACCTCGGGAAGATACTGCTTGGCCCGCATCTGTTTCCGTCGTCCGTCAGACAAAGGCTCGAAGAAATACGTATCGACGATGGCGTGGTTCGGGCTCGCGACCCAGACGACGAGATTGGAGATGAACTTGCGGGTCAGTGCCGGTGGGACACGGTCGAGTCCTGTAGGTGCAGGGATTTCGGCTTGACGGAACATTCCCTGGCGCTCCATCTCTTCAAGCGCTGTGTCGGCCGCCCAGAGCTTGGCCACGTTGGGTAGAAAGCGGATGCCACACACACCAACAGCCTCTCCGTTGCGGCCAAGTTGGTACAGCCAAGCCATGTAGTCTGCCCCGACCATCTCCACTTCAAGAGAGTCGACGGTGAACTCCTGGCTAGGAGGAGGCAGCTTGTCGGAATTGATGGTGTAGAGGTCACCGTCCGTGTGCTGCCAGTACGGCTTAAGGCCTGGTTTCTTGCTCGGTGTCATCGTGGAAGAGTTGTTGGACTTACCTGGTGCGTCAAGAGCTGTACGAATGGGCAGTGGTGGGCTAGCCAACGGGCAGGGCCCGAACCAGTTGTGTGACGACCCCGACCAGCTCGTGCTGTGTCGTGGCCATGATGATGTCGCCGCAGTCCAGCCGCTCGTACCACTGCGCACCCAGCTGGATGCACACCCGCACGAGACGACGCCGCTTGTCCGGTCCTCGAATTACCGCAATCGATCCATCCACCGGGATCGCGTCCAGCTGGAGCACGGCGACGTCTCCCGCGCGGAGGCCCTCCCGGTCGCAGTCGAACGGGATCCGGACCTTGATGTCCGTCTCGAAGTCGGAGCGGACCTCACGGGCCGGGGTCAGGTCGAGCGCGGACGCCCGCAGCTGGATGGTCCCGTGCACGAGCTCGTCGACCTGGACGTCGAACGCTTTGGCGATGCGAAGCAGGCACTCCGCATCCGCGGGGATACCCATCTCCAGCTGCTGTAGTACCCGTCGCGGCACTTTCGAGGCACGCGCGAGCGTGCCCAGCGACCAGTCCCGAAGGCGTCGCAGGCGCCGGACTCGTTGTCCGAGTCCTTCCATTCGCTCAGCGCTAGAGCCTCCGCCGGAGATTGGCAATTACAGGGCATTACAGCTTTGATTCCAGAGGGGTGGGGGCTGTGCGATGTCCCACACCGCTTAGTCACCGATCGGTGGGGTCTGGAGACCCCGCCCAGAGGTGTGATCGGGGCCTCCGGTCCCCGCTTGGCGTTGGACCCCTGAATCGGCGGAGCCAAGCAGACGTAGTGTCTGTGCGGCCTCGCTTGCATCAGGGGGGCATCGGCATAAGTGGCACGACTTTGCTGTGCCTTCAGGGGAAGCAGCGTTCGGCCGCGGTGGTGCCCCGTGAGGGGCGGGTGCCGGGCGCTGCTCACCTTTTTTGGAACCGGGAAACCGGTTTCCCGGCCCCCTGGGAATCCTACCTTACATAGGTCAGCACCACTTCGAAGCTACCCTTGATGTGCAGGTCGTTCGGTGACTTGGCGTCCTTTCCAGGCCAGATGGACAGGATGGGCCATTTGTCCGCCATGTAGGAGAAGGTGATGCCTTTCTCTACGCCGACAACGTTCGGAGTGTCGTGCGGACCGTCGTCGTATGTCACGTCGCCGGTTTTGCCAGCCACGCCGTACTTGAGGACGAAGGGGCTATGTCCGCTGTTTTGCAGCGCAATGGTGACCAAGATGTTGCTCGCCTGCGGCGACGACAGCTCGAAGCAGGTGAAGCTAGAAGTCGTATCGAAGTTGATTCTCAAGGAAGCGCTCCTGTGGTGGATTCGGCGAACGTAGCTCTCGTCTGAGCTTCCTGACAACCACTGGCCAAGGCTCGCAACTCTTGACGTCGGTTGCAGCGCCGCCTTGGCCGGCCTCCGCCCAAAGCAACGTTTTTCCTTCTCTGGTCTGAGAGGTAAGTTAGCCGATGTCTGAATACTCAAGCTCGTTGCAACTCTGGTATGTGCTTCTTTACAGGCCATCCGATTTGGTGAGCGCGCCAGCAGCGTCATCGAAGGTCCCCCCAGGCCATAGGGGGCTTGGGTTAGGGGCGCGGGCACGCACCTTCCGGCGGCAGGGCGGGCTCGGAGGCATGTATCCGGGGCCCGGAGGCAGAAATAACCGCGCCCGCCCTACAGCCGCGTGACTTCTCTCTCAAATGGCATTCAAGAGGTCGTCAGTCGTGGGTTCCCGGCAACGGATACTCGGTCACTCTGGCGTCGGCATGGCCGAGCACCTTGGACGCCTCGAGGAGCAGGCGTGCGAGGCCCGGAGGCAAGGCGAGTGACCAATCGGGGCTCAGCTCCGGGGCAGCAGCGTCCGGCCTCGGTGGTTCTTCCTAGCCGAAGGGTGAGGCCGGTCGCTGCTACTCTTTCTCGCGAGGTCGGAATCCGAGTTCGCAGATGCTGTGAAAAGCAAAATAAAACTGGCTCATTGTCCCCAAAGACCTAGCTCCAGCCGCTGCGCACTGCTCGTAGCACCTGAAACACTGAACCAGCTGGCTTTGGAAGCCGTCTCAACAGGTGCCACAGCAACCCTCCGAACGGAGACAATATTGTGATGAAGCTCGCAAAGACGCACCTCTCCCACAAGCAGTTCAGGCGCGGAGTCTGGGAAGGAAGTGCTGGAGGGAGCGGGGAGCGCATGGTGCCCCATGCAGGCCTGCGGAGGAACTGCATGAAAAGGACTCTCGTGTATCTGACGTTCCTGCTCGCCGTGGCACCTAGTGTTTCTGCAGGAGAGGCTGATGTTGCCTGGGCCCACTTCAAACAAGGCTTCGAGACCGCAACTTCTGTGTGGGAGTGCGAGCAACATTTCCACGCCTGCGGCATCAAGGCCGGTCAACTGTCCGGCATTGAGGGGCCCCATTTTCTACGAGAAGCCTGCAAAGAAGCTCACCCCAAGTGCCGGGAACAAGCTCCTACACGAGCTGGTGACCGCAAGGCAAGAGCCGCTGCCGCGTACAAAATCAAGTTCATGACGTCTGGTTCAAAAGGTGAGTACGACCAGCATCTGCACGCGTGCAATGTTGAGGCGAAGCAGATTGGTGGACAACATGGGCGCGCCCTCAAGCTGGAGTGTGAGGGCTTCCTTCATGAGGTCTCCAGGATGTCGCGTGCGGCGTTCGCCGGCGTTCTGCGTGATATCGGAAAGGCTGTCGGCAAGGAGTTGCTCAAGAACGCTAGATGGTTGTACCAGAAGACAAAGGACGTGATCGTTGTCATGGCCATCGAGGATGGTCTCGCCAGGGCACGTAGGGCCTATCGCGAGTTTGTTGAGAAGCGCTCGGTCGAACGCGAGCTTGAGCGCGGCGATATCGGGGCGTTGCGGAGGTGGGACGAGAACAATATGTGAGTGGGTCTTAAGTGTTTGAAATTAAATGGGTTGCACCGATGTTTGGCTCTGTTTCATCAGTGTTGGCCCCTCGCACCCGCAAAAGAACTGGGTTACGCCCTACAATCGCACTCTAGAGGTCGTGGGTTCGACCCCCATCAGCTCCACCAAGAAACCCCCTGATTCGTCAGGGGGTTTCGTCGTTCCAGAGGGGTCGCATCACCGCGCTTCCACTTCCTCCTACTGTTCGTGTCCCGCTCCTGCTGGTGCCCCCACCCCGTCCTGGGCGTGAACTTGGTCACGTCCAATCAAGCTGGGTCGAGGTTGGGTGCGTAAGGCATGAAGCTCGTCCGACACGAACTTCACGCCCTTTGAGTCAGAGTTCGGGGGTGAACTTGAAGGCCGTGGGAGGCCCGAAGCCGGCGCTAAAGGCCTTGGCGGTGCCCCAATGGTTGTAGAAGTCCAAGAGGCTGTCGTTATCTATTGTGAGCGTTTCGACAGCTACCGGGCCGTTGGGGCATGTTGTGGCGACCTCCAACGTGATCTTCTCCCCAAGGCCGGGCAGCACGAGGTCCAATCCCGACAATGTGAGGTAGGTTTCCGCGTAGTTGATGGTTGTCGCGGCGGTGCTGCCCACGATGACCCCTTCCACGAGCATCCTCAGCGTCGCGTCACAGGTGTTGCCTGGCGCCTTCAACCGCAATGTGTAGTAGACCGTTTCGAACCGAACGGGCTGCTTGTTATCCCACGCGATGATGCCCTTGGAGCCGGTAGTCCAGTCCCACTCTAACCACTCTTCATCTTGGTTGGTCCACTGCGAGGTCCCACAGCCGGCCGCGGTGCACGTCCCCGAAGCGTCAGCTCCCGCCAGATAGTGCTCCCCGGTGCTGCCATTCCACGTGAGGATGTCGACGGGGTCCCCGTCGCCGGCGCTGCCCTTGGCGCCGAAGTCGCAGACGGCGAGGGTCAGCGTGCTGCCGTCCACCAACGCGTTGCCGCCGTCGGCGGCGGTGTTCCCGTAGATCCCCGCCTCCACGGCCGAGGTGCTCGAGGTACAGGTGAGGGTGCTGCCGTTCGTGAGGGCTACGCCGCCGCCGTTGCCTGTCGCCTCGTTGTCGTGGATGACGCTGTCGTCGACCGCGATAGTGGCCCCGTCGGCCCACAGCCCGCCGCCATCTCCAGTGGACGTGTTGCCGGTCACCACCACGCCGGTGAGAGTGACGGTCCCTCCGGTGACGTACATGCCGCCGCCCTGGCTTGCGGCGCCACCGGTCAGGGTGACGTCCGAAGCCGCCAGCTGGCCGCCGGTGACCGTGACGACGGGGGCCGTCCCGCCGGCGTTCAGGGTCGCGGTGTTGCCCTCGATGACCGAGGTGCCGCTGGTGCTCACGGTCGCGAAGTAGGTTCCAGGGCAGAGATGCAGGGTCTGGTCCGACAGGGTGATCGCGTAGGGAGTGGTGTCGGTGCCGGCGATCAGGCTTGCGCTGATGTCGGTCCAGCTGTCTCCTGCGATGAGGAAGGCGCCAGGACTGCTGCACGACAACGACGTGCTGCTATCCCCCAGGGCGCCGTCGGCCGGCATCAGGTCCGTCTGAACGTCGACGGTGGACGCGTCGGCTGTACTCGTGTCCGTCGCGTCGGCCACGTCAGCGGAAGCGTCAGAGGTAGCCGTGTCCGCCCCAGTTTGAGTGTCGGCGGTGTCGCTGCCCGACGTCGTATCGCTCCCTGACATCGTCTCGCCGTCCGACGTCGAGTCGGCGACCATCGTGGTGTCGCTGTCAGCCGTCGCGTCGCCAGCGCTGGCATCCTGACCGCCGTCCGCCATCGCGTCGCTGGCGTCCTGGGTGTCGGCGGCCGAGGTGTCCGAAGCATCAGCGCCCCCCTGCGTGTCCTCGGCGTCCAAATGTGTATCGGCAGAAGCGTCGACACCGTCTGGCCCCGAAGCATCGACGACGTCGACTGTGGCGTCACTCGACCCGTTCGTATCGGCGACGTCCGTGGACGTGTCGTCAATCTGGTCGGCGGTGGCGTCGACCGTGGCATCGACCGATGTCGATGGCGACTCGGGCTCTTCCGGACAACCGACGAGAACAAGCGCTGCGATAAGGGTCAGGACTCTGGGGGACATCGACACTCCAATAGTAGCCCGCATCACAATGCTCGACGAACCGAACACCCTCAATAGAGCATCGTGGGTGGTCGCATGGAGATACTTTGAGATGGCGTGACCGGGCTCACACCCGGGACGGGAAGAGGTGCTCCGACCGCTTGGTTACGTTGCGTCCGATAAAATGCAACGCGGTCGCACGGCTGGCGCCGCGCGACCGCGCTAGCATTCGAAAACTATTGCATGTATCGCCCTTCGGGCTCCTGCCGATACGACGACGGGGTCGCCGTGATCACTTCAACTCAGACCTGATGGCATCCATGATGGTGCCTCCTCCTACCGCCGAAACGCCTCGGTCAACGAGATCCACGGCCCCTCCGAGCGGAGTCAGCTTTGCGTACTCCGCAGCAGCTCCCATGGGGTCGTCGGCAACGGCGTTGCCCGTAGCTTCAAGCACATCCACTGCATCTTGCGTGACATTCGGAAGCAGAGTGTTCAACAGCGGAGCCAGCACTTCCGCGCGCACCGTGGGTGTCCCCATCTTGATGAGCGACGGGGGCAGCAAGACAACATCGTGAAGGATGATCGCCTTACTGAAGAGGCGCTCCTCTGCTGACCCCTTGCGCGCACCAAGTTTGACTTCCACCGTGGAGCTAACGTCGACCTCTATGCTGTCAGCCGTGATGTAGCCTCCCTTGAACTCCACTGAGTTGGTGTACCCGTTGATGGCGACCTTTTTTGATGCGCCTACTCCGGCGGCAGTCGCCCCGGACAGCTTCAGAACTCCGGGTTCTGTGCTCGGGTCATACGTCAAGGACACGCTGAAGTTGAACGAGACTCCACCGATTGGAATTGCCAGAGACGCTGCGACGGTGACCGCCCCCGTCTCCGCTTTCTCCCCTACAGACAAACCAACATCACCCAACTTGGCTCCCGTGTTCCGGTCTCCATTGTCGGCCCTTTCGACCTTCAGTCCGGATACATCCATCTCGGTCGAGCCCTTTCCGGCTGATGCCTTTCGTTCCGGCAAGGCTGGCCTGCGCTGCACGATGTTGCGCCCATGGGACGATGAAGACGGGGGAGCCATCCGGTCGAGCAGGCTCTCGGCGGACTTGCCGGCCACAACGGCGTCGGCTACGGCGTCGGCGTGTTGCTCGTAGCGGTCTCCCGCCGCTCCGACTCCCCCGCGTAGCTGGACTCCGCCCTTTTGCTGAATCACGTGGGCCGCCTCGTGGGCGGCCGTGTGGAGATCCGGTACGGTCCGGAATGCGACGCTGTTGTCGGTAGCGTAGGCTTCGGCACCAATGGCCGTGGCAGCCGCAGCAGCTCGTCCTCCGACGTGAGCCTTGACCTTCGATATGTCGTGGCGTCCGAAAGCCTGTTGAATGCGTTCGAGATGGGGGAGAGAACTACCCGCACCCCGAATGCCATCCTGGGCAACACGATGCGTTTGCGTGTGTTGCTCGCCATTCATTCCATGCCCGACCGCTTCGCGTTCCGCGACCGCCGCTCGAAACTGGAGCAAGGCTTGGTCCAGACTTCTGCGCTGTATTGGGCTCGCCGAGAACGAGGCCGCGTAGTCGCTCAGATGTGCCCCGCGAGAGACGTGGCTGCGGGCCCTGGTAGTTTCAGGCTCGGCAAGGTGGACGGCGGGAGTGTGGTCTCGTCGTTCGTCGTGGCTGTTCATCGTCTTGCTCGCCCAGTTGACGTGGTCGGTTGACCAGATACACGCAGCAAGTGGTGTGCCAGCCTCCACGCGAGTGGTTTCAATACCTTTGACTGCGACTGGTCGAGATGCGGGTGTGCGCGCTCACGTGCGCCCATGGGCGCACGCCTGCCTTGGGCTTGCCCCTCCGCGCAGTTGTGGTCGTGTCCTGCAACCACCCAAACTTGGGTCGCGTCGTCGTGGCCATGTCGCGCATCTCTCGGCGTGGCCCTACAATCCGTGCCATGCAAATGGGACTCGCTTGTGTGGTGGTGGGCGTGGCGTCGAGCGTCTTTGCTTGCGCGACCTCGAATGGACACTCGGTAACGCCGAAAGACGCGCCGCAACGCGCGTTGACGCAGCCTTGTGCTGTGGTCGCTTCGGCCGGACCCGAGGCTCCCGATTCTCCCCTCGTGGGCAAGTCGCTCGTGGAGGAGGTGGATCGGCTGGTCCTCTACTGGGCGCGTAAGCCGGACCCGAAGTCGCGTGCGTTCCGCGCAGCCGTCTCCATCTATCGCCAGGCGCACCGTGCCGAGTCGCTCTCGAGAATGCGGCAAGCGGCTCCTGATCGGCGGTGGAAGCAACTCACGAACCTATACCTGGCCCGGTCATATGGGTTGAACGGACAGCGCGAACGGGCCGTCGCCCTGTTGGAGGCACAGACCAAGGGATTCCCCGCCGACGACGACCCGCTGACGCTAAAGCTCGCGGAGAGTTGGGTGTACGCGGGCAACGCGGAGAAGGGGCGCGCCTTGGCTCGGCCTATTTGGGAGCGGGCGGGTAAAGATCATCACGGTAAGAAGCTCCGCCGCATCGACGTCGCGCTGGTCAGCGCTGCTTTCCATCTGGGCGAAATGGCGTGGGTTCGAACGCTGGAGAAGCGGTTTCCCATCGATGTGTCCGAGCGGCTCTTGGGGCTGTTGGCGGTGGGGTTTCCGGACACGATGGAGGCCGAGATCGCGCGAGAGCCCAAGTACGAAGGCTTGAACAGAACCCTCACCGCACAGTGGCTCTGGGCTGCGGGGCGGCACGAGCTGGCTAAACGCAACCTCAAGCGTGCTTTCGAGGTACGCGAGCCTCCACTGTGGCTGCTTATGAGGCGTCTTCCCAAGTTGCTCGGCACGTTCGGCCCCAAGCGGGTGCAGGAGGCCATTCCTGGCATCCGGTATGAGGAGTGGAAGCCCCATCTCCTGCTGCAGGTCGCCAGAGAATTTCATTTGACCGGGCAGAAGTCGGAGCTGCGAACGGCCTTGGACCAGGGAGCCGAGCGGGCATTGGGCTGGACACGGGCGCCGCTGAGCGACGTCAGTCGCCGTGGCATCCTTTGGGAGCAATTCGCCGCGTTCTACGGGGCGATCGGTGTTGACGACATGTGCGTGCGTTTCGCGGACAAACTCGCTGGGGTCGGGCTCGTCGCGCAGGCGGCCGGCGCATACGCCGCGTGTGGTGCTTTGGGCGCGAAACAGGCCGAGGAGATGTTCGCCGCCGCCCGAAAGAAGGCCAAGAGGCGGAATACAAAGCGCGATGCTGTTCGGTTCCGTCTGGCGCGGGCGTATCTACGCCTTGGCCGGGTCGCGGAGGCCGATGCGGTACTGAGGGCCAGGGAGGAACAATACGCCGATGAGGTGGTGCACGTGGTTGCCGACGCTCTCGTCTTCCGCCGCCCCGTTCCGTTGTCGCTCATCCAGGGGGCTTTGAAAGGGGCAATCAATCAAGATTCACGCCGAAAAGAACTTCGGGCGCTCACGCCGATGGCGACTCGGAGCTGCAATCTGGTCCTCGGGCTACAACTGGCGTCGCTCTTCGACCATCCCCACGAGTTCGCGAGGGCGCTTGCCGAGTTCTCGGCTGCGCTTCCACGCAAGGCAATCGTCACGCCGCGACTGGCATACGTGTTGAAGACGCTGGAATCGACGTCCTCACCCGAGACCGCACCTTGACGTCGCAAGATACCTCCTGGAGGAGAGGGCATCCGCCCCAGGCCGCTCGCTTGGCAGCGGTGAACGCAGGGCAATCTGCGTCAGTGCGACGGGGTCGCGCAAAAGGCGTCGACCTCGAATGCGTACCCCGTGCGAGACGGACTCGCAGGATCGGGGACCTCTCGCAAGCCGCCCCAAACCGTGACCGCGTCCTTGTGGTTCACGCCCTCCAGATGGGTCAGACGCTGGTCCCATGATTGGAGGAGGCAGGCTCCACCACATAGGTCGACGCTGCACTCCACGTTGGTGAGCTCCAGTTGGAGTTCGCCATCGCGGAGACTTACTCGGGCGCTGCACTGACGGCAGCAGTCGCAGACCATGGTGTTGCAGGAAAGAAGCTGAATGTCGGCGAGTCCGTCCAGCCGCACCTTTCGTCCCAGCCACTCGCTCGGCCGAGCTGAGAGCTGCGCCATGGCGACTGCCTCCGACGAAGGGGGGCGGACCCCTCGGCATTCCTCTGTGCCGGCGCAGCCTGACGCTGTCGGGAGACCCAGAGCACTCACCACCAAGAGGACGACGTTCCAAGTTCTCATCACACCAGTTAACCCTTGGCCGGGAGCGGTGTCCCGGGTTCGTGGGGTTCGTTGTGCGAGACCACTGGACAGGAGCGTTCGGAGATTTGGACTCGCCATCTTGCGGGCACTGCCTGCGAGCCCCATCCTCGAAGGCGATGGGTATCGAGGACAGTGGCCGTTTCACGATTCGTGCGACGCTCGGCCGGGGGGGATACGGGCAGGTCTACCGCGCCTACGACGCCCAGCGCCGGGAAGAGGTGGCCATCAAGACGCTGCGGGTCTCCCACCCGCAGGCCCTCTACCGACTCAAACAGGAGTTTCGCAGCCTGGCGCAGTTGGTCCACCCCAACCTCATTCGCCTCCACGAGCTGTTCGCCGACGACGACGGCTGGTACTTCACGATGGAGCTGCTGCTCGGTGTGACGCTGATGGATTACATCCGCGGCGGACGCGGATGGAAACAGGCCGCAGAAACCGCGCCGGCGAGCGGTCCGAACGCCACGTCGACGACCCAACAGGTGTCGCTGGTCGCCTCCGAGTCCGGCCCGAAACCGGTGGTAGAGGAGGCTCCGCCCGGCGACGGCACGCGCAAGTCCCTGGAGGATGTGCCCGTCGCGCTGCCAAAGCTCATCCCCGCTCTGCAGCAGCTCTGCACGGCGCTGCACGCGGTCCATGAGAGGGGCAAGCTCCATCGCGACATCAAGCCCGGCAACGTCATGGTCACGACCGATGGGCGGACCGTGTTGCTGGACTTCGGGCTGGTCTCCGAGGTCGCCGAGGGCGGTCTGGCCGACACCAGCAGTATCGCCGGCACCGCCTGCTACATGGCCCCGGAGCAGTTTGGCGGCAAGCACTCCACGTCGAGCGACTGGTACTCGGTGGGCGCCGTGATCTACGAAGCGCTGGTCGGGCGACAAGCGTACGGCGGGTCCCCGGTGATGATCATGCAGGCCAAGCAGGCGGGCATCCTGCCCCCGCCGTCCCGCTTCGTCGCCGGTATCCCCGAGTGGCTCGACGACCTTTGCATGCGCTTGCTGGCGCAAGAACCCTCCAGGCGCGCGACCGGCGAGGAGGTGCTCGCGGTGTTCGAGCGCGAAGCCGGCCCCGTCCAGTTGGACACCGGGGCTGCGGCGCCGGCAGCACGGCTTTCCACAGAGTTCGTCGGCCGCAAGAAGCAACTGGCGACGCTCTTGGAGGCGTACCACAGCGCCTCCGCCGGCAAGGTGGTGGTGGCGTCCGTCAGCGGCGAGTCCGGCATGGGCAAGTCCGCCCTGATCAGCCACTTCTTGGACAGCCTCGCCCAGGAGACTCGGCCACCCGTCATCCTGCGCAGCCGCTGCTACGAGCTGGAGTCGGTCCCTTTCAAGGCCCTGGACGGGGCGGTGGACGCCCTGAGCCAACATCTGCGCTACCTGGGTGACGCCGAAGCCAACGCTCTGCTCCCACGACATGTGGCGGCCCTGGCCAGACTCTTTCCCGTGCTGGAGCGCATTCACGGGATCGCCAGCGCACCCCCCGTCGGCTCCGCGGACGACACCGGCGCCGAGCTGCGACGTCGTGCATTCAAGGCCCTCCGAGACCTTTTCGCGGCGATGGCCGACCGAGGCCCGCTCGTCCTCTACATCGACGACCTCCAGTGGTCCGACGCGGACAGCATCGAGCTCCTCGAGGTCCTGCTGCTGCCGCCGGACCCGCCGCACCTGCTGCTGGTGGTCTCCCACCGACCCGACTCGGAACGCGCTGGGGCCCTGAGACGCGCCCTCGCCCCGGCCGACCAGTCTGCGGAGTCAGAGCTGGCGCTCTTCGATGTGGCGATCGGCGAGCTGTCCGAGGAGGAAGCCACCGAGCTTGCGCGCCACCTGCTCGAGCAGCGCTCGCCGGACCGGGTGGAGTTGAGCGCCTCCATCGCTCGAGAGTCGGGCGGCATGCCCATGTTCATCGATGCGCTGACCCAGCGCGTGAGCACTCAGGACACGCTGAAGACCTCCGAGCGGGCGTCCCTGGAGGTGGTGCTACAGGACCAGGTGGCCGATCTCAGCGAGGCCGCCCGGGCGCTCATCGAGACCCTCGCCGTGGCGGCCCTGCCGCTGTCGAGCACCCTGGCCATGCACGCCGCCAGTGTGGGTCGGGACGGTCGGGAGGCGCTCAGCGAGCTGCGACAGGGAGGGCTCGTCCAGGCCATGCCCTCGCGGGACGGCGCAACCATGCTGCGGATGCGGCACGACCGGGTCTTGCAGGCGGTCAGCCGATCCCTCGACGGGACTCGCACCCGAGCCCTCAACGAGGCCCTGGCCAACGTCCTGGAAGGCGCCGACATCGACGACCCGGAGCGGTTGGCGATCCACTTCCGGGCCGCCGGACGCGACGACCGAGCCGCCCACTACGCCATCGAGGCGGCCCACAAAGCCTACGCTGCGTTGGCATTCGACCGGGCGTCGCGCCTCTTCGAACGCGCCCTGGAGCTGGCGCCGGAGCATGGCCAAGCGTCCCTCTTCGCTCACCTCGCCAGCGCCCAGGCCAACGCTGGGCGGTGTGGCGACGCTGGCGCCACCTACGTCCGGGCCGCCGAGTCCGAGTCCGGAGACGCAGCCACCGACCTGTACCGAATGGCGGCCGAACAGTACCTGGTCGGCGGCTATCACGAGCCAGGGTTGAAGGCGATCGACCACGTCGTCGACGCGCTCGGGATGAAACTGCCGCGCACGGGCTGGAGATCTCTGCTCACGGTCGGGTTCAACGTGATTCGCCTCCGCTGGCGTGGGCTCGAGTTTGCGGAGCGGGACGCCAGCGAGGTGGACGACGACGTCCTCCGGCGCCTCGACTGCTGGTGGACCATCACCGTGGGGTTGATCCACTTCGACGCCATCCGCTCGTACGCCGCCGCCGGCAAGCAGCTGGAGGCGGCGCTCAGAGCCGGCGAACCCTACCGGGTGATCCGGGCGCTGGGGATGGAGGCCATTCAGACCGCGGCGCTCGGGTCTCGGCGCCAGTGGTGTGCCAAGGTGATGGCCCGCTGCTACGGGCTGGCCGAGCGCATCCGCAGCCCTGAGACGACGGGGATGGTGCATCTGGCCGACGGGGTGCGGGCCGTGGTGGAGTCGCGCTTCGTCGATGGCCTGGAGCTGCTCGCGCGCACCGAGGAGCTCGCCCACGAGAGCCTGACCACCGGCCCCTGGACGTTGGACAACGCCCCAGGCCTGATCCGTCGAACCGCCCGGGTCTACCAGATGCAGGCCCAGAGCTGGATGGGGCGTTGGCGCGACCTTGGTCGAGACCTCCCCACCTACCTGAACGACGCGCAGCAGAACGGCGACGCCTACTACTCGACCTCGTTGCTGTTGCTGGCGACGCCCACCAACCTCATGGCGCGGGACCAGCCCGAGGGCATCCACGCCATCATCGACGAAGCCCTGTTGGTGTGGGACCGGGGCCCCTTCGTCGTGCAGCACTTCATGCACGCCAACAGCTACGTCGACGGGTTGCTCTACATGGGACGCGGCGATGAGGCCCACAGGTGGCTGGTCGGGCGCTGGAAGCAGTTCAAGAAGTACCACCTGTTCCAGATTCTGGTGATCAGTGCGGCGCTAGCCGTGCTGATCAGCCGGAGCCCGAAGGGCGATACATCTGAACGATTCCAGACGCTTTGACCAAGGGGGCGGCGAATGCCGACCTCTTGGTCATGTTGCGTCTGATCCGCGTGACCTTGCTCTCAGCGCGCGGGAGGGCGGCGCTCGCGGCTGGCGACACCAAGGACGCGGCCTGGTGTGCCAAGCGGCTGCAAAAGGACCCCATCGCCTGGGCAAAGGGGCTCGCTGAGCTGCTGCGCGCCGGGGTGGCCTCCACCCTTGGTAGGTCCGACGCGGCGGTGCAGCACCTCGACAGCGCCATCGGCGAGTTCCGGACCTGCGACGTCCTCCACTACGCGGCCGCGGCCAGGTACCGGCGTGGGCAGCTCACCAAGGACGTCGAGCCCCAGGCGGCAGCCCTCGACGAGCTCAGAGGTCAGGGAATCGTGGCTCCCGAAACTATCGTCGACGTCTTGGCCCCAGGCGTGTGGCCGCAAAAGACTCTGGACCTGCCAGAGGCATGGTGCGAAGGGAACGGGGGTGCCCGGTCCTGAGTCCACCTCCGCCGTCGATCCCAGCTCTCTGAGTCGCAGAGCTGTCCTCGGCAGCGTCTGGCCTATCGTGCTCGCCAACGCCTCCGCGCCCCTGCTCGGGATGGCCGACACGGCGGTCATTGGGCGCTACGGGACGGTACAGGCCCTGGGCGCGATCGCCCTGGGGGCGCTGATCTTCTCCTTTGTCTTCTGGGGGTTCGGGTTTCTGCGTATGGCGACGACAGGTTTCGTCGCCCAGGCACGCGGCGCCGGAGACGAGGAGGCCCTGCGGTTGGCGGTCATGCGGCCGTTGCTCCTGGCGGCGACCCTGGGCGTTGGATTGTGGCTCCTGGCGACGCCCATCGAGACGGTGTCGCTGGCCTTGCTCGACGCAACCCCACTGGTCGAGCTGGAAGCCGTCGACTACATCCGAGCGCGAATCTGGGGGGCTCCGGCCGCGCTCGCGACGTTTGTGCTGCTGGGCACCCTCATTGGGCTGGGCCGGTTCCGCCTGCTGCTGTTCGTCCAGGTCTTCGTCAATGGACTCAACATCGCGCTGGACTTCCTGTTCGCCGGGGCCTTGGACATGGGGGCCGTCGGTGTCGGGCTGGGGACCGCGATCGCCGAATGGGTGGGCCTGTTGGTCGCCGGCGGGATCGTCTTTGGCGTCCTGAAGCCGCCTTCCGGCACGCGGTGGCTGCCCTCGAAGTCAGCACTCCTGGATGCGGCTCAGCTGCGCGGCATGTTCACCGCCCAGCTCGACATCATGGGGCGCACGTTGATGCTGCTGGCCGGTTTCGGATGGTTCACCAACGAAGGCGCCCAATTTGGGGACGCCACGCTGGCCGCCAATCACGTGCTGCTTCAGCTCGTGTCCTTCAGCGCCTTCTTCCTCGACGGGTTTGCCTACGCGACGGAGGCGCTGGTGGGGAAGGCCGTCGGGGCAGGGGACCTGGCCACCTTCGACATGGCTATCCGGCGCACTACCGAGCTCGCGGTGATCAGCGCGGTGGTGCTCACGGCCATCATCGCCTTCGCGGGCGACCCTCTCGTCGCGCTGCTCACCGACCTGGAACCGGTCCGCGCGGTGGCCAGCGAGCACATGAGCTGGGCTGCAGTCTACGTGGCAGTGTCGGTGGCGGCTTTTCAGCTCGACGGGGTCTTTATCGGGGCGACCCGCACCCGGGATATGCGCAACGCGGCCTTCTGGTCCCTGGCGCTGTTCCTCGTCGCGTCCTGGGCGTTGGTCCCGTCCATGGCCAATCACGGTCTGTGGCTGGCGTTCGTCCTCTATGTGGTCGCTCGCGGCGTCACGCTGGGCGCACGGCTTCCCGGCCTGAGGCAAGACGTTGCGGCCGAGCCATGAGGCTGAGCGAGGGGCGCTAAGGGCCCGTCACCGGCCAGCATCCTTGGAACTCCAGTCCGTCCGAGGTGCACATATGCATGCACGCGTCGTCAGGGGGACCGTACTGGTTGACCAGCGCCTGCATCGTCGGTGACTGCGGCGGACGCTCGGGCCACTCTTCGGTGGTCTGGAAGATGTCGCCCACCTCGCATGTCCCCGAGCAGCCTCGCAGCTCGATGGACCCGCTCCGGACCAGGGTGGCGCCCTCGTCCCAGGTCATCTCGACCCACGCGCACGCGTTGAACCCGGCGAACTCCCAGCAGGCCGAAGGCCCCGAGATGTCGGTCAGAAGGTGCAGCGTAAGCACATTGGCGCTCGGGTCCTCCCACTCCCAGCGCCAGTCCCTTGGCGCCACTCGGAACTCCTCGCACAGCGATGCCACCACGTCGCGGCGCGGCAGCTGGCCATCGGTCTCTTCGAGGGCGTCCAACTCGACAGCGTCTCGAGCGTCCGTCCGAGATGCGTCAGCCAAGGTCTCGGCGCTGGCGTCCAGCGTGGCTCCGTCTGTCTCGGCGCTGGCGTCCAGCGTGGCTCCACCGGTCGCCCCGGGATTCGGTCTCAGACAGCCCGTCGACAGGAGTGCCATCCCGATGACCCACGCGCATCGGCGCCATGACGTGCTTGCGATGCTCATGTCCGCTTCACTTGGCCGTGGCCATGGTGTCTCCTTCGGGCAGCTCACCGGCAGCACTTGCGGGGCTCAGTTGTCCTACGTTGTCGCTGGCATCTGCGAGGGCGAGCGCGCCTGGGACACTTCGAGCCTGAAGCTCGATGAGCTGCCGGGCCGCGTCACTGTCGGGTCGTTCGCGTATCAGCAGGTCGGCTGCTACACGCCGCACACCCTCCACCGGGTCGGTCGTGGCGCGCTGCAGAAGCGCAGCTTCCAGGTCGTCTGGCGGCGCCTCGAACATCTCGGCGACCGAGACGAGTCGTTCGGTCTGCGCGATCAGCTCGCTGGAGATGAAGGCGTGCCGCCTCCATGAGCACTTCAGCTCGCCTTCACTGAGCCGGGTCTCGGCAAGTGCACACAGGTGGGCGAGTGCTTCACGGTTGGGGGGAGTAAGTGCGGCTAACGCAGCAACTGCGTCGCCATGGATTTCGACGTTGGCCATCTCCGGATCGCCGGTCTCTACCGTCGATGACCTGCCCCGCGCGACAGAGATGCCACTGGGTAGCCGCGGATGGCGCAGCGTCCATCGCGTGTATCGTGTCGTCTTGCTGGTGGCGTCGCTGCCAGGGCCATTTCTATCCAGCTGCGGTCCGAGGTCCACTGTCACCGACATCCGCTCTATCGTCATTTGGATGGTCCCAACCGTGCCGTGCAGGCGGGTTTTGTCGCCAGCCAGTCCAAACTTCTCCTGAAGACCGGACCACGCCCGATAACGGAGGAAAGGAGCCGCCACGCTAGCCACAATGGCGACGACGATGAGCACGGTGAACAGGTCCATGGCGCCAACTCTAGGCGCACGCCGCGTTTTCGTCATGCCGGGTGGGGCGGCAGAACGGCAGACGCCATTGAGGCCAACCGCTGTAGAATTCGGGCATGCCCAACACGATCCGCGCGCTTCCCCTTCTGCTGGCGCTGACCATGGCTGCCTGCCCAGATGACACGACGACCTCGACGCCTGACGGCACGGGAGGCCCGCCGCCGCCGACCACCACGGTCCCACTCGCGGACGGTGCCTACACCTACATCCTCACCGAGGGCACCGCGTCGCTGCCCCTGTGGACCACTCCGGTCACACGCAAGCTGCGCACCCAGGACCGGGCGCCCGGGACATCGCGCTCGGGGCTCTCGCTGAGCGCGGCGCGCAACGAGTTCGAGCCGGTCCAGCTGGTCATCGGTCCGGTGTCCGGCAGCGCGACCGTCGAGGCGGCGCCGTTTCCGAATCTCGGCGCCGGGCAGCGCGTGGAGCTGGCGGTCGTAGGCTACCACTCGTCCGGGTGGGTGGAGACGCTGACGCCGCTGCCCTCGGGCGGCTCTGTGGACCTCAACCCCGACGCCGGCGTCCCGGTGTGGCTGACGGTGTTCGTGCCGGCCGACGCACCGGCGGGTGAGCACACCACCAACCTGACCGTCACCGCAGGTGGCGAGACCGTCAGCGTCCCGGTGACGTTGACCGTCTTCGACTTCGCCATCCCCCGGCAGGCCAGCTTTGCCACGCAGCTGAACGTCAACGTGAGTAACCTGGTAGGCGATGGCAGCGTCGATGACGCCAAGACCTTGCTGTTCGAGCATCGCCTGACCCCCAAGTCGGTGACCTGGCCCAGCGGCTTCAAGTGGAACATCACCTGGGACAACGGCGCCGCCCCCAACCCCTGCGAGGCCTTCTACGACGAGCCTGACGAGGGCGCAGCCTTCAGCATCGGCGCTCTGTCGAAGAAGTACATCCTGGGCAATGGCTGGAACGACCTGGGCTTTCCCACGGCGATGCTGTTCCAGTTCATCGACAATAGCACCCCACGGCCCGGCACCCTGTGCGGCCTGGATCGCGGCGACCACTATGGCTCCGACGCCTACAATGCCGAGTGGAGCCAGTGGCTGGGTGCCCTGGACGGCTATCTCGTGGCCAACGGCATGGCCGACCGGGGCTACTACTACGTGCAGAACGAGCCCCAGAATGCCGAGGATGAAGCGCTCGCCGCGCATCTTTGCCGCATCACGAGAGCCGCCGCGCCCAACCTCAAGATCGCCGTCAGCGAGGAGCCCAAGCCGTCCATCGCCGAGGACCCCGGCGGCGCATGCGGCTACGACATCTGGATCGCCCATACTCGCGCGTACCAGCAGGGCTATGCCTGGGAGCGGCAGCGCGACCACGGCGAGGTCGTCTGGTACTACAGCCTCGACCACGACCCGGACCCGTACTTCAACCCCACCGACATCGAGCGCGATGGGATGCACCAGCGGGTGATCGCCTGGGCCGCCTGGTCTCACCGCATCCGCGGGTGGGCGTACTACGACGCCGACCGTTTCTTCGATGGCATGCGACCTGGGGTCCGCGCGGCGCTCCTTCGTGAGTCCTTCGAGGACTACGAGTACCTGCTGCTGGCCAACGGAGGGACCCATCCCGAGCCGTTTGCCACCGAGGCCGCCGACGCCACGGCCGCCAGCGTGGCCTCCAGCATGACCAGCTGGGTCAAGGATGCCGATGCGCTCATGGCGTTGCGGCACGAGCTGGGACGCTACATCGAAGGCAGCACCGACACGCTGCCGGTGCTTCAGGCCGACACGGGGGCGAGGCCGCGGGGAGCGTACTACGTGAACTTCCAGGACCCGGGCGGGGAGCCTTCGGACGACCCACTGGAGGTCGACGGGCAGACGTGGATGAAGGTGGGCTGGGGCACCTATGACGAGGAGAAGGGCTACGGCTGGGCAGGGGAGCACGTCGACAACCCGTCGATTGCACTCTACGGGATGGCCGGGTCTGGTGGCTCCGTCGTGGAGCGCAGCTACATCTACGACGACTACGGGCGCGACAATCTGTTCGAGTTCGCTCTGGAGCCGGGGCGCTATGAGGTCACCGTCGCGGTTGGCCGGGTCGACAGGCCCTATCCGGGGCAGCCGCACAATCTCACGGTCGAAGGCTTCAAGCTGGTCGACGACGTTCCAACGACGGACGCGGAGCCTCAGCTGGTGCGCACGACGACGGTGGACCTGATGGACGGCAGCCTGTCCCTCGTGGTCGGCGGGCGCTCTGAAGCCATCGGAGACTTCTCCTACACCTTCATCGCCTACATGACGGTGGTGCCTGTGGATTAGACGAGTGGTGGCCCCGTGTATTCGTGGACTAGGCCGCCGACGCGCTGGCGCGCCACATCCAGAAGCCCAGGCCCGCCATGATGGCCGCCTCGATGGCGACCAACAGCCACTGCTTCGAAACCGTGCCGTCCACGACAATGCCCAGCATCCGCGCCATCAGCGCACCCAGCGTCACATAGAACAGGACCGTGGGGATGCTTAGCGACCAGGGACGCCACGCCGTCACGGCGATGAAGCCCAGGCCCAGCCCGAGCCACATGCCCCCGCGGATGCGACGCTCGACGGCCTCGTAGACATCGACCGGGGGCTCGGATCCCCCGGTAAGCGGGCCGAACCAGTGTGGAAAGACGGCAGCGAGGATACCTACGCCAGCCAATACGATTCCGACGATGCGAAGTCCGGACATGTGGTCGAATTTCTCCATCCGTCAGTCAGCCACCCGCTATGTATACGCGTCCAAGCGGGACTGGAGTAGTGGCATTCTTCCCGCATCCTCGCTCCATGGTCCACAGTGCGTTGACCCGAAGGGGCTGGCCCAGGTGGGTTCCTACGCGTACCCTTGGAACCGTGGGCGCTACTTCAAACGCCAGGCCCGGGTTTCAAGCCCTTCACGCCGAAGCCTGTGCGCTCGGTGAGTCCAGCTACACCGACCCGGACACCGGCTACCGAGTGTTCACGAGAGTGGGGCTCGAGCGTCGCGGAAGGTGCTGTGGCTGCGGTTGTCGGCACTGCCCCTTTGGCCATGACAAGGTCAGAAACAAGGCATCTGGCATCCAGCAACCCGCATGGGTCTACCGTCGAGCTGGACGCTCCGAAGCGCCGACGTGTCGTGACGTGCTCTTCTGGTCCGGTGGCAAGGATTCCTTGCTGGCGCTGCGGGCCTGGCTTCGCGGCGAGGCGGACGTCGACCGGCTCGTCCTGCTGACGACCTTTGACGCGCAGACTCGCGTCGTGGCCCATCAGGAAGTCCCCTTTGAGGACATCGAGCGTCAAGCGCGATGGCTCGACGTGGACCTGCTGGGGGTGCCGTTGCATCCAGGTTCGGACTACCTCGAACGGATCGGAGCGGGGCTGGAGCGCCTTACTAGCGATGGCTCCCGTGTCCGTACGCTGGTCTTTGGCGACCTTCACCTGGACCATGTTCGCAGCTGGCGCGAAGACACGCTCGCACGCTTTGACGCCCAGCGGGCCTATCCACTGTGGCACGTCGCCTACGACGCCCTGCTCGCCGATCTGGACGCAAGCGGTGTGCCGTGCCTCCTGACCGCGGTAGCTGGGGTTCCGGGTATGGTCATACCCGAGGCGCTCGCCGGGCTCGCCCCTGGTCGCCGCTTTGACGCCGCGCTCTCACGGGCGATGGCTGCCGCCGGTTGGGACGCCTTCGGTGAGAATGGCGAGGTTCACTCCCTCGCCCACGTTTGGGATGTCAACGCCGAGCGGGCTCTGGGGCTCGACGCACCCGCTGCGGCGCTCGGCGCGGGCCTCTGACAAACAATCAGCGGGCGCGCAGGATCTCAAGCATGCGGCGCAGCGGCTCGGCGGCGCCCCACAGGAGCTGGTCGCCCACCGAGAAGCAGGTCACGTACTCGGGGCCCATGCGCATCTTCCGCACGCGGCCCACGGGCACCTGCAGGGTCCCGGTCACCGCGGCGGGGGTGAGCTGGGCGCAGGTGGCTTCCTTCTCATTGGGCACCACCGACGTCCACTCATGGGCGCCGCCAAGGATGGCCTCCACGTCGGCCAGCGGCACGTCCCGGGTCAGCTTGATGGTGAAGCCCTGGGAGTGGCAGCGCATGGCGCCGATGCGGACACACTGGCCGTCGATCTGAATGGGTGAGGCGGTGTCGAGGATCTTGTTGGTCTCGACGAAGCCCTTCCACTCCTCGCGGGTCTGTCCACCCTCTACAGCCCGGTCGATCCACGGCAGTAGGCTCGCCGCCAGCGGGTAGCCGAACTCCTGCGTCGGGAAGACGTCGGCGCGAAGCCGGTCGGTGACGGCGCGGTCGAACGCCAGGGCCGCCGTGCTGGGCTCCGCGAGCAGGCCCTGGGAGACCTCTGTAATCGACGCCATCTGGGCGAGCAGCTCGCGCATGTTCTTGGCACCGGCGCCCGAGGCGGCCTGGTAGGTCATGGTGCTGACCCACTCCACGAGCCCCTCCGAGAACAACCCGCTCAGGCCCATTAGCATGAGGCTGGTGGTGCAGTTGGGGCCCACGAAGGTCTTCATGCCCTGGGCGACTGCGCGGTCGATCACGGACCGGTTCACCGGGTCCAGGATGAGCACGGCGTCGTCGGCCATGCGCAGGGCGGACGCGGCGTCGATCCAGTAGCCGTCCCAGCCCGTCTGGCGCAGCTTGGGGTAGACCGCTTTGGTGTAGCTGCCGCCCTGACACGTGATGAGGACGTCGAAGCCCTTCAGCGTGTCGACGTCGTTGGCGTCCAGCTGGGGCTTGCGCTCGCCGCGCACCAGCGGGCCAGGCGTGCCCGGGCTCGAGGTCGAGAAGAACTCCGACTCGATGCCGTCAAAGTCGTCTTCGGCCAGCATCCGATCCATGAGGACCGAGCCGACCATTCCGCGCCATCCGATGATACCTACTCTAAGCATTCCCAGCCCGTATCACGGTTTTGCCCGGCGCTGAATACTTTAGTCGTGTTACCCGCTCTCCCGTCGGTCGCGTCCACTCGAGGCGACACCTGCACCCTGTGATGTGTCGACTGGCGCGGACGCCAGGGTGTGACCTTTCTTTTGTTTCAATGGCTTATGGGTTGGTCTGGCGATTGCTCTACCGATGCACCACACATCCATCACGGAGCGCGCCCATGAAAGGTCTTCTCAACGTTCTGCTCACCCTCGCTTGGCTCGTCACGGCGTTCGGCGCCTGGCAGGTCTTCATCGACAAGGGCGGCAAGGTCAGCCCGAAGGAAGCTGAGCCCATCTTCTACGGTGGTGTCGCCCTGGTCATCGTCCTCATGATCGTCGGCAACGTCGTTTTGAAGAAGGGCGCCAAGGAACAAGCACCCAAGGCCTGACGGCCTACGAACGTACTTGGCAGCTAAACAACTGTCGCCTGGACGTCCGGCGCCATGCCCAGGGTGGCCTTCCGCCAGTCGCGGGGCGCCTGACCGAACTGGCGTCGGAACTCGCGGCTGAACTGCGAGGCGCTGGCGTAGCCCACGCGGTCGGCGGCCTGACTGACGTTGGCGCCCTGCATCAGCAGCATCGCGGCGTCGTGGAGGCGCAGCGTCTTGATGAACTGAAGCGGCGAGAACGTCGTGATCGCCTTGAATCGGCGATGGAAGACGGTTTTGCTCATGCCGGCTCTGGCGGCCAGCTCCTCGACAGAGACTGGCGCCCTGAGGTTGTCCCGCAGATACGTCAGAGCGCGCGCGATGTCTTGCGAGCCGCCGAACGTGCGACGCACGAGCGGCCCTGCGTCGCCTTCGATGACCGTGAGCAGCAGCTCACGAAGCCGGCCCGCGCCCAGCAGCCGGAGCTTGACCGGGTCGTCCAACAGAGTCAGCAGGCGCTCCAGGGCCGTAGCGAATGGCGTATCCACGGCAGCCACCGCCAGGCCAGTGGCCAGCGACGGTGCGTTCGCCGCCCGAATCGGTCCGGCCGCCGCCTCGTACTCGAGCAGGGTCGCCGCCGTGGCGCGGGTCTCGAGGCTGAGCATCAGCCCGAGCACCGGCTCTTGCGGGGTCGCCCCGAGCACCTCGGCCTCCATGGGCAGCGGCATGGTCACGCACAGGTAGTGGTCGGGGTCGTAGACGTGGCCCGCGCCCCCGAGGTAGGCGCGTTTTCTGCCCTGCACAATGCAGCAGATGCTGGGCGGGTAGACGCCCGGCAGTCGGTCGACGGGGTGGGTGATCCGAAACAGCTGGAGGCCTTCGATGGCGGTGTCGGTGGCGCCATCGGGCCCCGCGTGACGGTCGATGAGCTCGCTCAGAGATGTTCGCCTCATACGTTCGGAATACTGCGTTTTGAGCCGATTTCAACGTGTGGGGCAGGATTAGGCATGTTTTCGGTATGAATGCCGACTACCGATGGGTCTGTGAGTTGCTTATGTGTTGGTTCGTAATCGCAAGCGCTGACGCTCAGGCACAAGGAGCTCATCATGAAGAAGGAAAATCCATTCGGTTCTAAAGGCTGGACGCCCGAGCGCCTCGGTTCGCTCGCTGGTAAGACCTACGTCATCACCGGGGCCAACGCGGGCGCTGGCTTCGAAGCGACCAGGGTGTTCCTCTCCAAGGGCGCTCGGGTGGTGATGTTGAATCGAAACCCGGAGAAGTCGGCGGTGGCCATCGACGCTCTCCGGGAGGAGTTTGGCAAGGACACCGCCGTGTCCTTCGTGCGCATGGACCTTGCTGTGTTGGACTCGGTGCGGGAAGCGGCGACCGAGCTCCTGGCGCAGGCCCCGGCCATTGACGCGCTCATCTGTAATGCAGCGATCGCCCAGGTCGCCAAGCAAGAGCTGACCGTCGATGGCTTCGAGAGCCAGCTTGGGGTGAACCACTTCGGACACTTCCTGCTGTGTGGCTTGCTCTACGAGCGGCTCGAGGAGTCGGCCGGCCGGATCGTGGTGGTCGGTAGTGGCGCCTACAAGATGGGGTTGAAGCGCATTCAGTTCGAGGACCTCAACTTCGACCAGAAGTACACCGCGTGGAACTCGTACGCGCAGAGCAAACTCGCGCAGATGATGTTCGGCTATGAGCTGCAGCGACGTATCGACGCTGCCGGCAAGAAGACTCAGGTTCGGGTCTGCCATCCTGGCGCCTCGCGCACGAATCTTCTGAAGGACACCGCCAGCACGTTCGACAAGATCCTCTGGGCGGTCATGTCGCGCGTCGTCGCCCAATCGGCCGAAAAGGGCTCCTGGCCCGAGGTGATGTGCGCGGCGGAGCCGGAGCTCAAGGCCGAGGCCTTGTACGGACCCACCAAGCGCATGGAGACGGTCGGCGCCATCGGAGAGTGCCCGCTGGCGGAACACGCTCTGGACCGGGACGCCGCCGCGAAGCTGTGGACCGTGTCCGAGGACAAGACAGGCCTGTCATGGTCCCCGTGACTTACGTGCTTTCCCTCGGGCAACGGATGATGCAGACTCCGCATCCATTTCGTTACCCGTAGAACTCAGAGGGGGTTCGGTCGTGTCTTCAACCGCTCATTGGCTTTTCGGTCTACTGATGGTGGCGCTGGTCAGTGGCTGCGCTGCGGAGGAATTCGGCGATCCCTGTACCGCCACCGACGACTGCGCCGGCGACGCGGTGTGCCCGACCGAGGGCTACCTCCAGGGCTACTGCACCTCGACCTGCGCCCCCGACTCCACGACCTGCGGGGATGTCTACGGCAGCGAGTACCGCTGTGTGTCGCAGCCCGAGTTTGGCGAGGCCTCCATCTGCGCGAAGACCTGCAGTGTGGACCTGGATTGCCCGGGTAGCCTGCGATGCAGTTTCATCACCGGCGCCGTCGGTTTCTGCTCGTCGGTGCAGCTCTAATCCACGCCTACCGGCGGGCGCTGCTCTGGGCCAGCCTCCTCCTCCTCGGCTCTGGCCCGAAGGCCCACGCCCAGTGGATCCCGGTAGGACCGGGCGTGGACCGGCTCGAGCAGACCGTCGCGGGTCCGAACCGAGTGAGGGCCACGCGCATCAACCTCTGCGCGCCAGGGGTGGCGATGCGCGCCACGACCAGCGCCGAGCGCGGCCAGAAGACGTCGGCGTGGGCGTCGTCGGTGGGCGTCGCCGCCGCCATCAACGGCGGGTTCTTCCTGTTCGGCAGCTACGCGCCTGACCAGGGAGTCGCCTGGGGGGGCGGTGCGGCGTGGCCTGACTCCGCAGACAGCGGCGTTCGAGGCTGGGTCGCCTTCGGTGAGCACCAGATCGCGGCGTCGCATGCCTGGGAGCTGAGCGAGCCACCGGGCTGGGCGGCTGAAGCCGTCAACGGGGACGCGACCCTCGTCGACAACGGGGTGGCCGTGGACTGCGGCGGCTGCGGCACCGGGCCGCGCCCGCGCAGCGCGGTCGCGTTCAGTGCCGACCACAAGACGGTCTACCTGGTCACGGTGGACGGCGATGGCACCGGGAGCGCCGGCATGACCGTCGACCAGTTCGCCCAGCTTGTGGCCACCTTTGGGGTTCAACGCGCGTTGAACGTGGACGGCGGCGGCTCGACGACCCATTGGGCCACAGGCGTCGGGCTGACCAACGTGCCGTCCAACAACAGCGAGCGCACGGTCGCCAACCACCTGGGCGTCTTCGCTGCAGGGAGCGGGCTGACGCCGCATTGTCCCACAGGATACTCGGCGACCTATGTCGGGGGCGGGTTTGCGGGCGGAGGGACCTCCATCACGCTGGAGCCGGGGCAGACCGCTAGCATCTACCTGGACTTCGAGAACACTGGCTCTGAGACCTGGGTCGGCGTCAACCACCTGGCGCCGACGCCCAAGGACATGGCGAGCCCGTTGGCCCACGGGTCGTGGATTTCGCCGACCCGCATCGTCGCTGTGGATGCCCCCACCCCGCAGGGAGAGGTGGGGAGGTTCGAGTTCGTGGTGCAGGCGCCGCAGACACCGGGGACCTACCAGCAGGAGCTGGATATCGTGCAAGAGGGCGTCGCATGGCTGTCGAACAGCTGGGGGCCGCCCGAGGGGACGTTCTGGATCCAGGTGACGGTGGTGCCAGTCCCCGACTGGCGCGCGGAGATCGTGAGCGTCGATGGCTTCAGCGGCGCGGGGACGACCGTCGAGGGGGCGCCAGGCAGCAGTGCCAGTGGCTCCATCACCGTGAAGAATACGGGCGCCCAGCCTTGGCCGGCAGGGATTGTGCGGCTGGGGACGACCAACCCGAGGGACCACGCCAGCGTGCTGGCGACCCAGGCGTGGCTCTCGACGAATCGGATGGTCGCGTCGCCGGCGCTGGAGCCGGGGGCCACGGCGGTGCTTCCGGTGGAGGTGCAGGTTCCCGGCCCCGTGGGGGCCTCGGAGGTGGATACGTTCGGGTTCGTGGCCGAAGGAATCGCCTGGTTTGCCGATTCGGGGGGACCCGCCGACGACGCTGTTGCGTTCACCGTCACCGCCGTGGAACCGCAGCCGGAGCCGAGTCCGGAGCCAGGTCCGGAGCCGCAGCCGGAGCCGCAGCCGGAGCCGCAGCCGGAGCCGAGTCCGGAGCCGCAGCCGGAGCCGCAGCCGGAGCCGAGTCCGGAGCCGCAGCCGGAGCCGAGTCCGGAGCCGCAGCCGGAGCCGAGTCCGGAGCCGCAGCCGGAGCCGAGTCCGGAGCCGGATGGAATCGCTGAGCGTCCCCCGGAATCGGAAGGCGAGGTCGCGCCGTCGACGCCCGGGGCCCAAGCTCAGGGGTGCTCAGGCTCCCTCCCGCTGGCGGGGCCCGGTGCCTTGCTGATGCTGCTGCTCCTCGCGCGACGGCGGGAGTGCTAAGGTTTTCGAGTAGTTGAAAGGAAACGTGAAAAAAGAATGCGCCACTTGGCGCGCCTCAGGGTTTGGGAGCTGAACCGCAAGCCAAGGAGGCTCTCATGACCATCCGCACCCGCAACGAACGACGCTCCTTTCTGAAATGGTTGGCCGCCGCCGGCGCCGCGGCCACCACGACCGCGTGCTCGTCGAAGAGCCTGGCCAGCGACGCCCCCAAGGCCCTGGACCCCGGGCTGGCAGACCCCACCTGCAGAGTGACCTCCTCCGATGTGCTCGGACCCTTCCATCGCGCCGGCGCACCGAAGCGTCAGCTCATCAGCCCCCACACGGAGCCCGGAGAGCGACTGAAGGTGACGGGACGGGTCCTCACCCCTGACTGCAAGCCGGTGGCGGGGGCACTGCTCGACATCTGGCACGCCGACGTGAACGGGCAGTACGACAATCACTCCAAGAGCTACCGGCTACGTGGGCAGGTGATGACCGACGCCCAGGGGCGTTACTCCTTCGAGACGATCATGCCTGGTCGCTACAAGCTGGGCGGCTCGATGCGCCCGGCCCATGTGCACTTCAACGTCATCGCCCCAGGCTGCAAGCCCCTGACCACGCAGCTCTACTTCGAGGGCGACCCGTACCTCGCCAAGAACGACCCCTGCGACGTCTGCAACTCCGGCGACCCCAGCCAGATCATCGCGCTGTCGCGACGCATCATCAAAGGCAGGGCCGTGCACAGCGGCGCCTTCGACGTCGTCCTCGCCAAGGCCTGAACGCCGTTAGTCGTGGTCTGCGTCCCGCGTCTGCAGCATCCTCTGCACGCTCACGTCCAGGCGGCTGGCGATGAGCCGCATCAAGCTCTCGAGCTCCTCCGGGTTGACCGACAACCGTGCTTGGAGGCGCTTGTGGGTGGCCTCCATCAGGGTCGAGCGTGCTTTCGCCAGCCACCGCACGACCGTCGCGCGATGGACGTCGTACATGGTGGCCAGACGATCGAGCGTGATGCCCTCGAGCAGGTGCAGTCGAAGGAGGTTGCGCTGCCGACCGTCGAGATCGCCCACCGCCGCCTCGAAGGCCTCCGAGAAGTGTTGCCGGTACTGCTGCTTCATGTAGTGGAGCTCGGGGTCCCGCTCCGGCGAGGGCAGCCGGCTGAGATCCAGGCCGCCACCGCCGTCGCTGAGCCCCACCTCGCGCTTGGAAGCGCGGATGAGGTTCAGCGCCGTTCGGGTCGCCACGACTTTGACCAGGCCTCGGAGCTTGCCGCGCCCCGCGTAGGCGTCGATCTTCGGGTAGCCGCCGACATCGGTGGGTACGAGCAGCTTGTGTCGGACACGCTGACGGACCTCGTCGGCCGTGCCCTGGGGCAGCTTCATGTGGGCAAGTGCCGGGCCTACCGCGCTCATGTAGTCCACGTCGAAGCGGGCCAGCGCGTCCTTGTCGCCCCGGCTGCAGCCGCACGCCAGGTGCAGCTCGCCAAGCGCTGCGTCCTCCAGACCGAAGACATCCGTGCCCATCACGCGGGCGACGTACGCCACGAACGCCTCAGCCGGCAGCGCCGGCCCGGGCGAGGCGGTGGCGCTTCGGTCGACTACATCCGCCAGTCGCTGCTCCAGCCCGGCGCTGGAAACGGGTGACTCGACGTTTGCGTTGAAAACCTCAGTGAGAGAAGAGATGGACATGCCCCTGGTTGGTGACCCATGCCCGGACGATAGCGTAATTGTGGACTTCGTCCATGGTGAGCTGGGCCACGATGCGCTCGCGGAGTTTGACGGCCACCTGGACACCTGCCCGGAGTGCCGTGAGGTTATCTCGGCGCTCAGCATGGCCAGCGGTGACGTCGTGGAGGCTCCTCAGCTGGGGCGCGGATCGGAGCTCGGGCGGTACCTCATCGTCGAGGTGCTCGGCCAAGGCGCGATGGGCGTCGTGTATGCCGCTTACGACCCGGAACTGGATCGGCGGGTGGCGCTGAAGCTGCTTCGGGCCGACGCCGAGGTGGCCTGGTCGATGGACGCACGGGAGCGTCTGGTACGTGAGGCCAAGGCCATGGCCAAACTGTCCCATCCGAACGTCGTCACGATCTACGAGGTCGGCGAGGCCGCGGGGCAGGTCTTCCTGGCGATGGAGCTGGTGGAGGGCATGTCGCTGCGGCAGTGGCTCGATGACGGCACCGAGCGCAGCTGGCAGCAGGTCAGGAACGCATTCGTACAAGCGGGCAGGGGGCTTGCCGCCGCCCATGACGCCGGGCTGGTCCATCGTGACTTCAAGCCCGACAACGTCCTGGTCGCTCATGACGGGCGGGTCGTCGTCACCGATTTCGGGCTGGCCCGGGGAACCTTCGAGGGGGCGCTTCCAACCTCGGCAGCAGACGATGTGGGTGACGCCATGGGTGAGGCGGCAGAGGAACTCACCGCCACGGGAGCCTTGGTCGGCACACCCGCCTACATGGCACCGGAGTTGTTCACGGGCGCGTCGGCAGACGCGCGCAGCGACCAATACGGGTTCTGCGTCGCGCTGTGGGAGGCGCTTTACGGCGCGCGACCCTTCACCGCCACCAGCCTCCAGCAGTTGGGCCAGCGCGCGGCTTCGGGACGCTTGCCCGAGGTCTCGCGGGGCAAGGTTCCCCGGTGGCTGCACGCTGCGGCGGTGAAGGGCCTCCAGCCCGACAAAGCGGCGCGCCATCCTGATCTCCATGCCCTGGTGCGCACGCTCGATCGAACGCCTGCGCGTTCGGGTGGTCTGTTGCTCGGTGGTGCCGCCCTGGTGGCGGCTGTAGCGGCGGTGATCATCGCGTCCACCGGGAGCGCCCCGCCGCCGGTTCAGGCGGCGCCTGTGTGCGCGGAGGCCGACACCCGTGTCAGCGCCGTGTGGAGCCGGGACAAGGCGGATAAGCTGCGCCGAGCGATGGGAGCGGGGGCGTTGGTCGAGACCACCATCGCCGCGCTCGACGGTTGGGCTGACGCATGGGCGTCCATGCACACAGCGACCTGCCGGGCGACGAGGGTCGAAGGCCGCCAATCCGAGCGGCTCCTGGACACCCGGATGGCGTGCCTCCAACGGCAGCTCCAGCGGACGGCAGCCCTGGTCGATGCCCTCGGTCAGGCCCGGTCATACGCGGGAGGGCGCGTCGTGGCAGCGCTCGACGGTTTGCCTGACGTCGCGGCGTGTGGCGACATCGAGGCGCTGGCGGCCGTCGCGCCGCCCACCGGGAACCCGCAAGCTCTGGAGCGGGTCAGCCGCGCGCAGAGCCTGCTGGATGCCGCCAGGGTTCGGGTCAGCCTCGCTCCCCAGGACGCGAAGGCCGCATTGGCTGCGGCGCTGAAGGCAGTGGCGGTAGCGGACTATCCACCTCTGACGGCCCGTGCCCGGGTGGTGCAGTCAGGCTTCGAGCGGGAGGTTGGCGACCTCGATGGTGCCGTCGTTGCGGCCAGAGACGGGCTTTGGACCGCACAGAAAGCCCGAGACGACCGCACCGTGGCGTTGGCCTGGCTCGCGCTGGTCGAGGTCGAGGCGTCGGCCGGGCAGCTCGAGCGCGCCGCGGTGACGGTCAGGCACGCCGACGCGGCGGTAGCCCGGCTCGGGGCTCAGAGCCTCCTGAGGGCCCGGTTGCTACTCAGCCAGGGCATCATCGACACTCGGCGCGAGCGCTTCGGCGCTGCGCGAAAGGCTCTCGATGCTTCTCTGGCGCTGCGCCGGGGGGCAGCTCGGACGCCGGCGCTGACGGCCCTGGGCAACCTCGCGCGGCTGGAGAAACGCTATGCTGACGCGCTCGAGCACCACTCGGGGGCGCTGCAGAACGACCGGAAGTTCCTGGGTGGCGAGCACCCCAATATCGGGCGACACCATCACAATCTCGCCCGGATTCATCGCCTGCAGGGGCGCTGGGAGGAGGCCTTCGACCACTATCGGAGAGCCCTGCAGTTGAAGGAGAAGACGCTCGGCAAGGGGCACCATGAGGTCGCGCTCACGCTCAACAGTCTCGGGCTGCTGCACTACGAGCGCGGGGCTCCGGCGAAAGCCCGGCCTTTGCTCGAGCGGGCGCGCGCCATCTTTGCCGCCGCCAAGCACACCGACGAAGCACTTGCAGCATTCAACGTCGGGGTGCTGGATGCCTCGCTGGGCAAGGTGGCGTCGGCAAGGGCGCATCTGGAGTCTGCGCGGGCGATCTGGCGGCAGGCGTACGGCAAGGACCACCCCAGGGTCGCCAGGGTCCGTGCGGAGCTCGCGCGTCTGAAGCCCGCTGCGCCTGCGCCCGCCATCGAACCCACCCCCAAACCGCGGGGGAAGACGTCGCCCCGGACGAAGAAGAAGCTGGCCCCAAAGCGCTCGGACCGGAAGACCAGCCGCCGCGCGACGCCAGAGAAGACCCCACGGACACGCCCTCCAATGACCTACGGTGGCGGGCAGACCTGGGATCGTCCGTGAGCGGCATGACGTTTGAGTGACGGGGAGCTTTGCGGCGCATCCGTGGCCGCTGCGCGACATCGAGGGACGTAGGGCTCTCCACACGCAGGAGACCCAGGGCCACCCCTACCTCCGACCCCGAGCGACGCATGAACCGAACGATTGCAGTGACGACCCTTGTCTGCTTGACCCTTCTGCTCCCGCTGACGACCGGCTGCGCGGTCGTCAACCAGGGGGAGGTTGGCCTCAAGCGAGTGTGGGGCAAGATTCAGCCCCAGGTCCTGGAGCCGGGCTTCCACTCCATCGAGGTGGTGTCGACCGACGTCATCAAGGTTCCGATTCGCACGTCCAATCAGACCTACGACCTTGTCTTGCCTTCCAAAGAAGGTGTGAACATCGTGGCAAAGGTCTCGGTGCTCTACCGGGTCGATGCCAAACGAGCGGTGGACATCATCAGCTTGGTGGGTGAGCGATACGAGGCGACCCTCATCGGCCCGGTCTTTCGGTCACAGGCGGCCGACGTCAGCGCCAAGTTCCTGGCCAAGGACCTGTACAGCGCCGAACGCGCCAACATCGAAAAGCAGATCGCCAAGGCCATGTCGGACATCCTCGGCAAGCGCGGGATCATCGTGGAGGCGGTGCTCATGAAGAGCATTCAGCTTCCAGCCGGGCTGGCTGCCTCCATCGAGCGCAAGTTGCAGGCCGAGCAGCAAGCGCAGCAGATGGAATTCGAGATCGAGCGGGAGAAGCTGAAGGCGCGCCGCGCAAAGATCCGGGCCGAGGGCCAGCGGACCGCGCAGCTCATTCGCGCCAAGGGAGATCGCGACGCGCAGCTCATTCGCGCCAAGGGGCTCACCAACGAGGTCCTACGACTGCGGGCCATCGAGGCGATCGAAAGGACCCGCAACGCCAAGATCATCATCACCAACGGCAAGAGCCCACTGCAGTTTGGCGCCGGAACCGGCGGCGGTAACTAGCTCCCTGACCGCCGGCTGCTCAACGGCTTCGCACCACTAGCGATTGCAGGCAGCGGCCGACCTCCCCGCGGCTGTCGAACAGCTGACTCTGGACCAGCCCGGTCCCGATCGGTTCGGCGAGTGAACGCGCCGATAAGCCAAGCCACTCGCCCTCGAATGGCCGCTGGAGGTGAACCGTGAGGTCGGGGTTGATGAAGGCGAATCCCTCCGTAGGGAGGGCGGGCGCCACGCCGTTGGACGCGTCGGCCAGAATCATCAGGGTCTCCAGCCCAGAGGTCGACTCACCCTCCACCAGCGGTACTCGCGGGCGCATCCAGGCGGTGCAAGGGCCTTCCCCCCAGATGCCCTCGGCGATGCGGAGTTCGACCGCGGTGTGGTAGGCGCGGTCGGTTTCGAAGAATGGGAACACGAAGTCGGGGCACCCTTCCGGACCCGGGGGCGGCGGGGCAGGGCGCGTGCGTTGGGGCAGGTTCAGCTCTGCCAGCGCCAATCGCAGGACTGTCGCCCGGGCCACCAGCCGCCCCTCGCCGTGCAGCTCAGCCTCCAGCCATTGCGCCTGGCGCCCCATGCGCAGCGGCGAGACCCTCACGCTGAGGGGGATGAACCCGACGGGTCGCAGCAGCTCCACGGTCACTCGGGCCACCTGGAAGCGGTTGGCGTCTTCACCGAACCGCTCCGCGGCCCCAGCGAGCAAAGCGGCGGGAGGCCCACCGTGCTGCGCGGTGGCGTCCCACGGGCCGATGCACTCTGGGGTAGGGATGAAGGTGTCACCCCGCCGCTCGTAGAAGGCTACCGGAGCCTGATTCGATGGCTTGGTGTGCATCCTTCAACTATTGCATGTATCGCCCTTCGGGCTCCTAAAGACAGCTCATCAGCGCCACTTCGTGTCAGTGCTGATTATTCCCGAACACTAAGAAGCCAGCGCCTGCGCGAGGGTGTCGGTGCCTTTGTCCGTGGGGTTGTCCCGCTCGAACAGCAGCGATTGCCGTAGGAGAATGAGCTCTCGCGACCACCCCTGGCCAAACTTGGTGTCCTGCAGGCGACGCCGTCCGATCGATTGGGCGATTCGGCTGGCCGCGTTCTGCGTCAGACCGCTTCTCACCCGGTAGCTGTAGTCCGTCGACAGGTCGTGCTCCGGCGGGATGATCTCGGTGACGCCGAACTTCTCGGGGGTCACGAAGACCGGTGAGCCCTCGAGGAGGCTGAACGAGCCCTGGGCGTAGGCCCCCACGTACTTTCTGTGGCTCTCGATGAAGTTTACCGTGTCCAGCGCTTCCTTGGTCGTCTCGGTGGGGAAGCCGGTGAAGAACATCATGATGGTAAAGATGCCGTTGCGGTGCATGCACTTGAGCGCATCGCTCATCATCCCTACGTCCACACCCTTCTCCATGTGGTCGAGCACCCGCTGGTTGGCGCTCTCCATGCCGAAGATGAGGGTCCGGCACCCGCCGGCAAAAAGGTTGCTGCAGAAGGCGTCGTCGGCCAGCGGCTTTTCGAAGCGCATGTCGCCGAACCAGCGGAACCCTTCGCCCTCGGGGGTCCGGCCATAGTCGCCCAGGACCTTGAGGTTGGAAGGCGGCACGGCTTCATCGACGAAGTAGAAGTAGTTGGCGCCGAACCGGTCGCGCACTGACTGCACGTCCTCGATGAGTTTGGATTTGCCGCGCACGCGGTACTGCCAGCCATAGCTGTGGTGGTGGGTGCAGAAGCCGCACTTGCCCCAGTAGCAACCCCGCGTGCTCAGCATCGGGAAGATGACGTCGGGCAGCAGGTAGTCGTCCAGGGGGAAGCCCTCGAAGTCCGGCGCGGGAATCTGGGCGAAGCTCTGGTTGCCCATGGTGTTGAACACCAGACCTTCGGGGCCATCAGGGACGGTCAGCGGGTCGTGCGGCTCCGGCGCCAGCGGAGAGTCGAGCACCTTCAACGCGCTGCCGTCGTGACGGGTACCGGCGCGGTAGACCAGGTTCGGCACCTGATCGATGGGGCGCTCGCCAGCGAGATAGTCCACGAACCGGGTCAGCGGCGTCTCGCCCTCGTAGAGGATGAGGTAGTCCAACGGGCTGAAGAGCTTGTCGAGACGCTTGAGCGGGTCGGCCAGCTTGGTCATCAGCGTGCCGCCCGCCACGATGGGCAGGTCGGGTGCGGCCTCTTTGAGGCACCGGGCAAACGTCAGCCCCGGGACGAGCTGCTCGTCGAAGGCCATGCCGATGCCGATGAGGTCGTAGTTGCCCGCCAGCACCTCAGGCACGAAGCGCTCACGGTAGATATCGATGTACGGGTTTTCGTTCTCGTCCCGCAGCGCCGCCTCGAGGTCGTCGAACTTGTCGACCTGATAGCGCATGCTGAGGTTGTAGCTGACCTCGGTCGGCGCGTAGGCAGCGTTCAGAATCGAGTAGGCCCCATCGATGATGGTGAAGGCCCCGACCAAGACGTCGTCGTCCAGCAGATTGGCGCGTTGCTTGAGGTCGTGAAGCGCCTGAGGGAGTCGCTCGATCACCTCCGGCGCTCGCTCGATGGCGGCACGTTCCTGCGCGGTGGCCTCACCCCGCTCGGCGGCCTTGGCGTCGATGCGAGCGAGAGACCGCTGCAGCCACGGAGTCGAGAGAAAGGCCCGATTGACCATCAGGTTCAAGTCCCACTGGTCGCAGGGATAGCCCTCCTGACGCATGTAGGCCGTCACGGTGGGGATGGCCAAAAACGGCGAGTAGAGCGCGAACTGAGGCGGATGAATCAGAAGCGTGCGGGGCTTGGACATGATTCCTGCTGGGCTGCTTGAGGGGCCCATACTCCAAGGGACTGCGGGGACTTGTCGACCCCAAACCCTCCGTCTGCGAGCGTGTTTCACCGATCTTGAACCCGTCTGGCCTTCGCACACGGCCGGATTCATTAGATCATCTCCGCATCACACCGATCCAATCAGCGCCAGGTCGGTGACTGTAGAAGCTGTGGCAGGATTGTTTCCTGCTGGGAAACAATATTGGGGCCCCACAATGCCTTGATGCCATTGGCTATTTTGGGCGCTCCGACGCGGCGGCGTGCGCCAGACGGGATGGTTCTTGAACGGGACTGGATCGCGTCGTACACCTAGGCCTGTCCATCACAACGCTCTCCACGGCATTCGCCTGCGAGACAGTTACTTTCGGCCCCGCACCGACCGACCTCGAGCCCCTGGCCCGCACCTGTCGCTGCGCTGCGCCCAACACACTACGCTGCAGGAGCTGCTACCATGCAGACACCCCCCAAGGCCGGATTCCTTTCCGAGCTGAAGCACGACCTGCCCGCCAGTCTCGTCGTGTTCCTTGTCGCGGTGCCGCTTTGCCTGGGCATCGCCCTGGCGTCGGGCGCACCCCTGTTCTCCGGCATCATCGCCGGCATCGTCGGCGGTATCGTCGTGTCGGTGTTGTCCGGCTCGCCGCTGGGCGTCAGTGGTCCTGCCGCGGGTCTCGCCGTCATTGTGCTGGCCGCCATCACGGACCTTGGCTTCGAGCCCTTCCTGATGGCCGTGGTGCTGTCGGGCGTGATTCAGCTGGCGCTGGGCTACCTTCGAGCGGGCACCATCGCCTTCTTCTTCCCGTCGTCGGTCATTCGCGGAATGCTGTCGGGCATCGGCCTGGTCATCATCATCAAGCAGATTCCCCACATGTTCGGCTACGATAAGGACCCGGAGGGGGACTTCGCGTTCCAGCAGGTCGACGGGGAGACCTCGATTCAGGCCCTGGGCAGCATGATGGAGGCCATCACCCCCGGCGCATTGGCCATCTCGCTGGCGTCGCTCGCGCTCCTCTTCCTGTGGACCCGTCCCATCATCACCAAGCAGAAGTGGTCGCAGATCATTCAGGGGCCGTTGGTCGTCGTGACCTTCGGCATCGTGATGGGTGTGGTGCTGGCCAGCACGGGCTGGTCCATCTCCACCGACCACTTCGTCAGTCTGCCGGTGGCCGGTTCTCTCGAGGAGGTCGCTGGTCTCTTCACCCTCCCTGATTTCGGCGCCATCACCAACCCGGACATCTGGGTCACTGCGTTCACCCTGGCCATCGTCGCCAGCCTCGAGACCCTGCTCTGCGTGGAAGCGACCGACAAGCTCGATCCCTGGAAGCGCATCACGCCTCCCAACCGGGAGCTCAAGGCCCAGGGCGTCGGCAACATGGTCAGCGGCTTCATCGGCGGGCTGCCGCTGACGCAGGTCATCGTGCGCAGCTCGGCCAACATCCAGTCCGGCGGCCGCACCCGCGCCTCGGCGTTCTTCCACGGCATCCTGCTGCTCGTGAGCGCGCTGGCGATTCCCGGTCTGCTCAACATGATTCCGCTGGCCAGCCTGGCTGCCGTGCTCATCGTCGTCGGCCTCAAGCTGGCGAAGCCGTCGCTGTTCAAGGAGATGTACGCGGGCGGGGCGAAGCAGTTCGTGCCGTTCATCGCGACCATCGCCGGCATTCTGTTCACCGACCTGCTGGTGGGCATCGGCATTGGTCTTGGCGTCGCCACGGCCTTCATCATCTGGGACAACTACAGCCACCCCGGCAGCCTCGTCGCCCTCCGCGAAGAGGACGGGGCCCTTCAGCTTCGTCTGGCCGAGGAGGTCTCCTTCCTCAACAAGGGGCCCATCACGCAGTACCTGGCAGCGGTCCCCACCGGTGGGACGCTGGTCATCGACGCCACCCAGACCCGCTACCTCGACCAGGACGTCAGTGAGATCCTTCGGGACTACAAGGAGACGGCCAATAGCGTCGGGACAACGCTGAGGGTGGAGGGGCTGGACCCCGAGACCATGATGCTGCTGAAGGGGGGCAAATCCTCCGAGGAGAAGCCTGCGGCCGCCGCCGGAGCCGATGGTCGGGCGGTTCCGGCCTGACATAACGTCTTTCTGGCCAACAACGAAGCCGGGTCCACGATGAGTGGCCCGGCTTTGTTGCTTTCTGGCGGCGGGGTTACTCGCCCTGTCCCAGCGAATACCCACGCCTGTCGCCGAAGGTGTAGAGGTTCTCGGTCTTGATGACCTCGAGCCCCGCTCGGTCGAGTCGGTCGAGCAGCCCGACGATGTGTCGGTGGGTCACTGGCTCGTCGTCATTCATCGGCAGGAAGCGGCAGCGCCAATGGTCGGTCAGGAAGGTCTCTGGCATGCCATCGGGCCATACCTTGACACCTCGGTTGGTAATCATCTTCAGCCGCCAGGAGTCGGCCTGGGACATGAGTTGGTGGCCCAGCTTCTCGGGCGCACGGTCACCGTCGGCCCAGTCGATGAAGACGTCCACCCCTTCCAGCGACTTGCGGCGCTCGTGCGACTCCGCGACGGATGTCGCCTTGGGGACGGTGAGGCGTTTGCCGTTGCGGCTGGCGGCCGGCAGCGTCCGGGGGACCTCGCCCAGCCGTGAGATGACGGCCGTGGCGAACCCCTGAGTGCCTACACGCTGGGTGCTGTGGCCCTCACGATAGAGATCGGCGGTGTGGATGCCGTCCTCGAGGGTCTTCAACCAGGCGTTTTCGATGCGCATGGCGACGCCGCTCTTGCCGACGTGGTCAAGCATCTGGATGGCGGCCGCGAGCAGGCCCGACGGGTTTGCGATGTCCTGGCCGGCGATATCGGGGGCGGAGCCATGGACCGCCTCGAACATCGAGACGTGCTCGCCGACGTTGGCCGAACCCGCGAGCCCCACGGAACCGGAGACCTGCGAGGCGATGTCCGAGAGGATGTCGCCGTACAGGTTCAGCGTCACGATGACGTCGAAGGCCTGAGGACTGGCGGCCACCCGCGCTGCACCGATGTCGATGATCTGGTGGTCGTGCGCGATGTCTGGGTACTGCGCGGCGACCTCGTTGAACACCCGCGCGAACAGCCCGTCGGTGTGCTTCATGATGTTGTTTTTGGTCATGCACGTGACGCGCTTTCGACCGTGTACCCGTGCGTACTCGAAGGCGAAGCGGCTGATACGCTCACACCCGGGACGGGTGATGAGCTTGAGCACCTGGGTGACCTCGTCGGTCTGCTGGTGCTCGATGCCGGCGTAGAGGTCTTCCTCGTTCTCGCGGACGATCACCAGGTCCATGTCCGGAAAGGCGCAGGGAATCGCCGGAGAGAAGGCCCGCGACGGGCGAACGTTGGCGAAGAGGTTCAGCGTCTTGCGTATCGTGACGTTGAGGCTCTTGTAGCCTCCACCCAGCGGGGTGGTGATGGGAGCTTTGAGAAAGACCGGGTTGCGGCGGATGACCGGCCAGGTGTCGGGGGAGATTCCGGACTTGTGGCCAGCCAGGAACTCCTTCTCTCCGATGTGGATTTCCTCGAACTGAATGCCTGCGCGGGCCGCTTCGAGGATGGCGAGAACGGCGTCGGTGATTTCCGGGCCGATGCCGTCGCCTCGGGCCAATGTGGCGGTGATGGTGTGTGTCATCATCGTCCTCAGGAAGCCAGCTGAGTGGCGATGTCGGCGTTGGCCGGCAGAGGTGTCACCGCCGTCGGGCTCTCGAGCTCGGCAAAGACCAGGGCGTTGAAGTCCAGCGCGTTGGACAGCCGCTTCGTCTCGGCCACCGTGACGGCGCCGTTCTTGTCCATGTAGGCATGAATGCTGAGTCCACGGGCAGGGTCGTCGAACTTCAGGATAAACGGTGTCTGCTGCCGCTGAACGAAACGGGCGGGGGAGTGAAGGGCCACCACTGGGGGGCGGAACGTATACTGCGCGCCGCGTCCCGTCTCCAGGCAGCGGTAGGTCACCGTGAACCGCTGGTTGAAGGCGAGGGGGAGGGCGAACATGGGGCCCCAGTCGCCCCAGGCGGTGAAGGCGTTGTCGGTCAAGTCAGGGGTTTCGACGCTGATCGCGTAGGCACGGGAGCCGTACGTGTGACTTAGGTCAAAGCGCTTGGTGGAAAGGAACTGCGTCGGGCGGGGGAAAAGCGGGTCGTTGTGCATCGGTATCTCCGTCTCCGTGGAACACCGGCAACTATCCACACTCGGAAACAGAGGTAAAATAGATAAGGAGTCTATCACTCATCGTCAAGGTCGATATATTGTTCAAGCCTATGGAATGGCTCAACTTCAGGCATCTCTATGCGTTCTGGGCGGTCTGTCGCACCGGTAGCTTCAGTCGCGCAGCGGCGCGTATCCACGTCTCGCAGTCGACCGTCAGCGCTCAGGTGGCGGCACTCGAGGACTACCTCGAGGAAGCGTTGATCGACCGCAATACCCGCTCTCTCGTGGTCACCGATCAGGGGCAGGCGCTGCTCGCCTATGCCGACAAAATCTTCGAGTTGAGCGCCCACGTGAATCGCCGCTTTCGCGACAAGCACGGCCTCTCCGTGTATCGCACCCTTCGCGTGGGCATGGTGGGAGGAATCTCGCGTAACTTCGTGTTCGGTCACATCGAAGACGCGTTGAGCGCGTCCAACGTGCACATCGAGGTCATCAATGGCTCGTTCGACGAGCTTTCGGCGCGGCTTCGCTCGCTGGAACTCGATATCATGCTGAGCCTCGACCCCCCACGGCAGCAGGACCTGCTGTCACTCCGCTACGAGCGGGTGCTGTCGAGTCCCATGCGTCTTGTGGGGACGCCACAGCTGATTGAGCAGGTTGTTGCCGCGCGAGACGAAGAGGCGCTGCCGTTGGAGCTCTATGTCTTTCGACACCCCTTCGAGGGACGGCTGCCGGAGGCCTTCGGGGCGCAGCATCACTTTGTGCCCCACGTACCTGTGCGGACCGACGACATCTCGCTGCTCAGGTTTCTTGCCAACTCCGGTCGTGGCTGCGCGCTGGTCCCCGAGATCGGGGTCTGGGAAGACCTGAAGGCAGGGCGCGTGCGCGCGCTGCAGCTGACTGACGGGCCCGCGGTGGACATCTTCGCCATCCATCCCATCGGCGGCAGTCGGCAACAGCTCGTGGAGTCGTTTCTGGCCGGCACGTCGTCGCTGTCGTGACGACGTGCCGACGGTCGCGGCCGACGACGCCGGCCGCAAGGACACTGCGCGTCTAGATGCGGCGCAGCTTCATCTGCACATCGCCCGAGTAGTGCAGGCGGAACTGCCGCACGCAGGCGTTCAGATAGCGGTCGTAGTCGTCGTAGACCTGGTCGCCCCACTCGGCGCGGATCTTGTCTTCGTGCAGCTGGAAGCGGCGGTACCACTCGGCGGTCGTCTTGCCGTAGTCCTCCCGCATCATGTGTAGCTCGATGAGCTCCCACTTGGGCTTGATGGCCACGATGAGCTCTTCGATGCGGGGGTTGAGGCCGCCCGGGAAGATGACGTCGGCGGTGAACGCCAGGTCCGCCAGGTGCTCCTTGTTGCGCGGGATGCGGTCACGGAGGATGGCCTGGAAGCCAAAGCACGCGCCGGGCTCGACCCACTCGGCGAGCTTGTTGAAGTACTCGCGGAAAATCGTGGACGCCAGGCCCTTACGCTGCTGCGCGGGGGAGCACAGGTGGTCGATCATCTCGATCGACACCAGGGCGTCGTACTTCTCCTCCGGTTCGTAGGTCGCGTAGTCCTGGATGAGGAACTTGGCGTTGTCGATGTTGCGGTCGACGCAGTACTTCCACTGCTCGGTCGACAGCGTGATTCCCACGGCCTCTTTGCACCCCTGACGGCTGATGACGTCGATGGCCGACCCCCAGCCGCAGCCGATGTCCAGAATCCGCTTGTCCGAGTTCATCTCGGCGAAGCGGTACAGGCGCTTGACCTTGTTCTCCTGGGCTGCTTCGAGCGTGGTGTTCTGCGCGTCGAAGACCGCACTGGTGTAGTGCATGTTCTCGTCGAGCCAGAGCTTGAAGAAGTCGTTGGAGACGCTATAGCTGCGCTCGATGTCGTCCTGGGTCGAGGTCATGGTCTCGCCTCTCTCGCTTGAGTCTTCCTGTTTCCGGTCCGGGCGGTGCCCGAGGACGGAGTGACTATCGCATTTGGGCGGATGTCGAAACTGGAAAGTATTTGCGCACCTGGGTCAGGCGCTTCGCGGCTTGAGCTGCCGCGCCACCCGCTCCTGGACGACCTCGGGGTGGAACGGCTTGGTGATGTAGTCCGCGGCCCCCAAGACGTAGCCTCGACTCAGGTCATCATCGTCGGACAGGGCGGTGAGAAAAATCACCGGGATGTCCTTGGTCGCCGCATCGGCCTTGAGCCGCCGGCATACCTCGTAGCCGTCCATCTCGGGCATCATGACGTCCAGCAGCACCAGGTCCGGCGGTGGCGTGCTTTTGGCCAGCTGCAGCGCCTTGGCCCCGTTCTTGGCCGCCTTGACGCGGTAGGTCGACTTCAGCAGCCCCACGATGATGCTCAGGTTCTCGGGCGCGTCGTCGACCACCAGGACGGTCGGCCGGTCGGTCGTGGGTTCGGTGGTCATGATGCTGCCTCCGCGGTGGCATCAAGGGCAGGTGCGAGCACTTCGAGGGCTGCGTCGAAGTCGAACTCGCAGGCCAGTTCGTGGGCAGAACTCAGAGGGGCTTGGAGCGGTGTCCCTGCGGCCTTGCCAACGAGCGCCTCCAGGATGTCGATGGCATCGCTGTCGCTCTCGGCGAGAAGGCTGCGTACGTGCTCGAGCTCGCCATGGAGCGCGGTGACGCGTGGCGCTTCTTCCCCAGGCGAGGTGGCCGCGGGCTCGGGGACAGCTGGCTTCTGCGCGTTCTCCAAGGCCTCAAGGCCCGCCTCGAGGAGCGGCAGCAGCCGGTTGAGCTCCTCCACCACGCGCGAGAAAAGGTTGGTCAGCGTCTCGGGGCTTGCTGCGCCAATCCCCTCGGTCTCGGTCCGCAACGCCATCGACAGCTCACCGGCGCGCTCGAACAAGGGTTTGGCGCCCACATTGCCGGCGACACCCTTGAGCGTGTGGGCCAGGACGTGGCCGTGTTCGGCGTCCCCGGCGGCCAGCGCCAGCGCCAGCTCGCTTTCGAAGGTGCGTTGGCGCTCCATGAAACGCTTTAGCAGCCTTACATACAGACCCTGGTTCCCGGCGACCCGTCGCAGCCCATCGACCACATCGAGGCCTTCGACGACGAGTTCGTCGACCAGGTTGTTGCTCGCGGTGGACTGCGGACCGCGGGGGACGGGCGCGTTCCGTTTGGAGGGCGTCATATGCTGGGCCAAAGCCTCGTAAAGGACGTGCGGGTCGATCGGCTTGGTGACGTGGTCGTTCATGCCCGCGGCCAGGCTCTTCTCCCGCTCGCCCACCATAGCATGAGCGGTCATCGCGAGGATCGGCAGCTCGAGCTTCATCTCCTCGCGGATGTGGCGTGCCGCCTCCAGGCCGTCCATCTCCGGCATCTGGATGTCCATCAAGACCGCGTCGTACCGGCCCCGGGCGATCATGGTGACGGCGTCGCGCCCGTTGACCGCCTGTTCCACCTCGACGCCCACCTGCTCCAGCAGCTCCTGTGCGATCTCCCGGTTGATGTCGTTGTCGTCGACCACCAGGATGCGGGACCCCACCAAGGCCCTCGCCGCTTCGCCGGCGTCGGTTCGGGGGCCTACGGTGTGCCGGCTGTCCCCATCGCCAAAGATTTGCATGACCACGTCGAACATCACCGACGGGTTCACCGGCTTGATCAGCAGCCCCGCAAGACCGCTCCGTTCCGACCGCTGGAAGAGATCCTCGCGGGCGTAGGCGGTCACCATCACCACGGTGGGGACCTTCTCGCCGTAGCGTTCCCGCAGCCGGTCGATGGTGGCCAGGCCATCCAGGCCCGGCATCTTCCAGTCCATCAGGATGAGGTCGTAGGCCAGCCCCTTCTGCTCGGACGCCTCCACCTGCTCCAGCGCCTCCTCGCCCGAAGCGGCTTCATCGACCTCGAATCCGAAGTGGTGGAGCATTTCTCGCAGGATGTCCCGCGCAGTCTGGCTGTCATCGACCAGCAGTGCGCGTTTGCCGTCGATGAGGCTGGACCGATGGCGCTCACTGGCGCCCTTGGGCATGCGGAGGGGCACCGTGACATAGAAGCTGCTCCCCACTCCCTTTTCACTCTCGACCCGGACTGCGCCGCCCATCATCTCCACAAGGCTCTTGCTGATGGAGAGCCCCAACCCGGTGCCCCCGAATTTGCGAGTGGTGCTGATGTCGGCCTGGGAGAACGGTTTGAACAGCTGGGACAGCTCGTCCGGGGTCATTCCGATGCCTTCGTCGCTGACCCTGAACTCGAGCGTGACATCGTCGTCGGCTGTGTCGGTGACCCGTATCCCCAGCACGACATCGCCGGCGCTGGTGAACTTCACCGCGTTGGCCAACAGATTGACCAACACCTGTTGCAGCCGCATGGCGTCGCCGATGAGGGACATCGGCACATCGGGTTGCAGCTTGATGTGGAACTCCACATCCGGCTTCTCCAGCATGCGGGCGTTGACGATGTCAGTGACGTTCTGGACCAGCTCGGGGAGCTTGAAGTCGATGTTCTCGACCTCGACCCGGCCCGCTTCGATCTTCGACAGGTCGAGGATGTCGTTGACGATGGTCAACAACGTCTGAGACGCCTTCCCCAGCTTCTCCGTGTAGTCGCGCTGCTTGGGGCGCAATTCGCTGCGGGCCAGCAGATGCGTCATCCCGATGATGGCGTTGAGCGGCGTACGGACCTCGTGGCTCATGTTGGCCAGGAAGTGACCCTTGGTCCGGTTGGCGCGCTCGGCGGTGTTCTTGAGCTCCTCCATGCGGTGGAGGTTGTCCCGAACCCGGTCCAATTGAGCCCCCCCGAAAGCGGCAAAGAGGCCGAGGAACAGCGGCGCGGTATCGATAATCCACAGTAGCGCCGAGGTGGACTGCGCCTCCACCAACTGGCTCATCCCCACACCGCCGTAGACCACCGCAGCGTGCAGCAGCGTCCCGAAGATGGGGAACATGAGCCCAAACATCGCGCCGTAGAGCGCGTAGTTGTGCACCTCACGCGTGAACGGTTTGAACTTCACCTTCTCCCTGCGTTTCCCTTCTCCAACACGCATCATCATGCACCGGCAACATTCCGTCGAGCAGGTCGAACAGCGTTGGGTGACAATTGGAGTCGACCGGCCCGAGGCGGGGGACCATCGAGTTGCGGTTTCTGCTAAGGTGCTCGGTGCAGGAATCCACTTCACGGGAGGACGCATGGTGAGCAGGATTCGCGCGCGCGGCGTGCGGCTTGTCGCCCTGGCCACGCTGTCGGCGGCAGCGGCGGTGGGATGTACAGGCACGATTGAGGACCCGCAGCAGAACTGGGGACCGAGTACGACCCCGACGGCGGATGCCACGCAGGTCTCAGACACGACGGCACTACCCGATGGGACGACCACGGGCCCCGACGGGACGATAGGGCCCGACGGTACGGTCACCCACCCATGCCCTGACGACCAGACCTATTTCGAGACGGTCATCTGGGACCCCATCATGGCGGTCGATTGCGCCAACTGTCACAGCGAGAGTGGACTGGCGCAGACCTCGCGGATGGTGTTCCGGCCCGACATGACCACCCAGGAGCGCATGGACGTCATGCGGGTGCTGGCCGAGGACGTGTCGGTGGGCGGTGTGCCGATGCTCCTGCTCAAGCCGACCATGCAGGTGCTGCATGGAGGCTTCCAGCGATTCACCGTGGGCGACGACAAGTACCAGGCGTTCGTCGAGCTCATCCATCGGTTCGGCAGCCCGGACAGCTGCGACGACATCACCGAACCCGACGTCCTGTGCCAGTTCGATGGCACGGTGAGCCCTGGCCCAAGTCCGTTGCGGCGTCTGACCAGTGAGCAGTACGCCAACTCTGTGGCGGCGCTCTTCTGGCCCTCCATTGACCTGGGTACCTACGTTCCCGACACCGACGCCGGTGATGGCTACCGCACGTACGCTACGGCCAACTCGGTCAGTCAGGCGGTCGCCGACGGTCTCTTCGACGCTGCCGAGCTGGTCTCTGCGCAGGCTGTCGCCACCCCCGGCGACCTCATCGCCTGTGCCCCGAACAGCGGCGACATCCCGGCCAGCTGTGTCACCGAGTTCATCCAGGATTTCGGCTTCCGGGTGTTCCGCCGGCCCCTCACCAGCGAGGAGGCGGCGATCTTCGAGACGTTGGCGTCCCAAGCCGCTGATGGGTCCGCCGCCACGGTCCTGGGGATGCTCATCGAAGCCTTCCTGCAATCACCGCAGTTCCTCTACATGGACATGACTGGCGCCAATCCCGTCGCCGGGCAGTCGGACATCCAGGAGCTGGAGCACTTCGCCGTCGCCTCGCGGCTGTCGTACCTGCTGTGGAACACGATGCCGGACCAGGAGCTCTTCGACCTGGCCAGTGCCGGCCAACTGCAGGACCCGGCAGTGCTCGAGGCACAGGTCGTGCGCATGTTGGCCGACGACCGTGGGCGGCTGGGCGTCCTCGCGTTCCACCAGGACTGGGTCCGCACGGGACGTCTGCCCACCACCAAGGACGCCAACCTGTTCCCGGACTACGACACCGCCTTGCGCGGGATGATGCGCGAGGAGATCTCCAGGTTTGTCGAGCATGTCGTGTTCGACGTGGGCGGGACGTTCCACGAGCTGATGACGATGACCGACTCGTTCGTGACCGCCGACCTGGATGGGGTTTACGGCGTCAACTCTGGGTCCTCCGGGGCGAACGATTGGCAGCTCACCGACCTCGGTCAGGACCGCCGCGGCATCCTCACCCGCGCCGGATTTCTCGCGGGGCACGCGACGTCCAAGACGTCGTCACCCATCAAGCGCGGCGTTTTCGTCGTCGAGCGCCTCTTCTGCCAGAACCTGGTGCCGCCACCCACCGCCGAGATGAATGTGGGCGAGCCGGCCGCCGGCGAGACCATCGCCGATGTCATCGCCAAGCATCGGCAGGACCCGCAGTGCGCCAGCTGCCATGACCAGATCGATCCCATCGGACTTGGCTTCGAGAACTACGACTCGGTCGGCGCCTGGCGGACGATGTACG
>Ga0207422_1001077_pt1 | contig 63472 bp, 56 predicted proteins | sample MarCyaLeptolynsp_FD_187757 | JGI IMG/M metagenome (GOLD analysis project Ga0207422, IMG submission 187757) | Marine cyanobacterial communities from Panama - species 1 Leptolyngbya sp. (SPAdes) | ecosystem: Environmental > Aquatic > Marine > Unclassified | place: Panama: Panama City | collected...
GTGGTTGGATCGAGGATCAAGGCGCCGACGCTAAACCCGTTGCCGAAGGAATACACATATTGAGCAATGACGGTTTCCTCATCGTATCCGACCGTGTTGAACGAATGATCGAGAACGTAACTCTGAAAGACTGGCTCCACGATCATGTCTGCAAATCCCAGCGTCCAGGTTCCGACCTGTCCGAGTTGAATAAAAGCATAATCGAGATGCAAGGCGGTCGCGGTGCCATTGCTGGAGTTTTTTGTAAAGAAACCGCGGAAGAAAGCCCTGACCAGCCCGATATCGGTATTCGTACGATGGTCCCAGCCCCAATAGCCACGGGCGCGGGCGAAAAACGGGCTGGCACCGCGCACGCCACCACGGGCCTGCAATCCGATCGGCTGCCCTTCCGCCTGATTGCGGTACCGCACTTCAGTGCGCAACCGGCCGCGCAGCCGCAGGCAGGAATCCGTTCCCGGAATGAAGAAAAAACCTGAGCCGAAGGCGTCGCAAACCCTGACATAATCGACCGGAGCAGGAGCGGGAGGCAGGTCTGCGGATTGAGCTTCGCCGCAGGCCAGCACAAGAGCCGCACCGAACAACAGAGGTTTCAAAGTCATGGCCTTACCTTTCCTGGGCAGGGACAGGTTCGAGGGAATTGCCCGAAGCGGGGCAACTCTCGAACGACAACCGGAGAATGAAAAACTGTTACTATTGACACCGATTATGGTTAATGCGGGCCTAATGAGTGGCTTTGAGCGGTCAATCTGCGATGCCGCGGCAGCGGGAAACAGCCGCCGAAACAACAGCGGCCGGGCGGAAACAGGCTTGCCATTTTGGGGATTTCGGCGTTCTCTTCGCTGGGTTTCCAAACGGCCTGATCGGTAGGCAATCAGACAGATCGGACTGACATCCATGACCAACGCATTCATCGAACATCTCGTCGACGAAATCGAAGCCCTGAAAGCCGGCGGGCTCTACAAATCCGAACGTATCATCACCTCCAAACAGGCGGGCACGATTGCAATAGCGTCGGGTGAAGAAGTTTTGAATTTTTGTGCCAACAACTATCTTGGCCTTGCCGACAGTGCCGAACTCGCGGCTGCGGGGAAAGCGGCGCTTGACAGGTATGGTTACGGGATGGCCTCGGTGCGTTTCATCTGCGGCACGCAGGAGGAACATAAGCAGCTTGAGGCCCGGATCTCGGGGTTTCTCGGATTTGAGGACACCATCCTGTATTCAAGCTGTTTTGATGCCAATGCCGGTCTTTTCGAAACCTTGCTGGGTGAAGAGGACGCCATCATTTCCGATGCGCTCAATCATGCGTCGATCATCGACGGTGTTCGGTTGTGCAAGGCGAAACGCTATCGGTATGCCAACAACGACATGGTCCAATTGGAAGAGCGATTGCGTGAGGCGGACGGAGCCCGCTTCAAACTAATCGCCACCGACGGTGTCTTTTCAATGGATGGGATTGTCGCGAATTTGCCTGCGATTTGCGACCTCGCCGACAAATACGGCGCGATGGTGATGGTCGATGACAGCCATGCGGTCGGCTTCGTCGGTGCAAATGGCCGTGGATCGCCGGAACATTGCGGCGTGGAAGGTCGGATCGATATTATGACAGGGACCCTTGGCAAGGCGCTTGGCGGCGCTTCAGGGGGATATACGTCGGCTCGGCGTGAAGTGGTGGATTGGTTGCGCCAACGCTCGCGGCCTTACCTGTTTTCCAACACGCTGGCCCCGATGATTGCGGCCACGTCCCTGAAGGTTTTCGACCTTATTGAGAACGGCCACGATATGCGGGCGCGATTGAGGTCGAACGCAGAGCATTTTCGGCGCGATATGACGAATCTCGGCTTCACCCTTGCCGGCGCGGACCATCCAATTATCCCGGTCATGCTGGGCGACGCATCGCTTGCGCAGGAGATGGCGGCGCGCATGCTGGAAAAGGGTGTCTATGTCATCGGGTTTTCCTTTCCGGTGGTGCCGAAGGGGCAGGCGCGCATCCGGACCCAGATGTCGGCGGCACACGAGCCGGCTGATGTTTCCCGCGCCGTGGCGGTTTTCGCCGAAGTCGGTCGTGACCTTGGAATAATCAAGTAGGGACGCGGTCCATGTCGAATATGATGAAAGCCCTGGTCAAGGCCAAGCCTGAAGCCGGGATCTGGATGGAACGGGTTCCGGTTCCAGAACCCGGCCCGAATGATGTTCTGATAAAGGTCAGAAAGACCGCGATCTGCGGGACCGACGTGCACATCTACAACTGGGATGCCTGGGCACAGGCGACCATCCCGGTTCCGATGGTTGTGGGCCATGAATTTTGCGGCGAAATCGTCGAAACCGGCCAGACCGCATGCAAATACAAAGTCGGCCAGCGGGTGTCGGGGGAGGGGCACATCGTTTGCGGCACCTGTCGCAACTGTCGCGCCGGCAGGGCGCACCTGTGTCGTAATACGGAGGGTGTCGGCGTCAATCGACCCGGCGCATTCGGCGAATATCTCAGCATCCCCGAATCCAATGTCGTCAGGATCCCTGACAGCATTCCCGACGAGATTGCGTCAATCTTCGACCCTTTCGGAAATGCGGTCCACACTGCGCTCAGCTTCGATTTGATCGGCGAAGATGTGCTGGTGACCGGCGCAGGGCCGATCGGCATCATGGGCGCACTGGTGGCCCAGCATGTCGGCGCGCGCAAAGTCGTGATCACGGATATCAACGCCACACGCTTGGATTTGGCGCGCGCCATGGGTGTGAAATATGTCGTTGATGCGTCGCAAGAGGACCTTGCCGACGTCATGCGCGACATCGGCATGACAGAGGGATTTGATGTCGGTCTGGAAATGTCGGGCGCAGCGCCGGCATTTCGCGATATGATCGACAAGATGAACAATGGCGGCAAGATCGCGATCCTGGGGATCGCCCCGACTGGCTTTGAAATCGACTGGAACAAGGTAATCTTCAAAATGCTCAATCTGAAGGGCATTTACGGCAGGGAGATGTTTGAAACCTGGTACAAGATGATTGCGATCGTCGAATGTGGGCTCGATCTTTCCGGTCTGATAACCCACCGTTTGCCGGCTGACGATTTTCAGTCAGGGTTCGACGCTATGCGCTCGGGCAATTCCGGGAAGGTGGTTCTCGAATGGTGAGCGAAACGCCATCGCATGTCGCGTCTTATCTGCCTCAGATCGAACGAAAACGAATTGCGCAACAAAAATTTGCCGCGTGTTGCATGAATCCGATGTCACGCGATACGCTGTAGACAAATCATTGGCTTACATGAATTTGTTGAACTCCGATTTGAGCTCTTCGATGCGCTCTTCATCCCTTTGGTAGAAGGTCCATTGTTTGATCCGCTTCGCCCGGACGAGACCGGCGCGGAGCAGTTCTTTCATATGATTGCTTACTGTCGGTTGGCTTAGTCCAAGCTTATCGGCAATGAAGACGCCGCAAACGCCATCTTGTTCCAGATCGCCGTCCGTCTGGGGCGGGAAATGCGCCGTCGGTTCCTTGAGCCACTCCAGGATCAGGAGACGCTTGTCGTTGGCAAGGGCTTTGAATGTTTCGATCATTGCAATGTTTGCAATTAGCAAATTTGCGAATTAAAAGCAATCGAAACCAAATCACTGCGCAGGCAACCCAAGCGCTGACGTAGCTTACCGGAGAGCAGGCCTTGAAAACCCTGGAATTTGTGACCGTAGACGTCTTCACGGATCGCCAATTTGGCGGCAATCCCCTTGCAATCGTCCTGAATGCGGAGGGGCTGACGGGCGATGAAATGCAGTCAATCGCCGCGGAATTCAATCTGTCTGAAACCACGTTTGTGCTGCCGCCCAAAGATCCGGCAAATACCGCCGAAGTGAGGATATTCGTACCGAAGGCGGAACTCCCGTTTGCCGGTCATCCCAATATTGGTACCGCCTATGCGCTGGCACGCGCCGGTAGCGTTTATGGTCGGGACATCTCCCGACACGTCTTGCGGTTTGAAGAAAAGGCCGGGTTGGTGAAACTTGAAATGGCGTATGATGGCGGCGAAATCGTCGGCGCCAAACTGACTGCGCCGCAGAAATTTGTCCTCGGAGAAACCTTTGCACCGGGCGCAGTTGCTGACGCCTGCGGTCTCATGGAGACCGATATCTGCAGCGAACGGCACATGCCTTGCATTGCGTCTTGCGGCACGCCGTTTTTGCTGGTCGAAGTTAAATCGCTTGAGGCATTGGCGCGTTCCGGCCCGAACGCTTGCAGTGCAGGAAGATTGTTCGGGGCAGGGGCGAATACCGGCATTCTTGTTTATTTGCGGACACCGGGTGGGGAAACCGACATTCGCGCGAGAATGTACGCCCCGCTGAAAGGTGTTCCCGAAGATCCGGCAACCGGGAGCGCCAATGTCGCGCTGGCCGGATTGTGCGCTCATCTCGACCCAGCGTCAGAATTCGACCTGTCGGTTGCGATTGCGCAGGGCGTCGAGATGGGCCGTCCGAGCCTTATGCACGCGACAGCACGCAAGCGAAATGGCGAAGTGGAGAGTACCACGATAAGCGGGGCCTGCGTTGCCATGATGGAAGGCTCGCTCCGTTTGCGGTGATCTGCGGCCTATTCAGCGCCATAGGCGAGCTTGATGCTGCGCTTGCTCTGCGGGCCGATCTTGCCGTCAAAGGTGCCGGAATCGTAGAAGCCGTATTCTGCCAGCTTTTTCTGCAAGCCGCGCAATGTCTCCTGTTTGTATTGGTTGGGGTTCTCCGTAAGTTCGTTCAGGACATCTTCGCTTCCGGCCCGCAAGGCCCGGTAGAGCAGGGCGGCGGCGTCATCGGCAGACTGGCCCGGGACGATGCCGTCGTCGATGAGCGCGGCATAATTGAACATGGCCTGGGCATGGCCTAGCTTCGCAGCGCGTTGAAAAAATGTCAGCGCCTTGTCCGGATTCGGGCGAATGCCAAGTCCGCCGGAATAGTGCAGGAATCCCAGTTCGTTGATCGCGTCGGCGAAATTGTGTTCAGCCGCTCGCTCATACCATTCAAGTGCTTTGACGCCGTCCTGGGGTACGCCAAAGCCCTTTTCATAGGCACGTGCCAGTTCGAACTGGGCTTCGTTGTCATTCTCGAACGCCGCGCGCAGAAGAAATTCCGCCGCCTTCTCCGGCTTGAACCGACCGCTGTCGGGGTCCTGATACATATAGGCCAGACCGACCATGGACCGGGTATCGCCCTGATTGGCGAGCGCGATCAACTGGGTCTCCGTGTCACTCCTGACCGACGACCATGCTCGACGCGGATCTTTTGCAGCGGTTGGGTTCTGCCCGTCGCCGACCCCGCCGATGAACAGCGGAACGCCTGGCAGGGAGCCATAAAAGTGCGGTTCCTGAAACCGTTGCGTGGCGCGCAGGACGTCGTCGCGAACCCGGCGAAACATCATGCTGATTTCCAGATCGGGTGTCGGCAGGTGGGCGAGCAGGGCCTGTGCGAATGGACTGTGCTGCCCGGTACCGTCCAGTGCCACCGCTCCATCCTTGGCCGAATAGACAACAAGTGTGCCGCGATCGGGCGAGGGCGGCGCGAGCCCGCCACCGCCGCTGTCGGATTCGGTTGCCGATACAACTTTCGACACGCCTTCCAGCCCGGTGAAAGGATTGTCCCGACAGGCATCGAGAATGGCGATGCGCAGTTTGCGCGCGCTGCCGGCCGCCGATAATATCTGGGGCAGGGATATTGTTCGTGCCGTTATGTCCTCCGCGCGGGAGAAATTTGCGTCGGCCGGAATCATGAAGTTCTTTCCCGCAACTTCAACGGCGTGGCCGGCGAAATAGACCAAAGCTACGTCGGCGGTTTCGGCGGTAAAGGCGAAAGAGTCCAAGGCCTTTTTGATTTGTTCGCCATTGCCGTCGATAACCGTCTCAACCCGAAAATCCAGAGCCTCAAGTGCCTTGGCGATCGCCTTCGCATCCTTGACCGTGTTTTTCAGCGGCGTGACGTATCGGTAGTCGGAGATGCCAATAACGAGAGCTGTTCGTTCGACCGCAACGGCCTGTGTCGTGGCCAGAAGCAGGCCCATCAGGATTAAAGCAATCTTCATCGCATCGCCTTTGACTATCTCACCTACACTTGACAGGTCGCCCGCGGATTTCATTGGCTTCGATCCGCGGACGGCTCCCATCCACCGACTATAGCAGATCTTAGGTCAGGAGCGCAGGATCCTTCTGGTCGAGCCGACCGAACTCGCGATTTTTTGATAATGGACGCGTCGCCGCTGGGAGTTTTCCGCGGACCTGAGCAAGCGGGTTTCCGTTTCCTTGATCACGGCCGATGCGGCGGCGGTTGCGGTTTTGAGCTTCGCTTTCTGAACGGCGGTGAATTTCTTTTTTCCCTTCCACTGCCGCGCTTTGGCGGTGGTGTGGACAGAGGCCTTGCGGTCAGCATTGCTTTTGGCGATTTTTTGCAGGCGGGATCCGGCCTTACTGACCGCTGCGCGGGCTTCCCGATAATCCGGATTGGATGGCATCTGCCGGGCGGCCCACTTGAAACCTTCGCCAAGACAGGAGATTCTGTATTCCGCTGGAACCGACCGGCAAACGCGCTCGACTTCGCCGATCGTGCTGACAACGCCGTTGGTCAATCCGTTGTCGAAGGCAAGTTGCAGGTGATTGTCCGGTTGCTCACTTGATGCGCGGGAATCATCCGTCAACAGGGGACCCATCCAAACCTGGGTGGCGGGCAGAGAAATCGTGCTGAGTGGGTCGGTCTGCACTGCGGCCTGCGCGGGCAAACTGAAGGTTGCTGCTGCAGAAATCGCAAACACGCCAGCCATGCAAGAGAGCGTCAGTCTCTGCAAACAATTCTCGATCGTCATCATTTACCCCCGGTATGGATTCAATTGGTCTGAATTTGAGCGACCATTCGTGGCTTGTCCAGAGCGATTGGAACCGGGGGGATGAGAATTGTGCAAAATACCGGACTCATTCTGAGCAAGCAGGCAATACTTCATCAAAAAACAAGTCGGCGCCGAACCATTCTCAGGTGGCCTTGCGTTCGAGGCGCCTGAAAAATTCGACAATGTCGGATAGGACAGGTGTGTCGGTCCGAAGAGGGCGCGACAGCGCGAGAAGTGTCCCCGCGTGATCGACACCGGGATAGATCTGGATCTGATGGCGCGCACCGACGGCGCGAAGGCGGGACGCCAGGGCGCGGGTGTTTTTAGGCCGGACCAGCCGGTCCGCGTCGCCAGTTGCGATGAAGATCGGTGGCGCTCGCGATGTCACATGTGTAACCGGCTGGGTTTGCTCAAGATCGTCCGCCTGTCCGAACGCGGCTTTGGTCGATGCCACGGCAAGCGGCAGGAAGTCGTAAGGACCCGAAAGCCCTGCCGCACCTTTGACAAGGTCGGCGGGCAGACCTTCGGCGCGGAGATATGTCCGGTCCAACGCAAGCATCATGACATTGTAGGCGCCGGCGGAATGGCCGGCCAGAAAGACCCTTTCGGGATCACCGCCATGGTCTGCGATATTGTTGTTGATCCAGGCCAGAGCCTTGGCGCCGTCCGCAACAAAATCGGGAAACCGCACCTCCGGGACCAGGCGATAGTCGGCGATAACGGTCACATAACCGGCAGCCGCGAAGGCGTGGCCGACAAAACCGTAATCGTCCTTGTTTCCGGAATTCCAGGATCCGCCATAGACGAAAAACAGGACGGGTTTGGCCCCGGTACCGTTTGACGGTTGATAGATATCGAGTCTGTTGCGGGCATCGGGCCCATAGGAGATATCCGTCGCAGCCTGCTTGGCGGAGGCGTCATAGGGCACAAATGTATCGAAAACCGCCAGTTTCGAGCATCCGCCTGCCAGAAAGCCGACCACGAGGATGACCGGCAGGCAGACCGTGCCCCCGACTGCGAGGAAAACCGACTTCATGTGACGCGACATTGTTCTGACCGGTGTTTTTGGAAGGTCGAACTGGATACGTGTCGGGCGCACGATCTGGATGCACAAACGGTGAAAAAATTTTGAGCGGGGCGGAGTCGACAGTACCGGATACAGGCTTATCCCTGCCTCACAACATCAGTCGCAAACGGTAAGCGCGATGCGGGAGACCATAACATAGTCAAAGTGTATTAATTTTGTTTTTCCTTACGCTTTCGCTATGCTTTTATCAGAAGACCGGAGATCATTATGAACATGAGGCAATTGGAAGCGTTTCGCGCCACGATCGAGTCCGGATCGATCACCGGTGCAGCGGACATCCTGAACATCTCCCAGCCAAGTGTCAGCCGGCTCATCAGCGATCTTGAGAGGTCTGTAGGCTTTCCGCTGTTTCTGCGGGTCGGACGGGGGGTGGTTGCGACGGTGGAGGCCCGCCGTTTTCACCAAGCCGTCGATACGATGTTCATTGGTGTCGATCGTTTGCGCGAACTGGCGGATACAATCCGTTCCACTGTCGGTGGGGCCGTGTCCCTGGGTGTGATTCCGGCTTTCTCGCAAACGGTCATGCCAAATACCGTCCACGGCTTCACGCAGCGCCGTCCCGATGTCCGGATCATGGTTTCAATCCGCAACACGCCAGAGATCGTTGATGCCGTCCGCATGCAGCAATTCGATATTGGGATCGTCGGCCGGGCGCCGCCCTATCCGGGTGTCGAGGTTTTGCATCAGACCAGTTTCCCATATGTTTGTCTGCTGCCGGACACTCATGCTCTGGTGATGACGCCAAGCGCAAAGGGGCGTCTCCTCGACCTTGCTGACCTCGTCGAAACCGAGTCGTTCGTAACGTTTGGCGGTGTATATCCTGATGAGATGCTCGACATAGACCGCGATCTCTCAGAAAAGATGCAGCGATCTTCCACTTTGTCGGCGGCGAACATGCCGGTTGCGGCCGCGTTGGTCAGAGAGGCCGGGGTCCTGGCAATCGTCGATCCGTTCACAGCATCCGTTGCGGAAAAAATCGGCGGAGTTGTAAGCCTTCCGATCCGGCAGCGGCTGACCTACAACGTGGCGGTGATCACCCGCGGGCGCGATACGCTCTCACTGGAGGCGAGAGAATTCGCGACCCTGTTTATTGAGAGATTGGACGCGTCACGCCTTAATCCCCAAAGTGGATCTTGATGTCATTCGGGTAGGGCCGACCTTGCCCGTGTTCGATGAAGTCGCGCAGGCTCAGGAGATAGCAGGTCCATTTTGTGCTGAAATAGAGGAAATCGTCGTCTGAGGCGGCCTTATTTTCGTGAACCAGGTCAACCCAGACCTGGTCGTCATCGGGTTTGAAGGAGAATTGCAGCGAGCAACCCTGCCATGGCCCGGGCCCAGCAACACAATGCAGTTGGATCCGTTCATTTTTCTCCAGGGCATCGATCCTGAACGACAGGGTGACGACATCTGAAAAATGGAGATCCAGCACCTGACCCACACCGGGCGTTCCTTCGGTTGATGTCGCCCACCAACCGTCGAGCTCCGCGGGTACGTGCATAGCGCTGTAAATCCTGCTGATGTCGCCGACAATGCCGACACGGTGATGTACTCTTGCCATTCTCATCACTCCTGATTTTCTCTGGGCGTGTTGAGCGCCAGGAAGTGAACCCGACAAACGTCATTGATTTGACCATATCACGGATGATCTGCGGCCGGCGGCCTCGATTGCCGGAGTCGGCTCGAATTCGCACTGAAGTGATCACGCAACCGGTTGGGATCTCTCAAAAAAAGCCGGCCCGGTGTGTTTGATCAACTCGTTGCGAACAGGTCGGCTTGTATGTCGAATGGCAGATCCGTCACGACACCATCGCGTGTCTCACCCTCGGCGCTCAAAACCTCAACCTGCTGCCCTGCTGTCCAATAGTCTTTTGCCACCATCGACAGGCCGACATTTGTCTTCAGTCTCGGAGAATAGGCTGCCGACGTGATCTGGCCGACTTGTCTTTGCGAGCCATTGCCAACCAGAACCGGCCACGGTTTTCCGCAGGGCGGGCAGGGCGGTCCGCCGAAAGCGATACCGCGCATGATCCGGTCGATGCCCCTGTCCCTGACATCCTGCAATGCGTCGCGGCCGATGAAATCGATGCTGCCATCGAGTTTGCAATAGTGCCCGAGGCCGCATTCGAGCGGGTTGTTGTCCCGTGTCATTTCGTTGCCGTACGACAACAGACCGCCTTCGATACGTTCGATCAGGTTCGGACATCCCGGCATGATGTCGAAAGCCTGACCTGCCTCACACACAAGGTCCCAGAGCGCACCGCCGAGCGAACCGTCCTTCAGGTAGATTTCAAATCCGCCTTGCTTGGAAAAGCCGGAGCGAGCAACCAATTGTCTTGTGCCTTGAAAGTCGATCCAGCCGAACCGAAAAAACCCGATGGATCGGATTTCTTCGCCAAACAGGGTCGCCATCAGGTCTTCGGCCCTTGGGCCCTGCAGCGCCAGCGGAGAAACGTCGGGCTCATCGACGGTTGCGTCCAGCCCGGCGCCAATTGCCAGGCCCTTGGCCCACAGCAATACATCGGAATCCGCGATCGACAACCAGTAACGGTCTTCGGCCAGCTTCAACAGGACCGGGTCGTTGATCATGCCGCCGGTTTCATCGACCAGCGGAATGTAGAGGCATTGGCCGACCTGGGCCTTGCCGATGTCGCGCGGGGTCATTTGTTGCACCAGGCGCAGCGCGTCCGGCCCGGTTATCTCCACCTGTCGCTGGCATGACACGTCCCAGATCTGGACATGCTCCCGAAGGTGCCAATAGTCCTCCTCCACCGATCGCCGGAACGCCTTGGGAAGGAGCATGTGGTTCACCACGGAAAACCCTCGTACGCCCGCCGCCTCGACTTTGTCCGTGTAGGGGGTGCGCCGGATGCGGCGCGACATGTTCAGACCGGATGGGGACACGGAGTTGTTCTCCTGCGCGGGCGCTTAGGAATATTCAACTGGAAAACCAGACGGAGTAGGAGTTCGGCGCCAGCATCAGCGGGATATGATATTTGGCGGCCGGATCGGGTGCGGTGAACCGGATGACCACGTCACGCAGGATCTGCATGCCCGAGATCGGGACCTGACGCGACGCGAAATATCGCCCGGTTGCGAAGACCAGTTCGAATTCGGCGCCGGCATCCGCGTCCGTGAGATCGACTGTTTCCGACAGCCGGCCTCCCTCGTCGGTCGCCGTTTCAAAGATCTGTGCACGATTGCCGGCAGCGTCCAGGCGGAAAAGCCGCACGCCGACGCCTCCGGCGTGGGTTCCGTCGACGGAGTTCAGTGTGTGGCTTGAAATGATGGCCATTGGATTGCCCGGTCCGTTCTATTCTATGGAAGCCTTGTCGCGTTTGTCGCTGGTAGCGAGGACGATGGGACTGATGACGCCCTTCGCCTTCACATTGACGCAAGCCGTCTTGCCGCTGGCCAGCGCACGCCTCAGCGCAGGAGCGAGCTGATCCCGCGTTTCCACCAGTTCGCCGTGCCCACCGAGGCCTTCAAACAGGCTGTGAAACGGAATGTCGCGGAAATCGGTCGCAAAATGTTTGCCGCTTTCAAACAACCGCTCCTGCTGTTGCGAAATGCAATCGAGGCCGCCATTGTTGTCGATGACGACGACGATCGGACGGTTTTCCTGGAACGCGGCCTCGACTGACAGGCCGCCGGACAGGAAAGCGCCATCGCCGCTGATGAGCACGACATTGTCGTCGGGATGGACGTTCTTGGCCGCGACCGCAAACGAGACGCCGACGCCCAGCATGCTGTATGCGCCGGGGTGCAGGATGCCGGCGAGTTTCCTGCCGTGCCAACCGGCCAGGTTGACGGCGATTTCCGACCAGAAGTGGGTGTTGCCGCCGTCAAAAACCAGCCAGTCGCTATCTCCCAGTTCCGCCTGCACGTCGAGGGAAAGCTGCAACGGGTGGATTTTTCCGCTGTTTGCCGCCGCGGTGTCGGTCTCTGCTTTCAGGTCTTGGAGAGTGTGTTCGACCCATTCACCGCGCTTTGCCTTGTTGAGGTCGAACCATGATCGGTCCAGGGTCCAGTTTCCTGCTGTTTCGAGCGCGAGGAGGGCGTCAAAGAAGGCTTCGGGGTCGCTCAGAAGGAGATGGTCGGCTGCCCGGTTGAACTCGATTTCCTCATGCGAACCATTGACGCAGACGAGCTGCGTCGTCTCCGGAAACAGCGGCGGATTGCCGAAATTCATTTGGTTGTCGAGACGGCCACCGACCATGATCACGACATCGGATTGATGCAGGGCGAATTTGGAAGGGGGATATTGATGAATGTCCGCGAGGCCCATATAGGCCTCGCACTCCTCGCCGAGCAGCTTCTGGTGATAGGGGATGTTGAAGATCGGGATGTTGAGCTGGCGGCCAACGGCTTCCAGCTTGTCGTCGGCACCGGACCACCAGACACCATGACCGCCGATCAAGACCGGTCGGCGTGCCCCCGTGATGAGATCGAGCAGTGGATTCAGGTCGCTTGGGTCCGGCCACGCCCGCGGCGACGCTTTTTGGGTCCGATCAAACGGACGCTCGGCACGACCGGCATCCTCGTCGAAGGACGAAAACATGATGTCTACTGGCACACTGAGATGAACCGGGCCCGGATATCCGTTTGTGGCGATCCTGTAGGCCCGGTCGACAAATTCACCGATCCGTTCGCCGTCCGTGACACTGATGGAATATTTGGTGAGAGGTGCGGCAATCGAGACGTCGTCGATTTCTTTGAATCCGCCCGCACCCTGGCGTTTCATGGTGCTCGATCCCGTCACGAATATGACCGGCGACCGTTCGCCCCAGGCTTCCATCATGGCCGGCACCGCATTGGCAAAACCCTCAGGCCCGACGAGGCAGACTGTCGGCTTTCGTGTGATGCGCGCATGTCCGTCGGCGAGATGTCCGGCAATTTGCTCGTGTGGACAATTGATCACCGGCATCTGGCATTCCATGAATCCTTCCAGAGCAGGATTGCAGAAGCCGCCGGCGAGCGTAAAGACATGCTCGATGCCCTTTTCATGGAAGGCGCGCGCCAATAGATTGCCGCCGCGGATTCGTCGTTTTTCGGTCATGTTGCCAACCCTGCACTTGCTGGGGAATAGATATGGACGGGGTTCGTGTCCGGCTTCGTTCGGGATCGATTGGAGTGACTTGCGAAAAGGACGTCGCCGTCGATTTCGCCTACGGTTCGCGCTCCGATTTGGGCGAGAGTGACATCGATGTCATGGATCAGCATGTCGAAAAGCGTCGCAAGCCCGCGTGCACCGTCGGCCCCCATCGCATACAGGACCGGGCGCCCAAGCATTACAAAGTCCGCGCCCATTGCCAGTGCTTTGACAACGTCCTCGCCGGTGCGCACACCGCTGTCGAAGATCAGAGGATAGTCCGGTCCGACCGCCGCGCGGATCAAAGGCAGGGCGTGAATGGCAGGTGGGGCGCTATCAAGCTGCCGGCCGCCGTGGTTGGAGACATAAATGGCATCGGCACCGGCATCGCGAATGCGGACCGCGTCTTCGGCTGACATCACTCCCTTGACGACGAGTTTGCCGGGCCAGTGCTGACGCAATTCATCGAGGAATTCCCATGTTGCTCCAGCGCGGCTCGCATCACGCGCAAATCCGCCTGAGCGCTCTTCGGTCTCGAAATTGACGGTACGCGGAATCCCTCTGGCCAGGGTGCGAAGCGACCATTCAGGATGTAAGGCAAAGTCCAGAACCTGTTTCAGCCCGAACCGGAAGGGAACCTGGAATCCGTTCCTGAGGTCCCGCACCCGGCGGGACACCTGCGGCACGTCAACCGTCAGCACCAGAACGTCATACCCGGCCGCTTCGGCCCTGGCAGCCATCCGCATCGCACTGTCCGGCTCGTTGACGACATAAAGCTGGAACCATGCTTTTCCGTCAGTGAGTTCGTAGATCGATTCCATGGACGATGACGCAGCGCAGGACAGGCAAAGCGGCACATTTCGGCGGTTGACCTCAGCGGCCAGCATTCTATCGGCATCCGGCCAGGTGAGATTGCACATTCCCATCGGAGCGATGCCGAAAGGAAGGTCCAGGTCGCGGCCAAGCAGGCGGGTCTTCAGCGAACGTTCGGCGACATCGACCAACACGCGAGGCTGCAGAGCAATCGTTGAGAGTGCTTCGCTGTTCCTTTGGACGCCATGTTCCCGACCTGCGGCGCCATCAACGAAATCGAACATCATCCGTGGCACGCGCGTGCGCGCCATATCGCGAGCATCGTCCACCGAAAAAAAGCGGGCAGGTGGTTTGATACCGGATTTTGTGTTCCGCGAAATTGATTTCACTCCGTCCCGATGGTCCCGATAAACGCACTCCAGATGATATGCGGACCTATCGGCATGTGACAAATACAATTAAATCCCCAATAGATTTGAAAAAGCTATGAATTGGCGTTGAAATTCCCGCCGCCGAAATCCCCTGCGCCGGCAGCAATTGTCCCCGATTGCGAGACATCGACAATTGAGGTCCGGGTTCATGGGAAAATTAATTGTTCCTTGCACACCGCGGCAATATCCTGCTTCATGGTATCATCTTGATATCACGCCAAGAATAAAGTTGCCGGGCCTCGTCTGACACTGAATGACCGGACCGGTTGGGACTCGTGACGACATGACGAGGAAACACTGAGTGGAATCGCAGGCCATACCCGAATATTGCAAGTCTTGCGGCGCGACGGTGCCGGCAAATGCGAAATTCTGTCCGTCCTGCGGAGGTCGGCTCGCTGAGCAGACGGTTCAGAGCAATCACGAGGCCGGCGAACATCGGCAGATAACCGTGATGTTCTGTGACCTCGTCGGATCGACAAAATTGTCGACCCAGATGGATGCCGAGGATCTGCGCGAAGTTCTGAGGGAGTTTCAATCGGTCTGTGCAGAGGCCACTGAGAGCAGGGGAGGCATGATCGCCAAATATCTGGGCGATGGTGTTCTGGCCTATTTCGGGTACCCGCGTGCGACAGAGGACGCTGCAATTCGCGCCACCGATGCCGGGTTGGAGATTGCGCGCAATGTTGCGGAGATGGGCAAAGCGCTCGCGGAGGAAAAGGGAATAGAGTTTGCAACCCGCATTGCCTTGCATACTGGCAGGGTTCTGATTAGTGAAATGGGCGCCGGTGAAACCCGGGAATATCATGCCGTAACCGGCATAGTGCCCAATATTGCCGCCCGGCTTGAACAGTTCGCGCCGAAGAACGGTGTTGCGATAAGCCGCGAAACCCGTGCCCTGATCGCCGATACGTTCCGTATCGAGACAATCGGCATGCGGGAATTGAAGGGCATATCGGAGGCCGTGGAAGTCTTCCAGGTTGTCGGGTATGCGCCCGCCACATCGGATTTGCCCTTGAGAGATACGCCGCTGCAGGGTCGCGATGCCGAACTGGCGATACTCAATGGTGTCTGGGCGCGTACCGGCACGGGAGCCAGCGAACGGGTCGTCGTAAGTGCCGATGCCGGCGCCGGCAAGTCGGTGCTGGCCTCCGCATTCGTGTCGGAGGCGGGAATTGCACGCGACAGGATCGTTGAACTCTCCGGATCCGCCAACGAGCGTCACACGCCGTTTGCCTGTCTGCGCAATACGGTTGGGCGCTGGTTGAGCCGATCCGGATCAACCGACAACGATGGCGCCCGCCAGGTGATCCTGGACTGGTTTGGCCCTGGTCGGGCTGGCGCAGCGGATCATGCCGAAGCCGTTTGGCGATTGTGGAAGGGCGAAAGCCCCAACGGACCGGAAGGGCGCATGGCAATCATGAATGCTGGCGTCGAACTGGTTGCGATCATGCCGAAGCCGACCCTTCTTATTGTGGAGGACGCGCACTGGGTCGATCCCTCGACCATGGAGATCCTGGAAAGGGTGTCGTCAAAGCGTCTTCCTCAATGCATGTCTCTGGCCTTGACCCGGCCGGATCTGGATGAAAAGTGGCGATATGCCGAAGATACGAACATCAGCCTTGGCGGCCTGCCTCCCGATGCTTGTGCGCGTCTGGTCGAAACGGTTGCCGGAGGCAAGGTCGAACCGGCACTCGCGCGACGCATTACACAGGCGACCGACGGGTTGCCGCTTTATGTCGAAGAGTTCACAAAATCGCTGGTCCTTTCGGAATTCGTTCGCCAGGAACGGGGAATCTTCCGGCTGTTTGATCTTAATCCACAGGCTGTGACGCCGACATCGCTGCTTGATCTGATCACCGCTCGGTTGGATGTATTGGGCGATGCAAAGATCTTTGCCCAGATCAGTGCGGTCCTCGGACGGACATTCGATAGGGCTGCGCTGGTCAACGTCAGCGGCGCTTCGATCGATGCGGTCGACACGGCGGTGGCGGTTCTGTCTGTCGCCGGCATCCTGACTGCGGCACGAGGTGGAAAACTATCGTTCCGGCATGCACTGTTCCAGACCGCCGCTTATGAGAGCATCGTCAGGCGCGCGCGCCATACCTGGCATGAAAACTATCTTTCCTGGTTGCAGGCGGATTCCGGCAGACTGGAAGCGGCGCGTCCTGAAACGCTTGGCCATCACCTCGAGGCCTGCGGTCGAAATCGCGAAGCCATTGACAGGTTTCTTGAGGCCGGTTTGGCGGCCAATCGGGCGTCGGCAAGTCTGGAGGCTGCGGCGCATTTCCAGAAGTGCATCGATTTGCTGCCGGGCTTGCCACGTGAACAGGGTTTGTCCGCCCTCAAACTCAGGCTCCAGGTTCTGCTTGGCGGCGCCCTTCTTTCTGCACGTGGCCCGGGTGCTCCGGAAACACGGGCCGCCTACGATGCGGCTCTCGATCTGGCAGAACAGACGCCGGAATGTGAATGGCACTTTCCGGCCTACTGGGGTTGGTGGCGCGTATCCGACAGTTTCGCGACTATGGCGGTTCGAGCGCACCGCCTTCTCGAAGTTTCCGATCAGATGCAGGGCGGAGAATTCAAGCTGCAGGCAAAACATTGTGTGTGGGCCAATGCGTTTCAGATCGGTGCCCTGACCGAATCCGTGACCAATGCGCGAGAAGGTCTCGCACTCTATGAAGCTGGTGGATTCGAAGATCTCGGGACGTTGTACGGTGGTCATGACTGCAAGGTTTGCGCATTGGGAGAGATTGGGCTTGCGTCCTGGTTGCAGGGCGCGGGCGACGGTGCAGTGGACCATGTCCAGGCTGCAATCGCCCATGCAGGTCACCTCGGCCATCTCGGCAGCATGATGCATGCCCTGGATATCGCCGTAATGCTGCATCACTATCGTCGAGACGGACCGGCGACTATGGAGACCGCCCGACGACTGTCCGAGCTCGGCGCACAACATGATCTTGAAGAGTACAGCGCCAAGGGTGAGATCTTCCTGGGCTGGGGAAAGATTGTGACAGGTGAGGTTGCGCTGGGATTGTCGTGTGTCAACAACGGTTTCCGGATTACGCAGGAGATCGGCACTCCGGAAGATTTTCCGGTCTATCAGTGTATGCGTGCAGAGGCCATGCGCCTGCTTGGCGATCCCGGCGGCGCAATGGCCGTGCTCGCCGAAGGCAGGGATATCATTACGTCCGAAGGCGTGAATTACTGGGGCGCCGAAATTGCCCGGCAGGAGGCCGAATGCGAAATGGTGCGCCGAGTGCCCGATCGCGACGTGGTTGCTGATCGGCTCCGTGAGGCCAGGGATGTGGCGAGCCGGCAAGGTGCGCTCGCTCTGGAATTGCGGGCGGCCATGAGTGCGCTCACCTGGGCTCGGATGACAGGTGAAGATGCGATCGCACGAACCGAATTGAACCGTGTTCTGGCGAGGTTCGAACCTTCTGTGTCTGGTGTCGATCTCACAGATGCAAGGGAAATGCTGGCCATGGGATCCGGTCATTGACCGAAGGAGGCACGATGTGGCGCGATGGCGGACGCCGCGAATGTTCGCCGGCTGAGACCTGGGCCAGATTGCGCCCCTTGCTTCCGGTTTTCGGGATCCCGCGTGTCGCCAATATTACCGGACTCGATCGGATTGGAATCCCGGTCTACACAGCCTGTCGTCCAAACTCACGCTCGCTCTCGGTGTTTCAGGGCAAGGGATTGACGAAGGACGCTGCCCGGGTTTCCGCTGTCATGGAAGCGTATGAAACCTGGTGCGCTGAAAGCATCGACCAGCCGCTGAAGTTTGCCAGTATCGATGAAATGCGGTTTTCACATCGGCTGATCGATGTGCACAATCTGCCTTTGAGAACCGTCGAAGGCGTCGATTCCGGCCTGCCATTTCTTTGGATCGAGGGAAGGGACTTGTGCCGGGAGGAGCGCCTTTGGCTTCCTTTCGAAATGGTGCATGCCAATTTCGCAATCCCCGAACCGGCGGCGTCGAATGCCTTCCCCGCGACCACCAATGGATTGGCGTCAGGAAATTCCAGGCGCGAAGCTACCCTTCACGGCCTCATGGAGGTGATTGAACGCGACGCGATCACCCTGTGGAAACTCGGCTCTGACGCCTGGAATGGTCGGACCGCGGTCCGGCTCGACACAATTGACGATGTTCATTGCCGGTCGCTGCTCGATCGGTTTGAAGCCGCGGGGATCGATGTCGTCGTCTGGGACGTCCGTTCAGACATCGGCGTGCCATGTTTCCTCTGTCTGATTTCCGAGCGCCGCGGCGAAACCGGAGCTCCGGAACTCGGCGGCGGCGCGCATCCGGCGCCAGAAGTGGCTTTGTTGCGTGCGCTTTCCGAGGCGGCCCAGGCGCGCGCAACCTTCATTGCCGGCGCCCGAGAAGATATTCCTGACGCCGATTACGAAACCGGCTCCGTTGCGGAGCGTGTAGCCCTGGCCAGGGAGATCCTGTCGGATATGGAGCCGGCAATGAATTTCCGGGATATCGGAAGTGTCGAAACCGGAAGCTTCGAGGCTGACATTGCACGAACCCTTGCGGCGCTGCAGCGGGTCGGTCTGGACCAGGTCGTCGCACTGGAGATCGGGAAACCTGCGTTCCGATTTTCAGTTGTTCGGGTCGTGGTTCCCGGGTTGGAGGCCGCGTTTGAAGGGCCTGCCTCCGATTATGTTCCCGGCGCACGCGCTGCGAGGCTGCTTTCGGAGGTCGTGGCGTGACAGTATGTGTGTTCGTCGGGCCAACCTTGCCGGTTACGTCGGCGCGCGAAATTCTCGATGCCAATTATCTGCCACCCGCGCGCCGTGGCGATATCGTCAAGACTGTTCGCGCCCATGCGCCGGATACGCTGGTGCTGATCGACGGTTACTTCGAACAGGTGCCCTCTGTTTGGCATAAGGAAATCCTGTGGGCTCTGAACAAGGGAATCGCGGTGTATGGCGCCGCCAGCATGGGGGCGCTCCGCGCGGCGGAACTGGCGCAATTCGGCATGATCGGTGTCGGACGTGTCTTCGAGGCTTATGCTAACGGAAAATTTGAACCGTTTCTCGAACCGTTTGAGGACGATGACGAGGTTGCGATCGTTCACGGACCGGCGGAAATCGGCTATCCGGCCACCGAGGCGATGGTCGATATCAGGGCGTCGCTGGTTGAGGCCGGACACGCGGGTGTGCTTGCGTCAGACGAGATCCAGTCGGTGGCGGCCAGCGCGAAGAGCCTGTTTTACAAATACCGAACGTGGGATAAGGTTCTGGCGGAGGCCAGAGCAGACGGCATGGCAGAGACCAGACTCTCGGTGCTTCGCGACTGGCTCAAAGACAATCGTCTGTCGCAAAAACAGCTCGATGCTGAATCTGTCCTTCAAGAGCTTGCGGAAAAGTTGCCGGTCGCCAGAGAACCGGCGTTCCGTTTTGAACGCACGGTTTTGTGGCAGTCCATGATGATGGAACTGCATGACGGGGAGGGCGAATGACGTTTTCATTGGATGCCTTCTACAAGAACTCCGGGACCCGGTTCCGACTTTTTCCCCAATCTTCGTTTCTGCCTGGCTTTGAAGACCCTGTTACCGTCTGGGTTTCCTCACCGGCCGGCAGTCTTGGCCCTGGACCGTCCGACCAACGCATGTATGCGATCGACCCGACGGCAAAGGCACCCTACGGGGAAGCTGATCTGCCTCCTTATGCCGGTGCATGTCGATTGCCGGTCGGTCCGGATCCGAATGGTCATTTCGATCATGTTCACCAGGACGATCCGAGCTTTAAATGTGTTCACATGTTCGGAACCGTCCGCAGGGTTCTCGATGTCTGGGAAACCTATCTCGGCGGGCCCATTCCCTGGCATTTTTCGATGACGCATCCCCGGCTCGAGCTTGTTCCGCATGTGCCTTGGAACAACGCCCAGTTCGGGTGGGGTTTTATGGAGTGCGGCGAAGGCAAGGACGATCAGGACGTGCTTCGGCCCTTTGCCTTGAATTTCGACGTGCTGGCGCATGAGACCGGCCACGGCATCGTATTCTCACTGACAGGCATTCCGTCGGCAGAGACACTGACAACGGCTTATCGCGGTTTCCATGAATCCGCGTCGGATTGTGTTGCGATGATTTCCGTGTTGCACTTCGACACCTTTGTCGATCACCTCCTGGGGAAGACCTCTGGCGATCTTTACGTCGAAAACGAGCTGAACCGCATCGGCGAATTGTCCCGGACCCGGCAGATCCGCAACGCCTCAAATGCGTTGAAGCTCAAGGATGTGATCAGTTTCGATACACCGCCTGACAAAACCACCGGCAAGCAGGTGCACGATCTCGGTCAGCCGCTGACCGGCGCAGTTTTTGATATTTGTGTCGAATTCTTTCAGGATCGGCTCGTCGAGTTCGGTCTGCTCACTGCCGAGCACGCGGCGTCCGTGCGCCAGGCTGCGTCCGATGAATGTCTGGAGGACATGAGCCACGATGCTTGTGTGACAGCATTCGCCGCAGACCCTGCCGGCTTCAAGCGGGCGCTTTGTGACGCCAGGGATATGGTCGGCTTGCGTCTTGCCCAGACCTGGCACCGGTTAAGGCCGCGCGGTTTCAGCTATGATGGTGTTGCGAGGGCGTTTCTGGATGTTGACCTGGAAATGACCGGTGACCGTCGTCACCGGCAGGATATCCTTGAATGTTTCCAGTGGCGCGGCATCGGCCTTGCCATTGAATAAAAACACAATGGCGCATTCGGCCCGGCTGCGGTACACTTTTGTTATGGATTTGAATTGATTGGTCAAAAGCGCCTTGACGTTCCGATGTTTGCCGTAGCTTGCTTACGGAGTGTCGGAAGGTTTCCATTGTTGCGATTGGCAGGATGCGCGGCTCGGCGACGAGGGTTGGTCCAGATGAAATCCTGGTCAGGGTAAACGATTACAGTGGGGGAGTATATTCCATGACGACGATCGGATTAACGCCGAGCAATAAGCTGACATTGTATGGAAAGAAGGTGGAAGCGCTGTTCACGGAAGGTGCGGTTCCGGAAGACCTGGGTGAGAAGGCCGGATTTTCCGATTATTTGATTTCGCCGGTGGTTGGGGCATCTGAGACCGGGTCCGGAACGGATCAATCTGATACCGCGGCATCGACACGTTTGTTCAATGGTGATCTCGCACTTGTCTACGGTTTCCTGCACCAATCAGACGATCATCCGCAAACGCTTCCCGAGCCGGTTATGATGCTGTTACCCGGCAGCGGTCGCCAGGTCGGTGAATATGAAAAGAACAATGATCCCGGCGACCAGCGATTTCCAACCGAAAAATACCTGAGATGGTCCGTAGCATTGGATGATCCGGCAGTGTTGTTTGCCAGCCAGGAAACGACGCTGGAGGCCGCGCTTGGTCTTGCTGTGCCGTTGGGCGATGGATTCGGTATGGATGGCTTTGGCGGCGGGATGGATAGTGGCGGCTTTACGTTGCGTGGGGCTGACGGCCGTGTTTATTACGTTCCAGAGGCACTCGACACATTTCAGGTTCTCGACGACGGCGAGCGCGGACCTCTGATGCTGGCACCGGGTACCGATCGTGACGACCTCAAGGTTCGCGAACTTCTTGACGATGGCGTCGGTGGCGCCATTCAGTCCCGCGCCATGATGCAGAGCCGTGCGATGATGCAATCCAGGGCAATGATGCAAAGCCGCGCCATGATGCAATCTCGTGCCATGATGCAATCGCGGGCTATGATGCAGTCCAGAGCCATGATGCAGGCGCGCGCTATGATGCAGGCAAACCTGCGTGGCAAGGGGTATCATGGGTTCGGAGAAGAGTGATATTCCGAACTCGGGTCAGGCGGTTGATGTCGTTATTGTCGGCCGTCCTGCAACGTTGTGAGCTGCCTTGCATACCAGTGCGCGAAGGCGGCCACATTCGGTTCCATCAGCGGTGAAAACCTTCCCGGTTTCGCAAAAGGCGAGTTAAGGCCTCGCTGATGATTTTCCAGTGCCGGAATGTCCTCGTTCAAGGCCGTGTCGAGCCGATGAAAATAATGTTCGACCCTGGCATCGAAATTCGGCAAGGCCACGCTTTCCGGGGGTAGACAGAATGTCTGATAAACCTGGCAGCGTTTTGGCCCGAGCGGATAGGCTTCATAAATCCAGATTGAATCCATGCACGCGGCAAATGTCATATTCGGAAACAGCCACGAATATCTGACACCTTCGTTGGCTTCGCCAGTTAATCCGGGCATGGACGGAAGGCTGTGATCCTTTTGATCGTCGAGCAGACCTCCGGTTCCTTTGGTTCGGCCAAACTGGCTCGCATAATCTCCGGCAGTGCGGTCAGCAGGTTCGGGAATGTCATATGTCCCGTCTATTGAACCGGCATGCACGTACGGCAGATGATAATATTCGTTGAAAACCTCCAAGAACGATTTCCAGTTGCAATCGACCTCAAGATATCGACGGCGCACTGAAACAAGGTCTGCCAGCGGCCAAGCCCGGTGCCTTTGGGTGAAATCGCCAAGGCAATGGTCCAGATCCGGCGCCTCCTTGTCGAGGCAGAGAAAAAGGAAGCCCTCTTTTGTTGCGACCCTGAACTCGATCAGGCCGTAGTCCGAACGCTCGAAATCGACAGCATCCTCCATGCGTGGAACGCCTGCAAGGCGCCCGTCGAGAGCATAAGACCAGGAGTGAAACGGGCATCTGATTCCTCGGCAGTTTCCGGTTCCGTCGAGGAGTCGGGCGCCGCGGTGCCGACAGGAGTTTGCGAACGCGCGCAGTTTGCCGTCTTTGCCGGCGATGAGGATAACGGGCACGTCACCGATGTCGATGGTTTCGAAATCTCCGGGATTAGAAAAGCGGTCCGCGCGACCGATACCGATCCAGCATTTCTGAAATATCGCTCTGTATTCCTGCTGCAGCACCGTTTCGTCGCGATAACAGACCGGAGGAAGGGATGAAGCTGTTTCGACCGGCTTTATGCACAGCGCGAGATCCCCCAAAGGCAGTTGGCGGCCGATGTCCTGGCTCGCGGATTGAAGGGCGGCGTCCATGGAAATACCTTTCACGTCGACGGTTTGTCAGAAGCAACAGGCTCTCTTCACCGCACGAGGCCCGTTGCGAACCAGGGTGTCTCTCAAATCCTGGATGGACAAATGATAAAATGAATGGCTTAGATATTAAGAAATTTAATGTCCGGATTTTGGCTGATGAAATATTCGGTTCCTCCGCTGACCTGGTTCAGGGCATTTGAAAGCGCTGCCAGGCATCTGAGCTTCACCAATGCGGCTGCCGAACTGAATCTCACACAGTCTGCCGTCAGCCAGCATGTCCGCGCACTGGAGGGCCGATTGGGCGTTGTGCTGTTTGAACGCAAGGCACGCGGCCTTGCAATTACCGAGGCCGGCAGGCGATTGCAGCCAAGCGTAAGCGGTGCGATCGGCGATCTGGCCCGGGCGTGCGAAATGTTTGCACCGCAGCCCGCAGGCCAAACCCTCGATATTGCCTGTACGATGAGCTTTGCGCTGTTGTGGTTGACGCCAAGACTTTCCTCGTTTCATGCCGGCCACCCGTCGGTGCATCTCGGCGTCTCGAGCACGCTTTGGCCCGACGAATATCATAATGCCACGTCCGATCTGCAAATCCGTTACGGTACCGGGTACCAGATGCCGGCCGGCGCGATCCAGTTGTTTTCCGATGTCCTGGTCCCGGTCTGCATTCCCGCTATGGCCGAGCGCATAAGGCATCGTGATGATCTTTGGTCGCTGCCGTTGATTGGAACGGTTGGTTCTTCGGAGGGCTGGAATGACTGGGCCGGACATGTCAAAGCGACAACGCCGCCAATTGCTTCCCATTCGGTCGACTCCATGGCCCTTGCATTGGCATTCGCCAAAGCCGGCAGCGGCGTCGCGCTCGTCAGCCGAACGCTGTCCATAGGATCAATCCGGGACGGTTCACTGGTCATGCCGGTCGCTGCGACTGTACCTGCAAAAAACAGCTACTTTTTAACACATTCCTTTCGCGAGGACCGGCGGAAAAGTGCAGAGAGTTTTTCCGCGTGGCTGATGGACGAAATTGCCTGCACCCCTGATTGAGCGGAAAAACTGATGGTGCGCATCCGGGATCAGGAATGCTTCAGGAACTGGACAAGAAGGTGCGCGACGGCTTCCGGCTGTTCCTGTTGAACCCAGTGACCGGCATCGGGCACAAGATGCAGGCCTTCAAACCTCGCGCAGGCTTTTGTTTGCATGGCGTCAAGGGTGCCCGGTTTCTGGTGGATACCCCAGTCGCTTGCGCCGGCAATGAAACAGGCAGGCACTGTGATTTTTACGCCGGCGAAAATCTCCAGATCTCTCTGCATCTCCGGATCGGTGCCGCATCGATACCAATTCAATCCGCCTTGGAATCCTGTTCGTTCATAGGTCGCACTGTAATATCGCAGTTCGGGTTCGCTCAGCCATTTGCATGTGTTGATTGCCGCTGGCGCGGGCATTTCCGGCCGCACCGTTTCGGCCATGTCGCTGGCCAGATCCATGATGTAATAGGTGGGCATTTTGGCCAGTTCGTCGGCTGACCACGACGCCAGCGCAAAGGGGCGGTTGCCAATCCAATCGGCACTTTTGAAATGATAGTAGGCGCGCAGGAAAGCGTGGACGCCCTGCGGACAGCGCCACATGTCGTCATTTGCGGCACGTGTCGAATAATAGTGTTGATAATGTTTGCGCGGTCGTTCCAGGTTTGCAAGAGCGTCATGAATGTCCGGCACGGGTGTGCCGGTGTCGCGGCCGACGGGTGGTAGCGCGGGTGCTCCGCCGAAGGGGGCGCTCATGAGTGCGACCGATTTGAAAATATCGGGTCGCAGCAGCGCGCAATACGCGGCGACCGGCGAGCCGAAGTCGTGGCCGATGACGGCCGTTACGGATTGTCGGCCTAAAGCATGCAACAGCCCGATTGCGTCTCGGACCAGATTGAGCATCCCGAATTTTCCAAGGTCGCAGTCGAATCCGGGTTCCCAGCCGGTTGTCCGGCCATATCCCCGCTGGTCCGGCGCGATTACGTGATAGCCTGCTGCGGCAAGAGCCGGCATGACCTTGCGCCAACTGAAAGCAAGTTCGGGAAATCCATGCAGCAGCAAAAGACAAGGGCGCCCGGCATCCTCGAAACCGGCTTCCAGGATATGGACGTCCAGTCCGTTGGAATTGTCGACGATGCGTGAGCGAATGCCCTGTGGCAGGAGCTTGTGGAAATCTTCGGCGATCACAGTCATTGTCCCCAAGTGCCAAAAGCGTCGTTGTTGATGCGGATATTCATGGTGTCGGAAAGCTTTGAACCCGCGGTGAAAGTCTCACGGGGCTCGCCCGAAGACAGCTTCGCTTTGATCGCGTTCAACCCGGCGGTCAAGTCCACGAGATCGTTTTGATGGAGGAGGGGAGCGGAGTGCTCTTGGTCATCCATCCTGTTGCCGTGCGCACAATAGAATTGAACGTCGGGATCCAGCATGTCCAGAAGAACCTCGCAGGTTTGAAGGTAATCCGGCAGCGAGGCGCCGGGTACCTGAGCATAGAGATCTCCGGGGTAGATGAAATCTGCGGCAAAGACCCGTTTCCTGTCGGCTTCGACGAGCGAAATCGAATCCGGCGAATGCCCGGGAGTGTGAACTATGGTGAGTGACCGCCCACCCAGGTCAATCTCACCGCCGATCGGGAGCCAGGTCCGGACCGCAAATGAGGGCGCCGTATTGTTTTCGCTTTTTGGCAAAAACAACGGGTCACTTGGGGTCAACAAACCATTGGCCATACAATCGCGCAGGATCGGCAGGTCGGCGACGGCGATCGTGTCGAAGCGCGCAATATTTCCCAAATGATCATAGTGCATGTGTGACGGCACGACAGTTAATGCGCGTGGGGCCAGTTGGGCGATCACACCGGTAATGTCCCGACAGAATGAGCCGGTATCGAACAACAGTGAACTGTCGTCACCGAGCAGAAGGTAGGACCAGTTCTGCTGATGATAGCAAGGCTCGCCGATGGCAAATGTGCGTTGGTCGATCTTCTGGACGGCGTACCAGTTGTCGACGAAGCGAATTGTGGGCGCGAGCCGTGGCATCATGGTTCAATCGTTGCTCCCCGTTCGGATCGTTCAAGAGGGATTTGAACGTCGGAAACAGAATGTTGTTGTTATGTCCCAGTTTTCGGTTCACATCCTAGCTAAATCTTTGAGATTGGGTTTGGTGCGCAGCGACATTGGCAACAAGGCAACGAGTATGGTGGGCAGAAATCTTGGAATGAGGATCCTGGAAAACGTATGGATCCCCTTGTCGGACGGAACACGCCTTGCGGCGCGGATCTGGTTGCCGGACGAGACATTCAGCCAGCCGGTACCGGCAATTCTGGAATACCTTCCCTACAGGAAACGCGGCGGCAGTGAGGCGCGTGACGACGCAACCTATCCCCACTTCGCCAAAAACGGCTATGCCGGAATACGCGTTGATATCCGCGGGAACGGGGAATCGGATGGTTGGATGGAGGACGAGTACAGCGCCCAGGAATTGAGCGACGGACTTGAAGTCATCGCCTGGATCGCGGCTCAGGACTGGTGCGACGGCCATGTCGGAATGATCGGCATTTCCTGGGGCGGCTTCAATGGATTGCAACTCGCCGCCCTGCGGCCTCCGGCTCTCAAGTGCATTGTCACTGCGTGTTCGACCGACGACCGCTATTCCGACGACATTCATTACATGGGCGGTTGCCTGTTGAACGACAATGCCACCTGGTCGCAACAGATGTTGAACTATTCGTCTCGCCCGCCGGATCCTGAACTTGTTGGCCCGGCCTGGCGAGACATCTGGCTGGAACGCCTGAAGAGATTGCCATTTCTCGCTCACACCTGGCTGGGCCATCAGCGCCGGGACGCCTACTGGAAACATGGTTCCGTTTGTGAGGATTTTGACCGGATCGACGTGCCGGTTCTGGCCGTAGGAGGCTGGTACGATGCCTACACGGATCCGATTCTGCGCCTTCTGGAAGGATTGTCAGCGCCCTGCAAGGCGATCATTGGACCTTGGGAACACAAATACCCGAACATCAGCCGAATGACGCCGAGCTTCGATTTTCTTTCCGAGTGCGTTCGGTGGTGGGATCGGTGGCTGAAGGGACACGAAAACGGGGCATGCGCGGATCCGGCATTGCGGGCTTATGTGATCGAGGATGCGCCCGCCAAACCGGGCAATGGCCATCGCAACGGGCGCTGGGTCGCTGTCGAAAACTGGCCGTCGAAACTGATTGGGCAGAAAGTGTTTCACCTCTCGGCAGCCGGTCTGGTTGATGGGGATAAGCTCGCAAAAGCGACAGGAACGAAGATAACGATTTCGTCGCCCATGGACCACGGATTGATGGCGGGAAACTTCTGCCCGGGCATGAGAATCGACAACGAACTGCCGGGCGATCAGCGCGATGATGACGCCAAGGCGGCAGTCTTTGACTCCGAGATTCTGTCCACCGCTTATACAATTCTCGGAAGGCCGGAAATCGAGTTGCGAATATCATCGGACAAGCCGGTAGCCCTGATATCTGCGAGGATTTGCGATGTCGCGCCAGATGGTGCCAGCACGCGAGTCTGTCACCGGCCCTTGAACCTGACCCACCGTGATTCGCATGAATATCCCGAACCGCTCCAGACGGGCCGGATCTACACAATCAGGTTTCGTCTTTCCGCCGCCGGCCACGTTTTTGCGCAGGGCCATCGGATTCGCCTGGCACTCGCGACCTCCTATTGGCCGATACTCTGGCCGTCACCGGAACCGGCTGCGCTTACGTTGCATATTCCTGGCAGTTCCCTGAACCTGCCCGTGCCACTCGCGCGCCTTGCAAACCAGGCCATGGACCCGGCGCCTAAAGCATTGCAGTCCAATCTCGATATCTTGCGCGCGCCATCGCACTGCCGGGTTACCGAACAGCAGGAAGCCGGCCTGACTTTGCTGAGGTCCGAAGATGATCTCGGCCGGTTTCGCAATCGACAATCGGGTTTGGAGACAGAAAGCAAAGTTCAGCATCTGCATTGGATCAATCCCGACGATCCGCTTTCTGCAAAGACCGAGGCGCGATGGGCATTTGCGACCGGGCGCGGGGATTGGCAAATCAGTACCCGGTCCTGGACGCGCATGACGGCCGATGGGCAGGCTTTCAATTTGAGCGCAGGCCTTGAAGCTTTCGAGGGCGACGAACTCATCTTTGAGCGGACATGGGAGGAAATTGTTGAGCGAGATCACGTCTGATGGCGCACCAGGCGGATTGAGGCTGATCTTCGATTGAGGTCAGCTTAACCGCTAAAGGATACAATGGCACCGAATCGATGGTTCATTGGCCAGGACAAGAGTGGTGCGCGAAACAGACCTTTACGACCCGATCAAGGCGTTCCTGGAACGACAGGGCTATGTGGTTAAATCCGAAATCCGCGACTGCGATGTCGTAGCCGTTCGCGGCGACGAGCCTCCGGTCATTGTTGAATTGAAAACCGGATTCACATTGCAATTGCTGTTTCAAAGTGTCGACAGGCAATCCATAACCGATAAGGTCTATATCGCGTTCCCGGAGAAATCGGGCGGTGGAAAAGCCAATGTATGGCGTCGCCACAAACGCGACATCCTGCGGCTTTGCAAGCGTCTTGGACTGGGCTTGATAACCGTCGCAATAACCGGCAAACCGAACGCTCTCGTCAACGTGCATCTGGACCCGGAGCCCTACACGCCGCGCAAGATCAAACGGCGCAGTGCCATGTTGCTGAAGGAGTTCCACCATCGTGTCGGCGACCCCAATACCGGCGGCAGCAGTCGCCGACCCATTATTACTGCCTACCGGCAGGATGCACTGCGGTGCCTCGGCTTCATCGATCGTTCGGGCCAGGCAAGACTGCCGGACATACGCAGCGAGACAGGCGTCGAACGCGCGGCGACCATCCTTCAGCGTGACGTATATGGCTGGTTCATGCGGGTCGAGCGCGGCATCTATGCGGTCACCCCCAAGGGCAGAAGCGCGGTCGTCGATTATCAGGATGCGATTCGGCAATTATCGGACATGCAGTGAATGAGGATTCCCTCCGAGCGATCCGCAAATAAAAGCTCTGGGGCGTCGGTCGGCAATGGAAGACCCGTGCTGCCGTCAGCGCGTTCGCGCGCTTGATCTTGGATCGTGTCTGCACGGGTTTTCCCGTGACCGTTTTGCGATCACCGATCGAACTGCGTTGCGGGTCGTTTTCGTGAATGCTGCATCTCCCGTTGTCGTGTTCATGGTGATGTATTCCCGACATGCCAGTACTCTTCCCAAGACGACAGTAAAACTGGCCGGCTCGAGGACGCAGAGGTTGGTGAATTTGTTGAAGCTTCAGAATGGATCGTTGAGCCGCCGTACTGGACACTTGTCGAAAACAATGCCTTGGCCCGTGAAAAATGGGACCTCGTGCAACCCTAAACTATACTCTGTCGGAGATTGAGTGTTTTGTGCAAATTCTGCAACTTTTGGGCAGGTAATTAATCTGTGTCAGCAAAGTAGATTTATCGAATATTAACAGGAATGTGCGAGGATTTGTACTCACGAGGCGTGCTTCGAGCCTGCGGGATGTGGAGATCGATCTAGCATGGAAGTGGATAATTTAGCATGCTAACAATTTATGACTGGGCGACAGCATGAATCGAAATCTCCTTCTTGTCTGCGCGCCTGGGGGCAGCTCTGCCGAATTGAAAACAGAGCTGCGAAAACATTTCTGGGTTACAGACTACTTTCTCGACTCTTCAGAATCGGTTGATCTGTCAAAGTTCCCCCTCATGTTGGTCGACATCGATCTCAAGAATAGGGACTTTCTGGAAAGCTTTCGCGAGACATTTCCCAAGACCGAGCACAAAAGCTGTCAGCGGGTATTTCTTGTTGACCGTGCGTGCCGGACCAGTTCGGTTCAGTCCGCGAATTTGCGGGCCCGTGAAACGGTCGATCGACCCGTGAACTACGAGAAACTGCACGAGGTCATCTGCCGTTCTGCAAGTGAATTCGCCAGTTTGATCAATGAACCTCCATCTGCCAGCCGCCAGTCGTCACAGGACGGATTCGAATGCCTGCAACGCATATCTTTGGCCGTGAAGGATGGATCTGAAATTCGCAAGGACGATATCTCCGCAAATGCTGTCCAGATTTGTGCCGCCGTTGGAAATGGCAAAACCCTGGAATGGCTTTCGGCGGTCAATAATCATCATTCCTACAGCTACAGACACAGCCTCCACGTTGCCGGGCTGATGATAGCCTTTGCCGAACACCTGAAGTTCAACGAGCGGGATAAGTCCCGCATGGTCGTTGGTTCTCTCATGCATGATATCGGCAAATCCAAGCTGCCGTTGGCGCTCTTGGACAAGAACGGCCCGCTGACACAGGCGGAAACCTCGATTTTTCGGTCGCATACTATTCTTGGACACGAGATCCTGCGCAATGACGGCCAGTGGGATGACCTCACACAGGATCTCGTCTATCAGCATCACGAGTATATCGACGGGACCGGCTATCCGAACGGGCTGAGGGGAGATGATATCATTGATCCGGTCCGGATGCTGACGATCATCGACATCTTTTCCGCTCTTGTCGACAAAAGAGCCTACAAAGAGCCGATGACGGCCAACACCGCGATGCGGACGCTTTATTCCATGAACGGCAAACTCGACATGGCATTGGTGCAGGCATTCGAGCCGGTCGGAATGCGCCTCATCAGCGATTTGAAGGATCTCCACCTTGCGGCATAGGGCATGGTGATACCTCGCGTAGGCATCCGGAAAATCGCCGATTTTCTGGATGCATTCTGCGTTCAAACTGGCCCATGTCGGGCTGGAGCGAAATGCGTTGCGCGAGCTTGATGCTCGGCCATCTGGACAACGATTGACACTTCTGGGGAAGACACGCCAATGGGCGGACATGGATTGCCGCTTGCCGGCAAGGTTGCGATTGTCACCGGTGGCGCGCACGGTATCGGGCTTGCTACGGTGCGATCCCTGTTGGCCAAGGGAGCACGGGTCGCCGTTGGCGGTCGACGCGCCGGAGACGAGGCTACCGAAGTGCGATTCGCTGCAGAAGTCGGACAGGACGTTCTTGTCCGAACCGACGTCTTTCTGGGCACTCTGGACGTTCGGTCCGAAGACTCCGTTACCTCTTTTGTCGGGATGGCCGAAGATCGCCTCGGGTATATTGACATCCTTGTCAACTGCGCGGGAATTTCCCTTCATCAAACCGTCTGTGGCCACGAAGAGGAGGACTGGGAAGCGGTCATCGATATTAATCTTTCCGGAACGTTTCGTATGATCAGGGCCTGCCTGCCCGGTATGATCGAGCGCAAACACGGCCGGATCGTCAATGTCGCTTCGACCGCTGCACGGGTCTCCGTCGTCGATTCCGCAGCTTATTCCGCCTCTAAGGCCGGCGTCGTGGGACTGAGCAAGGCCGTCGCTGTGGAAGGCGCGCCGCACGGCGTTGCATGCATATCCGTCAGTCCGACCTGGGTTGACACGGACATGCTGCAGGCCAGTGCCGCCGAGGAAGCAGAAAAGACTGGCCGCACGTTGGAAGATGTGATTGTCGAACTGCGAAAGTCCAATCCTCAGAACAGGCTCGTCCAGCCTTCAGAAGTTGCTGATCTGATTGCGTATTTGTGCGGCGAGGGCTCGGTCGCTCTAACCATGGAAGATATACAGATCAACGCGGCCGCCCTTTGGTAGCGCAACGTCCGGGCCAAGGCCGTGCAAATCAGGTATATTGTCCCTGAAATCCCTGCCTTATTGCCGTAGCCATGGCATCGATCGCGTCGGAGGAAGCACCTGGGGCGCGGTCCAGAAACAGACGGGATTTTGGCAGTTCCGGAAATCCGTCGCGACGATCGAGAATGCGCATCTCCTTTTCATCGGCGGTTCCGCGGGCGAGGACACCAATTGCGAGGCCGGAAACGATTGCGGCCTTGATGCCCAGCATACTTTCGCTCGACAGGACGACGCGAAAGGGAATTTCGGCCTCCGTGAGCGCACTTGTCGCGACATCGCGCCACCAGCATTCCCGGTCAAAAAGGGCAAGGCGAACCGGACCTTCTTCGGGTGACCAGGCTTTGTGCGCTGCCCATACCATCGGTTCTTCGATCAACAGATCGGCGGGTTTTTCCGCCGGCTCGGCGACATAGGCTGCCAGATCAAGGCGACCAGATCGCAAGAGCTCCGGAAACCGTGTGCTGAACGCGCATTGCACCGAAATCTCAACGCGCGGGTGGGTGATCGAAAACAGCTTCAAAATCGTCTGAAGCACAGTGGCCCCATAATCGTCCGGAATTCCAAGCCGGACCGCTCCCACCAGCGGTTCGGCAAACAACGCGCGCACCTTTCGCAGGTCATCAACGATCGTCTGAGCCTTGGGAATCAGCCGTTCTCCGGCGCGCGTGAGGGTTACGCCCCGGGCATTGCGGTTGAACAGGGATATGCGCAGATCTTTTTCCAAATGTTTGATCTGGACACTGATGGCCGACTGGGTTCGTCCAAGATGTTCGGACGCCTTGGTGACATTGCCAAATCGGGCGACGGCGAGGAATGCCCGCAAATGGTCGGGATCCAAAAGGTTGGAAGAGGTATCGAAATTATTCATAACAAGCATTCGAGAAATTCGTTTCACAGAACGGTAGCGTGCGCCTAGGGTCTTGTCCATGGCAAATATCGAAACCACTTCCCGGCGGCCGACCCGGTCGACCCATGCCCGTTTCACCCGGAGATGGGCGGTCCCCATCCTCCTGATTCTGGCGTTTGTTCTGGCTCGCCCCATGCTCGCCGGAGAGGCGATTGTGTTTGCTGCAAACAATCTGCTGGCGATTGCTCCGGCGGTCCTGATCGCGTTGGCTGTAACGGCCTATGCCAGCGCGTCCGGCGCGATCGGCCTGATTGCGGCATCGTTTCAAGGAAACCAGGCCCGAATGATCGGACTTGCGTCGATTGTGGGCGCTTTGACGCCGGTATGCGGGATCAGCGTTTATCCGCTGGTCGCCGGATTGCTCGCCGCCCGGGTCCCGCTTGCTCCGATCATGGCGTTCTGGCTTTCTTCTCCGGTAACCGATCCCGGCATGCTTGCCATAACGGCTGCAACATTGGGCTGGCCATTTGCAATTGGCAAAACCGCGGCCGCTTTGCTTTGCGGTCTTGTCGGTGGATTTGTCGTCCTGGCTGTGGTGCGCTGCGGTTTCCTCTCAAATCCCGCTCGCCAAATTCAGCCGGGCACTTCCGGACCGTCCTGCGGGGGATGCGATGCTCCGGGCACCGTATTGTGGCGTTTCTGGAGAGAAAGTCCGCGAATGCGTGTCTTCATGCAGACGCTCAAGGGCAACGGTCGCCTGCTGCTTTTCTGGTTGTCCGTGGCCTTCATCGCAGAGTTTTTCATGCGTCTTTATGTTCCGGACGCATGGATTATCTCCCTCGTCGGCAGGGATGCGGAATATGCCGTTCCTTTCGCCGCGTTGGTTGGTGCGCCAATCTACCTGGAGGGATACGCTGCGCTGCCGCTGCTACGAGAACTGATCGACAGCGGCATGGAGGCGGATGCCGCAATGACGTTTCTCGTCGCCGGTGGGATCATAAGCGCCTGGGCCGCCATTCCGGTTTTCTCATTGGTTCGGTTGCCGATCTTCGTGCTTTACGTCGGTCTGGCAATTGTCTGTTCCATGCTTTCGGGCTGGATATTCGGACTGTTTGTATAATCCGTGTCGGGATCATTCGATCGGCGATGGATTGACAACCGGAATTTCCGTCACAATAGTCAGCGGATCTGACAGGCAGGGTACTGATCATGCTGATCGACCAAGTTCGGGACAGGCGCATTGGGCGCCGTGCTACAGGTTGCGACCTGGTCGTCTGACCGCGGGGACAGACTGATCCGCCCGACCGGGCGGATGCAATCAGGAGCGCTGACATTTCAGCGCTGGACCAGCTGCCAGTTTCGAGATATTCCGCAAAATGAATCCATCCCTGCGCATCGCCGTTGACATCGGCGGCACTTTCACTGACGTTGCCATCGCAAACAGCGTCGGAGCCATCATCGCAACCAACAAGACAGCGACGACACCGGACAATCCAACTGCCGGCGCCATGGACGGGGTCCATAGGGCGTTGTCGGACATCGATGCCGGGTTCGCAGATGTAGGCGGGTTTGTCCACGGCACAACACTTGCGACCAACGCCTTGATCGAACGCCGAGGTGCTGTGGTCGCCAATATTACGACGCAGGGATTTCGCGACATTCTCGAGATCGCCTATGAACGGCGATACAGCCAATATGACATCGAGATCGAGAAACCGGACCTGATCGTGCCTCGATCGCGATGTTTTACTGTGCCTGAACGGATCGATTTCACGGGCAACGTGCTGACGCCGCTGGACGAAGGCGCGCTGGATTCTCTGCTCGCGCAGCTTGACGCCTGCAGGGCGCAGGCCGTTGCCGTTTGTTTTCTGCACGCCTATGCAAATCCGGCGCATGAGCAGCGTTTGCGGGACTTGCTGTCAACGCGTCGTCCGGATCTCCATATCTCGCTTTCCTCGGACATCAGCCCGGAAGCACGCGAGTTCGAGCGGCTCTGCACTACGGTGGCCAACGCCTACGTGCAGCCCTTGATGGCCACATATTTGGCGGAATTCGCAGAAGAGTTCGCGCGTGCCGGTCTCACATGCCCGATCCTGATGATGACATCGGGGGGCGGCATGACCACCCTGGAAACGGCGCGCAGCCATCCGATCAGGCTGGTTGAATCCGGGCCGTCCGGTGGCGCGGTGCTGGCCGCGAAGGTTGCCAGGGACGCTGGATTGAATCGTGTGCTTTCCTTCGACATGGGCGGTACCACCGCCAAATTGTGTCTCATTGACGACGGTCTGCCGCAAATGTCGCGGCAATTCGAGATCTCGCGTGCTGCTCGTTTTATCAAAGGCAGCGGAATGCCGGCGCGCATTCCAGTCGTGGAAATGATCGAGATCGGCGCCGGAGGAGGATCGATGGCCTCGGTTGACACCCTCGGACGGCTTCAGGTCGGACCCGAAAGCGCTGGAGCCGACCCTGGACCCGCCGCATTCGGCAAGGGTGGCGCGGGCGCGACCGTGACTGATGCGGACGTGGTCCTCGGCAATATCGATCCGGATGCATTTGCCGAAGGTCGTCTGACGATTGATTGCGAAGCAGCCGCAAAGGCTGTTCGCAATTCCGTTGCAGACAGCCTGTCGCTCGATGTCCGTGAGGCGGCCCATGGCATCTGTCAGATTGTCGATGAAAACATGGCAAGTGCGGGAAGAATGCATGCCGTGGAATCGGGCAAGGACCTGGAAGACCGGGTCATGATCGCATTCGGCGGCAACGGACCGCTGCATGCAACGCGCGTGGCGCGCCGGGCAGGGGTGCGGTCCATCCTTGTGCCGCCCGATCCGGGAGTTGGTTCGGCAGTCGGCTTCCTGCATGCTCCGGTGTCGTTTGAGATTGTACGCAGCAGATATGCGACGCTCTCAACGTTGGACAGCGAAGCCATCAACGCGCTGATCGACGGGATGATCGCCGAAGCTGAAACCGTCGTGCTGGGAGGAGCGCCGGAGGGGGATCTGGAAATCCAACGGACTGCCTTCATGCGGTACAAAGGCCAGGGACACGAAATCGAGATCACTCTGCCTGACAGAGCCCTGTGCAATGGGGATAGGGCAGACCTCCTCAAAAGCTTCGAAACCGAATACCGCGTGCAATATTCGCGACCTGTCCCGGGAATGACCGTCGAAATACTGAACTGGGCCGTACGTGTTGCGTGCCGTACCGATCGGACGGACGCCGCACAAAACACCAGACACGGCGGCGCCGGTTGCGTGTCTTCCAAAACGACAATCCTTTGCGAACGAACCGGAAAGCCGGTCGACTGCGAGGTCTTTCACAGGGCCGAAGTTCACAACGGAATGACGATCAGCGGGCCGGCCGTCATCGTCGAGCCTCAGACGACAACCCTTGTCGGTTCCGGCTTCGAAGCCTCGGTCGACCGACACGGGAATCTGAGGCTCGAAAGCCAGGGCAGGGAGGTCGTCCCGTCATGATGGCTCACAGCAAAACCGATCTGCAGGTTATGTGGAACAGGCTTCTTGCCGTTGTCGAGGAACAGGCGCAGGTTCTTATCCGGGCAGCTTTCAGCCCGATTGTCCGGGAATGCGGTGACATTTCCGCGGGAATCTTCGATCTCCGAGGCAGAATGCTGGCGCAGGCGGTTACGGGCACACCTGGACACATAAACACGATGGCCGAAGCCGTCATGATCCTGTTGCGCAGGTTTCCCGTTGCCGAGATGAGACCTGGCGATGTCTATATGACCAACGATCCGTGGATCGCATCGGGGCATCTCAACGATTTCCTGCTGTTGATGCCGGTTTTTGTCGGCGACACTGTTGTCGGCTACACATCCTGCACGTCCCATCTGGTTGACCTCGGGGGCAAGGGTATGGGACCGGAAGGTACCGACATCTTCGATGAAGGGTTGTTGATACCGCCATGTCGTCTTGTGGAGGGTGGTGAAATCAACGCGCTTCTGCTCGACATCATCAAGGCGAATTCACGCGAACCGGTCGCCAACGAGGGCGACATCTATGCCCTTGTCGCCTGCTGTGAAACCGGCGGCAACCGGCTGGCTGGCATGATGCGGGAGTTTGGCCTGGAAGATCTTGAGATGCTTGCCGATTACATTGTCGAGACCTCGCGTCGCGGGACACTTGCTGCAATATCCGAAGTGCCGCCGGGGATTTACGAAAACAAGCTGATGGTCGACGGATACGAGAGTGAGATTCTGCTCAAAGCCCGCCTGACGGTCTCCTCGAGCGGTATGGTTCTCGATTTCGCGGGAACGTCCCCGTGCTCCAGATACGGCATCAATGTTCCGCTGAACTATGCCACGGCCTATTCCGTGTTCGCATTGCGCTGTATTGTCGGTTCGGAAATCCCCAACAATGCCGGGTCATTGGAACCGTTCGTCGTGACCGCGCCGCGGGGATGCATTTTGAATGCGCAGGCTCCGGCACCGGTCGCCATGCGGCACACGCTGGGACAATTGACCCCGGACCTCGTGTTCGGTTGCCTGCACCAGGCGCTCCCGGACCGCGTACCGGCGGAAGGGGCGTCCTGCATGTATGATGTTCCCATGCGCAGCACCGCGGAAACGGCAATGGCCGGGCAGGCGTTTTTTGCCATAGAACTGACACACAATGGCGGAACCGGAGCGAGGCCGGCCAAGGATGGATTGTCGGCGACGGCCTATCCGAGTGGCGTCTGGGGCAGTCAGGTGGAAATTACCGAATGTGCTGCTCCGGTGATCGTCACGCGTCGGGAATTGCGACCGGACAGCGGCGGCGCGGGGCGCATGCGTGGAGGGCTCGGACAGACGATCGAATTTGCGTCGGCCGATGACAAGCCGTTTCTGGTCTTCCTGTCGCTTGAGCGAATGCGCCACGCCGCGCGAGGATTTGCCGGCGGCAAGCCCGGCGGACTTGGCCGGATCAGGTTATCTGACGGAACCGATTTGCCAGGAAAGGGGGAATTCACAATTCCTGCCGGCAAGTCCCTTATCATGGAGACGCCTGGTGGCGGAGGGTTCGGGGCGCCGATTGAGCGCGCGCGTGAAGCCGTTGAGCGGGATCTGGAAAACCAGCTTATTTCATCGCAGTCAGCTCGGACCATCTACAATTGCCCGACAGGAGACGAACGATGACGTCCAGTCAGGCCAAGACGCTCGCCGGCTCCCCACTGTCGCAGTCCCGCGGACGGGCGCGCATCGGTGTGCTGGTGCCATTTACCAACACCAATCTCGAACCCGACATGGCTTTGCTGCGGCCGCAGGGTGTTTCGATGCATTTTGCGAGACTTGGCGGTTACGACCAGAATGCCATTCCCGATGCCGGTCAGATGGCCGGTCTCGGTGCCTCCGAGCTCGAGGAGCCGCTCGGGCTTTTAGCCGGCGTCAAACCGGATGTCATTCTGTATGGTTGCACGTCGGCGACGCTTACGCATGGAGTGAAATTCGATCAGGAACTCGCAGCGAAGGCGGAGGCCCTGTCCGGCGCAAAGATGGTAACGGCAGCAGGTGCCCTGGTGATGGCGCTGAAGGCGCTAAAAGCCGACGAAATCGCCTTCGCTTCGCCCTATGTACCGGCGATCAACGACATGGCGATCGCGTTCCTGAAGGAGAATGGAATTGCGACTGTCTCGCGGGCAGATGTTGAGGACGTGCTCGACAATTACGGGCAAGGCGAAATGTCGCCGGAACAGGTTCACGACCTTGGCGTCCGCGCCGACAGCGATCGCGCCGGTGCGGTGGTATTGTCGTGTACGGACATGCGTTCCGTCGAAACGGCCGGCCGCCTTGAGCGAACTCTGGGAAAGCCGGTCGTCTGTTCCAATCAGGCGATGATTTTTGCAGCTCTGCGTTATCTGGATATCGAGCCTGGGCCGGTGCAGTGCGGAAGATTGCTGCAACATCCCTGCGAGCGGTTCTAAGCTGGCGAACCGGCGTCGAGCGACGCTGAGTGCGCCGGTTTGTCCTTCAAACACAAGACCAATAGTCCGGCGAAAGCGGCGAGCCCCAATGACGACCACCAGACCCAGTCATATTGACGGTAAAGGTCGTACAGATGCCCGCCAAAGTAGGCTCCGGCCGCGGCGCCGAGCTGATGTCCGGCCGATACAAGGCCAAAGGCAAAACCCAGGACATGACGGCCGACGTGGGTCGCGATCAGGCTGGCTGTAACCGGGACCGTTGAGTAGTCGACGAGCCCGAAGAGAATGGAAAACAAAATCAGCGTTTCAAGACTTGAGCCGACATTGATGAGGATAAGGAAACTGGCACCCCGAATGAGATAAATCCCTCCAAGGAGCAAGGGACGGTTGACGCGATCTGTCAGCCATCCGGCGAGGATCATGCCGCCGAGATTTATGGCGGAAAGCAGGCCGTATGCGGTCGCCGACGGGACGGGACCAAATCCGCAGATTGCGGCGTAGGGCAGGAAATGGGTTTCGATAACTCCGGAGGTCGTGTAGCCGCAAATCGCATAGCTCCAGAACAATATCTGGAAGGCCGGCATCCTGATGATATGGGCCAGATCCTTGACCCAGCCGCCTTGCGCCGTTGACGGTTTGCGCGTGGTTCGATCGGACGCCCGGCCCTTCGGAAACAGCAGATAGACGCAGACGATCATGAACAGAGTTGCCGTTCCCAGAAAAACGAATGACCATCGCCAGCTCATCATCGTCAACAACACGGCCAGAAGCGGAACAATGAGCAGTTGACCGCCGGTTGACCCGGAGGTGGCAATGCCGGTTGCGAGACCTTTATTGTGGGAAAACTCCTGCTCGACGGTCGCAGATACGGTGTGGGTTGCTACGAGGCCGAAACCAATCGCCGAAATCCCGCCAAAGGCCAGGAAAATCACTAGCGCGCTGCTGCTGCCGGAAACGAGAAAACTTCCTGCCGCCAGCGCCGACAATCCGAAAATCATAACGGCGCGGGAGCCGTGCCGGTCAACGACGCGACCTGCAATCGGTGCCAGGATGGCCATGACGACAAGCGCCGTTGCGGCTGTGCCGGACGTAAAGCTTCGCGTCCATCCGAAATCCAGCTCCCAGACCGGCATCATCAAACCGACGGCGGCCCGCGTGGAAAAGACCAGCGACAGCGCAAGAAAAGAAAAGGCGACGATAAGCCAGGGACGCAGCCCCGGATGCGACGTACGTGCGACAGTTCCAGCCATTTTTGGGACCGATCCAGTTTATGATTCAAAGACCGGTAGACTAGGGACATGCGTTTTGGCATAAACGACAAAATGCAATCAAAATCTGCCAAATTCGAAATGTCATCAGCGGTCGTACCGAAACGGGTCGTGTTCCTCGTCTATCCCGGCGTGACTTTGCTGGATGTTACGGGGCCGGCGCAGGTGTTCTCCAGCGCCAACGGCGCCAGTTCAGAAGGGCCGGTTTTTGAGATCGTCATCGCCTCGAGTTGCGGCGGTGCCGTCGCGACCGATACCGGCGTCACACTCAACACGGTCACACTCGAAGAGGCCGAAAGCGGCTCCATTGATACGCTCATCGTCGCAGGCGGTGCCGGTGTTTTCGGCTCTATGGACGAATTCCGGCTTGTTGATTGGGTAAGGCGCGCCGGCGGTCAGGCCCGGCGGGCGGGGTCAACGTGCATGGGAACCTTCCTGGCGGCGGCAGCCGGTCTTTTGCGCGGCAAGCGGGCCGTGACGCATTGGCGCCATTGTGACGCTCTGCAGGACCGTTTCCCGGACATCAGCGTCGAACGCGATCAGATTTTTGTCCGCGACGGTTCGATCTGGTCATCGGCTGGCGTGACCTCGGGTATAGACATGTCGTTGGCGATGATAGAGGACGATGTTGGCCACGAAACGGCGATGCGCGTTGCGCGCGGACTGGTCCTTTATCTGCGCCGTCCCGGCGGACAATCCCAGTTCAGCGATCCTCTGGCCGCCCAGTCCGCTGACAGGTCTGGGACTTTCAACGATCTGCATGCCTGGATCTCGGAAAATCTCGACTCCGATCTGCGTGTGGAGAAACTGGCAGAACGGGCTGGAATGAGTCCGCGCACATTCGCTCGGCTCTATGTGGAGCGCGTCGGCCGGACGCCGGCGAGGGCCGTTGAACTGCTGAGGCTTGATCGCGCCCGGTCGCTGCTGGAGAGCAGCGAAATGCCCTTGGTGCAGATCGTTCGTCTTTGCGGATTCGGAGACGAGCAACGCATGCGCCGTGCCTTTCTCCGACACCTTGAAACCACGCCGAATTCCTATCGCCTTTGCTTCGGAAGGAGATCTGCCTGAGCGGGCGCACGAGAATGGATTGTCCGAACATCAGCCATTTGCATAATGTTCAAGGCGATAGAAACCACGTTCCTGCTCGTCCAACTGGTCAAGCAGACCTGTTTCCCATGCCAGATATTCACGCGCCGACTGCAGATTGCCTTTGTGCCGGTCGTGGACGAAGAACAGAAAATCGATGCTTTCGGCGTCTGTTGGGATCTCCGCGGTCGAAACGACGTCGAGACCATTGGCTTTCCAGGTCTCGGGGTCGCCGGCGAGGTAGGAGATATTTGTGTGCCCCAGGGCGGTGAGGTCGATCGCGGCCAGTTCCGACACCGTTCGGTCCTGAGACGTCAGGACAATTTGCCTGCCATCTTCGACAGTCAGATTCGCGAGTTTCGGCCGGATCGACCAGCGGGCGCCTTTGATGTGAGCCGTACGATAGTCTGTTGAGGAATTCAGATCGATCAACAGCGCGTTCCGGTTCAACGCCCCTGCAAGGTCACCCGCATCGCAGAGATTCAAATGTCGATGTGAGGGATTGGCGGTCACCGGCCCGGTTTGCAGATTGTCGAGTTCGGTGACGTCCTCTTCAAGCACATAGACTTCGTGAAGCATCTGTTTGAGCCAGACCGCGGTGTTTGCCGCGCGTAGCCCGGTATCATCCACAAGGACGATGCGGGCACCGCGAGCAGCCACTTTCAAATCCGTCGCCTGGACCAATTGTCCTCCAGGCGCATGTATGCTGCCTGAAAGATGGCCGGCGTCGAATTCCTCCTGTGTCCGCACATCGAAAATGTAGGTCGTCCGGTTCTGGTCGTCCTGCCATGCGCTCAAGGTGTTGTGATCCGTTCTGGGGATATCAAAGCGATTGCAGAGTGTTTCACCGCGTGTGCGAGAAGCCGCTATTGTGGCCGGATCGAGGGCGTGCGGCAGATTGTTTCGGGTGCCCCGGTTGAGTTTGTATCCGGCCAGTTCCCAACCCTGCGTCCCATTTTCGAGCGCAAACACCGGATTTTCTATACCCTGATTGATCAGGCCTTGCGCTCCGATGATGCTCCGTGTGCGCCCGGCACAATTCACCACCACCCTGGTTGTCCTGGAGGAAAGGATCTGGGGCAATCGGTGGCCGAGCTCGGCGTTCGGACAACAGATCGCGCCGGAAATATTCATGGTCTCGAACTCTTTCGGCGTTCGACCATCCAGCAGGACAAAATCCTCGCCTGCGGTTTCGAGCGCATGCAGCTCTTGAGCGGTTATTCGCGGCGTGTGGGCCGCGTGTTCGACCAGTTCACCAAGTGTTTTGGAAGGAAGGTTGACGCCCTTGTACAGCGTGAACCCCGCGTCGGCCCACCCCTTGGCACCGCCTTGGAGAATGTCGGTCCGGTAATAGCCGAGGGAGGACAGGCGGGCGGCCGCCATTTCCGCGACACCGTCGTCGTCGTCAAGCAGCACAATATCGATGCCCTTGCGGGGCAGTAGGGCCTCAATCCTCATTTCCAGCTGGCTGTAGGGGACGTTGACGACAAAAAAGGGATGACCTTCGCCATATTGACCGTGTTCACGAACGTCCAGAAACGCGATCTCACTGCCGTCGGTCAGCCTTGGTTTGACCTCAACGGCTTTTACAGTTCCCATATGTTCAACTCTTTGTCTGCCAGCGAGGAAGGGAAAATGCGGTCTCAATCGGCCGGCGCGTCGATCGGTTTGATTTTTGTCCGCACGATGGTGTCAAGGTTTGCGCCTTCTATGCGCAACAGCTTCACCAGCCCGGATCGGTTTGGGGCATGGACATCTCCGACCTTGTAAAAGTGCGCCATGCCGGGTTTCAGGGCGAGGCTTTCGACTTGCTCCACAAGTGCGGGTTCATCGTCCACGGCTGGTTTGACGGTACGCCAGTGAGTCATCATTGTTTCGCCGACCGCCTGGCCATAAATTGCCCAGCTTGGTCCGTGATCATGCGGTTCGCCGTTTTTGGCGTCCTCGTAAACATGGACACAGACACAGAAGCCCATCTCCGGGTCTTCATGAATAATGTGGCGGGGCCCGGTCTTGTCCGGCCCGAAATGGGTATCCAGAAAGGTTTGATCCTTTAGGGCTCTTTCGACAAACTGACAGGCGGCGCCGGGGCCGCGGTCTCCGGGGTTCTCCCGCAAGGCACCACGAATGTCTTCAGCGAGCGCTTCCAGGGAATAAGTCATGACTTTGCTCCTCCGATTGACATGATGGGCACGCGGCGGTGCGCGCATCACCGATCAGCTTCAGTAAACTACATTGCGGGGGTGTGATCTACAATCCACCCGCCGTCTTGATGAACGCGGCCACATCTTCGGCGCCGTCGCCGCGCCGCATATCGGAAAACAGAAAGGGACGTGAGCCGCGCATGCGTTGAGCGTCGCGCCTCATAACGTCCAGATCCGCTCCGACATGCGGGGCAAGATCGGTCTTGTTTATGATCAACAGATCCGAGCGCACGATTGCAGGACCGCCCTTGCGCGGAATCTCTTCGCCCTGGCACACGGAGATCACATAAAGCGTCAGATCCGCGAGTTGCGGCGAAAAGGTGGCTGCAAGGTTGTCACCACCGGATTCGATAAAGATTACGTCAAGATCTTGATGGCGTTGGTTCAGTTCATCGATGGCAGCGAGGTTGATCGATGCGTCCTCGCGGATGGCGGTGTGTGGACAGCCGCCGGTTTCAACGCCGATGATCCGGTCCGATGCCAAAGCCTGCAGACGCACCAGCGCCTCGGCATCCTCCCTGGTATAGATATCGTTTGTAACGACGCCGATCGAATAGCTGCCACCGAGCGCCTTGCAGAGTTTTTCGGTAACGGTTGTTTTGCCGGACCCGACCGGTCCGCCAATTCCAACCCGCAATGGCCCGTTTGGCGAGGCTGTCATGATCGAAATATCCTGCTGGCTTGTGATTCGTGTTTAAAGGACATGATTTCGGAAATGACCATAGAAGAACCAAGGTGATCCAACGTTGCTTCGGCGGCCTTGGCCGATGCGTCCAGGATGTCCTTTTCCAGACTTGCCATAATTCCGACGCCAGCCTGTTGACCGATTGGCAGCAGGCGCAGGCTTGCCTGGACGAGATTGTTGCAAAAGGCCTGCAGGTAGCCGGAAAGGGCGGCTTGCACGCCAATGCTGTGAAATCCGGCGACGGCTCCCACAGCGACCGGTAGGGCGCATGTGTCTGGAAGCCGGTCAATGTCCCCGTGCGGCCATTGGCGCACGGCTGACAGAAAGGCTGCGCCTTGGGTCATGGTTTCGAGATGCCGTTCCGACGAGCCTGCCAAGGCTTCGCACAGGCCATTGACCTGCTTCAGGGACTCTCTGGATCGCGCGCACCGCCATGCTTCCGATAACAGAAGACTGTCGTTCCAGCCCGAACCGAAAAAAAGCAGATCGGACATCCACAGGCGCAGGTCTTCGTCATTGGTTACCAACCCGGCTTCGGCGGCATATTCCAGACCGTGGCTATAGGCGAATGCCCCGGTCGGAAAACTTGGAGAAAGCCACGTCATGAGCCGGAGCTGGGCCAGGAGGTCGGATCTGTCCGGCAGGTCAGTACTAGTGGCCATGGCCGTCGCCGTACGCTCCGCCCTCCGGGTCAAACCCGTCTTCCGTTTCCACGATCCGAGCCCCGAGGCCTTCAAGCATGGTCCGGATGACGCTGTCGCGGCGGATCCGAACGTGGTCCTTGTGAATCTGCGTGGGCAGGTGCCGGTTTCCCATGTGCCAGATCAGTTTCATGAGATGGTGAGCATCCCGGCCGCGGACTTCATAGAGAGCTTCGGTTGCGGCAACCACCCTGACGATCCGCCCGTCTTCCAGCTTGAGTCCCTCGCCATGCCGCAACAAACGCGCTTCCGGCAGGTCGAGCAGAAACGCGATCCCGTTGTCCGATTGCATCGCCAGGCGACGCCGGCGTCGTGCGGTTTCGTCGAGCGTGATCGTGTCCGTGGCATGCCACGGGCCAGGAGGAACGATTGTTGAGACGGTCACGGTGCGCAACGCATTTCTACACGCGGGGCTCTACAGGGCTTCGACATGATCCGGGTGGATGACCTCGATCTTGCGGCCGACGAAATAGGGCGCACCCTTGTCCCGCCATGCGACCAGGTGTGGTGCGGAGAAGTGGGCTGTCAACGCCTCACGGCTTTCCCAACGTTCGACAAAGACCAGCGTGTCGGGATCGGTAACACTCTCGTGCAGGTCGTAGGAAATGCATCCCTCTTCCTTGCGTGTTGCTTCAATGCACGGCATGACTGCTTCACGGATGGCGGGCAGCGACCCCGGTTTGATGGTCAGTGTGGCAATGAGATAGATCATGCTTGAGCAGGTCCCCTAAAACAGAAAATAGCGTTGAGCCATGGGTAGTACATTGGCGGGTTCGCAAGTCAACAGTTCGCCGTTGGCACGGACTTCATAGGTTTCCGGATCGACTTCGACATGAGGTGTCGCGCTGTTGTGAATCATGGCGGATTTGCCGATAGATGCGCGTGTATTCTCCACGGCCACAAATTCTTTCTCGGTGCCAAGCGATTGGCGCAGGTCGGAATGTGCCGCCGCCTTGGAGACAAAAGTCACCGAGGATGCCGTCAGGGCTTTGCCGAAGGAGCCGAACATGGGACGGTAATGAACCGGTTGCGGTGTCGGGATCGATGCGTTCGGATCCCCCATGGGCGCTGCAGCAATAGTGCCACCTACGATTACCATGTCCGGCTTCACACCGAAAAATGCCGGGTTCCACAGTACCAGGTCTGCCCGCTTTCCGATTTCTACCGAACCGATATGTTTGGACATCCCCTGGGCAATCGCCGGATTGATCGTATACTTCGCAATGTAGCGCTTGACGCGTACATTGTCGTTGTCGCCGGTTTCTTCCGGCAGCGCGCCGCGCTGGCGCTTCATTTTGTCGGCGGTCTGCCAGGTCCGGATCAGGACTTCGCCGACCCGGCCCATGGCCTGGCTGTCCGAAGCGATTATCGAAAACGCTCCCATATCGTGCAGGATATCTTCTGCGGCTATGGTTTCTTTTCTGATCCGGCTCTCGGCGAAGGCAACATCTTCGGGGATGTTGGCGTCGAGATGATGGCAGACCATCAGCATGTCGAGATGCTCGGCAATTGTATTGACGGTGTAAGGGCGGGTCGGATTGGTAGACGACGGGAGCACGTTGTTCAGCCCGCAGACCTTTATGATGTCCGGTGCATGACCGCCGCCCGCGCCTTCGGTATGGAAGGCGTGGATCGTGCGTCCCTTGAGCGCGTCGATGGTGCTTTCAACAAATCCGCTTTCGTTGAGCGTGTCGGTATGGATCATGACCTGAATATCATGCCGGTCAGCCACATCCAGACAATTGTCGATAGCCGCTGGTGTGGTTCCCCAATCCTCATGCAGTTTCAGGGCGCAAGCGCCGCCTTCTACCATTTCGTCAAGCGCATCGGGCAGGGAGGCGTTGCCCTTACCGGAGAAACCCAGATTGACGGGAAACGCGTCAGCCGCCTGGATCATGCGGCCAAGATGCCAGGGCCCCGGCGTACAGGTCGTTGCCAGCGTGCCATGGGCTGGGCCGGTACCGCCGCCAAGCATGGTTGTCACGCCGGACATCAACGCTTCTTCAATTTGCTGTGGGCAGATGAAATGGATGTGAGCGTCGAACCCGCCGGCTGTTACGATCTTGCCTTCGCCGGCGATCGCTTCGGTTCCCGGACCTATAACGATATCGACGTTCGGCTGTGTATCCGGATTTCCGGCCTTGCCGATCGTCTGGATAAGGCCGGACCGGAGACCGATATCAGCCTTGTAGATGCCTGAATGGTCTACGATCAGCGCATTGGTGATGACCGTGTCGACCGCACCCTGTTCCCGGGTACGCTGACTTTGACCCATTCCGTCGCGAATGACCTTGCCGCCCCCGAATTTGACTTCTTCCCCGTAGGTGGTGAAGTCTTCCTCCACTTCGATGAAAAGCTCGGTGTCGGCCAGCCGGACCCGGTCGCCGACGGTAGGTCCGAACATGTCAGCGTAGGCCGCCCGGGAGAGTTTTGCCGGCATTACAAACGCCCCATGATCTTTTGTTGAAATCCGAACACGGTCCTGTCGCCCGCAATAGGTATCAGAGAAATCTCCCTGGTCTGGCCGGGTTCGAACCGGATTGCCGTTCCAGGTGCGATGTCGAGCCGCATGCCGCGCGCCGCGTCGCGATCAAAGGACAAAGCCACATTGGCCTCAAAGAAATGGTAATGGCTGCCCACCTGAACGGGGCGGTCACCGGTATTGGCAACCCGCAGCGTGTGTGCGTCCGAAGCCGCGTTCATGGTAATTTCGCCGTCCATTGTGAGAATTTCACCTGGAATCATGAGCGATTTCGCCTTTGTGTTTTGCTTTAAGAAGGGAAAGCAGATCTATCAGCGGATCGGCTCATGTACCGTGACAAGTTTGACGCCGTCAGGGAATGTCGCTTCGACCTGGATATCGTGGATCATGTCGGCAATCCCCGGCATTACCTGATCCCGTGTCAGCACATGGGCGCCATCTTCCATCAGATCAGCGACGGATCTGCCGTCGCGGGCTCCCTCGACGACAAAATCGGAAATCAGGGCCACAGCTTCGGGATGGTTCAGCTTTACGCCGCGTGCCAGCCGCCTTCGCGCGACTTCGGCAGCCATGGCGATCAGGAGCTTGTCTTTTTCTCTCGGGGTGAGATTCATGTTCGCCTCTTCAGAGATTCCAAACTTTCGGCAGACCGTATCGTTCTGACTTTAGCAGGAAATTGTTGCACTGCAACAATATCGGCAGGAGCCTATCCCGCATTGCGAACCCGTCGGAGGCTGTGAGCCTGACCAGCATCTTGTTGCGGCCGCCGACTGACCAGACGCTTGCACTTCCCAGATCACCAAGGTGCGTCCGCACCGGATCGAGCAATAAATCCACGTTTGGAGCGAACACAAGCAGCGTCGCAATCGCTGTGCGTGATCCGGTGACGCCGGGTTTACCCAACAGTGATTGGATATCGTCCTGGAACCGCGCGTCTTCGGCATGAACCAATTGACCTTCCTGATAGACGCGCCATCTGTCGTGAAAGGAGGCATTGCGGACAGTTTCCGCCATTGCCAGGCGGCCAAACAGCGTCGTCTCGAGGATCAGCGCGGAGGCGGTGGGAGCGAGGTTTACTGTCAGCGTTCGCCCAAGTGCGGCCTCGTCGAACAGAAGCGTCTCCTGAGGGAGATAGGACAACGCTGCGCCTGAACCCACGTCGATCCGGGTATCAATTTTGGCCTGCCCCCCGAGCGAGCGGTAAATTTTTTCACAGGTTGGAGTCGTCAGGACAACGCAACTGCCTTCCTCCAATTCCAACGTCCATTCCATGTGATCTCCGCCAGTCAGGCCGCCTGATGTATTCATCATCACGGCCTCCAGAATCGGAGAGGCATGGACTTTCGGCACACGGATTTTTGCTGCGCCGTCCTGATAGAGTTTCGAAATCCGCGTTTGACCATCGCGTAATTGGGTCGACAAGCGGCCATCGCCTCTTGAACGTTGCAAACGGTTTGGTTGCATCAACACGGCATCTTGCGATTTCTGGGGCGATTTGGCGTCATGAAAATGGGCTTACCAGAAGATTGTTTGAACGCGAAACGTTTGCGTATGGAATGAAAATTCCCAGGAGGCCGGCCGAGACAACAAAGGGGACTGACGAGATGCCAGTCACTGGCTTGTTCCGTGTCAAGATCTACCTTGTTAGAAATTACAAGAAATGCTCAGAAAGGCTTTCAGAAAAGTAATTCAAAGAACTCTCCGAATAGTTGAAGTCGCGTTGGGGAATTAAATAAAGGCGAGGAGAGGGGCGTATTTGAACTTGGAATGCAAGCGATTACATCGTTAAGTTAAGTAAAAATGCTTACAATCGATCGAATTTTAAAACAGTTGGTAACAAATCGCATTTACATTCGAGACAGTGTTTATGGAGGGTTGGGTGTTTAAAACGATCAAGAGTCAGGTCATCGTTCTGGCGGCGGTGCCGCTGTTTGGTGCATTCGTGCTCGGCGGCTTGTCGGTCTATGAGAAATATGTCGCACAACAGCACTTTGCGGTCGTAGTGCCTTTGCTCGATATCGCGGGGGAAGCGGCCACCCTCATTGACGAATTGCAAAAGGAACGGGGCAGAACCGCGGGTATGATTGCCGGTGGCTATGAGCCCAATGCAATTGCCGCCCTCCAGGCCCAGCGCAAGACGACGGATGCTCTGGCAGCACCCTTCATCGCCCGAGCGAAGAAAGAAACCGCAGGTCACAAGGTGCTGAGCAAGAACATAAAATCACTTGCTGCCGATCTGGGCAATCTCCCGGACTTCAGGGCAAAAGTCGATGCCAGATCGGTGGAGGTCGGCAAGGTCGTTAAGGAATATTCGCATACGATTCATGACGCGGTTGCGCTGATTGCCCACATTGCGGAAATGAGCCCGTCTGAAGAGCTTACCGCCGAAATGGTGGCGTTCCTTGAGATCGTCGAGGCAAAGGAGGCGGGCGGACTTGAAAGAGCCGTTGGCGCTGCGATGCTGAATGAGATGAATGCCGGCAAATTCACGTTCGACCGATACGTGGCCTATTCGGCGTATCTGGGAAGGGAAGATGCCTATCTCAGCGAGTTCCGCACGATAGCAACCTACGAACAGGTTGCCCTTTTCGACCAGATCGTTTCCGGACCGGCTGTCGATCGCGTCATGGAGCTCAGGGAGATCCTGAAATATCTGCCTGAAACAAAAGATACAAAGGGTTTGGAAGGCAAGACCTGGTTTGCAGTGGCAACGGAACGTCTTGAGCTTATCAAGAGCATTTCCGATCGTTTTATTGCGATGACCTCCCAAAAGGCGCGGGACGGCGCAGCGGTTTTGTCTAGGGAAATGACAATGATCGCGGTATTCACGGTCACTCTCGTGCTTTTTTCGGTTTGTTTGGCAATCTGGCAATTGCGCTCGATCATAGCGGCCCTGCGTGCCGTGACCGGCACCGTGACCGACCTGGCGGATGACAAGATCCCACAGAATATCCCGATGACCGACCGTACGGACGAAATCGGAGATATTGCAAGGGCTTCAGAAGTGTTTCGCGACAATCTCTTGGAGAGGAAATCCCTGCGCGAGGGGCAGGCCCAGGAGGAAGAGCGGCGCAAGGAGCGAGAAGACAGGATGAACGCGCTCGTTGCGGCTTTCAGAACCGAGGCGACAGAAATCCAGGAGCATGTGCAATCGAACATGGACCTGCTTCAGGGCATGGCGGGCACGTTGATCACGTCCTCGGAGACAACAGTGCATCAGTCCGTATCCGTGGCGACCGCTTCGCAAGAAGCGTCGGCCAATGTCCAGACGGTTGCCGCTGCGGCTGAGGAAATGGCCGCATCGCTTGGAGAAATCAATCGGCAGGTCGGCGAAACCACACGGGTTGTCGGCGCCGCGACGGAAGCCGCGCGCGAAACCAATGAAAAGGTAGCCGGGCTCTCGAATGCCGCCGTGAAGATCGGGGATGTCGTCAGCCTCATTCAGGATATTGCCGAACAGACCAATCTTCTGGCGCTGAACGCAACAATCGAGGCGGCCCGGGCCGGTGACCTCGGCAAGGGATTCGCTGTTGTCGCGGCCGAAGTCAAGGAACTTGCCAACCAGACGTCGAAGGCCACGGGCGAGATCGCATCCCAGATTTCTGCCATTCAGTCATCGACCGAAGTTTCGGCGGAGGCGATCCGCAAGATTTCGGAACAGATGGAAGAAGTGAACACCTATACAAGCGGCATTTCCGAAGCGGTGGAGCAGCAGGGAATTGCGACCCAGGAGATCACGTCCAACGTGCAACTCGCTGCGCATGGGACACAACAGGTGGCTCAAACGATCCAGACGATTTCACAGGCCACAAACGATACGAACCAGTCCGCCAACGAAGCCAGTGATGCCGCCGGCAGCGCGGTTGAACAGACCGGCCGCCTCAATTCACTGGTTGACCGTTTCCTCAAAGACGTGGCTGCGGCCTAAAATCTAATCTGACATCGAACCCTTGCTAGTAACTTATTGACAGAGCGAGGGTTCGATTCTGCCGTGCAATCAGAGTCTTGAGACGTTCCAGTTCCATTCGTTCGTCACGCACAAAGGCGGTGAACATCATGTTCATGTTGTTGAAGAACATTTCGCCGACCGCTCTTGTGTTTACGTCTTCGCGAACCACACCTTGTTTCCGCAACGTGTCGATCAAGGCGCAGATCTGATCCATCAGGCGCTGGTCGAGTTGTATATAGGCTTGGCCGAACTTGGTCTCGGGCCGGCGGATTGTGATCGCCATCGCTTCACGCCACATCTCCTTGTTGAGGTAAACCAGGGAGTGATCGAGATAGATCGACATCAGTGAATTGATCGCGTCTTCGATTTCACCCGGCGGCGAGGCTACAAGCCTTTTGCCCGCATTCAAAACCTCATTGACCTCAAGTGCGACGATCGCAAGCAGTAGGTCTCCTTTGTTTTCATAATAATTATAGACTGTTCCGACGGATACCTCAGCCAAAGCTGCAATTGATTCCAGTTTGGTCCTGTCATACCCTTCGCTACGGAACAATTGTGTTGCTGCGCCAACAATGCGTTGATTCCGATCCGCCTTTTGTCTTTCTCGCAATCCGCTCATGGGCTGAGCCTCGCACAAGCCGGCGATTGACTCAAATATTGAATTGGTTCAGTTTTTCGTTGTCGGATCAATTCGCACGGCAGGCAGGCACTTGCCGTATACCAGCCAAGAGGAAAGAGGGAGACAGTCATGCTCAAACTGACAGGGGACCAAAAGCCGGTATCTCGACGGTGGGTCTTGCGCGGGATGGTTGCCGTTGGAGCCTTGTTCGCGATTGCCAATTGGAACGCGTCCGCTGACGCCGAAGAGACCCTTAACGCTTTGGTTTGGTGCGATCACACGGATCCTGCTCTGATCGAACCGTTTGAAAAGGCACATAACGTCAAGGTGAACCTCAAGGATTATGAGGGAACCGGAACCGCACTGTCGATTATCGAGCAGTCGCAACCCGGCGACTGGGATGTTTTTGTCGTGGACGGAGTCGATGTGCCGCGTGTGGTTGAAGCTGGAATTCTGGCTCCGCTGCCAGAAGGCAGCCTGCCGACCGGCGATTTGTTTCCCGAACTGGTCATGGCCGACAATCACACCAAGGACGGCAAGACCTACGCGATCTCCGAGAAATTCGGGTACAACACGATTTCCTTCAACAAAAACAACGTCGACCCCGCCGACATGGAGAACATGTCGATCATCTGGAGCGACAAATACAAGGGCAAGATCGCCATCTACGACTATTACCTTCCGGTTATGGGAATGGTTGCGATCGGTCTCGGCAAAAAGACTTCGGAACTGACGGAGGCCGATCTGCCGGCGATCAGGGAGAAACTGTTTGCCATGAAAGCCGTGTCCAAACAGGTTGGAGAAGTGGTATCCAGCCAAACTGCGATCGCCACCGGCGAAGTTGATGTCCTGGTTGGGGGCGGCGAGTGGGTCACTGCGGGACTGACTGCGGAGAAACCGGAACTCGACTGGGTTCTGCCCAAGGACGGCGGTGTGCGCTGGTCACAATCGATTGGTGTATTCGCCTCGTCGAAAAAGCAGGATCTGGCTCTAAAGTTCGTGCAGTACATTATGAGCCCAGAGGGCCAGGCGCGATTGGCGACGTCTTCATGTTATTGGGCCATGCCGGCAAATGCCAAGGCAGGCGCGGCGTTGAGCGAGCAGCAAAAGACGGCGCTGCGCTGGAACGATCAGAAGGACTATCTCAGCCGGTCGCAACTTTACCCGGCACCAAGCGCGGAGCTTGATGCAAAAATGCAGGACGTTTGGACAGAGTTCCTGCAGCAATAATAACAAGCCGGTATCGCCGTGTCGTTATTTGAACGGTCGCCCGGATTGAACGAGACGGGGGGCTGATGACGCCCACATCCAATACTGATGAGGGCGAGCGCCGCAGGGCGCTTGCCTTCGTACTGCCCGCGATCCTGTGGACTCTGGCGTTTTTCATCGTCCCGTTTGCCTTCATGGTGGTGATGAGCCTGTGGAAACGAGTCGGCACAAAGCTCGTCGAAACCTGGAATTTCGACAATTATCTCGCGTTTTTCGAGAAATCGCATTTCCTGGCGGGAATGTTGAACTCGCTTGAAATCACATTGTCCGTGACCGTGATTTCGGTGCTGCTTGCCTATCCGCTCGCGTGGATCATTGCGGAGAGGATTCCGGAAAGATGGCAGCGAACCGCTCTCCTGCTGGCCATACTGCCGTTTTGGACGTCCTATGTCGTTCGGTCCTACGCCTGGGTTCTGGTACTGGCGAGAAACGGCATCGTCAATCAAACCCTGCTCGGCATCGGTGTTGTGGACGAGCCGCTTGAATTGGCGTCGAGCCGCGTGGCGACGATTATCGGATTCGTACATTTTTTCGTCATGCTGCTGACCTTGACGATCTTCGCCAACCTGAAACAATTGTCTCCCAACTACGCCCGTGCCGCCGCCGACCTTGGTGCCAGTGCTTTCCAGACGTTCCGGTTCGTTATTTTGCCGCTGACGATTCCCGGCATCATGGTCGGTGCGTTCCTGACGTTCGTCCTGTGCATCGGTGATTACATCACGCCCCAGATCCTTGGTGGGAACAATGAATTGGTCATGCCGCAGATCATCATGCTGCAGATCGGGCGGCGGGCGGACTTCCCGACGGCGTCCGCATTGTCGATCCTGCTGATGATGGTGGTGACGTTCGTCTACGTCCTGTGTGCCCGCTGGCTGAAACTGGAGCGGGCTTAGATGATGCGCAAGGTTCTGACCTGGTTGAGCGGGTTCTACGCGGCCGTGATTTACGGGTTCATTTTTCTTCCCGTAGCGGTTTTGGTCCTGTTCTCGTTTCAGGGGGGGCGGTTTCCGATCCCCCCGTTCAACGGGCCGTCACTGAAATGGTACGAAGCGGTGCTGAGCGACGGGAAACTGACCGATGCACTCATAAATTCGCTCATAGTTGCGATGACGTCCTCTGCGGTCGCCTGTCTTCTGGGGTTTCTGGCCGCCTATGGTCTGGCGCGCTACCGCCTTCCGGCGGCCGGTTTACAGCGGGCACTGATTACCGCGCCGTTGACGGTCAGCTACCTCATCATCGGGCTGGGACTGCTGATCGTTTTCAACACGTTTGGTGTTTCGCGTTCCCTGTGGACCGTTGGCATCGGGCACGTCGTTATCAACACGCCGCTTTGTTTTGCAATCATCTACAGCCAGATGGGCGACCATCAGGTCAACATGGAACGCGCCGCCCGCGACCTTGGTGCGGCGGAATGGCAGGTCATGTGGCTGGTCACCGCACCGGTCCTCATGCCGGCAATTCTTGCGAGCTATTTTCTGTCGGTGACGTTTTCCTGGGATGAATTCATCATCGCATTCCTGCTCTCACGGTTTGAGGTGACGTTGCCGGTCGAAATCTGGAGCCTGTTGCGATCGGGCCTCAACCCGAAAACCAACGCGGTGGGGTCCATAGTCTTTCTGGTTTCGATCCTGCTTCTGGTAATTCTCGAGATCACGGTTTTTCGAAAGGCGATACGAAAATGACGGCAGACGTCGAAATCCGCGGCGTGAGCCACCGGTTCGGTACGTTTACCGCGCTTGATGGGGTGGATCTGACCATTGGTGCGGGTCAGTTTGCTGTGCTTTTGGGCCCGTCGGGCTGTGGCAAGACCACTTTGCTGTCCATCCTCGGCGGTTTCCTGCGGCCGAGTGTCGGGACAGTGTTTATCGGAGGGCAGGACGTGACCGATGTTGCGCCGGCCAAGCGGCCTTCGACGACCATGTTTCAGGATTATGCGCTGTTTCCGCATATGTCGCTTGGCAACAATGTCGGGTTCGGATTGCGAATGCGCGGTGTCGCGCGGCGCCAGCGTGACGAAAAGGCGCGAGACATGTTGGCACTCGTCGGTCTCGCCGACGCCTTCGACAAGCGGCCGCATGAACTGTCAGGCGGCCAGAAGCAGCGTGTCGCGCTGGCACGTGCTCTTGCCGTCGATCCTGACCTGTTGCTGCTTGACGAACCCCTCGGGGCACTTGATCTAAAACTGCGGCGCCAGATGCAAGACGAATTGAAGGCTATTCAGAGGCGTGTCGGCACGACCTTTGTTCACGTGACGCACGATCAGGAGGAGGCGATGGCGATCGCCGACGAGATCATTGTCATGAATCACGGCCGGATCCAGGATGTTGGTGCGCCCGAAGCGATCTATCTGCGGCCGAGCAACCGTTTTTCTGCTGCGTTCATGGGTGAGGCAAACTTCATACCAGGCAGGCTGGAATCCATCGACGACGTCACCTGCGCAGTCGAAACCGAGATTGGCACGATCGAGATGCCCAATGACGTCCTTTCCGGCCGATCCTTACGGACCGGCGATCCGGTGGATCTCTGTTTTCGCCCGGAGCACCTGCATCCCAAGGAAAGCCTCGCCGATGGGATTGAACTCGGACAGGTAACGATCAAGGACACTGCATTTTTCGGCACACATCACAGGAGCCATATCGTTCCGCAGAGGTATAAGGAAAAAACGTTCACGGCGCATTTGTCGCCGACATTGAAAGTGGTTCCCGGCCAAATCGTCGAAATGGCCGTCAGTCCAGGCGAGATAATAATTCTGTCACGGGATGACGGGAGGCAAACATGAAACGCATAAAACCCGAAGACTGGTATCGGACAACCAGGCTCGAAGACGATGTCACCTACATATGCGAACCCCATATCGAGGAGTTTTATCGCTGCAACATCTGGCATGTGAGGGGGCGTGACCGCGACATGCTGGTCGACAGCGGTATGGGGGTCGTGAGCCTGAGAACCTATGTGCCCTTGGTGACAGAGCGGGATTGCCTGGCGGTGGCAAGCCACACGCACTTTGATCATATCGGCTGTCATCACGAGTTCCCTGATCGGGCTGTGCATCGGGCGGAGGCGGATTTGCTTGCGAAGCCAACCCGTGAAAACACATTGGCCGATCCCTATGTAACAGACGAAATTTTCACCGCTCTGCCGCCGCAACCATACGTGTCGGCAACCTACGCTGTCGCCGCCGCACCCGCGGCGCGGATCCTTGAGGATGGCGATGTGGTCGATCTCGGCGACAGGCATTTCGAGATTGTTCACACGCCAGGCCATTCGCCAGGGGGCATTGCACTGTGGGAAGCGGCCTCCGGAATTCTGTTCTCCGGAGATATCGTGTACGACGGCCCGCTGATCGAAGATACGTACCACGCCGACGCCAACGACTATTATGCCAGCATGAAACGCTTGCTGGATCTGCCCGTGCGATTGGTCCACGGCGGGCATTTTGCGTCCTATGGTGGGGATCGCCATCGCGAGATCATACGCTGTTGGCTCGACGCCAGGGATCAGGCCGGCTGATCGTGCCGGTGCGCTTCAACCGGTTTCGATACCATTCTCGCGACGCCAGTTCTCTACCCAGGTCATGTGACTGCTGGCCTGTTCCAGCAGCCAGTCGCGCACAAAACGCGTTGACGCCGGTAACGATCTTTTCCTGGGAACACTGAGATAGTACATTGCCTTGCCCGCGATATCGGGCCCGAAGGGACGGATCAGGCGGCGCGAGCGCAGCATGTCGCCGCAGGTGAGATCGTCTCCCACCGCTATTCCAACGCCCCTGGCGGCGGCTTCGATCGAGAGGTACGAACGGTTGAAATAGACGTTGTCGTTGATGGTTGGCGCGTTGGGCCCGGCCGCATCGAGTATTTCATCCCACCAGAACGTTCCGCGTTCATGGATCAGGCAACAGGGCGGCATGTCAACGAGCGCCGACGCCTTGCCCTGTGTTTGCAGCCACTCCGGCGAACAGACCGGAAAGGCGACGAAACCCAGAAACGGAGCGGAAGAATATCCATGGGTTTCCAGATATCCCCAGGTCAAGGCCAGATCGGCTTCCATCAAGACGGTCTTTGCCGTTCCGGATTGCGCCCGAATGTCGAGTTCTATGCCACTTTCTCGTAGTTTGGGATCGTTGATGCGCGGCAGGAGCCACAAGGTTGCGATGTCCGATTCCGCCTCAATGACGACACGCGTGGATTCGCGCGGTTTGGTTATGTCTCCGGTGTCGATTGCGATCGCCAGAAGCGCCCGTTCGATCGTCTTTGCATAACGTGCGCCTTGGGGTGTCAGCAGGATCTGCCGGTGCCGGCGTTCGAACAGGGTAATGCCAAGCTCGATTTCAAGCGCCCTGACATGTCTGCTGATCGCGGCGTGGGTTACCGACAATTCTTCGGCCGCCAGCGTAAAACTCTGGTGGCGCGCCGCCGCGTCGAAGGCTTTGACGGCATTGAGGTTCGGGAGTCTTCTGGCCATTCTTTCGTGTATCAAAAAATCACACAAAGAGAAATAAATACTCGTTTGAGTGATAAAAAATCATTTGGCAGAGTCTGTTGGTCACCCGGAATCCTTGGAGGATGGTATGGATCGGCAATTTGACGTCAATTTTCGGATATTCGCGGCCTTGTTGTCGGGCGTCCTCATATACGGCTTGGCAATGGGAACATCCTATCCGCTTCTGGGCCTCATGCTTTCCGATGAGGTTAGCGACGCCTGGAACGGTGTGAGCGTGTCGGCCACGGGCTTCGGTCTGATTCTCGGTGTCATATTGTTACCGACGATCCATCGGCGGATCGGAGCCGGGTCGGCTGCGGTCTTGGGCGTGGTTCTGATGGCAGGATCATTGTTTGCCTTGTCTCAGGTGGACAACTTTTGGGTGCTGTTTGTGTTTCGGGTGCTTTTGGGCGTCGGCGCAAATCTGATGTTCGTCGTGACCGAAACCGGCCTGAACGCCTTGAGCGACCCGAAGTCACGGGGGCAATTGCTGGGTCTCTATTCCATGTTGACGGGGCTTGGCTTCATTGTTGGTCCGGCTTTGGTCGCATTGGTCCCCGACCAGCCTTTGGCGCTCCTGACCGCATGCGCATGCATTGCCGCGTGCGCGACAATCCCGTTCGTGGCGGTCAGGGCCGTTTTGGATCACAAGGTCGCGGTCGACAAACGGACGCATTATCTTCCGTCAATCCGCGCGTTGCCGTTTGCCTTTGTCCTCCTGTTCATCGCCTCGGCCGTTGATGCGGTGATCATCGGGCTGTTGCCGGTTATCAGCATCCGGTCGGGATTTTCGGCGGGTGAGGGGGCGGTTTTTGTGACGGTCTTCCATGTGGGACTGGTTGCCGGGCAGCCAGTTGTCGGCCGATTGCTCGACATATGGGGGCGGCGGCGCACGATCCTGGCATGTATATTGGTATCCGTGTCGGCGACCGTGTTGTTGGCGTTGGGCGGTGCACAGACTTTTCTTGCCTGTGCGGTGTTGATGTTTGGCTGGGGTGCCGCGAATTTCGGCCTGTACACGGCCGGACTGACGTTGATCGGCGATCGGTTCGCCGGGATGGCGCTGAGCGCAGCGACCGGTTCCTTCGCGCTGGTTTATGCGCTTGCCGCCATCCTTGCGCCGGTCGTTGCTGGGCTTGGACTGGAAACAATCAATGCCGGCGGTTTCTATGCGTTGACGGCTGTCCTCTACCTCTGCGCATTCGTGTGGGCTGTGCATCGGTTCCAGCCGCTGGAACCGGCCCTGCCGGGCTAACGTGGTTGGAACCGGTTGATATGCGCCAATGATGTTTAAGGCGGTGATGCTCGTCGCTACACTTACGTCAGAAGCCAGAGATCCAAATATAGTCCGGCTTGCAATCGTCCAAAAAAAGATCTGACGAAATAAGTCGAAAATATAATGAATTGTTAACCATCGCATTCAACTAAATCTAAGGGTTCTTACGATAGTCTGATCTTCATACGGTATAGGGTCGTGCGATGGGACAGGCAAAAACTGAGCTCCGACAGCAGGGAGACGCGGAAGACGCGTCCTTAGGCGACTTTGCCGATGTCGACGCGGGCGGGACCACGCAACCAGGCTTTGGACCGTTTGAAAGCCGATTGACTGACCTCATAGAGTGCATTCCGGCAGGGCTTGTCATATGCGACTGCAACGACCGCATCGTTGCATGCAACACGTTGTTCAAAACCTGGTTCTTTCCGGGCCGGGAGGACAGGGTCGTTCCGGGTATGACATACGAGGAGGTCCTGCATGTGTTCGTCGACAGCGGCATCAGCGCTGACGGCAATGCGGATCGGACGTGGATAGACAGGCGCCTGCATGCCCATCGCAATCCGGGCGATCCTTTTGAACATTTCCTTTCCGACGGCCGGGTGGTCCGGACCTTTGAAAAACGCACCAGCGACGGCGGCATCGTCAGCATCCATACGGATGCGACCGCACTTTTCGAGCAGCGCGGCGCGGCGGCACTGAAGTCGGAGCAGCTGGAAATCGTCTTGGAAAGCATCGATCAGGGGATCGGCATGTTGGATGCCGATCTCAATCTCGCCGTCTTCAATCAGGAATTCATGGATGTTCTGGAATTCCCGCCGGCCTTGCGGGTTGCCGGGACATCGTTTGAGACGTTCATTCGCTACAACGCCGAACGCGGGGAGTACGGGGAAGGAGATGTCGACGAACTGGTCCAGACGCGGGTCGATCTTGCCAAGAAATTTGAACCGCATTGTTTCGAGAGGACCCGGCCGGACGGGACGGTGATTGAAATCCGTGGCAATCCGATTCCCGGCGGCGGCTTTGTCACGACCTATTCCGACATTACCGAGCGCCGCAAATCGGAAGATGCCCTGCGCGCCCGTGAACTGGAACTCAGACAGCAAAACGAACTGTTCAACACGGCTCTGGACAACATGTCCCAGGGACTTTGCATGTTCGACAAGGACCGCAAGCTCGTCGTTACCAACGCGCGCTTTGTCGAAGTCTATAACTTCCCCGAAGAATTCGTGCAGCCGGGCACGACTTACGAGGATATGCTCGGCTTCCTGTGCGATCGCGACGGTTTGTCCGACAAGGAGCGCAAGGCCTATATCGAAACCCGGCTTGAGACGGTCACGGCCGCAGGGCCGAGCACGCGGATCAGGGAACTGACCGGTGGCCGGTTTATCGCGATCAACCATCAGCCGATGGACAATGGCGGCTGGGTGTCGACCCACGAGGACATAACCGAACTGCAGCGGGTTCAGGCGCGTGTCGCCCACATGGCGTTGCACGACGAGCTGACCGGACTGCCGAACCGTACGCTTTTGCGCGAACGCATGGAGGAGGCGGAACCCCTGTTGCGTCGCGGCAGGAACGTGGCCGTTCTTTGCCTGGACCTGGACAGGTTCAAGAACGTCAACGACACGATCGGCCACTCGATGGGCGACAAGCTGCTGCAGGCGGCGGCCGAACGCTTGCAGGAGTGTGTGCGCGAAACCGATACGATCGCGCGCCTCGGCGGCGATGAATTCGCCATCCTGCAGATCAGCGATCATCAGCCGCAGGCAGCCACCGCGCTCGCGACCCGGATCTGCGATATCCTGTCGAGACCGTTCGATCTGGAAAACCATCAGGTTGTTGTCGGCGCCAGCGTCGGCATAGCCATTGCGCCCGCCGACGGCAGCGATCCGGATCAATTGCTCAAGAATGCCGACATGGCGCTTTACCGGGCCAAGAATGACGGGCGTGGCGTGTTTCGGTTCTTCGAGCCGGAAATGGACGCCCGCATGCAGGCCCGCCGTCACCTGGAACTGGATCTGCGCAAGGCCCTGGCAAATGGTGAATTTGCGCTGCACTACCAGCCGCTTGTCGACCTGCATTCCGACGTGATCACAGGGTTTGAGGCGCTGTTGCGCTGGAATCATGCCGAACGCGGCAGCGTTTCGCCGGGGGATTTCATCCCGATCGCGGAGGAAATCGGCCTGATCATCCCGCTCGGCGAATGGGTCCTGCGCCAGGCCTGCATGGATGCAGCGACCTGGCCTTCGCATGTCAAGGTCGCCGTCAACATATCGGCGGCGCAGTTCCGCAGCGAGAACCTTGTTCCCACTGTTTTCAGCGCTCTGGCGAAATCGGGCATTGCCGCGCACCGGCTGGAGCTGGAGATTACCGAATACGCGCTGTTGCAGAACAATGCGGCGACATTGAAAGTCCTGCACGCGCTGCGCGACATGGGGGTCCGTATCGCCATGGATGATTTCGGCACCGGATATTCGTCGCTGTCCTATCTCAGAAGTTTTCCGTTCGACAAGATCAAGATCGACCGGTCCTTCATCAAGGATCTGTCGGAGCGCAGCGATGCCGACGTGATCGTGGCGGCTGTGGCCGATCTCAGCCGCAATCTCGGCATGGTCACGACCGCGGAAGGAGTGGAGACCAGGGAACAGCGCGATCAGGTGCTGGCCGCCGGATATACGGAAATGCAGGGATTTCTTTTCAGCGCCGCCCGCCCGGCGGAGGAACTGGCCGCCTACTTCGCTCCCGATGAGGACGAGGACGCGCAAATCGCCTAAGCGCGACCGGCGACGGACGTCCTGCGACCGGCTGGGGAGTCGAAAACCGGTCGATTTGTGTTCGTGAAATGTTCATGTGGAAAAATACCGATATTTTTGCCAGAAACCTCTTGCATCGAAGCACGTCATAACCCATATATGGACCTACATCGGATCAATGCGTCCCGCGCATCGCGGTGTGAAGCTGGCTGAGGCCGGCTTTTTTTGTGCCTGGGTTCAGGCTCGCTTTGCGTCTGAAATTGTTGCGGGGACGGGGCCCTGATGGCCTCCCGGCTTTTCGCCCGGGGCGCGGACATCCGGATTGGCCTGAAGGCGGAAGGCCCGGCAAGCGGAACGCCCGAAATACGGAAGGCCCGAAATAGGGAAGGCGTTGACCGCTTGCGCGGGCAACGCCCCCCTGTATCAAACCGAATTCGTCCGGTAGGCTTCAACACCCGCGAGGGCGTCGCGCCAGCGATCGAATTTGATTTCGATCAGTGATCCGAAGGTCATTGCTGATCCTTCCGATCCGACACAGGACCAACCCGAGGGCTGCTCCGGTGCGCCGACGAAACGAATTGGCCGTCGTTCGCCGGTCTATCGGCTCCATGATCCGCGCCGTACGTGCGCTTCAACATGATCCATGTGCCACCCGCCTGCATCTGGCGACCATTTCCGGCTTGCGCCGGTGACGTTCGAACCGGTGCCGGCTTGCGCCGACCGCCTGTCCTTGGCCCGGATCGACACCGGTTTGACCCGAATGCCTTTCCTGAATGATCCCCTGCCGACGGCACGGGACGTGGTGATCTCGCCGGGTGTCTGATTTGGCGTCTCAGATCCTTGTCGAGGCCGCGTGAGACCAAGGTGCTTGAAGGCGGGGCATCTGTCGAGTGTGGGCTGATTCGTTTTCCCCGCAATCCACCCTTATCCACCGGCCTGCCGGGCGATTTCGGCCGCTGGATCGTCTGGAAAATACGGCGTCAAGGGCCGTGCGAAGGGTGTTTTGACCGCCTGAACCGGCTATCGGGCCTCCATACGCCGCTGCCGGCCCGCGCTTCCTGCGTCTTACAGGCCCGGCGTCCCACGTCAACCTCCCCAAAACCGAACGTGAAAGGAGCAAACCATGTTTGCTGCAACACTCTTGTTCTGCCTGCACACGGCCGCGGCCACACCCCAGTGCGGCCGCCTGACCGATCGCAACGGCCCCCAAGAAACCGAAGCGGCGTGCCAGGCCCGCATCGTCGAGATGCAGACCCATCTCGACGCCATGCTGCGCCTGCGCGGATTCCGCGGCACGCTCACCCAGCGCCCGGTCTGCCGCAAGCTGGTCAAGGAAAGCCGGGTCTGATGGCGGCGCGACCGCGGTTCCGGGCGGACTATTGCGCCCAGGCGGAAAAACTCTGTGCGCTCGGCGCCGGCGAGGACGACATCGCAGCCTTTTTCGGCATTTCGCGGGCAACGCTCGATGCCTGGAAGGAACGCCATGACGGCTTCCGCGCTGCCCTGGAAGTGGCTGCGTCCGACGCCGACCGTGACGTCGAGCGCAGCCTTTACGAACGCGCCACCGGCTACAGCCATCCGGAGGACAAGGTGTTCGCCAATGCCGGCAAGCCGCTGGTGGTTGCGACCACCAAACATTATCCGCCCGACCCGACCTCGATGATGTTCTGGCTGAAGAACCGCCAGCCCACACGCTGGCGCGACAAGGTCGAGCATCAGGTCGCGGGCAGGGCCGGCGGTGCGATCACGGTTGAATTCATCAAGGCGCCGAAGCCCGGACATGACGACGATCAAAGTTCCTGACCCGTTTCGCGGCCTGTTCGTGCCGTCGCGCTACAAGGCCTATTACGGCGGCCGCGGATCGGCGAAGTCGCATTCCTTTGCGGTGGCCGCCGAAATCCGCGCCGCCCGCCAGCAATTGCGCATTCTGTG
>Ga0207422_1001084_pt1 | contig 63041 bp, 62 predicted proteins | sample MarCyaLeptolynsp_FD_187757 | JGI IMG/M metagenome (GOLD analysis project Ga0207422, IMG submission 187757) | Marine cyanobacterial communities from Panama - species 1 Leptolyngbya sp. (SPAdes) | ecosystem: Environmental > Aquatic > Marine > Unclassified | place: Panama: Panama City | collected...
CGCTCCGGCTCCTCACAACTCCTCCATCAAATATCTCGAGAAAAACAATGTCACAACAAAACGGCAACAGACAAATCAGAAATGTGCTGGTTACCGGCGGCACCGGGTACGTCGGCAGCCTTCTGGTTCCGCAACTGCTCGACCTCGGCTACAATGTCACGGCTTTGGACATCATGTATTTCGGCGACGACTTCATGCCGAAGGATCATCCGCGGCTGAAGATTGTTGAATGTGACATTCGCGACACCGAAAAGCTGGCGCAATCGTTCTGGGGCGTTGACGCAGTCATCAGCCTTGCGTGCATTTCCAACGACGCCAGCTTCGAACTCGACGAAAACCTGTCGACGACCGTTAATCTGGACGCTTTCGAACCTATGGTCATTGCTGCCAAGAAAGCCGGCGTTCAGCGTTTCATCTACGCCTCTTCGAGTTCGGTCTACGGTGTCTCGGAATCTCCGAACGTCACCGAAGATCACCCGCTGGTTCCCCTGACGCTCTACAACAAGTACAAGGGCATGTGCGAGCCGCTTCTGTTCAAGCACCAGAGCGACGATTTTGTCTGCGTGACGATCCGTCCGGCCACGCTGTGTGGTTATGCTCCGCGCCAGCGTCTCGACCTTTCGGTCAACATCCTGACCAACCACGCGATCAACAACGACAAGATCACGGTCTTCGGCGGTACGCAGAAACGCCCGAACCTGCACGTCCAGGACATGTGCGACCTCTACAAGCTGCTCCTGACGGTTGAAGATGAGAAGATCGCGGGCGAGACGTTCAACGCCGGTTTCATGAACATGTCGATCAACGATATCGCCCTGATCGCGCAGCGGGTCGTCAAGGAAGAATTCCCGGAAAAAGGCGACATCGAAATCGTCACCACCCCGACCAACGACATTCGCTCCTACCACGTCAATTCCGACAAGATCGCCAACAAGCTCGGTTTCCGGGCGAAACTTTCGGTCGAGGATGCGGTTCGCGATCTCTGCAAGGCCTTCAAGGAAGGCAAGCTGCCGAACTCGATGGACGACGACTTCTATTTCAATATCCGTCGTCTGAAGGCAGTTCTGGCACAATGACCGCAAGATCCATCGCCGTGGTCACCGGTGGCGCCGGCTTTGTCGGCAGCCACATGGTGGATAATCTTCTGTCGCGCGGATATTCCGTGCGCGTGATCGACAATCTTGTCGGCGGACGCGAGCACAATATCGCGCACCACGGCAACAATTCCGATATCGCCGCCGAGTGGCGCGATATCCGTTCGCTCACCGACAACGATTCCCTGTTCAAGGATGCGACGCACGTGATCCATTTCGCCGGCATCGGTGATATCGTACCGTCCATTGAACATCCGACGGAATATATGTCGGCCAACGTCCAGGGCACGGTGCATGTGCTGGAGGCGGCGAAGAACGCCGGAACGGTGAAGAAGGTGGTCTATGCAGCATCTTCCTCCTGTTACGGCCTTGCCGATACGCCGACCCGCGAAGATCACCCGATCCAGCCGCATTACCCCTATGCGCTGTCGAAATATCAGGGCGAGCAGGCGGCCTTTCACTGGAACAAGGTATACGGACTTCCCGTCAATTCCGTTCGGATCTTCAACGCATACGGAACGCGGTCCCGGACATCGGGTGCCTACGGAGCCGTGTTTGGCGTCTTTCTGAAACAGAAGCTGGCGAACAAGCCCTTGACCATCGTTGGCGACGGAACCCAGAGCCGGGACTTTTTGTATGCGACGGATGTTGCAGAGGCATTTCGCCTGGCCGCCGAAAGCGATTTGACCGGGCGTGTGTGGAACCTGGGTGCCGGCAATCCGCAGTCTGTGAACAAGCTTGCCGAATTGCTCGGTGGCGAAAGGGTGTTCATCCCGAAGCGGCCAGGCGAGCCGGATTGCACTTTTGCCGACATTACTCGCATTCGCAGCGAACTCGGCTTCGAGCCGAAAGTGTCTTTCGAAGAGGGCGTCGCCAAGATCGTTGAAAATATCGAGTATTGGCGCGACGCGCCGCTTTGGGAGCCGGATTCAATCGCCAAGGCGACCAAAACCTGGTTCGAGATGTTGTCCGACAAAGAGTGAAGACCGTGGTTGACGATAAATACAAAGCAAAAATCAAGACGCTTGACGAACTGATCGCAGCCATTGGACCGCGGCCGCGTGACCAGAAGGTGATCATGTGTCACGGCACCTTCGACGTGGTTCATCCCGGGCACGTGCGCCATCTTATGTATGCGGCCGGCAAGTCGGATCTGCTGATTGCCAGTGTCACCGGGGATGAACATATCAAGAAGGCCAACTTCCGGCCTTTCGTCCCGGAAGCGTTGCGCGCCATCAACCTGGCGGCGCTCGACATGGTCGATTTCGTCATCATCGACCGCAACCCCACCCCCTTGCACAATATGAGCAAGATCCAGCCGGATTATTTTGCCAAGGGCTACGAGTACGTTTCTTCCGGCCTGCCGCCGAAGACGCAGGAAGAAAAGGACATCCTTGATTCCTATGGTGGAGAATTCATCTTCACGCCTGGCGACATCGTATACTCGTCTTCCAAACTGATCGAAGCCTCGCCACCGCAGATCTCGTCGGAAAAGCTGATCACGCTTTTTGAAGCCGAGAATCTGAACTTCGACGATCTGACCAACGCGCTGCCGAAATTCGAGGGCGTCAAGGTTCATGTCGTCGGCGATACGATCGTGGATACCTACACCAACACCACGATGATCGGTGGTCAGACAAAAACGCCGACGATTTCGGTACGCTACGAGTCCCAGGACGACTATGTCGGCGGCGCCGGCATCGTTGCCAAACATTTGCGTGCCGCCGGTGCGGATGTCACTTTTTCGACCGTGCTTGGCGACGACAAGATGGCCGAATTTGTCCTCAATGATCTGGAAGCGGCCGGCGTCAAGACACAGGCCATCATCGATTCGACCCGCCCGACCACCAACAAGAACGCGGTGGTTTGTGGCGGCTACCGGATGCTGAAAATCGATACGCTGGACAATCGCGCGATTTCCGAGCGGATCCAGACCGAGTTGCATGAGCAGATCCGCGATACGCAAACCCAGTGCGTTATGTTCTGCGATTTCCGCCACGGCATCTTCAATCCCGAGACCATTCCCGGTCTTGTTGAAGCGATCCCGAACGATGTGTTTCGCGTGGCCGACAGCCAGGTTGCGAGCCGCTGGGGCAATATCTGCGAGTTCCAGGGTTTTGACCTGATCACCCCGAATGAACGCGAGGCCAGGTTTGCTCTTGGCGATCAGGACAGCGTCGTCCGGCCATTGGCACAGAAACTGTTCGATCAGGCCCATTGCCGCAATCTGATTCTGAAACTCGGTCAGCGTGGTCTCATCGCCTATCGCGAGCGCGAAGATCCGGACGATGTGCGTTCGTTCTTCGCCGTCGACAGTTTTGTCGATCATGTGGTCGATGCTGTTGGTGCCGGGGATGCACTGATGTCCTATGCAACGCTGGCCCATATCGTGACCGGCAACGAGGTGATTGCTGCGGTCCTCGGTGCAATGGCTGCCGCGGTCGAAGTTGAACATGACGGCAACATTCCGGTTGCCCATGAAGATGTCCTGAAAAAAATCAAGATCGCCGAAAGCAGAGCCCTTTATCAGGCCTGACGGGCCCTGATCGGTTTGCAGGCGGATCGAAGAGACAAGGAGCTGGTCGGTTGCGGGTTATCGTCATCGGTCTTGGGGTGCAGGGTTACAAGCGCAAGAAATTCGCCGGCGCGGATTTTGTCGCAACCGTTGACCCGCAGAATCCGGAAGCGGACTTTCGCGATGTCGCGGACGTGCCGCTTGCCGACTACGATGCGGCCCTGTGCTGTCTTCCCGACAGTCCCAAGGTAAAGGTTCTCACCTACCTCTTGCAGAACGGCAAACACGCCCTTGTGGAAAAGCCCATGTGGGCGGCCGAGGATTCTGAAATCGAAGCTCTGCAGGACCTGGCGCGGTCGAAAAACGTGGTGCTCTACACCGCTTACAATCACCGTTTCGAACCGCACTACATCGCTATGCGCGACCTGATTGCTTCCGGTCATCTTGGGGAAATCTATCATTGCCGCATGTTCTACGGCAATGGCACGGCTCGCCTGGTGCGCGATTCCGAATGGCGCGATCATGGCTCCGGCGTGTTGCACGATCTCGGCTCGCACCTGCTCGACACATCTCGGTTCTGGTTCGGCGATCTCGGGGACGATTTCGCGATAAATTTCGCCTCCAACTTCGAAAACCGGGCCCCCGATCACGTCGTGTTCGGTTCGAACTCGGCCCGGCCCAAGCTGGAAATGGAAATGACGTTGCTGATGTGGCGCAACCATTTCACCTGCGATGTTTTCGCTGAAAAGGGCACGGCCCACATCCGGTCCCTGTGCAAGTGGGGCCCGACCACATTCACGGTGCGCAAGCGCATCCTGCCGTCGGGCCGGCCGCCGGAGGAATCGATCACCCTGACCGAGGACGATCCGACCTGGGCCGCCGAATACGCTTATTTCAAGTCTCTGGTGGAGAACGCCGCCGAGACCGATCTTTCAACCGATATCTGGCTCAATCGCCTCCTGCGCACGCTCGGAGACGAAGCCGTGCAAAAGGCGAGCCGATAGACATGACGTCACACAATCCCCGCATCGCCTATGTCGGCATGACCCATCTGGGTTTGAACTCGGCGGTTGCCGCGGCCGAAAAGGGCTTTGAAACCGTCTGTTTCGATCCCGATGCCGCGCTGATCGCACGATTGCAGGCCGGCGACCTGCCGGTGATCGAGCCGGATCTTGACGATCTTCTGGCAAAGAACGGCGACCATATCAGTTTCACCAGCGACGAGGCCGACCTCGGCCGTTGCGACGTCGTCTATGTTGCGCCGGATGTGCCAACCGATGACAAGGGCGGGAGTGATCTCTCCGGTCTCGATCGCTTGATCGATCAGGCCGCGGCCGCCTTGTCCGCGGATGCGGCGCTGGTGGTTTTGAGCCAGGTGCCGCCCGGATTCACGCGCCAGCGCATGCGTCCCGGATTGACCCTGTATTACCAGGTCGAAACCCTTGTGTTTGGCCGCGCGATCGAACGCGCGCTGTATCCGGAGCGGTACATCGTAGGCTGTGCCAATCCCTCGGATCCGCTGCCTGCGGCGCTACAGGCCTATCTGGGTGCATTCGACTGTCCGATCCTGCCCATGCGCTTTGAGAGTGCGGAGCTGACCAAGATCGCGATCAATTGTTGCCTGGTCTCCTCGATCAGTGTGGCCAATACCCTATCCGAACTGTGTGAGGGTATTGATGCGGTCTGGTCCGAAATCGCTCCGGCATTGAAGCTTGACCGGCGTATCGGCCAATATTCCTATCTCACGCCGGGGCTTGGCATTGCCGGCGGAAATCTGGAGCGGGATCTTGCCACAGTCATCCGTATGTCGGATGGCATTGGCGCCGATTCCGACGTGGTCAAGGCCTGGGTTTCGAACAGTCGTCATCGTCGCGATTGGGCGGCCCGGACGGCAAAGAAAGTCATTCTTGCGAGCCAGCCCGACGCAAAGATCGCAGTCTGGGGCCTGGCTTACAAGGAAAACACCCATTCGGTAAAAAACTCGCCGTCGCTGGCGACGCTGGCCCAGATCCCGGATGCGGATCTCGTCCTGCACGATCCCGTTGTTCCGGCCGAAGCTGCAAACCATTCGAAATCGGTTCAGGCGGAAACGCCGATTGCGGCCCTGGCTGACGCCGATGCCCTAATGATCCTGACGCCCTGGCCGGCCTACAAGGAGATTTCCGCACAGGCGATCGCTTCGGCGATGAAGGGAAAAATCGTGCTCGATCCCTATGCGGTTCTGAAAGTTGACGAGGCGCGCGCGGCGGGCCTGGATTACCACACGCTTGGCCGGTCGAACGACGTCTGACCGGCCCTTCCAGAAAGGACGCATGCGCATGCTGACCCATTTGAATGCAGACCCCGTAAACCCGGAACGCGTCGTCGTGATCGGCGCCGGTGGTTTTGTCGGTGGAACGCTCTTGGCCCGCCTTCAACAAGAAGGTATTGCCACGCTCGGCGTGACCCGCAAGGAGGTCGACCTCTTGGCGGACGGCGCGGCCGACGCGCTTGCCGCGTTGATCAAACCCGGCGATTCGGTTGTTGCGGTTTCGGCAATCGCGCCGTGCAAGAACACTTCGATGCTGGCCGACAACATGAAGCTGACGCTGGCCATCACCACGGCGCTTGCAAAGAGCGCTCCGGCCCATGTCGTCAACATTTCCTCGGATGCGGTGTATCCCGACGAGCCGTTGCCTCTGACGGAAGCCGTCCCGGCTGCGCCGGAGAGCCTGCACGGCGTGATGCATCTGGCGCGGGAACTGGCGTTCAAGGCCGATGTCACCGGCCCGTTGGCGATCCTGCGGCCGAGCCTGCTGTTCGGTGCCAACGACCCTCACAACGGCTATGGCCCGAACCAGTTCCGCCGCAAGGCTGAAGCCGGCGAAGACATCAAGCTGTTTGGAGAGGGCGAGGAACGCCGCGATCATATCTACATCGCCGATGTGGCCGAGATCATCACCCGCGTCTTGAAACACAAGAGTACCGGCGTACTGAATGTAGCCACCGGAGAGGTTCATTCCTTCAAGTCGATCGCGGAAAAGGTGGTCGAGATTTCCGGCAAGTCCGTTGCCATCAACGGATCGCCGCGCTCCGGCCCGATGCCGCACAACGGCTACCGGCCTTTTGGCATCGACGCCTGCAAGAAGGCGTTTCCGGATTTTACCTACACGACACTTGAACAGGGATTGAAGCTCTCCGCCAGCGCGTAGGCGCCAACCGCAGGGCATGACAGGAATCGAGGGATCGAGATGAAAAAAGCATTGGTCATAGGTGGCGGGTTCGCCGGATGCGCGGCCGCGCATCAGTTGCAATTGATGGGCGGATGGGACGTCACCGTCGTTGAACGGGCGCCGTTCCTGGGCGCAGGTGTCCGCACCCGCTATTATGGCGGTCACCCTTATACGTTCGGTCCACGGCACTTTCTGACGCCCTGGACCAACGTCTATGAATTCCTCAACACCTATGTTCCGCTGCGCCGGTGTCAGGACCACGAATTCCTGACCTATGTCGAGCAGGACGAAAAGTTCTACACCTATCCGATCCATGCCGACGACATCCCGACTATGCCGGATGCGGCCCAGATCGACGCCGAACGCTCGGCGATCAATATCGGTGCCCTTTCGAAACTGTCGTCGGCGGAGATTTCCGGCATGACCCGGGCCGAGGCGCGCAACGCCAACCTGGCCAGCGAAGCCCGCGACTTCGAGGAATTCTGGATCAAGTCCATCGGCGAAACCCTCTACAACAAGTTCGTCGACAAATATTCCCGCAAGATGTGGCAGATCGACGACAACAAGAAGATCGACGATTTCACCTGGTCCCCGAAAGGCGTGACGGTCAAGGAAGGTGTACGCGCCGCCTGGGATACGGCAATCTCGGCCTATCCGATTGCCTTCAACGGATACGACGACTATTTCACCATCGCGACGGAGGGTTGCAAGGTCCATCTGTCGACGGAAATCGAGAACTACGACATTCCCAACAAGTCGGTCTGGATCAACGGCGAAAAGCACACGTTCGACCTGATCGCCAATTCGATTTCGCCTGACATCCTGTTCGACAAATGCCATGGCGAACTGACCTATGTCGGACGCGATCTGCACACGATCGTGCTGCCGGTGGAATTTGCGCTTCCCAAGGAAGTCTATTTCATCTACTTCGCGGGCGACGAAAAATTCACCCGCATCACAGAGTACAAGAAATTTACAAGGCACAAGGCGGACACAACGCTGATCACCTTGGAAATCCCGACCATGACGTCGAAATATTATCCGCTGCCGTTTGAATCGGAAAAAGCCAAGGCGAAGAAGTATTTCGATGAAATGCCCGACGACGTCCACTCGGTCGGACGCGCCGGAACCTACCTCTACAATGTCGATATCGATGACACGATCCGTCACGCCCTGGAAATGGCCGAAAAGATCAAGTCGTAACTGAAGCGCCGGAAATACGGCACGAGGCCCATCGGGGTCCGCGCAACGCCTGACGGTTTGCGCACATAATGACAAGAAGGTCCAAAGACATGTCTGATACGAAGAAACCGCATTTCCCGCCGCTCAATATCGAGCCTGTTCTTGGTGAGCCCTGGGTCGCATTGGCCAATGGCGAGCAGCTCAAGGACTGGACGCGCGAAAACGAGATCGAATACAACCAGAACAACCGCCAGACCGAAAAGCATCTGTTCTACCGGCGCACGTTCGACTTCCTGACCGACAACCGGGTCCACGGCGACTATCACGAATATGGCTGCCACCGCTGCCGCACCTTCCGCATGGCCCTGACCGAGGCGCGCCGCCACGGCCTCGACAAGATGGGTTTTCATGCCTTTGACAGCTTTGAAGGCCTGCCCGATCCGACCTCCGACACGTCGGTTGAAATCTGGAAGCGCGGTGCATTGACCACGTCGGAAGAAGCCTTCCGCGGCATGGTCGACGATCACGGCATCTACACCGAAAACGTCAAGACCATCAAAGGCTACTATTCCGACAGCCTGACCAAGGACCTGCAGAAGCAATATCTGGACTCCGGCCGCAAGGTCTCGCTGGTCAACATCGACTGCGATCTCTACGAATCCGCCGTTCCCGTCTTCAACTTCCTCGATCCGCTGCTCCAGGAAGGCACCGTCATCTACATCGATGACCAGTTTGCCGGCTACAAGGGCAATCCGCTGAAGGGTGTCTCCAAGGCATTCCTGGAATGGCAGAAGCGCACCCGCTGGAAAGTCGTGCGTCACCTCGACATCGGCTGGTGGGGCCGCTCCTACATCGTCTACCTGGAAAAAGACGATATCGACGGCGTCCTTTAAGATCCGGATAAGCGCCCGTATTGAGACCGGTCGAAGACTGGGTTATACGGGCGCTTGGAACTTTCCCAATTTCACAAAATTTCTGGGTGACGCCTGTGGCTGAAATCAATCTCCTGCGCAGCCTCCCGCGCAGCAAGCGCAATGTAAGCAAACGGTCCTCGGCCAAAACCGAAGAACATATCCGGATCTCGCGTCAATATGGCGAGGAATATTTCGACGGTGCCCGCGAATATGGCTATGGCGGTTATCGCTATGACGGGCGCTGGGTCCCGGTTGCCCGCGACATGATCGATCATTGGGGCCTGAAGCCCGGCGACCGGGTGCTCGATCTCGGCGCCGCCAAGGGTTTCCTGGTCAAGGATTTCATGATTGCCGAGCCGGGTATCGAAGCGTTCGGCACCGACATTTCCTATTACGGTGTGACCCATTGCGAGCCGGAAGTGATCGGGCGCATGCACGTCCATGACCTGCACGATCCGCTGCCGTTCCCCGATCACAGTTTCGATGCGGTCATCTGCCTCAACACGCTTCATAATCTGCGGCGCCCGGACCTCGTGAAGGCGCTCAGGGAGATCAACCGCGTCACCCGCGACGACAAAGCCTACGTACAGGTCGACAGCTACCGCACCCCCGATGAAAAGGAATTGTTCGAGGATTGGGTGCTGACCGCCTATACCCACGATTATCCGGAAGGCTGGAGAGAAATCTTCGCCGAAGCCGACTACAAGGGCGATCATTACTGGACGCTCATCCTCGGCGAAGATACGGAGGAATAAACCGTGCTTGACAGACAGAACTCTTATGACGCGGCGGCTGCAAAGGCGCGCTGCAAGGCTCATCGAAAAGCCATTCTCGACATGACCCAGCGCGTGACCGCACTTCATGTCGGTGGTGCGTTTTCCTCGACCGAAGCGGTTGACTGCATCTATTACGACCTGATGCGTCCGAATTCGGAAGGCAAGGTCTGGGGCGGAGACGCGCCCGACACTTTCCTGATGTCGAAGGGCCACGGCTATATGATCCAGGCCATCATCCTGAACGGCCTTGGCATCATTTCAGACGAAATCATGAACGGTTACTGCACACCGGGCGGCCTGATCGGCGTGCACCCGGATTATGGCGTTCCCGGCATCGAAGCCTCCACTGGCGCTCTCGGCCACGGTCTCTCAATGGCTATGGGCATGGCTTATGCGGTCAAGACTCAGGGCAAGGACGGCATGGTCTATACGGTTCTGTCGGACGGCGAAGTCCAGGAGGGCTCCACGTGGGAAGCCGTTCTGATTGCATCGTCGCGCGGCGTCAACAATCTCGTCGCCATGATCGACAACAACAACATGCAAAGCCTTGGTTTCACAAACGAAACCCATCCGAGCTTCTACCCGGTTGCGGAAAAGTTCACGGCGTTCGGTTGGGAAGCCGTGGAGGTGGATGGCCATGACAGCCAGGCGATCTATGAAGCGGTTGTAAACCGGCAGGGCGACAAGCCGCTGGCCGTCGTCCTGAAGACGACCAAAGGCAAGGGCGTGAGTTACATGGAGAGCGTTCCGATCTGGCACTACCGCTCCCCGAACCCGGACGAATACGCGCAAGCGATCCGTGAGATCGACGAGGCATAGAGATGAGAAACACTTTTTCAAAAGCACTGTATGAATGCGCGACCGAGGATCCCTCGATCTATATCGTCGTTGCGGACATTTCTCCGGCTGGTTCCATGGCCGAATTCCAGAAGGATCACCCGGACCGCTTCATCAATGTCGGTGTCGCCGAACAGGTGATGATCGGCATGGCAGCGGGGCTGGCACTGAAGGGCTGTCAGCCTTTCGCCTATACGATTGCGACCTTCACCCTGTACCGGCCGTTTGAAATGGTTCGGGACGATCTGTGTTACCAGAACCTGCCGGTAACCATCGTCGGCATGGGCGCTGGAGTGGTTTATTCGACGTTGGGCGGCACGCACCACACGATGGAAGACATCGCGGTCGCCAGCGCCATTCCGAACATGCGCGTACTGGTTCCCTGCGACCCTCTGGAGTGTATTGAAGCCACCCGCTATTGCGCCAAGCAGAAGGACGGTCCGATCTACCTCAGGATCGGCAAGGCCGGCGAACCGAACCTGACGGAGAACGCGGTCGATCCGTTTGAATTCGGCAAGATCCGCTATCTGCAGAAGGGTGCTGACGTCTGTATCCTGTCCAATGGCATCATCATGAAAAAAGCCGTTGAAGCAGCAAAGCAACTCGAAGCCCAGGGCAAGTCGGTTTCGATCGTCTCCTGCCATACGGTGAAACCGCTGGACCGTCCCGGGATCGAAGCCGCCCTGCAGAACCACGACCAGGTTGTGGTGGTGGAGGAACATGTTCCCGAAGGGGGCCTTTCTTCACGCGTGAAGCAGATCGCATGGGACATCAAGGCTCAGTGCACGCTGCACACCTTTACGCTGAAGGATGAGTTCATCCACAATTACGGCAGTCACGACGATCTGCTCGGCGAGCATGGTATTTCGGTGCCGGCGATTGTCGACGCGGTCAAATAGGGCCGGTATAATCGGACGATGAAGATCCTGGTAACCGGGGCTGGCGGATTTGCCGGCGGGCACATGGCCCGGCGGCTGGCTGTCGCCGGTCACCATGTCCATGCGTTGACGCGTCGCTCTCCGGTAGAACCGCCATCGGATGTCGAAGCCAGTGCTCGGTTCAGGGTTGTGCACTCCGCACTCACCGATGCAAGCCGGTTGCCCGATGACTTCGACGCGGTGGTGCACACCGCTGCGACCTCGATCTGGCACGGTATCAGCGTCGACCAGATGCTGACCGACAATGTCCTTGCGACTCAGACATTGGTCAATCACGCACTGCGCGTGCGCGCCAGGGCGTTTGTGTTTTATTCCTCAGTTTCCGCGTTCGGCCGTGTCGATGCGGATTTGTTGGATGAGACGGTTCCCACGACCGATCCGGACGCCTATGGCGCAAGCAAGTTGCTCAGCGAACAGCATTTGGCGGATGTCGCGGATGATTTGCCTTCGCTCTCCATCCGGTTGCCCGCAGTAATCGGCCGGGGTTCGAAAAGAAATTGGCCGTCGGAAGTGTTGCGCAAGTTACGAGCAGACGAGGACCTGTCCTATTTCAATCCCGAAACGCCGTTCAACAACGTGGTCCACGAGGCCGACCTGGCGGCACTTGCGGCAAAGGTCATCGAGGACGGTCTGATCGGTCATGACATGGTTGTCGCCGGCTCCGCTGGGCGGATCACATCAGGAAACGTCGTCTCAATCCTGGTCGAAGAAACCGGGAGCCGCTCACGCATTGTCACCAAACCGGACTCCAGGCACGCCTTTCTCGTCGACTGCACAAAAGCCGCGGCAAGGTATGGCTTTGACCCGTTGGAAACTGAGGCTGCCGTCAGACTCTTCGCCCGTTCAAACGAAAATTAGCTATGGACCCGCAGGTCATCATGCCCGAATTTGTGCCAGTGCGCATCTGGAACAATGCCTTTCTCGACATCCAGCAGGCACGATGGTATCAGGGCGCCTGCCGTTGGCCGCGAAAGAAGTCTGCAAGGAAATTAAATGAACGAAACTGACGCCGAAAGTGTCAAGACGACGTCGACCGGCAACTGGGTCGGGAGTTTTGTAACGCTCCTGGCTACGTTGATCATTTGTCTGGGACTTCTTGAGGCTGCGGCTAGAATTCTCATGGGTGTCCCGCTGTTTGGAACGAGCAATTGGCGTCAAACGCAGATCGTTGCTGGAAACTTCAATGGTGGCGTGAATTTCCATGAAACTCTGGGCTGGCAAATGGCCGGCGACATCAAAAGCGACGGGTTCAATACCATAGGGTATGGGATCCGGAAGAATGGCGATGAGACGGAAATTAGACCCGGAGGCGTATTGGCCGTCGGAGATTCCTTCACCGCAGGCTCTGAAGTTAACGATTGGGAATCCTGGCCGGCCTATCTGGAGAAAAAACTCGGCATACCTGTCGTCAACGGTGGGGTCGGTGGATATGGAACCGATCAAATTCTCCTTCGTGCCGAGCAATTGCTTCCGATCGTGAAGCCGAAAGTTCTGATAGCCGGTTTCCTGCAGGATGACATTCTCCGAGCTGCCTATTCGTCCTATGGTCGGCCTAAACCTCATTTCGAAGTACGGGACGGAGCGTTGGTGATGCATCCTCCAACCCTTGCTTCGTTCGATAAGGTGACCGGCGGTTTTTCCGACAAGGTCGGAAAGGCCGTGCAACGCTGGGGCGGACACTCGGCGCTTCTGCATTCTGTGCTTGGAAGGTTGGCGCCGGAATTCTGGTTGGCATCGAAGGGGCAAGTCTACACGCGTGTGAGTATCGACGAAGTAGAAGTCACGTGTAAATTGCTGAAGCGCGTCAAAAGTAAAGCCGACGAACTGGATGTGAGAATGCTGCTGTTTATGCAATATGGCGGCGGGCACAACGCGTCTCTAACCCCTCCCACCAGCCACGCACAGTTGGTGATGGATTGTGCCGAAGGCCATGGGATCCAGGTGGTCGATGAGCTCCCTTCGCTTCAGTCAATCGTGAAGGACGATCCCGTCAGACTTCGAGAATACTACGTCATGCAGGGCGACGTTTATGGACATATGTCGGCAACCGGCAACCTGCATGCGGCCGGTTTGTTGGCCGACGCCCTGAACCAGGACTACGAGCCAAGCGGGTCGGAGCAGCCCGCCAAAATCGCATCTCTGACTACCGAGATGCCTGCTTACGAAGCCCTCGAAGCGCGCATCAGCGGATCGGACATTGTGCGTGTGGAAGAGATAAGCGGTCTCTTTTCTTCCCATCACCGGCTCACTGCGATCGGACCGAAAGGCGAGCATTACGTAGCGGTGGGCGGCATAAAGAGCCCGCCTGGAGTGACAACTTTCAGCATGCTGGTCCGGTTCAGCGACAGCTCGGCTCCGGTGAATGAGCAGACCAGCCTTCGCATTCAGCTCTGGGATGACGAAGGTCAGGCCATATTCGCTGATTTCAATTTGAGTTCGGAAGAAACCGCACTGGAGCGCGTCGGATTGACCCGACGACTCAGGTCGACGATCGAATCCGAGGGGTGGAACTGGAAGCGGATCACTGTGTCGGCACAATTTGCCGGTTCCGGGCGGACAGTGTATCTGCAATTTATGGACAAAGAACGCACTTCCTCTGTCGAGGCGAAAAACAGGGCGCTCGACATTGCGGACCTCAAACTCTACTGACATGTAAACCGGGCAACGATTGACTGGGAATGCGTTTGCTTGGACTTTTCCTGTTCAGACGGAATAATTTGCGCAGACAAGAAATGCGGAAACGAATGACCCTGAATATTTCACTGTTTCCGGATCATTGTGGAATATTCCGGGGTTTTGGATTCAGGCGATGCGTCCGGTGAAACGTATTGGAAACGGGTCGGGACGACATTGAGTGTCTCGGGGTTCCTTGCCTGCAGGATTGCGTACGTGTCTCACCTGCTCTCTTTGAGGATTGTTCCGGGTGCGCGGCTGTTTGGACGATAGGGCTGAGCAACTGCTGCAGTCCTTATGCATGAGGTAAGGATTGTGGGTTGGCGTACTCTTGTCGGGCTTGTCGGGACAGGCGTTTTTGTCGCTGCTCTGGCCTATTTTTTCGACTGGTCATCCTTGTGGAGCTCCTTCACCAACCTTTCTTTGGGCGTTGCGTTGGCGGCCATGGCTTGCTCACTGGCGAGCATCGTTTTTCTCTCGATGCGCTGGGCCATTCTGGCCGCACCGACGACAGCATCCATCGGTATGCGTGAATTTCGCGATGCCTTTTTGGCCCAGATGGTCGGTCTACTGACACCGGCCGCAGTCGGAACCGACGCCTACAGGGTGGTGATTGCCGGAGATCGCGAAGGCGGACGATCTCGAGCGGTGGGACTTGTGCTTTTCGAACGGATCCTCGGCGTAGCGGTTTATGCATACATCTTTTTGGGGGCCTATATCCTGGCTGTTTCCGACGGTTCGATTTCTCCGGCCTATGATATTTCCGCGCTCTGTTTCGCCGGTCTTGGCGTTGGATTCTGTTTTTTTTTGCTGGGTTCGCGTCTATTCGCCCGCCGGCTCGCGGCATGGTTCGTCGATCATCGCTACGACAAAGTGGCCTCGGTCTTGGAAGCGGCGACTATTGTCGCTTCGTCACGGCTTCTAGTTGCTTTTGTTCTCAGCGTGCTGGCCACCGGCAGCTGGCTCGCAAGTATTACCATCCTAAGCTTCGCGATCGATGTCGGGTTGAGTGCGGCCGATCTCACCATGGCTGGAATCATTACCGAGTTCGCCCGCCTGTTGCCTATCTCCATTCAGGGCATTGGGGTTCGCGAAGCGACCTTTGCATCCCTTGCGCGTGAATCCGGTGGCGATCCGACAGCGGCCCTTGTTGCCGGTGCAGCGGCCTATGCCCTGCACTCGGCGGTAATGATCGGTGCAGGGGCCGTGGCCAGGTTCAGTGGTGGCTTGCGAAGGAACAACGTCTAGGCTAAAGCTCGGGCCAAACTTGGATCGGAGAGAAAAGTGATACGTGTTGGAGTGGTTGGATTCGGATATTGGGGGCCAAACATTGTTCGTAATTTGCTGGCGAGCCATGATTTCGAGCTGGTTGCCATTGCCGACCGCTCGGCTGGTATGCGGGAAAAGGTTGGCCGGCTCTATCCCGGTGTTGAAGTGCTGGTCGATTCTGATGAGATAATCGCGCGATCCGACATTGACGCAATTGTTATTGTCACGCCGGTGGCAACCCATTTTCCGATTGGACGCAAGGCATTGTTGTCCGGAAAGCACGTGCTGATCGAAAAACCGTTGTGTACATCGGTTGCCGAGGCGGAGGAATTGGTTGCCATCGCCGAGCGTGCGCAGCGGGCGCTGATGGTCGATCATACTTTCCTGTTTTCCGGACCGGTCCAGACGATCCGCAAATTCGTCGATAAGGGCGAGCTTGGAAAAATCTGTTATTTCGATTCCATCAGGGTCAATTTGGGCCTGTTTCAACCCGATGTGAACGTCCTGTGGGATCTTGCTCCCCATGACCTTTCAGTGATCTGCGCTCTGCGTGACGATGATATTGTTGGCGTCGAAGCGACGGGATATTGCCATGTCAATGCCATGTTGCCGGACATGGCTTATGTGACCCTGCACTTCGCTGACGATGCAGTTGCCCACCTCAATCTGAGTTGGATGTCTCCGGTGAAGGTTCGGCGGTTTGCGATTGGCGGCACCGATCGGATGCTGATCTGGGATGACCTGGATCAGGATCAGAAAATCCGGATTTACAGCTCGGGAATCGAGTTTCAGCCTGAGACCGACCGATCAACGATAATTCCCGACTACAGGGTCGGCGATATCTATTCTCCGAGAGTTCCTCGCAATGAAGCACTGGCCGGGATCGTTGGGCACTTCGCCGGAGTTATCAAAGGTGTTGAAACGCCGATCATGGATGGTTCTAAAGGTCTTCGTGTTGTGAAGATCCTGGAAGAGGCGCAGCAGAAACTGGATCTCAGTCTACGGGCGGTTCAGGCCGAAAAGGAGCGCGTGCGTTGAACGCCAGGATATTAGTAACGGGTGGAGCCGGTTTCATTGGCAGCCATCTGGTCGACGCCCTTGTCGCGGCCGGCGAAGAAGTCACGGTTCTCGATGATTTCTCAACCGGTTCCCCGTCCAATTTGGACGATGCGAGGGCGCGCTCGGATGTGCGGATTGTAAATGGGTCAATCCTGGATGAAAAACTGGTCGCCGAAGCTCTTGCGGGGTGTGACCGGGTTTTTCACCTTGCTGTGCAATGTGTTCGCCGATCATTGGGAAATCCGCGCGAAAGTCACGAAATCAACGCGACCGGTACCTTGACCGTCTTGGAAGAGGCCCGGAAAGCGGGCGTATCGCGGTTTGTCTATTGTTCCAGCTCCGAAGTCTATGGCAACGCATCGGATGGCCTTCTAGGGGAATATAGCACGCCATGCCTGCCTCAGACCGTCTACGGTGGAGCCAAGCTGGCCGGCGAAACCTATGCCGAAGCATATTTTCGTACCTATGGCATGCCGACCACTGTCGTTCGGCCGTTTAATGCCTACGGTCCCCGCGCTCACGAACAGGGCGATCTGGCCGAGGTCATTCCACGATTTACGATCAGAATCCTCAACGGACTGGAACCGGTGATTTTCGGCGACGGTCGCAACGGGCGTGACTTCACTTACGTTACCGAGGTAGCGCGCGGGCTGATGCTTGCGGGAGCAAGCGACAATCTGATCGGAGAGCGTGTCAACATAGCTTATGGCCAAATGATCACGATTGCCGACGTGGCTCGAACGATCATGGACGTTTGCGGGCGAAACGATCTGTCGGCGACGCTGGCAGCGGACCGCCCGGGCGACGTGCATGTGCTGAACGCTGATACGACGCGCGCAGCTAATTTGCTTGGCTATCGCGCCGAGATTAGGTTTGACGAAGGCATAAGAAAATATGTTGAATGGTTCAGGGCTAAACACCCGGACCCTTCGGCTTTGCTGGAAGACACGGTGGAAAACTGGACGCTTCCGCCGAAAATTCTGCGGGCGTCAGGATGAGCAGGATCGCTTTCGCCCGTCCGGTATTCGGGCCGGAGGAAGAAGTTGCAACATCAAAAGTGTTGCGCAGTGGTTGGGTCGTGGGCGGCCCGAACCTTGCCGAATTCGAGAAGCGCTGTGCCGACCTCGGCGGCGCCGCCGAGGGTGTGGGCGTGTCGTCCTGGACGACCGGCGCATTCCTCGTTCTAAAGGCATTGGGAATTGGGCCGGGCGATGAGGTGATCGTTCCGTCCTTGACCTTTATCGCTTCGGTCAATGTCATCGTTCATGCAGGCGCAACACCGGTTTTCGCCGATATTGATCCGCGAACCTACAATATCGATCCGGTTGATACTGCCCGAAAGATCACTGCACGCACAAAAGCGATCATGCCGATCGACCAGATCGGATTGCCGTGCGAAATAGATCGGATCATTGATTTGGCCGAGGACCACGGAATATTTGTCATTCAGGACGCAGCCTGCTCCATGGGCAGTCTGTTTCGCGAGCGTCCCGTCGGCAGTTTTTCTCCCGTGACGATTTTCAGCCTGCACGCTCGCAAGTTGGTCACCACGGGTGAGGGCGGAATGATTTTGACGCAGGATCCGGACTTCGCGGCGCGGCTGCGTATTCTGCGGCACCAGGGCATGTCGCTGTCGGATTTCGCCCGGCACGGTGCGAAACCCACCACCTTCGAATCCTATCCGGAAATCGGTTACAATTTTCGCATTACCGACATCCAGGCTGCGATCGGGCTTTGTCAGCTCGATCGGCTCGACGCTTATCTTGATCAACGCCGACGTGTGGCCGAACGTTACCGCGCGGGGCTGGGAAATCATCAATGGATTTCACCGCCATTTGTGCCCGATCATGCCCGGCCCAACTGGCAGAGTTTTCAGGTTCGCCTGAAACCTGACGGGCCCCTCTCACGCAATGCCTTGATGGATGCGTTGTTTGAGAGAGGTATTCCGACCCGTAGGGGCGTGATGGCCTCGCACCGTGAAGCACCGTACCGAAATCTGCCGGTCGATCTCCCGGAAACCGAAAAGGCTGCTGACGCTTGTATGCAATTGCCCATACATTCCGCCATGACCGAAGCCGAAGCAGCGCAGGTCCTGGACGCCCTAGATGCTGTTTACAGCCAGTTTTGAGGCAAACTGGCCTTGATCGCCGCGCATCCAGCGATTGACGAGCTTTTTGCTTTGCCCGCCATGGTCGTTCTTGAGATTTCCAGAACACGAGAAATGTTCATCTAGAAACAAATAGCAAGGTCAATATGAACCAGGTTTTCTCGGCTGCGGTTTTCGATTGCATTCCGAGAGTGGGGCAGCTTCTCGTTGAATCGCGGCTCTGCTCTAACTCTCTGTCTTTTCGTATTTCCGGGCGGATGTCCGCTTCCCATTCATCTTGGATTTGTTCCGGCCAATGAGTGGCAGGGAGACAGACTGTCACGTAAACCGAGTTCGTACCCCGCAGAGGGCCGAGTTTGTGGACCTGCGCGCGTAAGGCCATGCCCAGTCTGTTTCGGAATTGATCGAGTCTCGGCCGAATGACGATGCTCCCAATCGTGAATGTCGCAACGTGGTCAGGTCCTATACCGTAATCCAGAAGCCGGAAAGTGGCGGAAATACGGACTGAATCCACCTTAACTGGAGCTTTTTCCTTCTCTTTGGGGCGCGCAAATGCTCTAAGAATCCGGTATTACGCACGTTCTCAGCCGATGATCGCTTCCCGTCTATCGGACCGTGCTCTAGACAGGAAACAGGTGAACCGGAGTGGCGTGATGTCTGATTTTCAAGTTGATTCCGGCGAGCGGAAGGGGGCCGTGAACGGCGTGTTTGAATTGCTAAAAAAGATCTATTTTGATGGCCTTGTCGTTCGGAATCCTCCGACGCTTTCGGCTTTTGCGCTCATGGCTTTTGTAGTTGTATTCGCAATTGTTCTTTCAATCGTGATGATTGCCTACAATCAGTTTTTCCAAACCCCGCTGGGAGATCTGTCCTACTGGCAGGCCGTCGGCAAATATCATTCGAATTTCGGAAGTTGGCATGACATCGTCAACTCCGATCCGTTGCAGGGCATGTTCGATGTCTTTCCGCAGGGGTATCGCGGCAGTCTCATATTTGACTCGATCTATTCCCTACCTTTGGCACCACATTGGATCTTTGCGTTTCTGCACGGATTATTTGCGTTGTTTGCGACATTGGCAACATTTCTTCTGGCAAGATCTGCCGGTGTCACTGCTGGCGCAGCATTGCTTGCGGGAGTGGTCTTGCCGATTTTTACGATGCCGGTCATTCTGAGTAAAGCCGGTGTCGTAACTCACATATTTGCGCTCAATATCAACTACATTTACGTTCAATCGGCGGTTTTGATAGCATTGGCCTTGTTCTGGAGCGTGGATGGCAGGCGGGGTCGCAGATTTTATGCGGGTGCGTTTTTGGCATTTCTGCTTCTGGCTGATATTTGCAATGCAATGGCGCTGCATGTGACGCTGTTTATACCTGCCGCGGTCATATTCGGGCTCGGAGGTCTGGCCGCGAGCGCAAGTCGCGCCGAATTGCGTGGGAAACTTGTCTGGGCGGCTCTGGTTTCTGGAGGTCTAATCGTACTTGGCTTCCCAAATTACATCCAGGCGATCGGCAGCGACCTTGCCTATCGCTTTTTCTTTGACGAACTAAACGATTTCTCGCAGCCCTGGGTCCCGCAGTTCCAGCACTTCATGCACGACTTTTACCACGTCATTTCCTGGCGTGGGAGCCCGGCCGGTTGGCCGGCGGCCGTGGCGTCCACTCTCGGTCTTGCGTCGGCCCTATACTATTCGCTGTTTGGCGGGCGCGGAAAATTCAGGGTTTTTGCAATCACATTTCTGTTTCTTGTAGGGCTGACAAGTGTCGCAGTATTTATCCTGCATTTTCCTGTCGCGTTCTTTGGCACGATGTACAAGGGCCCGAACGCTTATCATCTGGTTTATGTATTCTGGCCGTTTCATGCGATCATGATCATGCGAGGACTACATGATTGTGTGATTGCGACCGCAGGTCGAATTCGGGCGAACGGGCCCAGAGTGGCCGCTCACCGTTTAAGTTACGGTTTGATCGCCATTGCCGTTCTGCTGCCCTTGCTGCAGCTAAAACCGCTCTTGCAGCAATCCGAGTTGACTTGGGAAGTTCAAAAGAACCCCTTCGATATGCGGATTCGCCACAACCGCCTTACGGAATTTCTGAGCCAGGAAATCGGCCTCAAACTTGGGGCAACCTTTCGTGGTGTCTATAACAATTTCGCCGCTTTCCCTGTCAGCGAAAGCAAGCCAACCGCGATTGTCACTCCACCATCTCGCATCATCCTTCCAAACGTTGCCTCCTATGCCGCGTACCGCTTGTTTGAAAGAACCGGCAATGATATGACGCGGCACGGCCTATGGATGCTCGGCATCCCGACGCTGATGCAGGAAAGCGTTACAATTACATCACAAATTTATCTGATGGTGGCCGAATTGCTGACGCGGCCTGAGGATAAACATACCCGCTCATTTCTGATCCCGACACTTCCGGTCGAAAGAATCCTCAATCTCTGGGGCGTACGTTACATCTTGGTGGATACCGTGCCGCCCTTCGGTATCGTACGAATGACTCAGAGGGTCGAGCCGGTAGAAAATGAGACGAAACTGCCCGATCCCGACGCCTTTCAATCACCGATTTATCTCGTCGAGCTTGAGAACGCCAATCGAGGCGACTATTCGCCGACCGAAATACGTCCGGTTTCCACCGCCAGGGAAATTGTCGAGACAATGCGCGACACGGATTTTGACGGACGACACTCCGTTTTGGTCACAGAGCCGCTTGAAGGCGCATTCGTCCCAGCGACGGAAGCACGGATGGTTGTGGCGCGGGGAGGATTTGACTTGACGGCGTCAAGTGAGGGCGATTCCGTGCTCGTGCTTCCTGTCCAGTTCAGCCATTGCTGGCGAGTGTCCGGTCAAAGCGGCGTATCGCTCTTCCGCGCCAACTTGATGCAACTTGGTGTCCGGTTCACGGGAGATCTCGCCGTCCAGGTACGACAGGTCTTCGGCCCCTTGTGGAATTCCGGGTGCCGGCTTCTCAATGCCGAGGATATGGAGCGCCTCGGGCTGCAGGAAGCACGCAACTGATCCTCGTTCGGCGTCTCCGCAGATGCGCCGGGGAGGGGCAACAGCACATTGGACCGCCAGTCGCCTGAGCCATACCAATCTGACGCCGGCGGGTATTCAGGTGTTCTGCAGGCGGCAAGGACTCGAGTCGGCGGCCACGAGCGTATATTCGGCGATACGGCGCACCTTGTCTGATGGGCTTGTTCCAAGACAATTGACGTCAATTCGGCCTATTGCGCAGTTTATGTATTTTTTCGCATTCGAGGCAGTGCTTCTGATCGTCATGCTGGCTTACAACCAGATCTTCAAACGCCCATGGTTGATCAATTATATTGGCAGGCAATCAGCAAATACCATCTGCGCTCTAGTCATTGCCACGGCTTGCTCAATGCCGACCCCATGCAGGGCATGTTCGATGTCTCCCCGCAAGGATATCTAGGAAATCTGATTCTCTGGCTGTTTTATTCCCAGTCGTGAGATTTGAACTGGATTTATGCGTCCACATACGCACTGTTCGCGTTCCTCATGGCGGTATCGACCTACGTTTTGGGCCGCCTTGCTGGTTTTAGCTCTGTTTTTGCGAACCGACGGCAAATCCAGGGTAAAATTGGCATTCAGTGTGCTTGCAGACGCAAGCAACACGATGGCGGTACATATTATGCTTTTCGCACCGGCGGTGGTGGTGTTTGGCGTCGGCGAGCGTTGCACCAGCTCCAACCGCGCCGAACTGCGTGCCAAGATCCTGTCGGCGGTCCTTGCATCAGCCGGCCTTATCGCCCTCGGGATTCCGAACTACCTCCACGTGCTTGGCAGCGATCTGACAAAACACGGTTTTTGGGTGCTTGGAATTCCAACATTTGAGCAGGAAAGGTTCACCATCACCTCCCGGTTCTATCGCATGGTCTCAGAACTGCTGACACTTCCCGAAGGCAAGCAAATACGATCCTTCATGATTCCGACACAGCCGGTCGGGCCAATTCTGGAGCTTTGGGGAGTTCGCTTCATCCTGACAGACCAAAATCTGCCCTTTGGGACGCTCGTAATGACCAAGGCAGCGGATAAATACACGTCTGGCGCTGAGGCCCCAGAACCTGCCCGTTTCAAATTACCTCTAAACCTGCATGAGTTGGAGCACGCCAATCTGGGAAATTATTCCCCGACATCGGTAGAACGTGCGCAAGATGCAAGGGAATTGGTCGCAAGAATGCGGGAGCCCGAATTTGACGGTGGCAAGCATCTGATTGTGACAGAGGAACTTGCCGGAAATTTTGTTCCCGCCGTAGGTGCAAGTATGACCGTGCGAGAAGGCGGCTTCGATCTAATGGCAAACAGTGCGGCGGAAGCGCTGCTGGTGCTTCCGGTTCAGTACAGTCATTGCCGGGAGCTATCCGGCCAGGGCGATGCTTCCCTGTTCAGAGCGAATTTTTTGCAATTGGGTGTCCGCTTCAAGGGGGATCTCTATGTTGAACTGCGTCAGCGATTCGGTCCGTTGCGGGATTCTGCCTGCCGATTGGCGAATGCTGACGATATGGAACGTCTCCGGATCGAAGAGACAAGGCCGTGACGCGATCTGGTGCCCTGGGAATAAGTCGCTGAAGTCGGCTGGATTGAGACTGTAATTCGTCATTCTACCTGTCCTATCGCAGTAAAAATTGGGCTGAACTAAAAGTATTGGACACGCGTGACAAGAACCGCAATATCAAGGAGCCCATGTCCCAGCCGGAATCTCCATGTCGCGACGCGACTAATATCTCACAAAAAGGATGTCAGAGATGCCTATAGCCGACAGTGTTGAATTGGACGACAGCGTCGTCATTTTCCATCAGGGACTCGTGAATCTCTATGGGTGCCGGATTGGGGCGGAAACCAAAATCGGTGCGTTTGTCGAAATCCAGAAGAACGCCGTCGTTGGAAAACGATGCAAGATCTCTTCCCATAGTTTTGTCTGTGAAGGCGTTGTTATTGAGGACGAAGTCTTTGTTGGTCATGGCGTTATGTTCACCAACGATGTGTACCCGCGTGCAACGAGCGAAGATGGTGAATTGCAGACCGAAGCCGATTGGAGCGTAGCACCCACACGCATCAAGCAAAGGGCCTCGATTGGCAGCAATGCGACGATCCTGCCCAATCTTACAGTGGGGGAGGGGGCCATGGTCGGCGCTGGCGCCGTGGTCACGCGTGACGTTCCCGATCATGCGATCGTTGCCGGCTCGCCGGCGCGGCAGATCGGCGACACCCGGTCGCAATCGACGGGAGGGCTTACATGAATTATTGTATCGGCATCTTGCCAACGATTGTCGTCTTGCCTAACAAGGCATGCGTGCATTGCGAGATGGATAAAACCAAATCGACCTGATTTTTCGGGTCAATTGCTCACGAAAACAAAGAATAGCGCCGCGCTCCTTGTGTTGGGGCAGGCTCGCGTTAGGTGATGAAACCGATGTCTTCTTCAGTACGTGTACCGTTCGTCGATCTGGCGATCCAGTGGCAGGCCATCAAAGATGCTGCTCGCCCGGAATTGGATGCCCTTTTCGATCGCAGCGCATTCGTTCTTGGTCCCTATGTCGATCGCTTTGAAAAGGCGGCGGCCGACTATTTGGGAGTGAAGCACGCTGTCGGGGTTAATTCAGGCACGTCGGCACTCCACCTAGCCCTGATCGCAGCTGGCGTTGGTCGAGGAGATAAAGTGCTTGTGCCCGCGATGACCTTCATTGCGACGGCATGGCCGCTTTTGTATGCTGGTGCTATCCCAGTGCTCTGTGACGTGGAAGAAACCAGCGGCAACATCGACTTGGCTGATGCCGAACGTCGCATAGAACCTGATGTGAAGGCAATCATCCCGGTGCATCTTTACGGACAGACCGTCGATATGGAGGCCGTTGCGAACTTTGCGGAACGTCATGGACTGGTAATCATCGAAGACGCCGCGCAGGCAATCGGGGCGCGGCTTGGCGGAATGTCAGCCGGAAGTGTTGGAAGGTTTGGATGTTTCAGCTTCTACCCCGGAAAAAATCTTGGCGCAGCGGGTGAGGGCGGATTGATCGTCACCGATGATGAAGCCGCAGCCCAAAGACTGCGATCCCTGCGGCACCATGCGCAAACGGAACCCTACATCCACAGCGAAATCGGCTTCAATTATCGCATGGAGGGAATCCAGGGCTTGATCCTCTATCACAAGCTCGGACATCTGAACGAATGGACGGCCGCGCGCAAGCACATTGCCCAGTCGTACTTGCGTGGATTGTCAGACCTGCCCTTGGGACTTCCCCGTGTCGTCGGTTCGGATCATGTCTATCACTTGTTTGTTGTTCGCACACCGGACCGCGATGCGCTACGCCAGCACCTCTCGGAGCGCGGCATAATGACCGGCTTGCATTACCCTGTGGCCTTGCATCGCCAGCCTTGCCTTGCCGGCTACGGTTATGAGATCGACGCGTTTCCCGTTTCGGATCAGTATGCGAATTGCGGACTTTCGCTCCCCATGTTTTTCGGCATGACCGACGAGCAGACACAGATCGTCGTTGCGGAGATTCGAGCCTTTTTTGAACAATCGATCGGCGAGCAGGACCGTTAGGCGTGCTGGTTGGGGCGCAGCGCTTGCCGGACTTTATCATCGCAGGGGCTCCGCGATGCGCAACCACATGGCTTGCGGAACTGGCGGAACGTCATCCGGATATCGCAATGGCCCGGCCGGTAAAGCCGGAACCGAAATTCTTCCTGATTGACGATTTGTTCGCTCGTGGTCTCGACTATTATTCTCGGACCTGGTTCGCTGGTCTTGCTGACGTGAAGCGACTGGGGGAGAAAAGTACAAACTATCTGGAAAGCCCGATCGCCGCGCGCCGCATCCGCGAGAATATTCCGGATGTAAAACTGGTGTTTATGCTTCGAGACCCGGTGGATCGCGCTTTTTCGAATTTCCTTTGGACACGGAAAAACGGTCTGGAAAGTCTCAGTTTTGCCGAAGCCATTGAGCTTGAGGCCGAGCGGGAACGGGATTTGCCGGAGACCATGAAGTACGCGCGGCCATTCAGTTACTTTTCCCGCGGCTTGTATGCGGATCTGCTAATGCCGTATTATGATCTGTTTCCGCGCGAGCAGATAAAGATATTGCGGTATGAGGATGTTTGCCTGGCGGCACGCGAGGTAGCGACCGCATTGCATGATTTCCTTGAAATTGTGCCGCGTCCGGATGATGCTGATGCGCTGGGGACGATTAATTCTGCAAGCGATGCATTGTCTCCACCATTGCCGGAGGACCAGAGATCACTATTGACGGAGCGGTATGCGGAGCCAAATCGCCAGCTTGCCAGGTTGATTGGCCGAGACCTCTGGTCGACTGCGCCTTGACCAGTTGGCAATTCAATTTATCAAGGGTATTCCCGACTGGTCGAAACTGACATCAGCAAGAGTGTCAGGAAAGTGGACTACAACACTCAAATCAGGCGAACGGGCCACCGGATAACAGTATGAGTTCAGCGTCGCACTACAGAAAAATAACGATTATTACACCGGTTTACAATGAGGAGCAGAACCTTGAGGCCTATTGCCGGGTTATCAAGGAGGTTTTGATCGCTCGCACCGACCACGCCTATCATGTGTTGTTCGTCGACGACGGCAGCAGCGACCGGAGTTGGGAAATGATCTGCAATATCTGCAGGGATTCTCCGCGCTTTTCCGGATTGCGCCTGTCTCGCAATTTCGGTGCCCACGCGGCAATCTCAGCTGGCCTTGATCATGCCGATGGTGACGCGGTCGCGACTTTGGCTTGCGATTTGCAGGACCCGGCAGAAACCATTCTGGATTTTGCCGAGAGATGGGCCGCCGGCGCGCAGGTTGTCTGGGGGCACAGACGTTCACGCGTCGACAAGGGCTGGCAACGGGCAGCCAGCCGCGGATTCTTCAAACTTGTGCGCAGATATGCGATGCCGCGTGGTTCGAAGTTCACGACGGGCAGTTTTCTGATGCTGGACAAGATCGTGGTCGATGCACTACGCCAGTTTCGCGAACTCAACCGGATCACCTTTGCCCTGGTGGCCTGGACCGGTTTCGAGCAGGAGATCGTCCTCTATGACCGTGCGGCGCGAACGGCCGGTACCAGCGGTTGGACATTCAGTCGCATGATCAAGGCGATGTATGACACTTTTATTGGCTTTTCCGAACTGCCTGCGCGTGCCATTACGATCACCGGAATCGCCATGTGGGCCTTTAGTCTCATTCTCGGCAGCTATCTTCTGGTCACTTTCCTTACAGGAAATGTACTGCCTGGATGGACGAGTATCATGTTGATGCTGACGATATTTTCCGGGTTTTTGTTTTTGATCCTTGGTGTGATCGGCGAATATCTGCATCGGATTTACATTGAGGTCACCAGACGCCCGATCTATCTTGTTTCCGACCGCCGCGGCGGATTGACGTCACCGGAATTGATGCAGGTTGAAACGCACCAGGTCGGATCGGTATCCGTTGACGCGAATCCCTTTCCCAAGGAGCGAAATTGATCATGACGGGACGAACGGTGCGCATTGCGCTTGGACAAATGCTTGTTGAAGGGGGGGAGCCCGAACGCAATCTGGAGCGCGCGGTGAAGATGATTGAGCAAGGAGCGCAACAGGGCGCCGAGATTGTTCTGTTGCCGGAATGCCTTGATCTCGCATGGACACATCCGAGCGCTTTGACGGAAGCTGAACCAATTCCCGGGCCGCGTAGCGATATGTTGATAGAAGCGGCCAGGCGCCACAACGTCTATCTGTGTGCGGGACTGACCGAAAAGGACGGGGATCGGGTCTTCAATTCGGCGATATTCTCCGCGCCTGACGGGACCCTGTTGTTGAAGTACCGCAAGATAAATGTCTTGAGCGTCGGTCAGGAATTCTATGATATTGGCAAGAGCATGTCAGTGGTCGAAACGCCGCTGGGCAATATCGGAATCAATATCTGCGCGGACAATTACAGCGATTCGCTCGAACTCGGTCATGCGCTTGGCCGCATGGGAGCGCAATTGATATTGTCGCCCTCGTCGTGGACTGTCGAATATTCGGTCAATGACGACAATCAGGAATATCTTGACAAGTGGTTGAAACCTTACCACACCCTGGCCGAACTGTATAACATGGTCATTGTCAGTGTAACGGCGGTGGGTGTCATCGTCGGCGGTCCTTACGAGGGCATGAAGATGGTTGGCTGTTCCCTTGCCGTCGGCGCCGAGGGCGCGCTTCTGCGCGGCAAGTACAACGAATTTGCCGGTGCGCTCAGCATGGTCGATATCGAAATCCCTCCGGAACATGAAAAGGGTACCGACATCGGCGAAATGCTCAGGAGAAAAAAGTATGTCCACACTTACAGCTGAAGCGGCCGATAGCGCGGTCGCGGACCGGGGCCAGGTCTGTACACGATGCATTATCGACGAAACTGTTCCCGGTGCAAACTTCGATCAAAACGGTGTTTGCGCCTATTGTCATTTACACGATGAAATGGCTGCGCTTTACCCGCTTACCCCGGCAGGTGAAGCAAAGAAGCTGGCGATGATCGATCGGATCAAACGTGCCGGTCGGGGAAAGCCTCATGATTGTGTGATTGGTATCAGCGGCGGTCGCGACAGTACATATCTCCTTCATCTGGCGGTCAAGCTTGGTTTGAGGCCGCTGGCAGTTCATTTCAATGACGGATTCGGAAATCCTGTTGCCGGTGAAAACATGACCCGGGCAACCGAGAAACTTGGTGTCAAGCTTCTGACGATTACCTCCGATTGGCGAGAATCCAAGGATCTCAAAATTGCGTGCCTGAAAGCGTCGATTCCGAACGCCAACATGTCGACCGACATCGGTCTCGCTGCAGCTCTGTTCGGCGCGGCCGCCAAGCATGATGTGAATTACATCCTGATTGGACAATCATTTCGCACCGAAGGCATTGCACCCTTGCCATGGAATTACCTCGATGGCAAACATTTGAAAGCCATCCACGACCGGTTCGGGACCCGCGAATTGCGTCCCTGGAAACCGGAGGATCCCGGGTTTCATCTCGGCTCGCGTGAACTGTTTTACTACATCGTGCGGCGTCGAATTCGCACCGTTCCTCTCCTTTATTATCATGATTACGTCCGCTCCGAGGTCGACGGGCTTATTGAAAATGAACTTGGCTGGGTCAATCCCGGCGCGCACTATTTCGACGATCTCTACCAGGCTCTCCTGCAAAACCTGCAGCGGGTCAAATTCAACATGGATCGCCGGAAATTCAACTATAGCGCGCTGGTAAGGTCCGGGCAGATGGATCGGGACGACGCGCTTGAGCAGACCAGTGCTATCTATGCTCTTGAAGATCCGAAGGTCATTGATCTCTGCATCAAGCGTCTTGGCCTGACACGGCCCGAATTCGATGAAATTCTGGTCAGCCCACCTAAGACCTTTCGCGACTATCCCTCTGGTTACGACACTCTCGTGAAGGTGCGCCCTGTTTTGAAAATCTTGGCGTCCCTCAACCTGATACCGCAATCCACCTATCTGAAATATTTCAAGTATGCGTGCTGAAATCTGGTGTTCTTGACGTGTCGTCGACTGACTGCGCAGGGCGTTTTGACCATCAACACAAATCCTGATTTGGCGCAGTGCCGGCACGGGCCGTGACGGGCTGCGGTCGCAATTGGTTGACACGCAATAGGTGACTGTTAAATACTTGGTTTGGCTGCAACTTTCGCTTCGATGGAGTGCAAAAACGGCATGATCGCAAGAATCTCAACTCGCATATATCGATTTTCTACAGTTCTGAATTCTTGCTAGTTTGAAAATAAAATCTCATTCAGAAGCCTGTACGTTCGATCCGATCTATGGGAAATCTCATCAAACAAACAGAAAGTTGTCTTCGTCCAGATTTCCGCTGGCGATACTCTTGATGGTAACGACATTGAGGGCATCAAACGTAATCAGTGTATCACCGCCATCCTCACTGAACAGAGCAGCCAACGCGGTAAGGGACTCCACTGTGTATCCCGAAAGCTGGATCAAGTCTGATTCGATCAGTGAAAAGTCGGAAATGGTGTCGAGACCATCTCCATTGGCGAAAACGAACGTATCGCTGTCGGCACCGCCAAACAGTAATACCAACCGCCCTATGCATTAACCTACGTGAGCCCAATTTCTCATTCTGAACCGCCCCGGGTTTGTCGGAGGCTCCAATCCTTGAGAAGGTGGAGCCATGAGCAAGACATCGAATCGATATTCGCCGGAGGTCCGCACGCGCGCCGTGCGGATGGTTCTGGATCACCAGGCAGAGTATGCGTCGCAGTGGGAGGCGATATGCTCGATTGCGGCGAAGATTGGCTGCACTGGCGAGACGCTGCGCAAATGGGTGCGTCGCGAAGAGGTTGACGCTGGTCAACGAACGGGGTCGACGAGCGATCAGCTTGCTCGGCTGCAGGAACTGGAACGGGAGAACCGTGAACTGCGGCAAGCGAACGAGATCCTGCGCAAGGCGTCCGCTAATTTTGCCCCCTCTCGACGTTGCAAGCAAACGTCTGCCGGGCAGTGAGGCGGAGCTCGACCGCCCGTTGAAGAAATGATTGCCTTTATCGATGATCACAGGGATGCGTATGGGGTCGAGCCGATCTGCCGGGTTTTGCCGGTCGCCCCGTCGACCTACCACGAGGACATGGTCAAGCGCGCCGACCCGTCCCGACAGTCTGCCCGAGCCAGGCGTGACGCCGAGCTGCAGCCCGAGATCAAGCGCGTGTTCGAGGACAATTTTCGGGTCTATGGTGTCCGCAAGGTCTGGCGTCAATTGAAGCGTGAGGGCTTTGACGTGGCCCGGTGCACGGTGGCTCGGCTGATGCGGAGCATGGGCCTTGAAGGGGCGGTCCGCGGCAAGGCGGTCCGCACTACGGTCAGCAACAAGGCGGCGCCTTGCCCGCTCGATCACATCAACCGCCAGTTCCTGGCTCCGGTACCAAACAGGCTGTGGGTTTCCGACTTCACCTATGTCGCCACTTGGGCCGGCTTCGTCTATGTCGCTTTCGTCATCGACGTCTTTGCCCGGCGCATCGTCGGCTGGCGGGTGAGCCGGACGGCGCACGCGAGCTTCGTGCTCAATGCTCTGGAACAGGCCTTATTCGAACGATGGCCGGTTCATCGAGGCGGTTTCGTCCATCATAGCGATCGCGGCAGCCGGTATGTCTCGATCAAGTATACCGAGCGTCTGGCCGAAGCCGGGATTGAGCCTTCGGTCGGCAGCGTTGGCGACAGCTATGACAATGCGCTGGCCGAAACGGTCAATGGTCTCTACAAGACTGAAGTCATTCACCGGCGCGGGCCGTGGCAGTCTTTCGAAGCTGTAGAATATGCGACCCTGGAATGGGTCGACTGGTTCAATAATCGCCAGCTTTTGGAGCCCATCGGCAACATTCCGCCGGCCGAAGCCGAGGAACGCTACTACGCTATGATAGAAAATCATCAAATGGTCGCGTGACTCAAAAAACCCTGCCTCCGGCAATCCCGGGGCGGTTCAGTCTGAAAACGACGCCTGATGGATGATTGTAACGTCAAGACTCTGACCATCCATGAAAACAAAGTAGGTCCGGATTGACTCAAACCGGCTTTTTGTTGGTCACCAGGCGTGCAAGCAAGCTTTGGGCAAATCCACGCAAACCAGATCCCGCTTGCGATCCTCCAGGTTTTGATGGCGAGCGTGGTAGGCGGTTCGTCAGTATTTTGTCGACAATGTAAAATTCAATGCCTTCAACGTGAAGCGGACCGACGAGGATAGCGGCATCATTGATTTTCGTGTTCTGGTCGCCCCCGAGCGTCACAGGCGTGCCGGATAGTGTTTCAGCAGTCCCAAGATGCGAGAGTTTTCCAGCGATGACATGGTCGCGCAGGACCTCGACCAACTTCCCGGACTGCCCAACGGCCGCGCAGGATTCAAATGCATCCCTGTCTTCTGGCGCCATGGCTTGGTCACCAGGAACCACAATGGTCAGGGGCACATCCACACGCCATCGCCGCACCAAGTGAGTGTCAAACAGACCGACGCTTAACAACCCCGCAAGGACACTTGCTCCTTCGCGCATCAATTCGTCATAGATGAGCATCGCCAAGCGACCGCACAGGATATCCCGACCTGCCGCAAACGCCCGTAACCTTTGGCGTCGCCAGGCACCTGGTCGATCAGGCGAATCAGCGATGGAAACCAGTTGCGACGCAAAACGCCGTGTGAACGGCGTGTCATTCAAAGGATGTCGGGTTGTCCGGGCGACATCAAAGCCGTTGCAGGAATGATCGACAATATAATTCTGAAAATATTTGGACAGCGGGTCGACGCTTAACATAAGCATCTCGTCCGACCCCGTGGCGAAGTATATGTTTTCAGCCGGTTGCGGATCGTCGGCATACCAAAGAAAAGAAATCGGGCACCGGGCCGGATCGAAAGCCACCAGTTCGCGAACCGCATAGCAACTGATCATTCCGGCGGTCTGCACCGGGAAATGCAGTTCGAATGCCGGTCTGGCATGGGGGCCACCCGGAATAGCCAGGGCATGCAGTGGATGAAGATGCCGCCCGGCCAGTGACCACATCTCTGTCCAGGGGATGGTCAGGCTGTGGGTTTCCTGATCCAAAAAACGGGTTCTCGCTTCGTCGATGCAGGTCTCGCTGGTCACGAGGACGAACGGGCATGCAACCCCTGTCTTCCCAGAAGCCAAAAGCATGCCCATGCGTGACAGTGACCCGTCGGTCCAAAGAGTGTCAGGCGGTATGAACATGACGGCTGCGCCACGAACCTTGCCTTCAGCGGCGGAGCGATGGAACCAATGTACATGCCAGGAAACATCGGGAAGGTCATTGCCGAGCGGTGTCAGGAACTCGACGTCACAGATCTCGGTAAGCCGTTTGCCGGCATCGGATTGAGCGATCAGGTCACGGGTTTCCGGCGTGGTGAAAAACCGGTAGGTTACTTCATGCTCGCGGGCAAGCTGCGGCAGGTTGCGATCAGACAGTACGTTCGGCAGTGTCAGATCAAGAAACAACTGAGCGTGCCGGACACCCCAGACAATCGTAATTATGTGAAACCGCATGACTTGACCGTGTGGGGCCGCTTAATGGCCATCGTAGTGTTGATCGGCAAGCAAACCATTTTGCAGACAAAGTCAAGCCGGGCTGTTAGACTCACACTACAATATCCGGCGGGTATCGGGACGATTGGAATCACGGTTCTCACATCCCATCATTCCGCTTCTAAATCCCGGATTACGGTTTTCTCATCCAAACTCCTGTTCTCAGGCAGTCGCAAAAGGCAATTTCGGTGCATACTATTTCCTCGTTCGCTGATGTCATGGAAATTGCGGATTATGCGTTTCGGGATCAGGTCTTACATGGTCTGGAAGCACCAGATCCAGAACAGAAGGGCACCGCAATCCCGTTAGATCAGGGATTGTTCGCCCTTCATCTCGGTGCTGCATTCCACAGGCGCTCGATCATGGTCGACGTGATGCGGTTTTACAAAAAACAATGTGGATTTCGATCACACGAATTTCCAAGCTTGACGATGATTGCGGAGCCCAACGACGAAAGCTCCTCCCGCGCGATTGCGCGATCATGCTACACATATTCCATCTCGGCCTCGCCGGATTTGGCGGAAGCCCACTACAATCTCGGCCGTCTCGATCAGGCTGACTCGTCCCGTGAAGCAGCACTTGCGCGATATCGCAGGGTGCTTGAGCTTCAGCCCCATGAACGGGCGACACCGCACGCCCATCTGCTTGCCAATGCCCACTGGGAAAGCGCAACCTTGCTTGAAGATCTTGGCCGCAGCCAGGAAGCCTTGGTCGCCTATAGGGCCGCTCTGGCCGGACTGTCTAGCTTTGGGGTGCATCACATCCGGGTCGCGAAGTTTTTTCGGAGGATGAATTGCATGACTGAAGCGCTTACGGAGTTCCGAAAGGGGATGGGATATTCACATCGTTACTTCCCTGAATTCCTATTACCTCCCCTCACTGCCGCGGAGCCCGTACCGCCGGCCAGACTGCGCCCGATCCACGAGACCGCCCGGGGGGAAATTGTGGTCTTTTGGCAAGGGCAATATTATGCCTTGCCGGCACAGAACCGCCAAAACATCGATGATGGTGTGTTCGAATTGTCGGAAGAACAGCTTCAAAACGCAAGGCAGGCGAACAACATCGCGAGCCTCGAAGCACCGGTTTGAGGTTTGAAACAAGCAACCGCTGGCATGGTATTCGATCTTGCCCGCAACAGCGACGCCGCAAACTTCTGTACAAACGGCTCCGTGACTCGGTGTTGCCGCGGAAATAACCGATCGTTGCGAACAAGAAGCGTGCCGGCTGACCGGTCCTGGTTGTCGCGTGGCAACGCTCGGTTTGCCATCGTCCTGGAAAGGCGTTAAATCACCCGCGCGGTATGAGCGGCCGATTGACTGAGATCAATTTTTGCTCTCCTCCGCCGAATAGTGTACGCACCGATCTGCCGACGCGCGGATCGGGTCGCACATTATCTCGAGCCCTAGTTCACCACATTCTTCCGATGGTATCTGCCTGTCGGTTCCGATTGTGCGCCAAGAAGTTTCTTTAATGCTCTCACACTCAATGCGAAGGAGCGGGCCATGGCTGTCGTAAGCAGCTTTCTGTCAAATGAACAAAGCAAAATTGCCGAGGATTTCCTCGAAAACGGATATGTCGTTCGTCCTGTCGATGACCTCGACATGCTCAACGATTTCCGCAACCGGATAGCAAAAATCGCCTGCGACCACCTGCAGATTGATCTGCCCGAAGATGTAACCGGCTTTCTCAACGGATTCGCCGACCATTGCGCGATTGAAGATCTGAATGCGGTACGGTTGAATACCTACCGCAAGATGAATGCCGAGCCCTGGTTCCGTCCGACCTATTACGCCCTCGCGCAAACGCTGACGAACACGCTGGTTGGGAACGAGTTGGCTATGCAGAACCGGGTCAACCTGTCGATTCAATTGCCAAATGACGACAGTTCACTCCTGCCCATTCACGCAGACGCATTTGGCGGCGAAACGCCCTATCAGATTGTGCAATGGCTGCCGCTCGTCGATTGCTATGGCACCAAGACAATGTTCATTCTGCCGCGAAAGAAATGCGAGGAAGTCTATTCCGACTTCAAACGGTACGAAGATAAGGGCATGGATGCGCTCTACGAGGATGTCAAGGACGATCTGGTGTGGCTCGATGTGCCCTATGGCAATGTGCTGATCTTTTCGCCGAATTATCTGCATGGTGGCGTTATCAATGTTGAGCCGGAGGCTCGTTGGAGCATGAATTGCCGAATAACAGGATTGTTTACGCCATATACCGGCGCCGAGAAAAAGCTTGGGTCCTATTATTTGCCGATTACAACCAAACCGGTCACGAAAATCGGCCTGACCTACAAAGAACCTTCGGGTTTTGAAGAATAGGGAGCGGATCTATGTCAGATACACGTGTCGGTTATCGCGGATATGTCACCTGCCGGCCTTTCGGCGGATTGCAGATTCCGGTTCCCATCCAGGCCCTGGTAATGCGCGACTATTGCGCCCGCAACGGCTTCATGTACAAATTGCATGTCAACGAGAATCAGTTTCCGAGCTCCTATGTCGTGCTCAACGGCGTTATCAACGAATTGAACATGTTCGAAGGTCTCTTGGCGACGTCCATGTACATGCTGCCGAAACGCGCCGAGCGGCGTCGCGAGATCTACAAGCGCATTCTCGAACAAGATGCCTCCCTGCATTTCGTGCTCGAGGACGTGGTGATCCGGACACCGGAAGACATCGAACCGGTCGAGGAGATCCTTTCGATTTACCACGTTCTGCCGCAAACGCCGCAAAATGTCGCTGCGGCAGATGCCGTACGCGCTGAATAACGGCCGATGCGGATCCTGGTCACCGGTGCCGGCGGTTTTGTCGGACATTATGTCGCAAGGTCGCTGGCGGACCAACATCACACCGTGCTGGCAACCGTGCATCGCGCCGTACCCGACGGTTTGCGATCCCACGAAAATATCGAGGTGAAACCCTTCGATCTGGCCGCTACCGCGCCCATGGTGATCGACGGCAAAATCGATGCCGTTGTTCATTGTGCCGCCGCGCTGCCTTCAACGGTACCGGATCCGGACCAACTCTACCGTACGAACGTCAACGGCATGGAGCGCCTTCTTGAGGCAACTCTCAAGGCCGGCGCCGGAATTTTTGTCAATTGTTCCTCCATGGCGATCTACGGGCGGATTGACGTGGCCCAGGTCGAAATCGATACGCCAAGGGTCGAACCGGATGCCTATGGACGATCGAAATTCGAGAGCGAATCACTGCTCTCCAGGGTTGCAGACAAACACGGTGTTGCCGCACTTTCGATCCGTCTGCCTGGCGTTGTCGGCCGCGGTTCGCATGACAATTTCCTGTCTTCGGTCATGGCCAGAGTTTTGGCCGGAGAACCGGTCCAGGCGCGCAATCCGGACGCCCTTTTCAACAATATCGTTCACATTGGCGACCTTGCGGATTTCATGACACAGCAGATCGTGTCCCCGAAACCGGGGCATCGGATAACGACGATCGCCGCCGATACGGCAATTCCGATTCGCAAGGTCATGTCATTGATGTTTGCTGAGGCCGGCCGGCCGGAAAACATCTCTTATTCCGAGGGCGGTGCTCCGTTCCTAATCAATCCAGAAGCGGCCCGGTCTCTAGGATTTCAGGTTCCGACGACAGAAGCCAGCGTACAGCGATTTGCCCGCGACTGCTCGCGGCCGGAACAATGACGTGCGCTTGAGAGGCCGTGTGTCTTCGATCCCCGGTTTTCGATCATTAGATGTGGGCTTTTCCTGTTCAGATTGAATTGTCTTGACAGATAAATTTCGGAAAACAAAGAACTCGGGCCTTTCACCACCTCCGTGAAACTGTGAAAGGTTATGGATGAAGTGCATGGGCGGCAAACCGGCGGTCGGCGATAATAATGCTTGAAGCTGGTCTTGCGGCAATGGTATTGCCCGCCGACCATAGGTGCGGATATGGATCCGCTCGAACAATGACCACGGACGCGATGCCGAAATCACCCCAGTCTGGAAACATCGAACAGCGCTCGCTCGCTTCGGTGTTTTCGAAGATCATCAATCGTGGATTGGGTTGGACGCTTCAACGCTTGGTGTTGGAATTTCGCATGCCGACGACCGCACCGGGAAAGCTCGTCAGAAACTTGCTGTCGACCTTTGAATCTGCAGGATACAGGCTGGCGACGTTATTCGCCAAACGAGCAAAAGGCGATCAGAACGGCATGACGAAAGACCGGACTTTGTTCGCCTTTTATGATCTTGACATCATGCCGCCGACGTTCGACGTCGCCAGTTTCCTTTTCCTGGCCGAACTTGAGCGGCGCGAACGCGGGCTTGAACGCATCCACTTCATCGTCGTTCCGGGGCGGAATCTTGAACCGCAGAACGAAGCAGAGAAATCCGTTCCGCATGCCATGCGACAAATGCGGGTCGGAACGATTTTGTTTCCAGTTTCCAGACTTTTACCCACTTGTGCCGGGGTCACATTGTGCGCGACACGCAAGGAAGCTGCGGATCTGCGATTCGGTGGCGCGTCGGCGATATTTCCACTGGATACATCTCCGACGTTTCCAAGAGCACCGGATCAGAGCCTCATAAACGATCCCGAACTTGCAAGTGCGGACATCTTCCCGGTGTTCTGCGCCCCCGCGCCAGAGCGTCTTGCCGTCGACACCTGGCTGCGCGCTCGTGTCGGGGAGCGTTTGCCGATTGTCATCTCACTCAGGGAATCCAGCTTCATGCCGGCCCGCAACTCGGACATACGGGAATGGATTAGGTTCGCCGATGGGCTCGATCAAAGCCGGTTTGCACCGATATTCGTCCGTGATACCGAACGTGCCCTAGAGGTTCCAAGCGAGGGCATGGAGCGGTTTCCTGTGTTCGAGGCGGTTAGTTGGAACGTGCCGCTGCGCATGGCACTTTATGAAGCCGCACACGTTAATCTCGCCGTTATGCACGGTGCCATGGAACTGTGCTGGTTCAACGCCGCATGCCGCTATGCCGCATTCATGCCAGTTGGAACTTCTCCCCAGACGTCACCCGAGTTCCTTGGGGGACGGGGTTTCGTTGACGGCTGCTCGTTACCATTTGCCAAACCGTGGCAAAAGCTTGTATGGCGGCCTCAGAAACAATCGGATATCGCCGACACGTTTGCCGAGTTGCTTCGAATCATTGACGACCGGTCAGTTTCGCAACCAGGCATCGGCGCAAGTGAAAGGCCCGACAAGTGATACCCACCGCTGAATATCGCGCCAAGGCCATGCAGGACCTTCGCGACGGCCTGAAGATGTGGCCGATCTGGCGTCAGATCGGTAACAACGAAATTCGTGACCGCTATCGTCGTTCAACTTTGGGTCCGCTCTGGGCGTCGATCACCATGGGCGTGCAGGCCGGTGTTACCGCCTTCGTCGTGGGATTCCTGTTTGGTGGCGATCTCGACCGGTTCATGCCCTTCATCACGATCAGCCTCATATTGTGGAACTTCATCATGGCTGCGGTGGTGGAAGGCGCGAGCACCTTCATTAGCGTCGCCGACCGGATCCTGCAGATCAAACGGCCATACAGCTATTACATCTATCTGGGCCTGTGGCGTAATTTGCTGCTGGTCGGGCACTCGATGATCGTGTTTTTCATTGCGATCACGATCTTCCAATTGTGGCCGGGCTGGACCTACATCCTTGTCATCCCCGGGTTTGTGCTCTTGGTCCTCAATCTGGCCTGGATGAGTTTCATGGCGGCAATTCTCTCGGTCCGGTTCCGCGATGTACCGCTGATCGTTCAAAACTCATTCACGATGCTGTTCTGGCTGACACCGATCCTGTATGAACTTTCGAAATTGCCGCCCAAGGTGCAAGTGTTCATTAACATGAACCCGCTGACACATCTGTTTGCGATTGTTCGGGCACCGTTATTGCTGGAGGTACCTGCTGCCGAGAACTGGATTTACGCGATTGTGCTCGTGATCGTCGGTTGGACGGCCACCTTTCTTCTCTATGCTCGCACACGTCATCGCATTGCTTTTTGGGTTTGATACCATGCCGCATATCAGCGTCGAAAACGTCTCCATAGACTATCCGATTTATCACGGCACGAGTCGCTCCCTGCGCCATGCCCTGTTCATGAATCCGATCAAATCGGCAATTGGCGGGGCAAAACATGTCGGCGGAACAATTACCCGCGATGAAAAAGGAGTCCTCGTCCGCTCCCTGGACAATGTCTCATTCGAGATCGGCGATGGCGAAAGGGTTGGGCTGATCGGCCAGAACGGTGCCGGAAAGTCCACCTTGTTGAAAGCGCTTGCCGGGATTTACGAGCCCAATCACGGATCAATCACCAGCGAAGGCAGCCTGGTCACTCTGTTCAACACAACAGAAGGTTTGTCACCGGAGGCAACGGGTCGTGAATTGATCGAAACCCGCGGCGTTTTGCTTGGTCTCTCGGCCCGCGAGCGAAAGCGTCTGGCTGAGGACGTTATCGAATTCTGCGAACTTGGAGACTATCTGGAAATGCCGGTCAGGACATATTCGTCGGGGATGCAGGTCCGGCTTTCCTTTGCCGTGGCCACGAGTTTGAAAGCAGACATTCTCCTGTTCGATGAACTGATCGGTGCGGGTGACGCGCGATTTTACGAGAAGGCCAAAGCCCGTCTGGAAAGGTTTATTGAAAGCGCAAGCCTCATGGTGGTGGCCACTCATAGCCGCGATATCCTTTATCAATGGTGCAGCCGCTGTTTTCTGATGGAACACGGCAAGATCATCACAGACGGACCAGTGGATGATGTCTTGAAAGTATATGACGAACGGCGTGAGGCGGGATGAACTCTACAGTTCCGGATGCCCAGTGGCCATATCTCAAGCCGGCAGGTCCACTGGAGCCGGCCAACGCCGCCGTTGCTTTGATAGTCGACGAGAGGGACCGTTACCTCGTCCAGTTGCGAGATCCGATTCCGACAATCTTCTTTCCCGATCATTGGGGGTGCTTCGGCGGTGCCCTTGAGCCCGGAGAATCTGATGTTGACGGTCTTGCCAGAGAATTGCAGGAAGAGCTCGACCTCGATATTTCCGACCTTCAGGTGATGCGGTTCACGGACTTCACCTTTGATTTTGGATTTGCTGGCGGCGGCGTGATCTATCGACGGTTTTTCGAGGTCAGGATGCCGGCAGAGCGGACCAGTGGGCTCAGGCTTGGTGAAGGTCGGGATATGCAGTGGTTCGCCGGCCCCGACTTGTTGGCAAGCCAGGTGGTGCCTTATGACCGGTTCGCCATCTGGATGCACTGCTACCGCGATCAACTCGGTCGAAGCGCCTCGATCGAATAGTATCACACGGCATCCGATATTTCTGATCCGTTCCGCGAGACAACAGGTCAAAGCGTGGTGAATTGCGCAAGGTCAAAGCAAGTTCGGTTAGAGCTTCGGTCAAATGATCCGGATTATTCGACTCGATGCAACGGGCTTTGAAAGGCTGTTCGCCTTGCCATTGGTATGACGTTCCAACAGCGTAGCGTTGGACCGGATTGCCGAACACGAAAGCGGTCTGCCGGGTTTGCACTTGCGGTCACACTCCTATGGTAGTGCATCGTGTCGTCTCTACGGCCACAAGGCTGCATAGGCCGTGCAAACCGCTTTAATCCACGAAGGGTGGCTGCCAACCATGATACCATTGGGTAAGTTGGGCGTCGAGCGGTGCCTCGTCGCGGCGCAACTTGGTCACCTCGTTTGCAGAATAGCTTCCACCGCGGTTGCTGGGATCATAGTCCTCGATCCCGTTGGCGAATGCTGATCTTATTTTTTCGACCTGTTCGGGTTTGGTGGTGTAGGCAAAAAACGGGGACTCAAATACTTTGTGGTATCCGAACATCTCGAATTCCGCATCCATCTGGTCGTGAGGGGTTTGCGCCGGCATGCCCTTACTAAAAAACGAAAACAAACCAACATCGGAGTCCTGAAGCATTGTACGCGAGGTCTGCAGAACGATCCGAAGCGAAACCCGGGACATTTCCGACAAGTTCGAATTGGAATAGACAACGTCAGCTCTAAACGACGTCCCGTCCATAAAAGATGCATATCGCCACCAGGGAACATGTGCGACACGTGACTTAAGAAGCGCTTCGGAATGGGCGACATCGGCAATCACGGCCAGTTCGGCAAAATCCTCGCCACCCGTCGCCTGCATCAGACAGCTCTGCCAGAGGTAGTAGGATTGTGCGATATCGTAGCTGGCATATTTATGACCGGTCACGGCCAGAAAAGCGCCCAAATAGCCTGCGCCCGGACCGACTTCGAACACAGTGAGATTTGGCTTGGCGAAACGACGCTTTATCTGTTCCATCATTCGGAACGGGCCGATCTGCACAAGAATGTTGGAAACCGGAGCAACACGCCTTCCAAACCATTCTTCTGTGAAGATACGAACCTTGTCGCGAACGTTGGCAATCAGTTCGTTTTCATCCTGGGAAAACGAGTTGCGATATCCCACAGGGTCGAATTTGGCACCGGGTTGGAAGAGGCCGGCGATCTCCGCCTCGAAATTGTGATCGGCAAAACGCGCGAGTTCGCGTTGTTCGCTGATCTGATGTGGCCAGCCCACCATCTGATATGAAACTGGTTTGAAAGCCATCAAATGAGGAACCGACAGGCCAACCGACGCGTTCTGTTCCGCTTTGTTGTATTCATCGACGGTGAGGATAGGTCCCGACTGATTCCTTGCGGTCGATTGCAATTGTGCAACGTGGTACTTGCTCTTAATCTTATTGATTACCTTGGTGCTCAGACTCATTACGATCGGTATCCGTTTTATTTTTCGCTGGGTTTTAGAAATTTTTGAGCACTTGATCCACGTTGCGCTCAATGGGGCATTCACGGTGCGGCCGCTGAAAATTTCTGGCCCTCACAGCCGGGCTTTATATATACGTTTTGCGCCCGTATCCATAGACCAATTGACAGTGAATCCGCGAAACAAAGATCCAGGCTGCATTTTGCAGGGTAGGCCTGCGGCGAGTACCGCCTTGTTTTGGCGGCGTGGAGGCTGCAAATCCTAGGAATAAACCTGGGAGTAGTTCTATGACGATGCCACGTGTCGAAGTGATTACGTCGGTCCAGCGGCGTCGCCGTTGGACACGAGATGAGAAGGAGCGGCTTGTTGCGGCATGCTTTGAGCCGGGCATGACTGTTTCGCGAGTAGCACAAGCCGTGGGCATCCACTCAAGTCAACTTTTTCGGTGGCGCAAGGAACTGTGCTCACATTCCGGCGATGACATGGCGCACCTTGTTCCTGTTCAGATATCCCAACCGCCTTCAGCGCCGCCGTCGTCGGCAGTGGAAGGTTCTGGCGATCAAGGACCGTGTGCTCCACAATGTGGGATCCTAGAGATTGTATTGCGTTGCGGCCGGATCGTCCGTGTTGGCCAGGATTTTGAGAATGGGACGTTGAGCCGGGTTCTTGATGTTTTGGAACAACGATGATCCCGGTTCCTAGTGGTGTTCGAGTATGGCTTGTGACAGGCCATACGGATATGAGGAAAGGCTTTCCCAGCCTGTCACTTCATGTTCAGGAGGTGTTACGGCGGGATCCGTTGAGCGGTCACCTGTTTGTCTTTCGCGGCCGTATAGGCGATCTTTTGAAGGTGATCTGGCATGATGGCCAGGGCGCTTGTCTGGTCACCAATCGACTTGAACGGGGTCGTTTTCGGTGGCCTTCGCCAGCCGATGGGGCGGTTACGATCACGTCTGTACAGCTTGGTTATCTGCTGGAAGGGATCGATTGGCGGAACCCGAAAAAAAGCTGGCGACCGTCCTCGGTTGGATGACGGATTTGGCTTGCAAATACTGGTCAATATGATTCCATCTCGGTGTGTCATCCTTCTCTGAATCGCTTCCTTCCGATCTTGCCGCCGCGCACGCGTTGATCCTCGTCGAGCGCGGTGCCCGCACGCAAGCCGAGGCGGAATTCGCCAGTGCCCGGGCCGCCAATTCCAGCACCGAAGCCCTGATTGCCCATTTGAAGCTGGAGATCGAGAAGCTGCGGCGCGAGCTCTATGGCAATCGATCGGAACGCAAGGCCCGGATGCTCGACCAGATGGAATTGCAATTGCAGAACCTGGAGGCGAACGCCGCCGAGGATGAACTGGCGAGCAAACAGGCGAGCCAGTCCACGCCGGTCAAGCCGCATGAGCGCAAACGGCCGTCGCGCAAATCATTCCCCGATCATCTTCCACGCGAGCGCGTGGTGATTGCCGCGCCTGAGACCTGTCCGTGCTGCGGGTCCGACAAATTGTCGAAGCTCGGCGAGGACATTACCGAGACGCTTGAGAGCCTGCCCCGCACTTGATGCGGGGTGATCCCGCGCCAATGGAAGAGCCTGCCCCCGCGAAGGCGGGGGTTATCCAGACAGTGCGCGAGAAGATGTCGTGCCGGGCCTGTGAGAAGATCACCCAGCCGCCGGCGCCGTTCCATGTCGTTCCACGCGGTTTTGCCGGTCCGAACCTGCTCGCCATGATCCTGTTCGACAAGTTCGGCCAGCATCAGTCGCTGAACCGGCAAAGTGACCGGTATCGGCGCGAAGGCATTGATCTGAGTGTGTCGACGCTGGCTGATCAGGTCGGAGCCTGCACCAAAGCGCTACAACGGTTGCATGGCCTGATCGCAGCCCATGTCCTTGCTGGGTGAACGCCTGCATGGCGATGACACAATCGTGCCGATCTTGGCAAAAGGGAAGACGATCAAGGGACATATCTGGACCTATGTCCGCGATGATCGACCTTTTGCCGGCCCGGCGCCACCGGCAGCGCTTTATTACGCCTCGCGGAATCGTCGACAGGAGCATCCCGAGAGCCATTTGACAGGGTTTACCGGTATCCTGCAGGCTGATGCTTACAGCGGTTACAACACGCTTTATGACCCAACACGTGTCGAAGGTCCTGTGACATCGGCCCTATGCTGGGCTCATGCCAGACATCCGTTCTTCGAGTTGGCCGATATCGCGACCAATGCACGGCGTGGACGCGAGGCGACGACGATCTCACCAATAGAGCTGGAAGCGGTTAAACGCATCGACGCATTGTTTGAGATCGAACGCGCCATCACCGGCAAGAGCAGTGGAGTGCGCCTGCAGGTCCGCCAGGAACAAAGCGCTGCCCTCGTCGCCGACCTGGAAGCCTGGCTGCGCGGTGAACGCTCTCGACTGTCGCGGTCTTCGGCGCTTGCTAAACCAATCGACTATTTGCTCAAGCGCTGGAACCGGTTTGCCCTGTTCGTCGGCGACCGCAGGATCTGTATGACCAACAATGCCGCCGAGCGCGCCCTGCGCGGATTTGCTCTTGGAAGAAAGTCTTGGCTGTTCGCGGGATCCGACCGCGGCGCGGAACCTGCGGCCGCGATGGCGACGATAATCAATACCGCGAAACTCAACGATATCGACCCGCAGGCATGGCTTGCCGATGTGCTGGCCCGCATCGCTGGAATATCACAAAACCGCCTTCACGAATTGCTGCCATGGGATTGGAAAGCCAGCCGTCAAGCCGAGAACGTGTGAAGCACCGCGGTGCAGATCGGATGCTTACGATCAAACTTTCCCATAAAACTTTTCAATCGTCTCTTCCGCCGTGCAACGTCGGCACACGATTGGTTCAGGCCGAATTGCGTTTATTTGAAACTCAGTCCCTCACGACGCAGGAAGGTCCAAACCGCATGATGCGAAACTTGGACGCTGCGTTCAACCAGCATGGCCTGCAAGCCACGCACTGTCAGATCAGGCGTGGTCTCGATCGCCTCTGTGATGAAATCACGATGGGGACCCAGCTTGAATTTGTGATTGCCGCCAATTTTTCCTGGGGCAATGCTTCCTTTCTCGCGATAGCGTTGATGCCATTTGATCACTAATGAAACCGCAAATCCAAACCGTTCGGGTGATCTCGTCAGCCGAAATCGCATCGACAGCACGCGTATTACGGTCATTGGAATGAGGCTTTTTCTTCCATGCCAGTCTCCGTCCCGTAGCATGCAATTTGAACTACAAAATTGCACAAAACGGAATCAATTTGATTCTCTCAAAAAGTGACGTGCTCTATTGTATTAATCCGTCGAGGTGAATTTTGTCTGCGATGTGATGAGCAATATCGCGCGACATCGGAGCGGTGTAGTGAAACGCATCGACGTAAAGGTTATTTTGGGCTGCTTCCTGAAGGTCGGCCAACCACAAATACTCGCTCCCCACTTCGTGCCACTCCTCTCTCTCAGCCATTATTGGATATCCATCTCTGGACCCGACGTGACAGTGTACCCGTGTTGGGTAAAATTGGTGAAATTGTGGGTCGTATTTGTAGTGCGGAACGGGTTGCCATGCGAACAAAACTTTGAAATTAAAGTCCTTCCCGAGCGCTCTGATCTGCCTAGTGTTTAGAAAATAACGTTCTATTACTTTATCTATTTCTTTCTTGGGCGGGCCTTCCTCGGTTTCAATTTCCTTGTCTTTGCCATCAGATTTTACATAATCTGGAATTGGCGGCTGGAGCATATTTTCAATGATCGCGTTTACGAGTTCTACCGCGGGCAACGAGGCGAAGAAATCTCGCGCGCTCAACCAATCTGTATTAACTCCGTAACCTGCAGCGCGCTCTTGATGTCTTTTGTTTGTCTCGTCAAAAAAACGCGACAGCGCGGTCCATCCTGATGGATTGCCATCTCGGAAGCAAAAGTCGTTGAGGCCATCAAGAAAAACCACCATATCCGGAATATTTCCTTCGCTCAAAAGACGGCTGAGCAGGATCAGTTCCTGTGTGGAATGGTAACCGGGTCGACCGAAATTGTAGACGCGCACCGGTTTATCCGTCTTACTCCTTTCGTCCAGCGTTTCCTGAAGATAACTTGCGACCGTGGCCCAGTATGGCCCGACGCCAAAAGACGTGGATCCTCCAAAGAAAAAGATGTTGTAGTTCTTGTCTTCTACTGGCCATGGACCGTTATTTCGAACTTGTCTGTAACCGGCTTCGGAAACGCCGTGATATTTACCAAGTAATGGACGTGGCCTAAAGTGAGAATAACTTTCAAATTCCGCCCCTGCATTGAACCGCTCTTCCCACCACAATGCCATCTCGGCGGGATCTTCGAAGTCGTACCATTCGGCAATCTTGTCATATGGGATCAGCGCTTCTCTGACTGCGCGCGTGTTTTGATTAATCCGATCAGCAGGAGACATGACAACCTCGGGGTAATTTTTTATGTACAATTTTGCCAGCGGACCCGAAGCGATTAGTATAAGAAAAAACAATATAATGCTCGTCGAGGCAACGCCTAAAAAGAAAAGTGTTTTTTTAATTGCATGTAAGAGCATAAAATCATTCCGCTTTTCTAAGTTATTCTTCCCAACCAAATCGTTCCATCAATGCATCTGGTATATAGGTTTGGCATTTATGGATTTGTTCTTTAGTGAATGCGTTCCTCCATTCATTTGGATCTCCCTTGCGGAAATTTACTTTGCTATCGAGCGTCATCTTAGGTCGAGAAAACTTCGAGTGTGGAATTTCATAAAAATCGAGAATACGCTCAAAAAAAGCATCTTCGTTTTTTACTAAATTGTCATAACTCACAACGAGACCGTTGACTTCTCGGGAATCGACCGCGTCGAGCCACTTCGTCATCCAGTTCACGTAATTCTCCATATGATGCTCGATTTGCCAGTCGACCTGGCGTTCAAATGTCCAGTCTGCAAACTCAATCGGAGGCTGTGCTGGGTGCAAAACATCATTTTTTTGAGGGATATGCTTCAAATTGTAATGAACTAAAGAGTTTATGCATTGTCTGGGGTCTCTTGTATTTAGAATTATTTTCAAATTCGTTTGCTTGAGTAGGTAAAGATTGAATTCGTTAAATTCAGTGTGGATAAATGAGATACACCCTTTATCTTGCCAAAATTTATTGAAGTGACCAACTTTAAACAAGTCAGGGGAACCAAAATAACCTAACGCGACCCATCGTTGTTCCATGTTAAGGCCGCGAAGAAGCACGTTCATAATATATGCTCCAGCCGCTTTGGGTGGCGACACAAGCAAAATACTGTCATTCGTTACATCGCGCTCGACCCGTTCGGCAGTGTATTTGTCCAGCAATCCGGCGGAGACCTGAAATTCATGAAGTACGTTCTGCGTATTGATCAGCGCGTCTTGTGTTTCTTTCAGCTGCGCTTGAAATACCTTTTGTGTGTGACGAAGAGCGTTTTGGGTTTCTTCAAGCTGCTGTTCCAAATGGATTTCTCTATCAGCTGGTAAGAGCAGACGCTTTACGAGTTGAAACGGATTTGGCATATTGCTGAGGTCTTCCTTGGGGCAGTCCTATCCCGCCAAATCGGCTTCGGCACCTCTGCCGAATTGGCGTAGATATTCTGATTAAGCTAGCCCGACCTATTGCGCACAAATATTTTGAGGTCAAGTTAGGCCATCGGAAAAACTCGAAGCATTCGGTGCTTCGTCGTTTTCGCGCCCGACCTATGGCCAGACGGTTTTACGGTCCATCTCTCGAGTTAGCCGGAAGCCGAGCGAATGGCCCCGGGCAAGGCGCGCCCGTTCAGTTTCCGGAAGCGAAGGTGGAATTCAGATTTTCTGCGACTGCCCTGAATATCGCATGATATCCTTGGGGGGTGAAGTGACAGCAATCATCCACATAAACTGACCGTTCTGGTACGCTCTTGAAGAGCAGGCTACCGTCAAGGAAGTTAACGCCGGCCGCTTCCAAAGCGAGGGATTGTGTGAGCAGTTTCCTGTACCCCTTGTTCACGGGAGCTATGACCCATTTGTAAACATGGTCAACCTTGATCGGTGTGTATTGTCCCGCACCGTCGAACCATTGGTTTGGTTGCAACACGTGAATGTACCGCGCTCCTGCGACCTTGCTCAGTTCGGCCATGCCCAACGATGAACGACGCCACAGATCGGCCGTGTAACCGAATAGATCGAATGGATCAGGTAACTCAGAAACGGTTTTCGTTGGAAATAGCGATCTTTGTTCCGATTTCTCCGGCAGGGAGGCTCGTTCTGCCCCTGCTCGCCACCCATGATACAGACCTGCGATCTTGTACCGATAGTAGCAAATTGCGGTTACACATGCGTCTTCACGATCCTTGGACGCACGTACGGCAAGTGTGTGATAGTTTGCCAGGTGAAAGCCGCGCTGTGCCACCGGTACCTTCTGTTGTTCCAGTTGCCGCCCCCAGGCGCCCCAAAGCGAATCCGCTGGAAAGCTAGGCTCTGCACCATCAGACCAGTTTTTCCAGGAGGTGACGACCTCGTTAAAGCCGTCGATATTGAGGACTAGGTCGAAGGTCTGACCAATCGAAAGGAAATAGGCGAGTGTGGTCAACTGCTGCGGTTGGCGAAAGCCGGGTTGAGAAAAATTTAGAACCACAACGTTCTTGTCTGCGATATCCGGCACGTCCTTCAGAACCTCGGCGAACGAACCGTCCGCCTGCGCTTGCAGAGCAAAGCCGCTGCCCACTGAACCGCCGAAAATTCCGACGACATAGTCGTTCTCAGCGGCGACATGGGGGTAGTCACAGCAAACGGATTTGCCTTTTTTGACCATGTTCTGGAAGCCGAAGTTGGTCGCGATCCAGTCACCTTCTTCAAGATAGGCACCGGTACGACCTTCCCGCAGCGTATAGCCGGTATAGGGCTGAAACACGGCTCCAGGCAATTGCAGGGCAGTAGGAACCGAGCCAGCCTTCGCATCCCGAAGGTAGATTATCTGATCGCTTGAAACATAATAATAGCCGCTTAGCAGCGCTTCGAAAAGAACGACCAGAGCAATGAGATAGAGGCACCAATTGGCCATAGTTTTGATCATAATGTGTCTTTTTCCTGCGCTGAAAAAACTGGTGTGATCTCACAATTTGAACGCGCGCGCGATTGGTACAAGATGACGATCCGCATGGCAACTGCTGCCATACAAGCGCCAATTCGACCGGGTTGTTGCGGGATCCGATCGAGAGCCGGACTCCGGTCCCTGGTCAGCCTTGATCGCTGAACGGCTTTGAAACCGGGGGCAGGGACTGCGCCGGACGGAACCGTTTCCTCTGGGATGAGGTGGGGCTGTCACGGATTTCATCGAGTCCACTGTACAGATCGTTCGGTAGAAAAGAATGCAGGTTCGGCCGGTACCGATTTTGCGTCGTCATTGGATCGAAAAGAACTGTTCAAAGGAATGCATTTTGGCGGAGAATGTGCGAAAGAGGCGACGCGTAATATGGATGGCAGATTTCATAACTTTGTTCCGGGCCGCAGAACAACATCGGGTGTGAAACCCACCTTGGCACGTTGCATTTGCTAGGATAGAAACCACATCGAAAATTTGCAAAGGAGCCGGTGGAATGAATCAGCTTGCCGACGCAATCTCGAGCGTGAGCGTTACACTGCGGGTTTGCATTGCCGCGCTTCTAGGGGTGAACTTGGCTGCGGACATACAGCACAATCTCTCCCAACCGCTATGTGTCGATGCATTCCACTGCACTGCTCCGATGTCAACGCGGTTCGCTGATCTGATTGCTGGCTCGCTGATAGGGCGAAACTGCTCACCCAAGCTCAGGATGGTAGCTGAACACGGAATCTTGACACTCATTGGTTTGTATCTTGAACTCAACTCCAGGAAATTCAGAAAGAGCCCGCAATGCGTAAACTATTGACGGGAATCCTACGGTCACTTGCTTCACCCGCGGCCGTGTTCTCTGAGAACGGTCGGAAATCTGAGACAGTTCCGTCGACGATTGCCGATGTACCCGCACCGGATCCTGTTCGCCAACGATACATCGAACGGCGTGGCTTCATTATCGCCGACCTTGTCGCGGAGGCTCTGCCCCAGGGGGACGTTTTTACGATTCTCGATGGTGGCGCTCGTGAGGCTCTGACTGATCCGCGTTGGCAGGCGTTTGACCAATCACGGGTGCGACTGTATGGCTTTGAGCCGGATGCCGTTGAAGTCGAGAAGCTGAACGAGGAAGTCCGCAAACTGGGTCTTGATTATCGGTATTTTGCCGGTGCTCTATGGAGTGAGAAAACCAAGCTGACGTTTCATGAAAACAAATCTCCGGGTGGCGGGTCATTTTTTCCGCAGAATACTGACCTCACAAACCGGTGGAAATTCGAAAATCATCAGGACAAATTTTTGGCGCGGGACATTTTTTACCCCGTTGGGACTTCCGAGTGGCAAATGACAAGCTTGGACACTTGGGCCCAGGAACAGACAGAGCCGGTCGAATTTGATTTCCTGAAACTCAATGTTCAGGGCGCGGAGCTGGAAATTTTGCTTGGGGCGGAGTCTCTTCTTGATCGAACGATTGGCATCATGGCGGAGGTGAGTTTCGTCGAATCCTATCAAGACAGACCGTTCTTCGCCGATATCGACCGCGCATTGAGGCAACACGATTTTGGGTTTTTCGATCTTATCGGCCACCATTACATGGGGCGGGCGCGCTCCCCGATAACCGTCCGGCATTTGCCGGGTCTCTATCCGCTTTGGGGGCAGTTGATCGAAGGACATGGAATTTACTTCCGCGATCCCATCGATATGCAGGCACGAGGCGTTGCGATTGATCAATTCGACGAGATCAAGTTACTGAAATTGGCGGCTTTTGCGGAGGTGTTTGGTCAAATAGAGTATGCTTTTGAATTGCTTCTTTGGTCTGTCGAACTCCTTCGCAGCCGCGACAGGACATCGGCCGCCGACACGGTGGCCAAAATTGCAGAGGACGCCGAACAACGCTACATAAAATATATGTCGTAAGCAAAACCTCCGGCCCGTCCGTGCCAAATAGGCCAAGGAGGTTCGGGTTGTGCGTCGCTTCAGATTTCATTTTTTGTCAGAAATCTGCACCGGGCCGCTATGACTTTTTCAAGGATCTCGCCGGTACCATTGTTCAATTAAAACGGCCGCATGCCCTTCTTCAAGGCGTCAGGGGACTTTGGATTAAGAAACAGAAATTCGAAATTGAGTGCCTGACCGCGTGGTCTATTTGTTAACCGAATCCCCCAAAAGAGCGTCGATATCATCAGCTATGCGGTTGGCAATCAATGCGTTTCCGCGCTCGTTGTAGTGAATGGAGTCGAGGTAGATGACCTCGTCGGTCTCGGAAAACAGGTCGGTCAAGTTGATTACGGAAACAAGCGCCTGGTTTGCATATTTGGCGGCGTATGTCTTGAATGCCTCCTCATACTTACCGTAAGTTGCGTCCATGATAGACCGGTATCGGTCGCGGAGCCACAAGTCGCCGTTTTGGGCTGCTGCGATACCGTGATGTTTGTCGAGTACGGCCTGTTCCACGGTGATGTGTTTCCGTTTGCGATCAGCGTAGGGCTGCAGGTAGGCGATGTGTCGAATGCCATTTGCGGCGCTGTGGGCGCTTATCGCGTCCAGATTGCGAGTCAAAGTGAAATGCAGGCCATCGTGTTTTTCGGCCAGGAACTTTGATTGCGCAGTCATATGGTGGTTGTCGAAGAGCTGGGCACGCGTCTGGTCCGTGCTCTTTTCAAACACTCTGAAGTGATCGAGCAGCAGATAAGTGTAGGTAAAGATTGGTGGCGCCCTGGTCTGTCCGCGCCCAAACCCGTTGAAATGTTCAAAATACAAATAGGACAATTGATCCCAGTTCAGAATTGGCTGTTTCACATTGTTTCGGTTTGCTTCAAAACTCATGTAGACAGCATCGTTCCACCCATCGAGATTGACGACTATGTCTGGTTCGAGATGAATGATTTCGGCAAAGAACCGACGCAGCTCCGCGAAGGTCCATGAGCCCGACATGCCGTAGTTCAGGACTTGAAACGCGGCGCCGCCCGACGCCTGCTGATTGAGTTGGCGTTCCAGATAGCTGGCGATGGTTTGGGTATTGTCGCTTCGCAGTGCGTTGCCGGCCATGCTGCTGCCGCCAAGAAGGAATACGCGGATCATCCCCTCAGGTTTTTCCGGAAACACTTCGAGTGCCGGTTTGTCTCCGCCATTGCCGATGAAACCATGCTGGTTCACGTTCATTACACCGGTCTTGGAGTTGGGACTGTAGCGTTGTGTTGAGATTGGATCGAAAGCGCCAAAAGCCACTTCCTGTCGAGCCCAGGGGTGCGCTTTTAACAATCCGGTGACGGCTGCTTCGACCCCGACCGGCCCGGAAAACCGAGTTGAGAACAGCACAACAAAGGATGCCGTTTCCAGCAACAAGCAGGTCATGATGAAGATCGTAACGTAAATGCGCACGGCATCTCCGGTAGCAAATGTAACGCGACCGCCGATGCTATAGAGAACCGGTCGATTTGCTGTCAACAAGTCGCTATCGCGGGGTTCGCAGCGGATTAGAATATTTCCAGGTCAGGCACGAAAACGACAAATTTGCCGCCCCAATCCCTAATGGAGCGGAGTTGGTCCGCGATCTCGGTTCGTAGATTCCAGGGAAAGACGATCACGTAATCCGGTCTGGTGTCGGCGATGGCCTCGTGTGAGACGATCGGAATTCGGCTGCCGGGCAGGTAGAGGCCTTGTTTCGTGGGATTCCGATCGGCAACCCATTCAATCAAATCCGCCTTGATGCCGGCGTAATTGAGCAGTGTATTGCCTTTCGCGGCAGCCCCATATCCAACACACTTTTTGCCTGACGTCCGGGCATGGATCAGGAAGTCCAGGGCGGTATTTTTGATCCTTTCCGCCTGCCGCTGGAAATCGAGATAGGTCGTTGTTTCGCAAAGTCCGGACTTGATGTCCTTTTGAAGCACTGTCTCCATTGCCGCCGTCGGTGCATGAAGGCCGGTAGCGATTGATTGTGCAAAAACCCGTAGGCTGCCTCCGTGGGTCGGCACTTCTTCAACATCGAAGATCTGCAGGCCGTTTCGTTCCAGAATCTGTTTGACGCTCACCGCCGACAGATAGGAATAATGTTCATGATAGATCGTATCGAACTGGTTTTGAGCGATCAGATTCAGCAAATGCGGAAATTCAAAAGTTACCACTCCCTGCGGTTTCGCAAGGATGTGGAACGCGGAGACGAAATCGTTGATGTCCGGCACATGGGCGAGAACGTTGTTTGCGACAATCAGGTCGGCCCGCTGATCATTGGCGATCATGATTTCCGCGAGCTGGCGAGAAAAGAAGTCTTCGATAACAACAATATCGCGGCCTCGTGCCGCCGCTGCGGTACTCGCGGTGGGTTCGACGCCAAGCACTGGCACCCTGCGCTTCCGGAATGCGTCCAGGAGACAGCCGTCGTTGCAGGCGACCTCAACAACCATTGACGTGCCGTTGAGATCGAAGCGGTCGATCATCATCTCGGCATAAGACTCGACATGGTCTCGCCAGGTCGAGGAGACTGAGCTGAAATAGGCATAATTCTTCGAGAACAGGGCTTCCCGCTCGGTAAAGTCCTCCGTCTGAACGAGCCAACAGTTTTGACAGACCAGCACGCGCAAGGGATACCAACGCTCCGGTGCGTCCAGTTGGGCACGATCGAGATAGGCGTTTGACGGTGGTGACGTACCGAGGTCGGCCATGTTCAGGGTCAGGGGGGATTTGCAATGCCTGCAATTCATTTGGGCTTATTGTCCGTCGGTCCCTGGGGATTGGGATGTGCACCCGGGTGCAAACCCGCCGGTTCGTCGTCAAGGAACCGTGTCGACGAATCCTGCGTCGACAGTCCGGATACGGCAAGCGGCCAGTCGATGCCGATCATCGGATCTTCGGGATGGATCCGGCGCTCCGAAGCGGGTGCATAGGCGGCGGTGTGAAAATAGAGCAGATCGGCACGATCGCTGAGGACCTGAAATCCGTGCGCGAATCCCTCCGGAATAAAGAAGCTGGTATCACGTGATGCACACAACTCGACGGCGTGATAGCGCAGGTAAGTCGGAGAATCGGGACGGAGGTCGACGGCAACGTCAAGAACGGCTCCATGCAGACAGGTGACGATCTTGGTCTCGGCGTTCGGCGCCACCTGATAATGCAAGCCACGAACGGTTCCTCGCCCAACGGTGACCGATCGATTGATATGCCTGATCGGAGCTCTCATGCCGCAGAGCAACGAGAGATCTTCGTCGGCGAAAAGGCGTTCGAACTGTCCTCGAGCGTCCTTATGGACGCCCCTCGTCAATATGTAAGCCCCGGCCAGGGGCGCGCGCTCGGCATGGAACGATGTCATCTCTTCAATCGCTCTCCGGAGTAGGCGCTCTCCGAAAAACTGGCGATATCCTGACGGCAAAGGTCGCGCGCAGGCACCCCCTGAAAGAACGAACGATACCACGAAATTGTCTTTTCAACGGCCTCTGCCACAGTCCAGACCGGATGCACTCCGAGGATCTCTGCGGACTTGGTCGGATCCAGTGAAAGGCGTACGGCCTCATGCGGGCCGGACTCAGATTGCTTCCAATGCACCGTTGGCGGTCTTGCATCGCAACTGTTCGTCTGGTCGCACAGGGTCCAGTTTTCGGCAGCCAGGTCTATGATCTGTCTGACGGAAAACTCGCTGTCTGAGCCGGGGCCGATATTGTAGGCACCCGAAATGTGCGGGTTATCTGACAAAGTCTCCGCCAGAACCAAATAAGCACAGATTGGTTCCAATACGTGTTGCCAGGGTCTCGTGGAATCCGGCTTTCGCCCTTGAAGGGGATGTCCGCTGTTCCAGGCTCGCATTGCGTCTGCAAACAGGCGATCCCGGGACCAGTCTCCGCCACCGATCACATTGCCGGCACGAGCTGTGGCGATACCAATTCCAGCGGAACAGAAAAAGGATCTTCGGAAACTGTCGACGACGAGTTCCGCCGCCGCCTTCGATGCACTGTATGGATCATGGCCACCCAAGAGATCGTCTTCGCAAAAGGGTCGACCGTGCTCTTGGTTGCGATATACCTTGTCCGTTGTCACAAGGACAACCGCTTGTGGTGAAGGCGTTTGGCGAATGGCGTCCAGAAGATTGACCGTACCCTGGACATTTGTCGCAAAGGTCTCTACCGGCGCCTCATAGCTCGGACGAACCAGCGATTGGGCGGCAAGGTGCAAGACGATTTCCGGCTCGAAAGATCGAAGCAAGTCGGCCAATCCTTCTGCGTCGCGAACATCGCGTATCTCATTCGACGAGGCAAGGTCACGCCCCAGTGCTCGGTGCAGATTCGGGTCGGTGTCGGGCCTCAGACCGATGCCACGCACGTTGGCGCCGAGATCAGACAACCAAAGCTCAAGCCAGCTTCCCTTGAATCCGGTATTCCCGGTCAAAAGCACACGTTTGCTTTTCCAGAATTCGGCATTGGGCAATCTGAGGCCTGCCAAAGGCGCAGCCGCAATCGAGCTCCTGACCGTCACATCTGTTGATTCCGATCCCATGTCAGATCATAGGCGCAGATCGCTTGATCATGAAACGGGAATCCGTCAGCAATCCACTGCGTTCATGAGGCGATTGGGAGTTCGCAAAGAGGGGATCCTGCGGCACAGTGTATTATAGGCGGTCCATAACCCATGGCGCATTGCCCCGGGCCCAGAGTTCATTGAGGGACAACATTTCCCTATAGGTATCCATGCACTGCCAAAACCCGTCATGTTCATAGGCAGCCAGATTGTCGGACTTCGCCAATTCGTGCAGGACATGATATTCGAGCGAAAGTTTGGGATCATACGGAATGTTCTCGAACGCGTCCTTTTCAAACACGAAAAACCCGCCATTGATCGATCCGCTCGTCGTGTGCGGCTTTTCGGAAAAACCCTGTACGGCGCCATTGCGGATATTGAGTTCTCCGAAGCGGGCGCTCGGATGGACGCTTGTCACCGTGGCCAGGGACTTCGCGGATTTGTGCCGTTCGTATAAAGCGTCAATATCGATTGAGGCGACACCGTCGCCATAGGTGGCGAAAAACGTCGAATTCCGTACTTTTTTACAGGCTTGCATCATCCGTCCGCCGGTATTGGTCTGCGGACCGGTTTCCAGGAGCGTTACTCGCCAGTCTTCCGCTTTTTCACCATCCTCAACCTCAACGGTGCCACTTGCGAGATCGACGGTGATATCTCTGGAGCGGAGCCGATAATTCAAAAAGTAATCCCGAATGACGTCGCCTTTGTAGCCGAGGCACAGAATGAAATGGCGAACGCCGTAGGCAGCGTAGATCTTCATGATATGCCAGAGGATGGGTTTCCCCCCAACGTCAATCATCGGCTTGGGCCGGGTTTCGGTTTCTTCACGAAGACGGCTCCCCATTCCTCCGCACAAGATCACCGCATCCATATTCGACATGTCCGGCCAATCCAGCCCACTCTCTTCTTGTATCACCCGCAATCGACTCCGGTCCTGGTTCGGCCAATATGGTCCGTAATGATCTTTCGACGCGAAAGTGTATCAGACAATCCCGTAGTCAGGAGGAATTGTTTTTGAATGGATTTTCGGAGATTCGAACAAAAACCGGGCGACCATTGCAAGGGGCACGGAGTGGTTTCGTTCTCCGTGTTGGCCAGGTCAAAGAGATCTTGCGGTTTCAACAGGCTGGACCGGATTGATTCCCGGTGGGACAAGCGGTCTCATGCATTCCCTTTGACAAAAGCCGCCAATGAATCTATGCCCCCGTTGTTTATCGCATGGTGCGGTCGATCGGCTTTCGATTGACAGAACCGACTTTCACAACACATGGCCTGACATGCGCGGCGCGGTTCCGCTGACGCACGGCGGGCATTGGGGCAGTGGCAGGAAGCATCTTTCATGGCGTCAGGTCAGACACACGAAGCCTCCGGGCATAACGACGACATCAAAATGGGGTCGGAACGCGGCTTCGGCATCGTTTTTGGTGTTGTGTTCCTTATCATTGCGCTGTTTCCGCTCTGGGGCGGCGGAGAGATCCGGTTGTGGGCAGCGGGCATCAGTGCTGTGTTCTTCGCCCTTGCTTTCATCTATCCCAGTATCCTGCGTCCCTTGAACGTGCTTTGGTTCAAGTTCGGAATGCTGCTCGGCAGGATCATGACGCCGATCGTCATGGGCTTTTTGTTCATAGTGACTTTTGTCCCAATGGGGTTCATCGTTCGTTTCATCGCGAAAAAGGACCTTTTGCGACTGAAGCTCGAACCCGAGTCCGCATCCTACTGGATCAAGCGCGACCCGCCCGGACCGGAACCGGCGTCAATGAAAAATCAGTTCTGAGGGACCGCAACGGTTTCAGGGCGGTGTTGAGGTTGGCCCTTCCGGGGCCGGGCGAAGCAAGTCCGGGCGATTCAAGACTTGTGGTTGACGGAAAGCAGCGATAAAAGCGCACGAAATAATGGCCGACCCGGTATGTGATGAAAGCGCGGGGCGGCATGGAGAGAATGCCAGCTTAAGGAGCAGGTAGGAAAATGATTGGTTTTGTCGGGGAACTTTGGCAGTTCATGCGGGTTCGGAAGAAATTCTGGCTGCTGCCGATTATGATAATGCTCGTTCTGTTGGGCGGCCTTATCGTTTTGACGCAAGGGTCCGCCGTTGCGCCGTTTATCTACACAATCTTCTAGCCGCGTCGGTAACCTGCGCGGGAGGCGCCGGTCATGGAACCGGCGCCGTCCTGTCGGAGGGAATCTCGTCCCGTCTTGTCTGACCCGTTCCGGGTCGTGAATTCACAAATGAGCGAAGTGTCCGGATCGAGAAAATTGTCGATCTGGAACGGACGCGGGCCGACCGGCTGATCCGGTTGCATCTCGCGCTTCATGCGTTCATATCGATCGACGGAGCGACCGGCCATTGCATGCGGCCGCCGCTTATACAACCCGCTTGGAGCGTTTGATGCGCATTCTCGGAGTGTCCGCCTTTTATCACGATAGCGCTGCCGCGCTTGTCGTCGACGGCAAGATCGTGGCAGCAGCTCAGGAAGAGCGCTTCACGCGCAAAAAACACGATCCCGGTTTCCCGAACAACGCCATCGCCTATTGTCTCGCCGAGGGTGGCCTGAAGCTGAGCGACGTCGATCATGTCGCCTTCTACGACAAGCCGTTCCTGAAATTCGAACGGCTCCTGGAGACCTATCTCGCGTTTGCGCCGCGCGGCTTTAAATCCTTCCAAATGGCAATCCCGGTCTGGATAAAGGAAAAGCTTTTCCAGAAAGACATGCTTCGCAAGATGTTGAAGGAAATCGATCCGGATTTCGACGCCATGGCGAAGCTCCTGTTCACAGAACACCATATGAGCCATGCGGCCTCTGCCTATTTTCCCTCGCCGTTCGAGGAATCCGTGGTGCTCACCCTCGATGGGGTTGGCGAATGGTGCACGACATCGGTTGCCAGCGGCAAAGGCAACACACTCAACATCGACCGTGAACTGCATTTCCCGCACTCCCTCGGTCTGCTCTATTCCGCAGTCACCTATTATACCGGCTTCAAGGTGAATTCCGGCGAGTACAAGGTCATGGGCCTTGCCCCCTATGGCGAGCCGAAATATGCACAAGCGATGCTGGACAACCTGATCGACGTGAAAGACGACGGCAGCTTTCGCCTCGACCAGCAATATTTCGACTATTGCACCGGTCTCACGATGACCAACGACAAGTTCTCCGACCTGTTCGGCGAAAAGGTGCGCAAGTCGGAAGAGCTCCTGACCCAGTTCCACATGGACATGGCCGCGTCGGTGCAAAAGGTGACCGAGGAGGTGATGTTCAAGCTGACCCGGTCCCTGCAAAGCGAATATAACGCCGACAATCTGTGTCTGGCCGGCGGTGTTGCGCTGAATTGCGTCGCCAACGGCAAGATCCTTCGCGATGCGAAATTCAAGAATATCTGGATCCAGCCGGCTGCCGGCGACGCCGGTGGCGCACTCGGTGCGGCGCTTGCCGGATATTACATGTATGCCGACAAGCCGCGCATCCTCGACGACAGCAAGCTTGATGGCATGCAGGGCTCTTATCTCGGGCCGAAATTCGAACAGGATGAAATCGAGCGCCGGTTGACGGCAGCCGGAGCCGTGTTTGAATCCGTCGACTATGAGACCATGCTTGATCGCACGGCGCAGGATCTGGCCGACGAACGCGCCATCGGCTGGTTCCAGGGCCGCATGGAGTTCGGCCCGCGGGCGCTCGGTGGCCGTTCAATTCTTGGCAGCGCCAAATCGCCGACAATGCAGAAAACCCTTAACCTGCGCGTCAAATACCGGGAATCCTTCCGCCCCTTCGCTCCCTCCGTGCTGCGTGAAAAGGTCGAGGACTGGTTCGAGATCGAAGGCGATTCGCCCTATATGCTTCTGGTCGCCGACGTCGTCAAAAACCGGCGCCGCGAGATGACGGAAGAAGAACAGGCATTGTTCGGCATCGATAAACTGAACGTTTCCCGCTCCGAAATTCCTGCTGTCACCCACGTCGATTACTCGGCACGTGTGCAGACGGTGCATGAAGAGACCAATCCAGCCTATCACAGCGTGATTTCGAAATTCGAAAAACTCACCGACTGTCCGGTCGTCGTCAACACGAGCTTCAACGTCCGCGGCGAGCCGATCGTCGGCACGCCGGAGGACGCGTTCAATTGTTTCATGGGAACCGAAATCGAGCGCCTCGTCGTTGGCAATTGCATTCTGAAGAAAGAAGATCAGGATCCGGCGCTTAAGAAGGACTACAAGGACGCCTTCGAACTCGATTAGAGTTTTCCTGTCCAGACGGACCCATCTTTACAGATGAGGAATGCGGAGAACAGCGTTCTGTTTTTTCCTGTTCTGGCAGGCCGCCCGGAATTATGCCGCATTGGCTTTGCAGACGCAGTGAGTCACATTTGAGGCATGAGGACTGGAACCGGAATCCGCACTGACATCGGCCTGCTCCAGGCGTTTCGCCATGAGCGCCTGTCCTATGTGCTGCTCCTGTGCGCCTGCCTGATTCTGCAAGGCGCGATTCCCTCGTTTGCCGCGGTCTTGTTCGCACAAAGCGGAGACGGCCTCAATTTCATCCTTTGCAATGGCTCTGCGCCGGTTGAAGACAGAAACGACACGATCGGCGGCAGCCATCCGTGCCTGTCCGGCCAATGTGCCATGGCCAGCGGCGACCCCGGTGTTCCCCAGGCCGCTCAGGCATGGAATGTCGACCACACCCGGCGTACCCGATATGTCGGAGCCGATGAGCGCATCACATGCGCGCCCAATGCCCTGCGTGTCGCAATCCGGGGACCGCCGCACACCCCATAGCAGCTTCAACCGAAACTCTGTTTTCTCCTTGGGTGCCTTCGCACCCGATTGCTATGGAAATCATCATGCAAAAACTTCTCCTTGCGACTTTGGCAGCCGCTGCGCTGTGCCTGTCCTCTTTCACTTCCGTATTCGCCAGCGACATTCAGGTCGGTGATATCAAGATCATGAAACCCTGGACCCGGGCGACACCGCCGAACGCCAAAGTCGGCGGCGGTTACCTGACCATCATGAATTCCGGATCGGCGGCCGACCGGCTGGTTTCGGCGACATCCGCGATTGCCGGCAAGGTCGAGATCCATGACATGAAAGTCGAAAACGGCGTCATGAAAATGCGCCCGCTTGCCGACGGTCTCGATATCCCCGCCGGTAAAACAGTCACGCTCGCACCCGGCGGTTTTCATGTCATGTTCATGAAGCTGAGCGAGCCCTTCAAGGAGGGCGAAATGGTCAAGGCGACGCTGGTTTTTGAGAAGGCCGGGCCGGTCGAGATCATGTTCCCGATCGCGGCCATTGGAGCGTCCGAAGGCGGTCACACGAAACACAATCACAGCAACTGATTGTGTTTACATCGGGCAGGGCGCTTGCAGGCGCCCTGCGCATGATCGTTGCTCACATACGAAAGTTTGAGTGGGAATTGTTCGCGGCGCACTTTAGTTTTGTGACTACGCAACTGACGTCGACGAAAGAGTTCCCCATGAAATTTCCCATTGTTGCCGGATTGTTTGTTCTGCTTGCAGGAGCCGTGCAGGCTGGCGAGTCATCGCAGGCCGTTCACCCCTGCGGATTGGAGCAGGCCTGCGACGTGGGTGAACGGATCTATCGGGCCAAACCGCCGGTAGGGTGGGATGGCAAAAGCGCGCTTCCGGTGCTCATTCATTTCCACGGCTGGAAACGTGTCTCCAGCCATCCGTTGAAAAATCACAAGGTGCTTGAGGCCATCAACGCCAGCGGCGCTTTGCTTGTTGCGCCGGAAGGATTGGGACGCACCTGGGATTTCTGGGACCGGGACAATCGGGATGTCTCGTTTGTGCGGGCCGTGCTCGACGATGTGGCCAAACACTATCCGGTCGACAAATCACGGATCTATGCAACCGGATTCTCCTATGGGTCGGCGATGGCCTGGCGATTGGCCTGTGACGCGGGGGATCTGATCGCCGGAATTCTGCCCGCTGCCGGAACCTTGCCTGGACAGGCGCGGGTTGATTGTCCGACAGGACCGGTGAACGCCATGCACGTCCATGGCTTTAAGGACAATGTCATGGATTTGCCGATCGGTCCGGGGGGCGATCCGAATGTCGCGGTCGACTTGTGGCGCCGCACGAATGTGTGCCGGGCCGAGCCCGATCGCACCGAAATCATCAACGGTCATACCTGCAACGTCTGGTCCAACTGCGACAGTGGCAGGGAAGTGGTGTTGTGTCTGCACGAGCGCGGCCACATCGTTCCGCCGGGATGGATCAAGGCCGCCCTGGACCGCGCTATCGGCAAATACCGGCTCGGCAGGGTCACAGCGCAGAGTGCGGTGTCGGAGGCAGCGGAACATCAGGTTGCGGAAATGCCAGCTGCGAAGTGATCGGCGGGCACGGTAACTGTCACTCCGCCTCGTCCTCGTACCCGACGAGCATAAGCGGTTTGGCTGCGATGCCCTGCAATTCGCACCAGCGGACCAGCGCCTCCTCCCGGCCGTGGGTGACCCAGACCTCGCCTGGCGCAATCTCGCTGATGGTTCCGGTCAATTCATCCCAATCGGCATGATCGGACAGAATCAGCGGCAGTTCCACGCCACGCTGCTTGGCCCGTTGCCGAATGCGCATCCAGCCGGACGCAAAACAGGGGACCGGGTCCGGAAAACGCCGCGCCCACTTGTCTGAGAACGCAGACGGCGGGCCGACGATCAGGGTGCCGGCAAATTGCTCCTTTGAGCTCTTGTCGAGTGTTGCCGGGGCCAGCGGGCCGAGAGCGACGCCTTCGCTTTCATAGAATTCGCTCAGCTTCGCCAGGGCGCCATGGATGAAGATGGTGCGGTCATATCCGGCATTGCGAATGAGTTTGATGACCCTCTGCGCCTTGCCCAGCGCATAGGCTCCGACAAGATGGGCGCGGTCGGGCGACCGCTCGAGCGATTGCAGGAGTTTTTCGATCTCCGGGCCGTCGTCGGGATGCCGGAACACCGGCAGACCAAACGTGGCCTCGGTGATGAAGACGTCACATTGAACCGGTTCGAATGCCGCGCACGTTGGGTCCGCGCGCCGCTTATAGTCGCCGGAAGCGACGATCCGAAGCCCGTTCTTTTCAATCAGGATCTGCGCCGAGCCGATCACATGTCCGGCCGGAAAAAACGTCACCTCCACGCCATTGACAGTGATAGTTTCGCCAGGCGCGGCGATCTGTTCGGTCCCGGTAAACCCGTCGCCGTAGCGAATTCGCATGATTTCCAGTGTTTCGCGGGTGGCCAGAACCGACCCGTGACCCGCGCGGGCGTGATCCGCATGCCCATGCGTGACCAGCGCACGATCGACGGAGCGGACCGGATCGATATAAAAGTTGCCGGGTTTGCAGTAGAGGCCGGCATCGGTCGGGCAAAGCAGGTCTGAAGCGCGCACAGTTTCTAACTCGCACTGATTGCAAGATACGTCAGATAGATGAAATAGCCGGTGGCCAGTATGCCACCTTCGCGTCGACTGATTCGCCAGCCGGTTATTGCAAAGACAAACATGAGGGCAGTTGCGCCGACCATGACCCAGATATCCAGCCGGGCAATCTCCTCCGGCACCTGCAGAGGGTGTACCAGCGCGGTCGTGCCGACAATGCCGAGACTGTTGAATATGTTGCTCCCGAGAACATTGCCGAAGGCAACGTCGTTCTGGCCCCTGATGGCGGCCATGATGGCGGTTACGAGTTCCGGCATGGATGTGCCCATCGCGACAATGGTCAGACCGACAATCGTTTCCGATACGCCAAATGTCAGCGCAAACGCGATCGCCCCGGTGACCATCAGCTTTGCACCGATAAGGGTCAGAACAAGCCCTGTAATGAACAGCAAAAGCCCCAGCGGCAGGCCGCTCGGGCGCAGCGCGACGGTCTCGGCCTCCGCCTCGTAAACTTCGGCTGCCGAACTCCTGCTCCGTCGCTCGTAACGGATGGTCAGACCGAGATAGATCAGGAGGCTTGTCAGAAAAGCCAGTCCGACCAGACGTTCCAGCGAACCGGCGAGCACGACGCCAACGCATAACGTCGTGGCAAAAAACAGGACCCAACCGTCCCGCTTGAACGCTTTCGACGAAACCAGCATGGGGCTG
>Ga0207422_1001089_pt1 | contig 62844 bp, 52 predicted proteins | sample MarCyaLeptolynsp_FD_187757 | JGI IMG/M metagenome (GOLD analysis project Ga0207422, IMG submission 187757) | Marine cyanobacterial communities from Panama - species 1 Leptolyngbya sp. (SPAdes) | ecosystem: Environmental > Aquatic > Marine > Unclassified | place: Panama: Panama City | collected...
GTGCATCGGTCGCACCGTGGTGTACAAGCACATCGGTACTGGTAGGGTCTGCTGCCACTTCTCTGGCTCCGGCATACACCTCAAGTCTAAAGTCAATAGGGTTGTTTACTGATTGATCAAACTGTGAGGGGTCAATCACACCGGTTGCGATAACAAGATAGGTCTCACCTTCGTCAAGTGTTGCAGTTAAATTATAAATACTGTCTCCTGAAGAAGTACTTCCTGCAGGGGCGATATCAATACTCACAGGAACATCTGCGGGAACATCCACAAATGGAGTCGCTGTTCTGAATTCAAAATCTTCTAAGAGGAGTACATCATCAAGATAGACATCTACAAATTCTGCCGCGGGATCTGCACTGTTGTGAATTACCTGAACTCTGGCAAAAACGGAAGGGGTTTTACTGTAATATACGTTATCAACAAATAAGGTTCCGGCACCAACGGGTAATCCGGAGAGGATTAACTGCGCCAGATTTTCTCTGCTCGCAAGACCAACAAAATCATCAAGAGGTATTTGCAGGCTGTTCCATTCACTTAGTGTGAGGTTTTCAAAAATGATTTCATGTTCAGAATCGTCACCGCCGCCAAAGCCGCCATCGGCACCAAAGTCAACGAGTTTTACTCTAAAAGTAGTCATATTGGGTGTCCACACATCGATATGAAAGAAGTCCATTTCAGAAGCATCAATTAAGTTGGGTCCCACAGTTTCAATACCGAGGAAGTCAACATTGGTATATTTTTTAGTAGGATTTCCGTCAATAAGAATATCCTCGAGTGCAGCTGAAGACCAGGGAGTTAACCAGGTATCAACAGGTACATCTGTATAGACATCACTAAACATGCTAATAACGTCTGCGGGGTCTTCGGTAGGATCGGGAGCTGCTGTTAAAGGCTCATTTCCGCCAGCACTTGTTTTACTGTAATACACATTATCAACAAATAAGGTTCCAGTACCAGCAGGCAATCCTGAAAGTATTAATTGGGCCAGATTTTCTCTGCTCGCAAGACCTACAAAATCATCAAGAGGTATTTGCAGGCTGTTCCATTCACTTAGTGTGAGGTTTTCAAAAATGATTTCATGTTCAGAATCGTCACCGCCGCCAAAGCCGCCATCGGCACCAAAGTCAACGAGTTTTACTCTAAAAGTAGTCATATTGGGTGTCCACACATCGATATGGAAGAAGTCCATTTCAGAAGCATCAATTAAGTTGGGTCCCACAGTTTCAATACCGAGGAAGTCAACATTGGTATATTTTTTAGTAGGATTTCCGTCAATAAGAACATCCTCGAGTGCAGCTGAAGACCAGGGAGTTAACCAGGTATCAACAGGCACATCTGTATAGACATCGCTAAACATGCTAATAACGTCTGCGGGGTCTTCGGTAGGATCGGGAGCTGCTGTTAAAGGCTCATTTCCGCCACCACCACCGGCACCTGACACTTGTGTTGCCACTGCAGCGCCATTTGAAAAAATATCCAGTAAAATATCGTATTGGTAAAGCCAAAAGGTATATTCAACACCGGGGTTTAGTCCTGATATTACAAATCCGAAAGGGCCAAAACCACCACCATCACCTGCAGTACTGCCAAAAGTATATTCAATGGCTTCGGTAATTGGGTTTGTCACACCAGCGGAAGATAGTTCATAATAAAGTCTATAAACAATATTGCCATCTACTTGGTTAGGGCCACAAGCCAAAAATACTTCACCGGGACCTACGGGAGTTCCTCCAATATTATCTAAAGCAACAAATCCTACGGGCACAGGGGGCTCTACTCCAAAATTTGTTTTATCAAAAGTGTGCAAATGTAATGCCTCTATTTCAAGAGAGCTTTTTTCTGTTTTTAAGTCACTGGTTGAAGAATCAATGACGCTATTAAAGCTGAATCCCACAAAGAGGGAAATCAAGCCTAAAAGAGTAAATGTTTTTTTCATAATCAATTTTTTAGGAAGTAAGAATGCTGAATAATAATAAAAATAAAGGCTGTCATTAGAATAAGACAGCCTTAGCTAATCAATTATTTTTTAACTAATTTAATAGTTGTTGATGCATTGCCTGATGTAATTTTAGCAAAATATATACCGGCACTATATCTTGAAGCATCAATAGAAAGGTTTTGTTGCGAGTTATTATTAAAATCAGCTAACAACTGCCCGTTTATATTGAATATCTGTGTTGTAAAACCTGAGTTTGTTTTGTCTGAAATTATCCATTTATCAGAAGATGGATTTGGGAAAACAACAAAATTGTTTGAGATATCATTTTCTCCTATTGATAGGTTTCCATCAGTAAATCTAATATCATCAAAATAGATAACATTGTCTTGTGTTCTTGCATCAAAATCAGGAAAAATCACAATTTGACTCAAAACTCCATTTCCTGGAGGAGGGTTTATAAAGCTTGAAAAATCAAATATCAACTCTTCCCATTCATTAACAACGGTATTAGGGACTTTAAGTTCGCCTTCTGACCAAAAGGTGGAAGAGACAAGTTTAATGCCTACATCACTAATTACCGGTTTCCAAACCTTTATTGTTATAATATTGTTTGTTGCATCCAGCACAAATTCACCAAGGTCAGCGCCTTGAGCAGATTCAACTCCTGCAAAAGGTTGGCCGGTTTGCAAAGCTGTAAATTGCGCTACAGTTTGAGAGGTATTAACTCCCGAAGGGTCTGGATTAGCAATAATTTCAAGGTCTGGATTGGAATCGTTTTCAAAAACAGTCCAGGTCCAGTCGGCTCCATTTCCATCGGGTTCAAAGTTAATAGGGGCATTTTGACTAAATCCATAAAATAGAGTTAGTGTACACAATAGGGTTGTTACTTTTTTCATCTTTTGTTTATTTTAATTCGTATTATTTTTTGCTACCCCGCTTAACTTTTGAATTCCAATAAAACTCTACGCTAGAAGGCAACAGTAGTTTTACTTTTTAATAAGCTTAATGGTGGTTGAATTTCTTTCAGAAACAACATTTGCAAAATAGATTCCTGTTTTAAGGTTTGATGCATCAATTGAAAAGGTTTGAGTAGAAATGTTTTCAAAAACAGAAAGTAATTTTCCATTCACATCATATAAGTTAACAGAGAAGTTTGATAAATTCTTATTATTTACCACCCAGTTTTGAGTTGTTGGATTTGGGTAAACTACTACAGAGTTCAAATCAAAATCTGAAGTTGAAAGATTGAATGGCCCCACAACTACATTCCCCAGAGTGGGTTCATCGGCAGGATTTGCGTTGAGTCCGGTAACAGAAAAACCATATTGAACTGTGGTATCTTCAGGTTCAACGTTTGTGTATGTAATCGAGAAGTTACCTGTTTCGGTAAGGACTAGGCTTTCTTCTTTCAATACAGAGAAATCAGCATTGAAAACTTTAATAAAAGCTTTCACTTCATAATCGGGATCAAGTGTGAATGCTTGAACCTCAGCTTCAAAAGTCAATTCTTCACCTACAAGGTTTGTGTTGTTCTCATTAAAGGTGTTTCCTTCAAATACTTTGTTCCCAAGGCCTGTGCCTTGATCTACCCAAAAGGGATCAGTGGGGTTGTCGCCATAGGTGTTGAAGTTTGGGAAGAGTGTTACAGTGTTTCCGCCCACGTCAATAACAGATTTGATGTCTGCTACAGCCCAGGGAGATCCAAATACAAATGCCCCGCCATTTGCAGGGGTTTCAAATACGTTTGCGAAACCTAAAAAATCTGCACTACCGTCAATAGTAACTGTGTTTTGAGCTACCACAAATGACGAGGCAAAGATTAAACTAAGAAGTGTAATTTTTTTCATGATTTAAAGTTTTAATTTTTATTTAATTAGCTTGTAAAAATTTGGTTGGGATAAATTGCTATACAATAGATGGTTACTCCAAACAAATTTTAATGTCTTTTCCAAATATAAACCCTCAAAATTGAATTTATATTCCATATTTTATTACAAATTAACTACAACGTTCTAGCTTTCTGTTATTAAGGATTAATTTTAAGCCTGTATAGTGTAAACAGTGAACATTTGAGAATGTTAAAGTTTTAAAACATTGGAGGTCAGAGTATTTTTGAAGTATAGGTGTAGGGGTAATGTATAGCTAAAACGGACAAATGTATTGGGGCTAGATTTCGAGAATATAATTTGTTAAGTTTGTTTCGTTAGGTAAGTTCATTTTTTTTCGCAAACGATATCGTTTTACTTCGACACTTTTTGGAGAAATATTAAATAAAGGAGCAATTTCTTTTGAGGAAAGATTAAGTCTTAAATAGGCACACAAACGTAAATCGTCTGGAGTGAGAGCAGCGTGATTTGTTTTTATTTTCTTAAAAAAATCTTGATCGGCATTGTTAAATGCTTCTTCAAAGAATTTCCAATCGTCATTGCTGTTTAGATTTTTATCAATGATTTTTATGACTTTTTTGATGTCCTTTTGATCTTGTGTAAACTGATTTAGTTCCGTTTTAATGCTGTTTAAAAACTCATTTTTCTTAATGAGACTCATTGTAGAAATAGCAAGCTCTCTGTTTTTACTTTCTATATCTTGTTGTAGCTTTTCATTTTTAAGTCTCATTAGGGCTCTTTTGTTTTCAGATTCTTTGAGTGCCAATTCTCGTTTGTTTTTTAGTTCGATTTTTTTACGTTGTTTTTTATAATAAGTTTTATAGATATTATGAATGATGAATATCGAGATGAGTAATAAAAAACCATACAAAACGAGCATACTGTTTGATAAAACAAATGGGCGATTTATTCTAAAAGGGTAATTAACTAGTTCAGAATAATTATGCTCGCCAATTCTTCCCCTCACTTGAAACTCATAGTCACCATAAGGGAGGTTGTTAAAAGCAACTTCACTATGGGTTTGCCAGGAGCTCCACTCTTCCATAAGCCCCTTTAACTTATACTGGTATTCTGAGGTATAAAATTTTTCATATTCTGAGATGCTGAAATTGAAATAGATATTATTGTTTTTATTTTCTAATTCCGGAGGGTCACTTAACGGTAGATAAAACGCCGGTTCATTGATATGTTTTGCGGTTACTCTGTTTAATGAAAGAGTGGGACTGTTTTTTGAGTTTTGAAATCGTTTTAAATCAAGTAAAAAATATCCTTGTGCATTTCCGAAAAGGTAAACACCGTCTTGATATTCTATTACATTTTCATAGCCCAGCATTGCATTTCTTGTACTATTTGGTATGGGTATTGAGAGTATTTCAAGGTTTTGACTCACTTTACTTTGAGAGACATAGTTGATAAAACGTTCTGTGAAATTCCAGACAACAGACCCTTGATTGGTTGCGACCAGTTTTCCTGATGTATAATTTTCAGGACTATAAAGTGAGCTGTAAAAAGAGTCTTTTTCAAAAGTTCTGAGTGTATGATTGTATTTCCAAATACCTTTTTCATACCCATAATAGACACCGTCTTTATTTTTTACAAGGCTTGAATAAAGACCTTTTTCAACAGAATTGTCTTGGGTTAAGTTTGTAATTGTTTTGAATTTTTCATCTACTGTCAAGACATAAATCCCTTTATATTCATGGGCAACTAAAAGGGTATTGGTGCCTACAAACTCAATAAATTTTGAAGATATATTAAATCCTGTGAGTGAGTTTCTATATTGCCATTCGCCATTGTTTTTTTCTAAAAAACTCACCCCTTCATAATTTCCTTGTAGAATCAAATTTTCATTTGTATCAACAGTCTTAAAACACCAGGTTCCCGGGTTGTCTGAAATTTTCTTTAAGGTTGTGTTTTCTACAATAAAGGTGCCCTCGTGATGGCCACAAAAAAGTGTGTCATCATAAACAAATAGAGACCAAACTTGACCTACAGAGGCGTCAATTAAATTAAATTTACTATTACTTTCATCGTTTAATGAACGATAGAACAGTCCTTGATTTGTGCCCAGGTAAAGATTTCCATCAAAAACAGCTGAGGTATAAACTGTTCCCAACTTTCCGCTGTCATCATTGAAAATTCTTACAGAAGACTTCAGATTAATGCAATCTATGCCGTTGTCGAGTCCCAGCCAAATATTACCATCCTTATCCTCAAAAAGAGAAAGTACAGTATTATTACTCAAACTTTGGTTTTTTGTTATTTGAAAATCAATGGTTCCATCTTTACTGATGTAAACAACCCCTTGTGAAATGGTGCCTAATATGATGTCTCCTGTATTTGTTTGCAAACTATTGTAAACATTGAGAGATTTGAAATAATCGGCATTTTCCGCACCCCACAATTTGGGGCTTTCCTCTAGCGTGTATATGCCATTTCCAATGGTTTGTACCAATAGGGTCTTGTTGACTTTATAAAGGTTGACAATTAGGTTTTCTTTAAAAACGGGGTGGTCTGAAACTAGCTCTGTTTGACCGTTTGAAAGCTTGAATATTCCTGTTTTGGGCTTACTTAAATAGATGTCATTCTCGACTTGAAACATTTTTGTAATCCCTTCGTCAGAAACTATTTTTTGAATATCTCCATTTTGAAGATTATAGATGTAGATGGAGTTTAATGATTGAAATAACAGAAAGTTTGAATAATTTAATATCGTCCAGAATTGTTCATCCTCACCCAGTTCATTTTCTAAATCCTTACTTAATGAAGTATATTTTAGCGTACCTGTTTCTTGACGTTCCCAAAAACCGAACTCTCTGTAACAGCCCGTATAAATTTTTTCATCATGAACAAACACAGATCTTATAATGCTTTCATTTGGAGAAGGATACAAACTCCAGGTGTCTCCATTAAATTCTAGTAAGCCTTTATTGTTTGCCACATAGATATGTTTGCTATTTCCTTGACTAATGGCCCAGTTTTGATTGTCTGCTTGATAGTCTTTTGAAGAAAAGGAAATTACAGGAGGAAGCTCTTGCGCAAAGCAATTCAACCCAAAAATTAAAAAAGCGAAAAGGGAATAGATTAACTTAACTTTCAAAATGTGATTACTTTGAGGTTAAAGATACTTATTTTTCAGAGAATGTAAATGCTATAGCTTATTCAAATATTACTTATATGCCTTTCAACTTAGATTGATTGCTTCATAAAAAAACCCTCTAAAATTTAATTCTTAGAGGGTTTTTAGGTTACTTGATTATGAGTTTTTATTGTTGCATCATATTTTGTAAACGCAATTGAAGTGCTGTATCAGTTTCCATCAATTCTGCAATGGCATCAAAACGTTCCAAGGTGATGTTTTGTTTTACAACGGCTTCTTCCATTTGCTTTTGAAAAACAGCTTGCATAGCATCAAAACGTGCCAATACATCATCAAACTTTTTAGTCTCATCTTCAGAGAGTGTTTGTAGTGTTTCAGTGTCTTCTGTCATTGCAGCTTGATAAATTTCGTTAAAGCGATCCAATTCAAAGCCAGATTGGTCAACTACCTCCATCATTGTTGATTGAGCCTCCATATTAATGGTTTGGATACTTGTCACTGCTTTGACAAAATTACCCAACTCGGCATCAGAAACTTCCTCCTGAGCCATCATGCCTCCTGTTACAAACAATAAGGCTAATAATATTTTTTTACTTTGTTTTGCTAATGTGTTCATTTTTAAAAATTTAAATTGAGGACGTGAAACTACAATAATATTGTAAACTTGCCAATTAATGTTCCTTTTTTAAGTTCTTTTTAACCAAATAACCAGCGATATACATCGTTGCCATTGGCAAATAACACCAAGGCAATTAGCAGGAAAAATCCTGCAATTTGTGCATATTCCATTACTTTTTCGTTGGGCTTTCTGCCTGAGACCATTTCATAGAGTAAAAACATCACGTGCCCACCATCGAGTGCCGGTATGGGAAGGATGTTCATAAACGCTAAAATGATGGAAATGAGTGCGGTGGTTTGCCAAAAACTCAACCAATCCCAGGTGTCGGGAAATAAATTACCTATGGCACCAAAACCACCCACTTGAGTAGCGCCTTCTTTGGTAAACACATATTTGAATTGAGCAGCATAGTCTCTCAAAATGCCATAACCAAAGCTAGTTCCGTGGGTAATACTTTCCCAAAAGCTATAATCTCTGTGAACTGCGTCAAAATTACGAGCAGGAGCAACACCAATGATGCCTTTTTCGTCGGGCATTATATCTAAGTTGACCAGGTCACCTTCTCTTTGAGCCACAACTGCTAATGGGGTGTTTGCATTGGTTTTGATTTTTTGAGTAAATTGATGCCAGTAGGCTGTTTCTTCTCCATTTACAAAAACGATGCGATCCCCTTTTTGCAATCCCGCTTTTTCTGCCGGGCTACCCTCCATAACAATTTCAATGACCGGATCAATAATGGGAATAAACGGTTCCATAATGCCGGCTTTAAAATTGGTCATGCCAATATCTTCGGGAAGCGAGAGAGTTTCTGTGTTTCCGTTTTGGCGAAGCACTTCAACCGAGGTCACGTCTCTCAACATAATGTATTTGTTGATGTCCAATACATTTTCAAAGTGTTCACCATTTACTTTTAGTATTTGGTCACCATCTTGAAATCCAAAGGCTTTGAATGATTCGTGTACAGCAAACCCTTCGGGCATGGTTTCAGGAGTGACAAAATCTCTTCCAAAATGGAAGAGAATTAGGGAATAAATTAAAAACCCAACAATAATATTTACAGTGACACCGCCTAGCATAATGATGAGGCGTTGCCAGGTGGGTTTTGAGCGAAATTCCCACGGTTGAGGTGGTTGTGCCATTTGCTCTTTGTCCATACTCTCGTCAATCATTCCGGCAATTTTTACATAGCCTCCCAGAGGTAACCAACCAATACCGTATGTGGTTTCGCCAATTTTCTTTTTAAAAAGTGAAAATTTTACGTCAAAGAAGAGGTAGAATTTTTCTACGCGTGTTTTAAAGATTTTCGCCGGGATAAAATGGCCTAACTCGTGCAGGACAATCAATATTGATAAACTCAAAATGAGCTGTATCGCTTTAACAAAAAAAGGATCCATAATTTCTTTTACATTGAACGTGCAAAAGTACACTTTTACAAGGAGTTTCTAAAACTAAATTTTCAATAAACTTTTTTAACTATTTTGAATGATTAATACACTTTTAAAATACCTATTTTTGCACTGATTTTAATTCAATTACCGTGTTACAATTTTTCTCCAAATACAAGTTTTTTGCTGTTGTAATGCTGGTGCTTTCTGTGATTATTATAACGGCCATTTATTCTATTTTAAATCCAAAGCCAAAATTGCCGGTGTATCAACCCAATATGGTTAATGCAGAGTTGGTTGACAGCACAAAACAGCACATCAAAAAATACCATACTATTGCTGATTTTGCATTATTGAATCAAAATGGAGAGACTGTTACTCAAAAAGATTATGAAAATAAAATCTACATAGCCGATTTCTTTTTTACCACCTGCCCCACGATTTGTCCTATCATGACTGATAACATGGTGAAACTACAGGAAATTTTGAAAGATCAAAACGATGTGTTGCTTCTTTCCCACACTGTGACTCCAGAGATTGACAGTGTGCAGGTTTTAAAGGCTTACGCCGAAAAAAAGGGTGTCGTAGATACCAAATGGAATCTGGTTACCGGAGATAAAAGACAAATTTATGACCTTGCAAGAAAATCCTACCTTGTCGCTAAATATGAACCTTTTGATGGTGAGTATGATATGATTCACACAGAAAATTTTGTGCTTGTAGATACCAAAAGGCGCATTCGTGGTTTTTATGACGGCACCAATTGGGAAGAGATGGAACTGCTATTAAAAGATCTTGAAATTTTGAAGCAGGAAATAAATTAAGGTTTAAAATTTAGACTTCAACTTCACATCTCTGCAAAAATTTCATTTTGCCTCATCACCAGTTTTGGTGTTCTGTCAACATAATAGAGTCCCCAGTGTTTTTCGGGTTCCATGGCGTCATTTGATCCCTTCCAGGGTTCATCAAAGGCTTCAAAAACAAAAGTCAATAGATGTTCATCATTACTCCAGCGATTTAAATCACTGATGTATATAGCCTGCAACTCTTCGCTCACATTGTGTGGGTCAATGCCTCTTCCGTTTGAGTTTGTTGCCCATCCGGCTTCAGTAATGACAACAGGTTTGTTGGTATATTTTGATGCTACTGCATGGTAGTTTTCTTGAGTAACATGTATAGCCTCATGGATATTTTTATACTCCCACACCGGATAGGAGTGAATGGAAATAAAATCAATTTCAGCAACCAGGGGTTCTAATTTGTTTAACCACGGCACATAATTTTCACAAAAAGTGACAGGTTGGCGAGCTCCTTTCTTTACGATTCTCACATAATTGATGACACTTTCAACCGATACAAAATGGTCTGTCCATTCCACACAAGCTTCATTACCCACAGAGAGTGCAAAAATAGTTTCAGGATAGCTGTTGGCCAGTTTAATTAATTTTTTGATTTGATTGATGTTTTTAATTTTATTCTGTTCCAACACCTCTTGCGAATAGATTCCACCCCATGGACAACCAAAATTGTTCAATTCTGCACCAATGTAGGCTCCCAAGAGCACTTTAAAATTCATTTTTTCATTTTTGATGACTTCTAGAACTGTTTCTGCATGAAAGTCACAATCATAAAGTCTCAAATACCTCCAGTGATTTTGAAGTAACTCTAAGTCTTCTTTTACTTCTTCATAAGTGGGGTACTCGCCTCCGGGTTGTTGTCCTTCTCTAAACCCCGAATAGCAAATAGCGTTGCCGGGCTGAAGTTGTAAAGCTTTATATATATTCATTAAAATTTCATTTTTTCGTTTTTATCCCATATTCCCCAATAAGCACCCACATCACCCTCTGCACCCACTTTCCAGGACTCATCAAAGGATGAAAAGTAAAACACTTCAATGTTATTAGCTTGGGCCCAAAGTTGTGTTCTTATAAAATAATTTAAAGCATTCATATAAGAAGGGGTAGCACCCTTAAAGCCATTCCCTTGACTGGGCCAGCCGGTTTCTGTGATGATGACTTTTTTGCCATTTCCTGCAGCTTTGGCCTGATGATACATTTGATTCATGTGGTGTAATGAATATTCAAATGGACAGCCTTCCCAGTAAGGATAGCAGTTTGTGAGTATCACATCACAGGCATCTGTAATGCGGGGGCGTGCTGAAAATTCATAATAAGCATCTACATAACCCATAGGTATGTTTTTGGGAATGGCATTTCTTACTTGAGCCATAAATTCTAGTAATTCTTCCTCGCTAAGATCTTTTCTATACATCACTTCGTTACCCACCGCTGCTATATCTACGAGCCCCTTGTTTGATAATTCAATAAGACCTTCAATTTCACGTTTGTTAATTTCCGGGTCATCACCAAGCCAAGCACCCACCAGAGTTTTCATTCCCATCTCTTTGGCAATTCTGGGAATGTGCTCGTTGCCGTCTGTACAGGAAAAAGAACGAACCCATTTGGAAACCGGCTGTAGAATTTCCATACGGCGACGCACCTGAGATTCACTTATGATATCCCCGGGTTGTTGACCATCTTCATACAAACTAAAACAAAATCCGTGAATACCGTTGTTTAAAATTTTATGGAAGATGGCTTTCAATTCCTTTTCTGAAGATGTTTCAGGGAATTTTATTTCTTTGAATTTTAATAGGTATTCCAGCCATCCGCCTTCAATTACCCTTTCTTTTCTGTAGGACATACTATTTTTGTTTTAAAATTAAATTTGGGTCTTTGGAAAATTTAAATTTTTCGTGAGCGTCCCATAGCCCCCAGGAGGTGCCTGCCCAACCTTCATCATGTATTTTCCAAGACTCGTCAAATGAGGAGAAATAGAATAAGTCAACCTGAGCATGATTTGCCCAAAGTTGAATATCTACATAATACTTCATTACATTGGTTTTTGATGGGACGGCTTCTTCTTCTATTTTTCCTTTACTTGGCCAGCCTGTTTCAGTAATAATAACTTGTTTATTTTGGGCAACCTCTTTTGTTTTTTGATACATCTCTTGAAGATACAGCCCGGCATAGTCAATTTGAGCACCCTCCCAAAAGGGATAGCAATTGATCATGACCAAATCACAAACTTCAATTAAAGCGGGACGATTGAAAAATTCATAATACACATCGACATAACCCACCGGAACACCGTTGGAGCTGTTTTTTACTTGTTGAATATAGCCAATGAGTTTTTCTTCTTGCTGGTCTTCTCTAAACAGCACCTCATTACCCACTGAAGCCATATCAACAAGTCCTTGGTTCATCAAATCTACAAGAGATTGTATTTCAAGATTGTTTTTTTCATCATTCTTACTTATCCAGGCACCCATGAGTACTTTGAAACCCATTTCTTTGGCGATGGCAGGTATTTTTTCGTGGCCGTTTGTAGATGAAAAGACTCTAACCCACTTACTGTATGGTTTCAAAACAGCAAGCCGTTTTCTTATTTGCTTTTCTGAGATATGGTCGCCGGGATTTTGCTTTTCTTCAAATGGGCTAAAGCAAATTCCGTGCATTCCCTTTTCAAATGTTTCACTAAAGTGAGATTGTAAAATTTCTACATCGAGTGACTCTACATCAATGGCTGTGCTGTAGTAGTTTGGAAAACTATCTAGAATTTCAGCCTTAGTGAGGCCTTTTAAGTTGATTCCCTGTATAACTTTGGTAGCTCCATACCCTGAAGGCTTTGGTTTTTTTCTTCGGGCTAATTCTGCCTGAATTTCATTGGCTCGCTGCTCGGTTAAATCATAATTGCGCATTACAAACATGGCAATGAGGGTTCCCAAAATGGGAATACCAGAATAGAAAAGGCGCAATCCTGTCACAGCTCCTTCTGTTTGTGATTCTGCGCCGGGTACAAAGCCCACAACTGAAATTATGACTCCGCTCAACAAGCCCGCAATGGCAAAACCAAACTTCACCATCCACCAATAGATTGCGCCAAAGATACCCTCTCTTCTTTTTCCGGTGTTTAATTCATCTAAATCACAAACATCTGCCGTCATCGACATCATAAGGGTGAATAAACTCCCTATTCCAAAGGAAAAGAAGGGTAATGCAAAAATAAACATATAAGGTTTGCCGGGAATAAATAAAAACCACAGCAAAATATAACCAATGATTGAGATGCCTTGTGACCAAAGAAAGGCATTTTTTTTGCCCAAGACTCTCGACATTTTAGCAACAATGGGGATTACTAAAAATGTTGTAACCACAGCACCCAAACTTCCAAAAAGTGTTGGCCAGATGCCGGCGGCTTCAGCATTTCCATTAAATAAATGATAGACAACAATAAAAAAGGAGAATGCAGCAATGGTGTTAAAAGCGTTAAAAATTAGAAATGTAGAAATGCAGAGCTTTCTAAAAGGAACTGATGCAAATGCTTCTTTAAACCCAATGAGTATTTGTTTTAAACTGCTCCCCACGGTTCTAAAGGTAATGGGGGTAAGTGAGCTATCGTTTATTGTTGATTTGCTTTTGATAAAAATGGCCGGTACCATAGCTAAAAGAGCACATGATACACCCACCCAAATTGCTAATGAGCGTGTTGCGGTATCTGCATTGGGGAACCACTCAGGGTCATACATCACTACCCAAAACCAGGGCGCAATGACCCAAGCCCATTGGCCAATCCATTGAGCAACGGCCATAATGTTTGTGCGCTCGTGAAAATCATCACTCATTTCATAACCCATCGCGACATAAGGCACACTAAAAATGGTTAAGCCCAGATAAAAAACAAACGACCAAAGCAAGAAGTAATAAAAATTGTAATCCACTCCATTTTCGCGATACAATTGCCACATCACAATGAAGGAAATGCCCATGACTATGGCTCCTATAAAAACATACTGTCGCCTGCGCCCCCAAACGGAGCGGGTATTGTCTGAAATGAAACCCATAATGGGGTCAGTAATAGAATCAAAGACTCTGGGTAAGAAAAATAAAATACCCCACATCCATCCAGGAAAACCAAGATCTTGTACAAGCACTACCATAAAGATTCCCAAAGCTGCCGGAAACATTTGATTGGCTAACATTCCCAAACCAAAGGCCACTTTTTGACCAAAAGCTACTTTACCGTGTGTGCTTACTTGCTTTTCCATTTGTTATGAGTTTGGATTGAGTATAATTGTTTGTAGGGCTTGACTATCTATTGCTATTGTTTGCGTAAAACCATTGAGTTGTAGATTGAAATTTTTAGCTTCTTGTTCTTGATTTAAAATCACTACGATAATACTTCCATCGGGGTTTTGAGCAGCTGTGACTTGGAGTGTAGTATCAGTACTTTTCCATCCAATACGTTTGGCACCGGGTCTTATAAATTTGCTAAAGTGCGCCATAGTGTAATACAAAGGAGTGAAATAGACTTCGTCTTCTTCCGGGTCAACAATCACGGGGGCAATACACCAGTTTTCAAACCAGTTGGGACCGCCTTGTTTGTCAAGCACCATATTCCAGTCAATCCAGCCGTTTACCCAGTTATTTAAACAGCCAATGATGTCTCTTGCATAGCGATATACGGGTACATATTTTGGGTGCAGATGTTTTTTATCTTCTGAAGCCCAGGTCCAGCCCCAGTCTGTCGCTTCTTTTTTCCAATACCAGGCGTCGTCTTTCCACACGGGCACTTGAGCGTCTATACAAGCTTCAGTCTGGATTAAATAATCATCGGGCGCCTTTTGATGCGCATATTGCAAAGCTTTAGGAAATACTTCAAAGGTGCTGGCATACCAGTGAATGGCTGTTCCATCAAAGTATTTTGAAGAAGCTTCATCGGCATACATCACATCTACCCATTCTTTGAGCTCATCCCGATTTTGATCATAACCCAAAATCTTTATTTCTGAAAGGTTTTCATTTTCTAATGTGGGGCCCAAATGGTTTTTGACAAAATCAGTCATTTCCTGAGCTGTATAGTGCATACTTTCCCAATTGTTTGAGTTGCCCAGAGGTTCATTTTCTACCGTAATCCCCCAAATATTAATACCTTCTTTTTGATAGGCCTGTATGTATTTTGCAAAATACAAGGCCCAGCTATCATAATATTCCGGAAGTAGTTTTCCACCCACCCAGTCGTTGTTGTCCTTCATATATGGAGGCGCAGTCCAGGGAGAGGAGATGATTTTAAAGCCTTGCGGCGAAATGGCTTTGGCTTCTACTATCATAGGAATAATGTCGTCTCTGTCTGGCTCAATAGAGAATTTTTCCAATTGAAAGTCATCTGGATCATCAGAATAGGCATATTGGCTTAAAGAAAAATCGCAGGAGTTGATGTGTGTGCGTGTGAGGGAGTAGTTTGCTCCATTTTCACTAAAATAGGCTTCAAGAATTTTGGTTCTGTTTTCTTGACTAAGTTGATTGAGAAGATAGCCAGAAGCTTCGGTAAATGAGCCACCAAATCCTATGATTTCCTGAAAGGTTTCCTCCGGGTAAATTGAAATTTTGTTTTCTGAATTTATCTGAGGAAATTCTGACATAATTGCTAAATGATTTCCCGCTTCGGAAGTTTCATAGACTTCTATTTTCATGGTTTTTGATTGTTGACAACTTACAAATGATAGTATAATGACCGAAACCCAAATAAGATTTGGTAACTTACTGTGCGAAAATGGTATGTCATTAAATTTTAAACTCATTTTAATTGTTTCTTTTTGGTTTTTAGTGGGGGAGCTAATGTTGTTTCAATAATTTTTGATTTATCACCTTTTTGGGTTTTTCTGATGGGATTTCCGTCTCTTGAAAGACCTTCAAAAACACCCTGATCGACGAGATTCCAAAGGGCATATTTTGCTTGACCATCTACAGTAAATAAACCAAAGTGATTTTCAGAACCTTCCGGGTTTGCTGCATCTTTCCATGGCTCATCAAAGGCCTCAAAGTAAAAACAACTGATGCTGTCTTTTTGAGTCCATTCCCGCATATGTTGATAGTAAATCCCTTCTTTGTATTCATCACAAGCTTTGGAACCATCTGGGCCATAAAACCCGTCTGAGGAGCTAGCCCAGCCGGTTTCACCAATATGAACGGGCTTGTCAACACCCAGCGATTTCATATAGTCAACCACAGATTTGTATTGTTTTTGAGCATAGGCTTTGGCACGCAACATAGCAGCGTCAATTTTTTCTAAATCGGTAAGGGTTTCTTCACTTTTTGGCGTAAGCCAAAAATCGGGGTTGTAATGTGTGTCGTGCATGGGGTAGGTGTGCATCATGATAAAATCTACCTCACGAATGAGTTTTTCTAAATCGGGGACGTGGTATTCTGAATCTCCACCTCCCCAGGAGGCAAAATTGTCAGAACTTGTTATCCACAGGTCTTTGGCGAGTTTTCCATTCTTTTTAAGGTCTTGTAAGTATTTGACCCATTTGAGAATTACTCCCGGTTGCACATAGTAGCTTTCTGCCCATTTGACCATGGCCTCATTGCCCACGGCGATTACTTTTACAATGTCAGGATATTGATTGGCGAGTTCTACAGCACGATTTATTTCCCATTTGTTATTTTCATCTTCTGCATCGTGATTGGGGTTGGCTGTAAAGGCGTCTTTACAGTTTATCCACACACCCAAAACGACATACATTTCAAAATCGGGGTTTTCCTGTTTTAATTGGTGTATGGCTTTCAATACATTTGAAGCGTGTGGCTTGTGTAATTTATAAGTGCGAAGGAGGTGAACACCCATAGCATGGAGTATTTTCATGTCCTCTTTTAATTGCTCTACAGTGGGTTCAATATCGTGATTGGCATCGCGATAACCGCCAAACGAGATGGCTTGATATTTTGGGTTACCGAGAATTTCTGAAGCATTTAAAGTGGCTTTTTCTTTCATTTGAGGAGAGGCATTTTTGCACGTAACAGTTAAGAGCAGTATGAATATAATGCCCAAAAACTTAAATGTTATGTGATTTAAGAGTCTCATTTTAAATATTTTGAGGTTATATGCACGTCAATTTTTACAATTTCACCTGTTCTTTGGAAAACATTGCTGCTTTTTGCTTCATCAAGTTGGAGTGATGAGGTGCTTTCAGTTTTTCCGTCTGCAAATGAGAGAGTGAGTTTTTCAGATTCTCCCAGATGATAAACCACGGGTAGTTGGCAATATGTAAAAGCTAGGGAGTTTGGTTCTAAATTAATTTGTTGTTTGTTTTGCTGAACATCTATAAAAGAAAACACTGCCGGGTCTTTTAGAAATTCTTCTTTTTCTCTCAATAAACAGGGGAAAAAGGTGAGTTTTCCTTGTTTTACAAAAACGCCCAATTCACCAAAACGGCTGAGGATATCTTCTTTTACTTGTCCAGTCATACCGGGTTGTTGAGCTCCTTTACCTGCGGGAGTATGAGAATAGGGGTCTGTTGGGAAAGCTCCATAGAGCTTTGGCGGTTTGTGCACGCCAATACCTTCGTTGATTTCATAATAATGCTCCAGAAGCTTGCCAATAATTTCGGCAGATTCGTTTTCACGAATGGCTTTCAGGCAACATTCCTGAACGGCGAGTTGTAATTTTGAAACCATGTGCCAGTAAATAGAGCCTAAACCTTCATAGCCATAGAAAGTCCCAGATCTGCCCGTAAACTCTTTGTGGTTGAAAACGGTTTCAAAAAGCTGTAATAATTGAGGGGTTTCTTTTTCTATCAAACGAGTATATTTCGATTTCTTAAGAGATTCTAACGTTTGTTCTAGGACTCGGGCATTGTTGAAATTTCCATTAAAGTGATAGTTGCCATTAATATCTTTTTCTACAATTTGAGTATTGCCGTCTTGTATCATTTTGACTAACAGTTCAGAGTTTTCAACGGCTTGTTTTGGCAGCACATTTTTATCTAAAAAGGAGGGCAATTCTTTGTTGGGATATAGAATGTAACTGTACTGGTCGGGTCTAAATAGTTTACTGTTTTTAAGTGCATTGAGCACTTCAAGGTTTTCTTTGGATGATAAATATCCAGAGCTCAAAACGGCCACTTGTCCTTCAAGCATTTCGTTTAAATATGAAATCGATATTTCGTTATTTCCTTTGATAGTCATCAAATTGTAAGCGTGATACAAGTTGTCTGGTCTTTTGTTTGCTTTTATGGAGTGATCGATATATTTCAAGGCGAGTTCAATGAATGTTTTGAGCTGGCTGAGCTTGAGACTATTTTTTCTTCCGCTGAAAGCGTTAGTATAAATTGTTGTCCTAAAATTAGAGGCTTCCACACCAAGAGCGTCAAGAAACTTTTTTCTTTCAGCGTCATTGATTTTACCGCTTAAAATATTCTGGTGTTCTTCAAGTGTTTGAATAACGTGTTCAAAATAACGAAGTAGTTCTTGTGAAATGTCCACCTGATTGTGGTTTGAATTTGCCACAATTTTATTGAAGAAATTTAAAAACCGTCTAAGATAATAGAGTGTCACCATCGAGACGCCGTTACCCACCAGTGCATTGTTTGCGTCATTCCATTCGGGCCTTTGTGTATTGAGCCAGATACCTGCTTCAGGAATAAAATTAGACACTTTAGCGAGAGTGGTTGCCAACATTTTTTCTATGAAATTGACTTTGCAAATAAACAAGTTTTCATCTCTGAGCAAAAAGCCGTCTGCTCCTAGCTCTTGCTTCTTGATATTGAGTTTTTCATCAAGTTCATAATCAAATTCGATGGTGTCTTTCGGGTTTTTTAGGAGGTCTTTGTAGGGTTTTATTTTGTAGGGCACATTGGCATAAACAAATAAATCTTTGTCAAAAAAGCTCTGAAGTGTTCCCGGTTTGTAGTTTTCTTGTAACTCGAGGAATTTGAGCAAATAAATAATTTGATGGTCACCCCAATAGCCAATGTAAGACCAGGGATTGTTTTCTTCAATCACTTCCCAGTCAAAGCCATCTTTTGTCACCCGGTAAGGGTTGTATCCATCAAAAGTAGTAGCGTTGAGAAATTTGTGAATCATACTCTCAATAAATTCGGGGTATGAAATAGAGAGTGCTTCCCAGTTTTGGAAAATATCTCTCCAGTTGCCTTCATAATCTAGTATTTTTGAACCATCAACTTCATTGCGGGTGTTGATAGAAAACTTGTTCCAGGGTCTGCTGGGGTCACCGTGCCTTCTGCTGAATTTGAGTGGCATGTATTCCAAGCAGAGTCTTCTAAAGTTTTTGTCTTCACTTTTATAAGCTATTTGTTTTAATTGGAAAATATCAAAAGTATCTGGGAGTTTTTGTAGGATTTTTTCTGAGGTTCTTGAAACTTTTTTATTTGCTTTAGAAAGGTATTGTTCAAAGTCCCATTTTTCGATTTGATAATTAGTATCAAAAATACCCCCTCTCATGATGTTGAACAAGGTGTTTGCAAGATGTCTGGTGTCTCTGGCAGTGTCTGAAGTGATTTGTAGCGCATCTGCCGAGGCAATTAATCTAATGAGTTTTTGAGTACCCAATTTGACGTCTTCAAGAACTTCTTGATGAAGATGTGTATTGTTTTTAATTTGATGAATAAGCGAAGCTATGGAGCTGTGGTTTTGATTTACATCGGCTACAAGTAACCATTCGGCTTGGGTTTTTGCCTGAAGATCAATTTTTTTGTGAACAAAATAGGCGCCTTTTTCAGCTTTAATATCGTTTTCAGTGATTAAGGTTTTTCCGGTTCTAAATTCTTCAAGTTGTAAACTGGAGAGGAGGTGAGAAGGGTTTTCTAATCCTATTGACCAGGCGACGTTTGCTTTGAGTGCCTCACTGGGCTCTGCTTTGTCGACAATAATGGCGCTTAGAGCAAAAATGCCCAAACCACTTTTGGGGTCTAACTCACTTCTTTTATAAGCATCAACCAGATTGCTGCTTTGATTTTGTAGATCTGCACTTACACCATAAGGCATAATGTTTTGAATTCCATCAAGAATGGATATAGGTACAGAAACATCATTATGGTTTATTAAGGTTGATTTTTTTACAAAGCCAAACTTTTCTGAGGAGCTCCATTGATATCTGAAAGTGAGGTCAAAATCATGATTTATTTCTTCAAAAATAATTTTGTCTCCATATCTGTTTTTGTAGAGATTTCTTGTGATTTGAAAAAGGGCTTTGGTTCTTTTTGAGAATGGCTCCCACACTTGATTTTTACCATTGTGAGCAACCCTGAACAACGATTTGCTTCCGGTTGTGCCGGCAGATTCGGTAATTTTATCTTCAGTATAGTAGGGGAATAAAGCACCGTCGCTATCTTTTCTTCCTGCTGTGACACCACCATTGCTTGAAATAAACATCCAGTGATTGGAGTCACTCACAATACTCATAAAGAAAGGTCGCAAAGCATCATTATTGTTGATTTTATAATAATGCTCATCCTCAATTTTCACATATTCAATACTACTTTTTTTATTGATATTTAAATTATTCTTATTTTTCATGGATATGGGTTGGGTGCTCATATTTGTTTTTAAAGGCAACACGTTGTGTATTAAAAAGGCCGGGAATTATTGATTCCGACCTTTTTTGTGGTTTTCAGATAACTATTTTACGTTTTATATTTTGAAGTATTTATTTTCAAACACCTATTCATATACTCGTATATAGTCAACAAGCATTGTTTGAGGGAATTGTGTTTCTGCATTTGGCGATCCAACAAATGAACCACCTACTGCCAAATTCATGATGATGTAAAAAGGGTGGTCAAAAACCCAATCTCCGGGAACATCACCCGGAGTGATTTGGTTGTATAAATTATCATCCACATAAAAGTTGATAAAATCGGGACCCCATTCTATTCCAAAAACATGAAAACCGGTATCAAATCTGTCATTTTCTAACACATAACTTTTAGTAACGGCTTCACCTGCTGAATATCCCGGGCCGTGGACACTTCCGTGGACTTTGGTGGGTTCCTGTCCTCGAAATTCCATCACATCAATTTCTCCGCAAAGAGGCCAGGTGTTTGTTTCACAGTCATTTCCTAAGAGCCAAAAAGCCGGCCAGATGCCTTGCCCCCAAGGCAATTTAATTCTAGCTTCAAAACGCCCGTATTGTTTTTCAAACAATCCCTGCGTTTTGATTCTGGCAGAAGTGAAGTTGGAACCTTCAAAAGATTCTTCTCGGGCAATGATGTGCAACATACCGTCTTCAATTTTTATATTCTCGGCTCGATCAGTATAATATTGCAGCTCATTATTTCCCCAGCCATTATCTCCTGTTCCAATATCAAAAGTCCAAAGCGAGCTGTTCAATGCGCCATCAGTATTAAACTCATCAGAAACAACTAGAGTCTTGAAGTTATTTACAACCTCTTGGCTCTCGTCTGTAGAACAGCTTATAAAAGTTATAATACTTAGGGTCAAAACGAGTATGTTTTTTATAAATCTATTTTTCATAGTCAAAAATTTATTGTTTTATCTTTAATCAATTATTTGTATATCGTCATAATAGTAGGTACTGCCATCACCGGGTAAATCGGGGACAAACTCAAAAAACACAACGACTCTAACAAAATCTGGCGAGGTATTGAAGCTGCTAAAATCCCACTCCAGTTCTTCCCACTCATTGAGTGTAGTTGTGTTTGCGTCCAATTCAATTCCCGCTGAATTGTCAGCGTTTTCCAGGCGTACTCTCACGGGAATGCCACTTTTTGGAGACCAAACTTTCATCCTAAATTTTTGCGAACTTGAAAAGTCAATGGGAGCATCCAGGTTGAGTAGTGTGCCTGCAAAAAACTGAGCACCCGGTGTTTTTGTGGTTCTCAAAACCCTGGATGTAGGGTTGATGCCACTTTGATCGGGATTGTCAATAATAGCCGAATCTGCACCTTCAAACCCTAAAATGTCATAAGTGAGTGTTGTTGACTCAAAACCTACCGGTAAAGCAACCTGTGTGGCTTGAGAGTCATCAACATTTGGCGAGGGCTCAATAACGTCTTTGTAGTAGTAGATATTATCAACAAAAATATTTGAGATCGTTGAGTCTGATACAAAAAAGATTAAGCCCAATTTATCTCTCGATGTTAAACCGCTAAATTCTCCAAGTGGAATGTCTAGGCTTACCCACTCATTAGTTACCAAAACGGTATTATCAAAAACAACTGAACCTGAGATTTCATTACCGCCCACATCATTGATAAGTTGGATTCTGATAAAATCTCCCGGATTAATGGTTTCTTGCACATTGATATCAACATGGAAGTGAGTCATTTGTGTGGCATCAACGGTGGGCACATTTAAAAACGTCCCTATTCCCACAAAATTAAGTTCGGTATAGTTTATAATCTGATCTCCCCCTATTTCAATGGGAGGCGCACCTCCTTGAGTGGTTTGTCCATCACCCATAAAGAAACCATTGTAGTAATCTACAGGAACATTTGTGTATGCATCACTAAAAATAGAGATGACATTTTCTGGGTCTCTCGTTGGAACGGGAGCCAGTTCAAATTCGCCCAATGATTCTAGTGTAAGCGATCCCTGGGCATTCACACCACCTAAAGTTGCTGTAATTTGAGTTGTACCAGCTCCAACAATATTTATATTTCCGGTTTCACTTACTGTAGCAACAGCTGGATTTGATGAGGTGAATTCAAAATAGGCGGGTGCAGCACTCACCGTTTGATTTTGCCCGTTTTCAAGGTTGAAAGTTTGAGTTAAACCACTAATTGAGGTTGCTGCTCCAATAAACGATTGTTGAAATACATCTTCTCCATTAAAAATTTTGGGTTGAGGTTGAGCGATGGTTCCAAGTTTTTCATATTTCAATTCATCTATCCAAAAGGAGTAGCCATTTCCATCCTCGGGTCCTTCAGCATACCAAAATAGCCCACTTTCCTGAGTTAATCTTGAAGGGTCTGGAATGGCAATGGTATATTTTTGCCAGTTTGTTGTTAATTGTAGGTTATTGAGTGTAGTGAGGAATTTGTTTTCTCCAAAATCCTGACCAAACCCAATTTCATTAATGGTACCGGGTGTTGTGGCTTTTGCCCAGAAAGTTAAGGCGTCATACTCCGTCAAGTCTCTGCCTCCAAAATCAGGAAAAATAGCCCCTGCAAATGCACCTAGGGGGTCACCCACGTTGGGTACATCAAAGCGCATTGAAGCGGTTCCTTCAAATTTTTCATTGGTATCAACAGTGAAGGCGTCAAGTCGTGAACCTGCAAAAGGCAGGTATTCCAGACCGGCACTAAAACCATCGATAAATACTTCAGGGTTGTTTGAGAATCGAGCCTCAACGGCTTCATCTGTTAGGTCTCTTTCACAACTAAGCGTTAAGAAAGCTAGAATTCCTATTGCTAGTGTGATTTTGAAATTATTTTGTATTCTATTTTTCATCTGTTTGAACTATTAGTTTTAGAGGTGAACTTTCCAATATGGGGAAGTAGTTCTAAAAGTTTATTATTTTCCTATGTTTATATGTAGATATGTTCTTATTTCCCATTCTTGCCCATTCTCAAAACCAACAGGACTTAAAGGAGGAACGCCAAATTCGGGTCCTTGGTTGGGCAAATATCGGGGGGAGAATTCATCAAGTGATCTCCAGGTTCCTCTGATTCCCACGCGTGTGTTTGGCAAAATAAACCAATTGGGTTTTCCTAAGCTAGTTGAGACGTCAAGCATCAACTGTACAGGATAAGTCAAGTTAAAATCCCTGTGGTAATCAAAGGGTCCCCAGTCGTTAATTTTTACAGCATTGACAACCTTTATGTTTTTGTAAATAAGTCTAATGTCAGACCCAAATCGATAGATGGTTCTGTCGTCGCTTCCGTTTGCTTGTCCATTGCCATAATAAAGATTTGCTATAAAGCCCAGTTCCGGGCTTAATTTTGACACAATACGGGTTTTGGCTTCCCATAGGTCTTCTGCAGGAGCCGAATTGGGAAAGGCAAATGATGTACGATTACTCAAAAATCCAATAGCAGCATCTTGTGTAGTTGGTAAGTGGCGATAGACAAATCCGGCACTGATTGCAAATTCTGCATCTTCTGCCATATCATTGTCCCACTCATACATCCAAGTAGCGGGGGTTGGGTCATAGGTTAATAAAATTTCTCCGGCAACGGTTTCTCTGTTTGCTCTTACTGCAAAAGGGTCGTCTTGAATGTTTCTCAATCTTCCCGGTGCTTCAACATCGTTTGGCATGGCATCAACTATGGGTTTTTGCCATAAAAAGTTGGGGGCTACTTGTAGATTTCCAAAGGAGTAAGTAAATCCTGTTAACAAGTTTGTTTGATTTCCACTTCCGGTATCTTTAAGTGACCATCCGGTATAGGTTTGGGTGTAATCACCTCCACCGCTTGCCACAAGTCCCATGGCGGCACCCTGGGCATACCAATTGAGGCGTCCGGAAGAATAGGTTATTTTTGCTTTTCCTCCCCAGTTGTCTTTTGAGGTTACTTTGTCTTCAAATATGGTGTAATTTCCGGGCTCTCCTTCTGCGACTTGAAAGGTTCTTCCATTTAAGGGTTGTCCACCCCATATTCCACCAAATTCAACACCTATATTTCCAACTTTAGTTTTAAAGTGAAGAGTCGCTCTTCTTGTTTTTGGTAGAGGAATTGCGATGGATGTTACAATTGATGAGGCTTCATCTATATCTTCGTGGTAAACAGCGGTGATATCAAAATTTCCCACTTTACGGGTATATTTTAAGAGTGCCGCAGGGTTTGCTCCCCACCAAAGCTGAGGGCCAAAGGCTGCTTTCAATCCGTCAAACGTTCTTTTGCCGTCAATTTCAAATCCTGAAATTTCTCCGTTGTACAAATCTAGGTTTGGGCCGTAGTTTGCCTCTGGATACAGGCCAAAGAAATCGCCTTCATAACCCCAATGGTAGTGACCGGTTCTGTAAAAACCTCTAACATCAAATTCTTTTCCCACCCATTCAAAGTCTGCGTTGTAAACCTGAACGCGGTTTACATCGGTAAGCTCCACGGTTCCATCCTGTGAATTTACCGTTACACTGCGGCCTCTGTTTTCATAGAAAATTTCATCTATGGGGTTTTGAGCAACATTTCCAAGAACGCTAATATTGACATTGGCCCTTACATTTGAAGCAGGTTTTCCCTGAACGCCAAAGTAGTAAGATTGCATGTGGTCAAAACCGAGTTCATTTGGGAAATTTGTTGCATTTGGATCTGCAGAATCTGGCGTGGTAATTAAACTTCCTCCTGTATTGAAAGTAGTAAATTCAGCTCTTAAATTACTAATGCTGAGTTTTTCATCGCCCCCTAAAGCGGCTTTGTCTCCACGTGCTCTTAACACGGCATCCATTAAAGAAATAGAATTAAAGTAGTTTTCAATAAAATCTAAAGTAACCCCATCTTCATAGGGGTTTAATTGATGCGCTTCTTTTAAAGAGTAATAGGCGGCTCTGGGGTAAAGGTCATAAAGACCTCTGGCATTTGTTTGTCCCTTTGCACAAATTCCAAACCATTCTTCATTCATATTGTTTTGCCCTTCAATAAAATCTCGTTGATAGCCACCATTAGACCAGGAGGCATTGGTGTCGTGGACATCTAAATTTTTAGTTTGACCAAATTTCCACCATCCGTCGCTAAACTGAAAGGTGTAACCACCCAGGGAGTTATTGGCTTTTCCAAGCCCGGCCGCATTTTGGTAAATTTCTTTCCAGTTGCCTGTCATATAATAGGCTTGCGAATATTGATCTTCTTGATTTTCAATAGCATTGAATGCATCTGCTCCAAATTCTGTAAACAGAATAGGTTTGTTATATTCATCTTTCACTCTTTGAAAGGCGTCGCCAAAAGAAATTCCTCGGTACATATTGGTTCCAAAAATGTCAATATCTGGGCTTTCTTCTACAATAATATTCATAAACAATAAGTCGCCGTTACATAATGCTATGGGATGATTGGTGCTAATTTCTTTCATAGCTAGTGCCGCTTCATTGAACAATTGATACATCGCTCTTGCTCTTATAGTCGATTCGCGATCCTCAACAGGTACATCTTCAGTTTCTGCGCCACCCCAAAACAACCCGTAATTGTTTTCATTTCCTAAGAGATACAATAAAAGACCGGGGGTATTTTGATATTCTCTTACCATTTCTGTAACCTCTGCAAGTAATAATTTTTTAACACGCGGGTCTGAATATTCAGTATTTGGAACCCAAGTGCCATCGAGCGTGAGCCCATAGCGACCAAAGGAATGATTGAGCATGGTGTATATACCATAATTCTCATAGATGTATTGAATCCAACGAGGTGGAATTCCAGTGTAGACTCTAATGGAGTTAACACCCATGTTTTTTAACAATCCCATTTCTGAATCAAGAGCTGCCATAATAAAGTCGTCAGATTGATTCCATATACTGTAATTGTAATTTGTTCCAATGGGAAAATAATCCCAGTTCATACCGTTCACAATGAAAGGTTCATTGTTTACCATAAGCCTGAAGCCATCATTAGCTGAATCAACAAATACCTGTTGCGATTGTGAAAAGGCACTAAGCCCAGCGAATAAAAAAAGGATTTTTAAATATATCTTTCTCATAATGATTGTGTTAAAAGGGATTTGAACCTAATGGTTTTGTTAAATCAAAGTTACTTCTTTGTAAACTTAATGATGCTGGTTGTGAATTTCATAAAAAACACCTAAACAAAAAACATACATAATAATTAGAGAGCGCTTTTTTATGTATTTAATAAACAGGTAAAGGCTTAAGGACTTTTATAAAAGTATGAATTAGTAGCGTGTTGTTTGTCTTTTTAAAAGTAAAGTCGTGGTAATGTATAGGTAAAATTTACAATTGTTTGGTTGAAAATTTCATGTCAAACACAAAAAAACGGGTTAAGCTACCATTTTTTTCTAAAACGATATAGTGAAGGGCTTTTAAAAAAAGACTAAAATTTCTCGTTTAATATCAAAATATTAAGAAAATAGTTTCTATTAGAGATGGGAAGAGAGGTTTCAGGATATGGCGATAGTTGATAGCCTATGTATTTTTTATTTCCTGACAGGAATACTGTATTTTCATTTTCACTTCCGGTTGCAGTGCCGTGAAAAATGAGTTCCATTTCAATAGTTTCTTTTTTTGTTTTAATTGTTGCAAGAACTTTTGCTTGACCTGCCCAAACACAGGTGACATCTTTAGGGCAGCGCGAATCTTCTATGACTTTTTGAAAAGCTATAGAGACATCCTCAAAAATAACGGTTTCTCCCAAAGGTATTTTAGCTACAATTACCGGGGGAGATGCTTGTAAATTTTCTTGAGATAGAAGCGTCGATGAGCCAAGAAATAAGAATGTTAAAAACAGGTATTTCATTTTTTTGTTTCTTTATACAAATGTACAGATTTTATAATTGGGTGTTAAACTTTCAGATTCTTCGGTTGCTTTTTATATTTTTACAAGAATAGTATTAAAAACACACCACTATGCCAAAACACTTATTTCTAACAATACTTTTGGGAATATTATCCTTCTCGGTTAGCGCACAAAATAATTATCCCACAATCCAACAAATCAATCAACGTCTTCAAACAATCAGCAAAAATAACGCAGCATCACTCAATTCTTTAGTAAAAACCCAAGGCGGTCAAGACATTTGGGCACTTCGAATAGGCACCGGTGATTTTGATAACAAACCTGCGATTGCTATTGTGGGTGGCGCAGAGGGTTATCACGTTTTAAGTGTAGAACTTGCGCTTCAATTTGCAGAACGATTGATAAATAATTACAAAGAGGCTTTGGAAAAAACAACTTTTTATATTTTTCCGAATATGTCACCGGATGCATATGCACAATACCACAGCGATTTAAAATATGAGCGTCGCGGAAATGCCACAAAAGTTGACCACGACAGAGACGGAAGTGTAAGCGAAGACCCTTATGAGGATCTCAACAAAGATGGTTTTATTACTCATATGAGAATCGAGACACCCACAGGAGATTATAATCCCCACCCTCAGGATTCGCGCATACTTGTAAAAGCAGACCGCAATAAGGGAGAGGCAGGCACATACCTTTTACATACAGAAGGAATCGACAACGATAAAGATGGCAAATTCAATGAAGATCTCGAGGAGGGCATTGCCTTTAATAAAAGTCTCACTTACAAGTACCCTATTTTTGAACCCTTGGCAGGAGATTATGCAGTTTCACAGAAAGAAAGCAGAGCTCTTTTAGACTATCTTTTTGATCGCTGGAATATCTTTGCTTTTGTAACTTTTAGCCCTGCTAACAACCTTTCAGAACCTTTAAAATACAATGCTCAGGAAGCTAAAAAGCGTATTGTTAGCTCCATACTAGAAAAAGATGTCACAATCAATAAGATGGTCTCAGACCTTTACAACAAAACCATTACGCAAAAAGCGTTTCAACAAGACAATCAAGGAACAGACGGCGACTTTTTTCAATGGGCTTATTTTCATTTTGGAAGATTGAGCTTTAGTACACCGGGTTGGTGGGTTCCTGAGGTAAAGGCCGAAAAGACTGATGAAGGAGAAGAGAAAATTGAAAAATCAAAAGAAAAACCCGAGGACAAACCAACAGTAACCAAAGAGTCCAACTTTATAACTTGGGCAGACCGTGAGGGGCTAACCGATGTTTTTGTGCCCTGGACTAAAGTCAATCACCCCGACTTTCCAAATCAAAAGGTAGAAGTAGGAGGCATTAAGCCATTTGTAATGCACAACCCACCTTTCAAGATGGTAGATAGTATTGCTATCGAACATACTAATTTTATTTTAGAACTGGCTAAAATGCAACCCAAACTGGAATTTCACAATGTGAAAGTTGAAAATTTAGGTAGTGGACTAAGCCGCATTACAGCCGATTTGTACAACAACGCGCCAATACCCACCCATTCTGAGTTGGGGGAAAAGTCTCGCTGGCTGAGGAAAATAAGAATAGATATTACCAAAGACAAAAAAGAAGTCCTTGCCGGGAATACTATAAATTTGATTGACAAAATGGATGCTTTTGAGACTAAAACGATGTCCTGGATTATCAAAGGTTCAGGCAATGTAGAAATCAAAGCAGGAGCTGCCCACGCCGGCTTTGCCATATTAAATGTAAAATTATAAAACCATGAGAAGTAAACTATATTCTCCATTTATTTGTTTCGCTTTAGCGCTATTTTCAATATTTGAAATCACAGCCCAAGAAAAATTCTTTAGAGCCATTGGCACGCCACACAATCCGAAAGTTGAGGTTAGTTGGAATCGCTATTATACCTACGACGGAGTTGAAGATATTATGCAAAAAATTGCAAAAGCATATCCCAATTTGGCACGACTTGAAAGTATCGGGAAGTCCTTTCAGGGAAGAGATATCTGGCTGTTGACTATATCAGACTTTAAAACTGGAAACCCGGATAGAAAACCGGCCATGTATATTGATGGGAACATTCACTCAAACGAAATTCAAGGAACTGAATTCTCACTTTACACCGCCTGGTACCTCACTGAAATGTTTGGTGAGCTTGATTTTATCGAAGAACTTTTAAAAGACAAGACCTTTTATATCGTACCCACCATCAATCCTGATGCACGTGAAAATTATATGAAAGAACCCAACACACCACACTCCCCTCGTTCCGGAATGATTGTCCTTGATAATGATGGAGATGGCGAGGCCGGCGAAGATATGTTTGACGATTTGAATGGCGACAATCACATCACAATGATGATTAGAAAATCACCCACGGGTCAGTTTATCAAAGACCCGCAAGACCCGCGTAGACTCATTAGAGTAGAACCTGAGCAAAAAGGTGAGTATGAAATGCTGGGTTTTGAAGGTATTGATCGCGATGGAGATGGACGTGTCAATGAAGATGGTATTGGCTACTATGATCCCAACCGCGACTGGGGATGGAAATGGCAGCCCGACTATGTGCAACGAGGAGCTTACAAGTACCCGTTTAGTCTTCCTGAAACCCGAGCCGTAGCAGATTTTGTAATGAAACACCCCAACATAGCCGGAGCGCAAAGTTATCACAACTATGGAGGTATGATTTTAAGAGGTCCAGGTGCTGAAGAAGATCTTGATACTTATAATCGTGAGGATGTTAGAATCTATGATGCTATTGCAAAAAAAGGTGAAGAAATGATTCCCGGTTATCGGTATCTGGTAGTCTATAAAGATTTATATTCAGTCTTTGGTGGTGAGCTCGATTGGTTTTATGGCGGAAGGGGTATTTATACTTACACCAACGAATTGATGGTTTCTTATCTTTATTTCCATAAAAATGAAGGTCGTGCCAATCAAGAAGAGGAATTGAAAGTAGATAAATACCTCACGTTTGGAGATGCATTTGTCGATTGGGCTGAATACAATCACCCACAGTTTGGAACCATAGAAGTGGGCGGATTTAAAAAGAATTTCAGCCGAGCCCACCCCGGTTTTTTGTTGGAACAAGATGCACACAGAAATATGGCTTTTACCATTTATCACGGCTATCACACTCCAAAGCTAAGTGTTTTGGATGTTGAAGAAAAAAATATAGGAAACGGCTTACGTGAAATCACAGCAACCATCTACAACGAGCGCTTGATGCCCACCCACAGTAGTCAGGATTTGAAATTCAATATTGAACGACCTGATTATGTAACGATAAGTGGTGCTAAAGTTATTGCCGGGATGATCGTTGAAAATGCCGATTTTAATATCGTAAAAGAGCAAGTGCACAATCCTCAAAAAATGGAGGTTGCCAATATCCCCGGGATGGGCACCGTCAAAGTAAGATGGATTGTCTCAGGCGGAGGAAACTACAGTATCAATGTAGATTCTGCAAAAGGAGGTTTGGTTGAATGGAAAAAGTAGCAGTTATTTTCTAACAATCCAAATGTCTTGAGGCAACCAGGATTTGCTTTTTACAGGAGTTACAATATGCTCCAGAATTTCAACATCCTTAAATAAAAGCTTCATAAAATCTTCCGGGTGAAATGCAGAGTAAGTGCGGTGTCCTTCAAGAACATTTCCCCTTACAACAAGCTCATTATTATTGAATTTAACTATCTCATCTTGAGTTAATTTGATTTTAAAATGTTCACCCTGTGTAGTCAAATACATAATTCCTCCGGGTTTAAGGATTCTTTTAAGCTCATTAAACCAGTCAAAATGCATTTTTTCTGATAAATGAGTGAAGATTGACAACCCATAAATGACATCAAAAAAGTTGTCATCATAGGGAAGATTTGCTTCAAGTTTATTGTGGTTAAATTGGATGCCTTTCAGGTTTTCTGAGCACCATTCAATAGATTTTTTGTTGTAATCTGTGCCATAAAATTGACAACCATTATTTATGACTTCCGGAAGGTGTCTAATTATTCTTCCGGGTCCACAACCCCAGTCTAGTATTTTTTTATCCTTAAGAGCAGTGTGTTTTTTGAATCGTTCAGCAATTTCGACAGCAACCTTGGCACCTTCATTATAGTATTTTCGGTAATTTATTTGAAAGGATTCATACATCAGATAATCAGGAGGGAGTTTCACCCCGGGATTTTTCAATACAAATTCTTTATTTTCATTTCGTGTTTTTATTTTCCTGATGTAGAAGCTCAAGCTGTCTGCAAAATAGAGAAGTCTTAATTTTCTTAAAGTATTTGAAATTATACCCCTCTTCATTGTAACTTTCTGTTTTTAAGTTCCATATTAATTGCTTTGATTTGAGTGAGGGCTGGTATTCCCCCAGCAAATACCATTATAGGGACGATAATTGACTCAACCCCATAACTCCATTTGTCAAAAACCAGGCTGTAAATAACAAAACACACATAAAGCAATAATAGGGTAGCAAGAATGTAAATGACACTTTTATGCGTTTTTTTTGCCTTTAAAAGTTCTTCACTGCTTTGGTCTTCTATCTTTTTAGTTGCCATATTTCTGTTTTTAAAATATTTAAAAATGCATTTTCTTTTAAGGGTTTTATGGTTTAAATTTAATTAAAAGTTGATTTTTTGCACGTTTAAACTAGAAACTAATGCACTTTTAAACGTTTTAAGGTAAGTTTTCTATCTAAATTTTTAATATAAACATACAACTTTTTTACAGAATAACTACTTTTGACTAATGAACAAGAACTTTACCCCAGAATCCTTCCAAGAAGGTCAAATCCTCTTAATCGACAAACCATTGGGATGGACTTCTTTTCAAGTAGTCAACAAAGTGCGCTGGTTAATTAGAAAGCAATTCAATCTAAAGAAAATAAAGGTAGGTCATGCCGGCACATTGGACCCGCTGGCTTCGGGTTTATTGATACTCTGCACCGGAAAATTCACCAAACAAATAGACATCTATCAGGGTCAGGAAAAAGAATATACCGGTACCATCACACTGGGCGCGACAACTCCCAGTTTTGATTTGGAAACTGATATTGATAAACGATTTGATATTGCCAATCTCTCAACAGAAAGAATAAAAGCAACTACTCACCAATTCATTGGCGATATTCAACAGCAACCTCCCGTGTTTTCAGCTTTAAAAAAAGACGGAAAACGCTTGTATGAATTTGCACGCAGTGGTGAAAAAGTTGAGGTCGCTTTCAGGGAGGTGCATATTTCAGTATTTGAAATTTTGGGGATCAATTTGCCTGAAGTTGACTTTAGGGTGCAATGCAGTAAAGGAACATACATTCGCTCACTAGCACACGATTTTGGAAAAGCACTCGACAATGGCGCTCATCTTTCTGCTTTGAGACGGACAAAAATTGGCGCATTTTCAGTTAATGATGCCATTAGTTTGGAAGATTTTGAAAGTCAATTAAAACGTTCAAATCAAGCGTAAACTATTTTTATAATTTACTAAGGAGCTGCAACTGGTCGTTAATTACTCCCTGACCTTTATTTTTATTATACCAAATTTGCAAATCTTGCTTAAACTGAGGTGTTAAAATTCCGTTTTTGGCTTTGAAGTCATTCACCATTTTTGATGCTTCAGAAGGTCTGGGGCCCCAAGAGTAGAGTACTTGACGGTTTTCATTCAGTGCAATCATTTTTGGTATGGAACGGGCGCCGTTTGTTAAAAAAGCATCCATCAGGCCTGGATGCTCATCGCGGTAAACCAGTTTCAAACTAATGTTTGAAGTCGCCTCGGCCATTTTATTTAAAACAGGGAGAACCTGAGCAGCATCACCACACCAAGCTTCTGTGAGTACAAGCCAAGTAACTTCTTGATTTAGTTTTTCAAGTTCCTCGATTTGTTGCTCAGTAATTTTTAGGGTTTTATCAAGCCGTTTCATTCGTTGAAAATTGAGGGCAGTATATTCAATTAAGCTTTCAGATTGGTCTGGACCAGAGGTGCTTTTATTCTCAAAAAAATGAGTCATTTGTAAACTGTATTCACTGTAATTGATAGCAGATGCGAGAGCGTCCTCAATGAGTAGTTGTTTGTTTAAAATAAGTTGTGTATCCATATTAATGTGTTGAAAAGATAAAGTCGAAATGTTTTCAGAAAACTTTCACAAATACTTCATATGATTTATCTTCGTTTGAATTACCAAATGTAATTTTTTTTAAAACCGGAGAATATGACTAAAATCACAAACCGCTGTCCCTGGTGTGGAACTGATTCGCTTTATGTTGAATACCACGATACCGAGTGGGGTGTGCCGGTTTATGATGATAAAACTTTGTTTGAGTTTTTAATTCTGGAAAGTTTTCAAGCGGGTTTGAGTTGGCTCACTGTTTTGCGTAAACGCGAAAACTTTCGCAAGTCGTTTGATGATTTTGACTACAACAAAATTGCAAGATACCCTGAAAGTAAAATCCAAGAGCTGCTGCAAAATGAAGGCATCATTCGGAATAAATTAAAAATAAGAGCTGCGGTAACCAATGCACAGGCTTTTATAAAAGTGCAGCAAGAATTTGGAAGTTTCAGTAACTATATCTGGGGCTATGTGGGAGGAAAACCAATTAAAAATGCTTTGAAAAACCTGAATGAAGCTCCGGCAACAACCCCCTTGTCAGATCAATTGAGCAAAGATTTAAAAAAACGCGGATTCAAATTTATGGGAAGTACGGTGGTGTATGCGCATATGCAAGCAACCGGGATGGTCAATGACCATTTGGTAGATTGTTTTAGGTATGAGCAGGTGTAGTTATTTTTTGGATGCCTTTTCGTAAAGACGCAAATATTGCCTCGCTTTTTCAGGCTCGTTTAAGACTTCCAGCGTTTTTGAATACTTTAAGTAGGCGATGGCTTTTGGATGTTTTTCTTTACTGAACCATTTTTCAAACCACTTTCGGGCCTCTATATAGTTTCCTCTTTCATAGTTTGAGTTGGCTAACTTTTCAAAGATTTGAGTAGACTCATAACCGTCTTCTACTACTTTTTCATAAACTTTAACAACATCAATGTGTAGATTTTCTTGACTATCGATATTCGCTTCTTCTTGGGCATAAATGGAGAAGCAAAAAAGCAGAAAAAATAACGGGGTTACAATAAAATCTTTCATAAAAGCGGGGATAAAAAGGAGGTGAATTTGCAAAAATTATTGATATAAACCAATTGTTTTCGATAAACGGAAAAATAGTGTACTTATTTTGTAAGAATTGAAACAAACAAATCCCTGCTAATTTCTTGTGCGCCAAGCGATTCAAGGTGTTTGTTATATACTTGGCAGTCGATAAGTTTATAATTGTTTGATTTTAATTTTTTTACTAAGTGATAGAATGCAATTTTGGAGGCATCTGTTTTTTTGTGAAACATGCTTTCGCCGCAAAAAACTTTTTTTTCAGGCAAGTCAACACCATAGAGTCCGCCAATTAAATCGGTCCCTTCCCATACTTCAACTGAAACAGCATGACCCATATGATGGAGTTTTATATAGGCTTCTTGCATTTCTTGGGTAATCCACGTGCCGCCTGACTGGTTTTTGCGGTTTATTTGTGCACAGGCCTTAATCACTTCCGCGAAAGCGGAATTGAAGGTAACTTTAAACCGATTGCTTTTTAATTTTTGTGAGAGACTTTTTGAAGTTTTAAATTTTTCGAGATATAAAACCATTCTGGGATCTGGACTCCACCACAAAACGGGTTGATTTTCATTAAACCAGGGGAAAATACCTGACCTATAAGCTGTCATCAAACGTTCTGAAGTAAGCGAGCCACCCAGGGCAAGCAAGCCGTCTTCATCAGCCAGTTTTACGGGAGGAAAGGGTGAGTTTTCGTGGAGATAGACCATGGTTAAAAAAACAATAAACCTAAAATGAATACTCCACTACCCACAAACATTAAAATAACTGTGTAAGGTAAAATTTCACGTGCTTTTAAATTTGTGATTGCAAGCAGGGGTAGCGCCCAGAAAGGTTGCAACATATTTGTGATTTGATCACCATAAGAAAGAGCCATGATTATTTTTGGTAACGGTACACCCAGTTGCATTGCAGCATCAATAATGATGGGTCCTTGCAATGCCCATTGACCACCACCGCTAGGCACAAAAATATTGACCAAACCCGCACTGAAAAAGGTGAATAGGGGCAAGGTGGTTTCATTAGAAATACTGATAAAAAAGTTACTGATCATTGTGACCATTCCGGCATCTTTCATTATACCCATAATACCGAAATACAATGGAAACTGAATCAAAATTCCTGAAGCCCCCGAGATAGCTTCTCCCAGTGCTTTTCCAAAACTTTTAAAACTTCCGTGCAAAACAATACCAAGGCCCAGCATAAAAAAGTTGAGCATGTTTGGGGTGATGATTAATGAGGCTAAAGCATCAAAATACTGAATAAAAAACGCAGTCAAAAGTAGTGCGCCAAAACCAAATGCAGCGATTTTTGAGTTTTCGATTTTGTTTGATGAATCACTTTCTTCGGTTTCATTCTCCAACTGTGTTGTTTTTTCTGTAAGGATAACTTTTTTTGATTGTGATTTTTGTGCCAGATAATAGAGCGTCAACGGAATTATGAGGAGCAATGCAAAAAAAATGAGGAGGTTTGACCCGCTTAAAACGGTTTGACCGGTGGAGATAAAATTTGGAATTTGTAGGGCTGTTTCCGGTGACACAATGCCTTCCATCAATGCGGGCAAATGGCCTGCTTCGGCTACTTTTAAAGGAGCAGAGCCACTTATGCCACCGTGCCAAATCATCAAACCCACATATCCCGCAGCACCAACTAATGGGTAATTGATTGAGAATCCTCTTTTTAGTGATGCTTCGGCTACTTTTCTTGCCATAATCGCCCCAAAAATGAGTCCCAAACCCCAGTTGAAAAAGGCAACAAGCATGGTTGTGATACTTACCAGTACAACGGCACTTGCAGTGGAGTGTACAAAACCTGTAAAATAGTCAGTTAAAGCACTCATCGGTTTGCTTAAAACCAGTATATGACCCAGAACCAAAATGAGCATCATTTGATACCCAAAAACAAGAAGATCGTTGTTCCAGATTCCTTTTTCCCAATATTTTAAAATGGAACCTACGTGGCTTTCGCCGGAAGTGTTTTGAGTAAAGACCAAGGCCAAAACTATCGTTAAAACCGTTAAAAAAACTGCAATCACAAAGGGTGACGGCACAAATCTTTCAAAAACTTTTTCGAGGGTTTTGGTAAATGCCATTTTACTTTAAAATAAAAAAAGCGCAGGAATGCTGCGCTTTAAAGTGTGTCGTATTAGAAAGGCAAATCGTCGTGGTCTTCCTCATTCAAATCATTGACGGGCTCAAAAGCATCTGCCGGCGGCATAGGAGGTATGTCTGATGCCGTGTTGTCTTGTGAAATAGTTTCAATGCGCCATCCTTGAATGGAATTGAAATATTTAGTTTCTCCCTGAGGGTTTACCCACTCGCGGCCTCTGAGATTGATACTAATTTTTACATTTTGACCCACAGCGTAGTTGTTCAACAAATCGGTTTTATCCTGAACAAATTCAACCATAATATGTTGTGGGTATTGTTCTTCGGTGGTTACTACAATTTCTCTTTTTCTAAAACCATTGTTGCCAAAGGTTTGTGTTTCACCTATCATTTTAATTTTTCCTTGTACTTCCATGTTTTAAATTTTTGCGAGCAATACCTTCCATGCAGAAGGGATGTCTCCTTGTTGTAAATAAGATTGTGCTAATTTATGAATTTCGACAGTATCTGAAGAACTTAAAACGGTTCTTACCGATATATTTTTTGATACAAACTCTTTTATTTCTTCGTTTGAAGGAATTTGCTCAATATTACCAAGCATCCCCAAATCATTTCCGGTTAAAACCGAGCTTGATTTAATCTCACCCGGTATTTTATCGACTCCAATTCCTAATGTTGTTAGAGGTTTTGGAACTTCAAACATTCCCATATTGGAACGACTGTACCAATTGCCTCCCATTCTTGCAACCGTGTCAATTTTATATTGGTCAATGATTTGATTTTCATCCAAAATGGCTTCATCAATATGAATCTTAAGAACCTCACAAATCACGAGATTTCCGGCACCGCCTTCTTTTCCTAATTGAATGACTTCATTCACCTTGCATTCAAATTGCACGGGGCTTTGTGCCACACGTGGTGGTTTTACTTTTTCTGAAGGGATTGGTGTTAACCCGGCTTTGATAAACTCATTGGTGCCTTTTGGGTACTCTGTTGACGAGAGCGACATTTGCTGTACCAGGGCATAGTTGACTATATTGATAACTACCTCTTTTACTTCAAGAACATTTTCATAAGTGTGCTTGGTGGTGTTATCTCTTCCGCGTCTTGCCGGCGAAAATATCAAAATGGGCGGATTGGCACTAAACACATTAAAAAAACTGAAAGGGGATAAATTGATGTTTCCATCTTTATCGATAGTACTTGCAAAAGCAATGGGTCTGGGCGAAACAGCACCTAATAAATAACCGTGTAATCTTCCGACCGAAAGGTCTTTAGGTTCAAATGAAATCATAAAGACAAAGGTAACGAAAGTGTGAAAAACCAAAAGAGATTGTGGCTATATTTTATGAACACAATTTCTTAAATAGAATTCTGTTATATTTAGCAGTAAATTCTTGTGTATATGCAAAGTGAAAAAAATTATTTTAGAGTTATTTTTGTCATTCTTTCTCTTATTTCAGTCACTATTATTTTATGGAATACTTACATTTTCTTTAATGAACTCAAAGAGAATGAGCGCAATAAAATGGAAGTGCTAAGTGCGGCCTACGCAGAATTACTTGGAGACGATAATCTTGATGCAAGCGTCGCTCAGCTAGCTCTGGAAATAATCACAAGCAACAACAACACTCCGGTGATTATGTATAACTATGAATCAAACGATTATGACGTTATTAATATCGCTGATGAGAAGGTTGATAATGAAAATAAAATTGAAGCACTCATAGAGCTGTTTAAAACTCAATATGAACCCATCAATGTTGCTTATAAAGATGAAATCTTTGCCACACTTTACTACGGAAATTCAAAAATTATAAACAAACTCAAATACTACCCAGCGGCAATTATCATTATGATTTTACTGTTTGTAGGGGTTGTATATTTCTTTTTCAGAACCCGAAAAGCAGCAGAACAAAACCGATTATGGGCAGGAATGGCAAAAGAAACCGCTCATCAAATTGGCACACCGCTTTCTTCCTTAATAGGTTGGACCGAAATTTTAAAATCTGAACAGGTCAACCCAGAATACATCATGGAGATGGAAAAGGATATCTTCAGGCTGCAAACCATTACAGACCGCTTTTCAAAAGTGGGCTCACTACCGGTTTTAAATAAAAAAGATGTGGTTTCTGAAACTATAAAATCGTTTGATTATTTAAAAGCACGCAGCTCAAAACTCATCGAATTTGAACTGGAAATTCCAGATGAACCCATTTATGTGAAGCTAAACAAACAGTTGTACAGTTGGGCGATAGAAAATTTAGTTAAAAATGCCATTGACGCTATGAAGGGTAAAGGTAAATTAACAATCTCCATTCAAAAGAATGCAAAATCAGTTTACATATTTATTACCGATACCGGCAAAGGCATTCCCAAGAAGAGTTTCAAAACCATTTTTAAACCAGGTTACACAACCAAAAAAAGAGGATGGGGGCTAGGACTTTCACTAACCAAGCGCATAATCGAAGACTATCACGAAGGAAAAATTAAAGTGAAAGATTCAGAAAAAGACAAAGGGACTACCTTTCAGATTTCCTTACGTTTGCTGGAATAAGATTCAAAGATTGCTCTTAAATCAGCAGGGATTTGATAGGTCTTTTCTGTATTGAAATCAAAACATACAGCAACGTCTTTCGCATTTATACAAATTTCGCCTTGAGGGTTTAAAATTATATGTTCTAATGAAAAGCTGCTGTTTTTAATGTATCCCACTCTGGATTTTATGGTGATTGTTCCGGGATAAAACAACGATTTTTTAAAATCTACCTTTGAAGAAACCAGCATGGGCCCACGGTTAGTTTCTTTATAACTTTTATAAAGGCCTGACCGCTCCCAGATATTCACCCGTGCCGATTGTAAATACCGGATGATATTGACATTGTTTACATGCTCGTATACATCGAGATCACTCCAGTCAATGCGCAATTCAATTTCTAAAGGAAAATCTTTCAAATCCATTACAAAGCAGCATTAATTTGTTTTGCAAGTGTTTGAAATTCTTCAGCTGTAAAGGACACTTTTTTACTAAAATCCATATCACTCATCTGGTTTAAGGGGATTAGATGCACATGCACATGGGGCACTTCCAGACCAACAACTGCAACACCAATGCGTTTACACGAAACAGTTTTTTCTAAAGCTTTTGCAACTTTACGAGAAAACCGCATCAGGCTGAGGTAGGTGGTTTCGTCGAGGTCAAAGAGTTTATCAACCTCCACTTTAGGAACACACAGCGTGTGGCCCTTTGCATTGGGATTGATGTCCAGAAACGCAATGAAGTGGTCGTCCTCTGCGACTTTGTGGCAGGGTATTTCTCCTTGAATGATTTTGGTAAAGATTGTTGACATATATTGCATTTATTAGCTAAAGATACTTAAAATTTAAGACAGAAAAAACCCCCAAAAATATTGAGGGTTTTTATGTTTTTGGAAATCACAGCTTAATCTCTTGAAATTTCTATAATTTCAAATTTGACGATTCCGTTTGGAACTTGAATCTCTGCGATATCTCCCACTTTTTTGCCCAGCAATCCTTTCCCAATGGGAGAGTCAACGGAGATTTTACCGGCTTTAAGGTCTGCCTCGCTTTGAGCCACAAGCTTGTAGGTCATTTGTGCACCATTAGCGGGATTTTTAATTTTTACGGTAGAGTGCACCAAAACTTTGGAAGTATCAAGCTGAGATTCATCAATCAAACGCGCATTGGAAACTACTTCTTCCAGTTTTGCAATGCGCAACTCAAGCATTCCCTGTGCTTCTTTGGCTGCATCATATTCAGCATTTTCTGAAAGGTCACCTTTGTCACGGGCTTCAGCAATAGCCTGTGAGGCCTTAGGACGTTCTACATCACGCAATTGGTCAAGTTCGGCCTTTAATTTTTTTAAACCCTCCTCGGTATAATAAGATACTTTACTCATAACTTCATCGTTTTATATAATACAAAGAATCCCGCTACACTGAATGATTCAGTCAACTGCGGGAACTAAAAAATCCCATTCGCGACGGGATTTCATTACAAATATACGAAAAATTTAATTGTCCTTGATTTTATTGTAAATTGTCAATCTAATTTATACCTATGAAAATTTTTGTCACCCTCACGCTATTGCTGGTCTTATTATCTTGTAAAACAGACGACAATGTCAATCAAAACAATCCTTTTTTAATTGACCCGCTGGTGAATTTGCAATTGGATTTAAGCTTGCCTCAATACAATCCGCTTAATTTTCCCGGAAACAGCGTTATTATCAATACTCAAGGTATCAAAGGCATTGTAGTTTATAATATTGATAACAACCAGTATGTCGCCCTTGAACTGACTGACCCCAACCACGCACCAAATGAGTGCTCCAGAATGACAATTGAAGGAATTGAGGCCACCTGCCCATGTGCTGAGGATGAGAATAAATACAACATCATTACCGGCCAGCACCTGCAGCAGCCCAATCTCTTCCCCATGCAACGTTATCGGGCAGTAAGGAATGGAAATGTGATTTCTATTACTAATTAATAATCTATAAAAATCCCCTCAACATGAGAGGGGATTTTAATTCTATTTAAAACTTCAAAGTCACCCCGGCCATAAAGTGAATACCGGCTTGTGGATAATAGCCTGCACCTTCAATCGTTGTTATGGTCCCCGGCTCTGAAAAATCATCATCAAAGGTGAAAAAGTAGCCGTTTGACACATATTTTACATCAAAAATATTGTTGACCATCCCGTTGAGCAAAATGGACGAGAACACAGGAATGTCTTTAATTTCATACACAATATTGAGATCGTTGATAAAGAAGCTGTCCAGTTTTGAAGCCTCACTATCAATATTGCCCATATACTGCTCACCCACAAATTTGGACAACCAGCCCACTTGAAAGTTTTGAAATGGCTGGTAAATAAGCATACTGTTGGCCACTACATTGGGGGAAAACGATATGTTGGTTGTGCCCAGATTCACGAGTTCGCCGTCAATAGAAGCCACAAAATTGCGGTTTTTGTTTTGGCTAAAAGCGAAATTGGGCATCCAGCGCAATTGATTGGCCAGGCGAATATCTGCTTCCACTTCAATTCCTAGGCGGTAACTTTCACCGCTGGTGGTGCGTAAGGGTGCTCCCACATCGTTCAACTCCCCCGAAAGCACCAATTGGTCCTTATAATCCATATAAAACAGGTTGGTGTTTACGTTGACTCTTTCTGAAGAAAATCGCCAGCCCAATTCAAAATCGTCTAGTTTCTCCGGGGTGTTGATGCCTTCTTCAAAATCGTTTCTGGTGGGTTCCCGGTGGGCTTTTCCGTAAGAAAAATAAAACTGGTTTGCGGTGTTTAATGTATAACTCAATCCCGCTTTTGGATTGAAAAAACGGTAGCTTTGCTCCACATCAATGGGAACAATATCTGAAGTGATTCCTCCGGTTTTATAATTGATAAAACGACCTTGCAAATCACCATAAGCTTGCCATTGGTCATTTATTTTAAAAGTTGCTTTTGAAAACACGGTAAACTCTCGTTTGGTGGCGTCACTAAAGTAATACCGATCTCTTATTTCTGAACCGGCAGCATACTGAGCCCAGATGATTTCGCCAAAGTGGTCGCCTTCATACAAACTGTAAAACAGACCGGAGGTCAATTCGAGATTGTTCTTTTTGAAAGTGGCATTGGCATTGAGGACATAATAGTCATTGTCCAACCAGCGACGACGGATGAGGTCCATTTCATCAACAATATCGCCTTCCACTTCAATGGGTTCGAGACCATAAAAGTCAAAAGGGTCGTCTTCACGGTACTGTTCAAAAAAGCCTCTACCATTGGTATAATTCAGCCCGAGGTTTGTTGACCAGAAGTTGTTCCAGCGCTGGTTCCAGTGGAGCTGGTAATGGTCTTGTTTGTAGTCATCCACTTCATTGTCATAAAACCTCATATTCCCATTGGCATCAAAATACATCCCGGCAGGGTTGAATGTTCTGTCTTCTTCAAGGGTTTCGGCATCTATGCCAAACCAACTTTGGTAAGTCACTTCGTGTCCTCCAAAAGAGATGGCTTTGATCAAGGTGTTGTCATCTACATAAGAACCTTGAAGAAAATAGGATTTCAGATCAGAAGATGCCCGGTCGATATACCCATCTGAAGCAATGGCAGAGAGCCTTCCGGCGATTTCGATATGGTCATTGCGTAAACCGGTGGTGAATTTCACATTGTGTCTTCGGGTGTTAAAACTACCGTAACTGTTTGAGATTTCACCCCCTGCTTCTTTAGAAACGGCATCGGTCAACAGGTTTAAACTAGCCCCAAAAGCGCCTGAGCCATTGGTGGAACTTCCCACACCGCGCTGCAATTGCAGGTTTTCAATGGAAGAAGCAAAATCGGGCAAGTTCACCCAAAAAGTGCCCTGACTTTCAGAGTCGTTAAAAGGGATTCCGTTGAGTGTCACATTTACGCGTGAAGCGTCACTACCTCTCACACGAATGTAGGTATAACCCACACCGGCACCGGCATCACTGGTACTTACCACAGAGGGCAGATAATTCAGTAAAATGGGAATGTCTTGACCCAGGTTACGCTTTTCTAGTTCCTCTTTGCTCACGTTTGAGTGGGTAATGGGCGAATCTGCATCTACTCGTACCGATTTTACCAATACTTCGTCCAGCATTTCGGGTTTGATAAGGGTGTCGTTTTCCTGTTGAGCGAGGAGTGGACTTACAATTAGAAAAATTAAACAAGCTATTAAAGTTGATTTCCTGATTAAAGTGCAGGAGTTTTGATGATAAGGTTCCCGCCTGCGCGGGGATGTAAATAAAGTTTTCATTCGTAAAAGTTATTTGTTCCCCCTTCCGCTTAATGGCGGAGGGTTAGGGGGAGGATTACGAATAAAAGGGGCATTATTCTTTGGTTAATAATGGTTTAAAAAAACTGCATAAAAAAACCCTGAATAAAACGCTCGAGCCGAATTATAAAGGGGGTTCACACACAGTTGAAGCACTTTGCTTCTGTCCCTTGGCAGCATTACCTGCCCAGGTTCATTGGGTATAATCTCAGCCAATGATTGGGTTTATAATTGATTGATAGTAATTTATTAATCGGAGTCGCAAAATATTGCGACTGTACTTTTATAGATTAATTTTAAATTGAACTACCACCTAATTACTCACCACTACATCAGCACCCCTTTGAGATGGGGCAAAGTTAGTAGTTATTAATCAATTTTTGGAGGTTTTCTATGGGCTTTTTTTAGGGCGTGTTCTTTCTTGGTTTTCAGGCGTTTTTCAATGGCTGTTTTAGAAGGTTTTGATTTTTTTCTCGGTTTCTTTACTTTGAGATTCTCCTTGATGAGTTCCAGAAAACGTTCAATTACAATGGCTTTGTTTTTATGCTGACTGCGGCTTTCGCTACAGCTTAAAAGCAAGACGCCTTCTTTGGTTAAACGCGAAGCCAGTTTTAGTTTCAAGCGTTCTTTTTCCTCTTCGGTAAGCCCTTGTGAGTTGGGTATATCAAAACTGAGTTCAATTCTCGAAGCGACTTTATTGACATGTTGCCCGCCGGCGCCGCTACTGCGTGTGGCTTTAAAGGTGAGTTCATTGAGGAGGGTTTCTTGATTCATAAAACGAAAGTATAAAAATAAACTAAGTGAGGTGTTAATTTAAAGTATTAACTAAAACATAATGAGATATACTAATTTTCACAATAAAATTTAGTTTTGATAATTCTTCTTTTTTTTTTACTTTTGAGAATGAAACATTAATATTTTAGTTATGAACAAGTTATCTTATATATTATTAATCATTTTAGTTATTACTTCATGCCAAACGGCAGATAATGACAATCAAATTAATGATTCATTGCCGGATGTATCTTTTGAGTTTAAAAATTTTTCAGGTAGTAGCATTGGAATTGAAAAAGATGGAGTAATTGAATTAAAAGTTTCTGAAGAAAGTATACTTTCAAATTTTAAAGAGTTTATTAAACAAAACAAATTAGATTTAAAACCGGAATATTTTAAAATCATTACTATTGAAAATAACAATTATTTACGCTTTCATAATATTGATAATTCTGTTTCAACAATTGAACTAATCAAAGACGAAAACAATATTTATAAGACGGGGTCTACAGTTTGCACCTCAACTTCTTGTGCATCTGGTGGCGGATGTGTTCCAAGTGGAGTTTATTGTACAAAATGTCAGCCATACGGACCTGATTCGCCTATAACAGGTGATTGTGAAAGAACCACAACTGGTTCAAATGAACAATAATCAATGCGACTATTTATACTTTATTAACCTTTCCAATTAGAGTATTTTTGTAGCATTTTCTTCTTAGAACAAATTACAGAGCAATTTAAGTGCAGAATTGATATGTGCAATTAAATCACTTGATGACTCTCTTTCAACAAATCATTCACCGTTTTTACCGGGTTAAAGGTTAATAGTGGCACTTCCACGAAAAGGGTGTTCCAATGTGCCATACTGCCGTTCCACAAGCCGGGCAACTCCAGTGCTTTGATGGTTTTACCCAGATGACTTTTTTGAGAAATAAAGCCTGAGTTGGGATTTACAAATTGTGATAAATCAAAGGTTTCGCCTTTATAATTTCTAATTCCGCATACCAAATCCACAGGGTTGAAGTGAGTGGCTTCACTCACAATGTTCATTTGATGGGCGTCATCAGTATTCACTTGCGAAAGTTCCACAATTTGCAATGAAATGTTTCCATGTTTTCCTCTCACCCAAAAGGGTCCGCCACCGGGGGCACCGGTATTTTGAACCATCCCGCAAATACGTATGGGGCGATCCAGCAATTGGCGGGCTTCCTTCAGGGTTTGTGGCAGTGATTTCAATTGTAGTTCTGAAGCCATAAATCCGCGAATATCTTTTAACAAGGCATCATCTTCAGGTTGCTTGTCGATAGCTTTTAAAAACTTAAAGATTGTGGCCTGAACTTCCAGCAGTTTGCCGGCCAGTATTTTTTTATGAAGGGCAATTTCCTCAACCTGGCTTTCAATAACCACATTATCGATGTTTTTGATAAAAACCAGGTCGGCATCTATGTCGTTGAGGTTTTCGAGTAAGGCGCCGTGTCCTGCAGGTCTGAAGTGCAAAAGGTTTTCAGCATCCCTGAAAGGTTTGTTTTTAAGTGTTACGGCAAGCGTGTCTGTGCTTTGCTTTTGAAAGGAATAGGTGATGTTGAAATTGCATTTGGTTTTGCGCTCCGCCCGGTTTTTTACTTTGAGGAATTCTTTTTTAAATTCTTCAACAAAGGCTTCAGCAAAAGTGAAATGCAGGTAACATTGCCCTTGAGTGGCGGCATAAAATCCGCTTTCCAGCAGTTGTTCTTCAAAAGCGGTAGCGGTATTTTTGTTGTAGCGGTGAAAGGGAATAAGCCCTTTGGGCAGGTTGCTGTAGTTTAGCCCTTCTTCTTCAAGAAGTGTTTTCACCAAAAGATGGGTGCGTTTTCCTTTGGTATAAAACTTATAATCGGGATATAGCTTTCTAATTTTTTTTCGAAGTTTTTTGATAAAAGCAAAGTGCGCTAAGCCTTTTAAAAATGCTTCCAGCAACTCGGTATCGTTTTCTGCCAGATAGGCATTGAGTTTTTGTTCGTCAGGATTGTAGGTTTCCACAAAATGGTGCAGGTGCTGAAACATACGGGTTGCGGCTCCTGATGCCGGCACAAATTTTACTATGGAAAGCTGGTCGCGTTTTTTTTCATACAGGTTTGCATACTGCATTTCCAGAGTGGAGTTGGGTTTTATAATGCCGTTGCCAAGTGTGGCTGCACTTACCAAATCTGTAAAAGGAATGCCTTTTTCAAAACGTTCAATGTCTTGCAAGACTTTTGCTTCGGTGAGACCGTGGTTTCTAATTTGTTCTTTATCTTTTTTTGTAAATTTCATCCTCTGGTTGTTTAGGGCATTTTTGGCTTACAAGTTTAACAATTTTTCAATGGTTGTGCCAGCGGTTTTGATTCTTTCAGGAAAAGTTCCTTTGAGTATTTTATACGGCAACTTGTTTTTGTCAAGTTCTTCTTTAAAGCGTTGAAACATCATTTCGCGTTCGTGAGGTTTGTCTCTCAAATCATCTGCTTCCCAGGGGGTATCTATATAGAGCAAGAAATAAAAATCATAGTGTTTATCTAAAACTTGTTGCCTGATGGCTTCGGGGCAATTTCCGTTGTTGTAAATTTCAGCATAGACTTTAAGCTGTAGCAAATTGGTGTCGTAAAATACTATTTTTTCGGAAATATTTTCGGCAAAAGCCTCATTTTTAGACTGACCTTCACTTATGGGAATCAAGTCATCCCAGGTGCAGACTTCATGGTGTTTGTCCCATTTTTTCTGGAGGTATTCCCGCATAAATTCGGGTGACCAGCCGGTGTTGAACTGTTTTGCCAGGGTTTCTGCCAAAGTTGTTTTTCCGGTAGATTCAGGACCGAAAAAGACCACTTTTAAGAGCTTTTTGCCTGAAGTTTTGGATTGTTGATGATTTTTCTCCATTCCAGATAGCCGTAAATTGCTATGATTGTAAAAATTAAATACTGCAAGGATGTAAAGGTATAACCTTTGTACAAATATAAGGGAACTGAAATAAGATCTCCGGCAATCCAAAACAGCCAATGTTCTATTTTCTTTTTGGCCATGAGCCACATACCCACAAAAAAGATGGCAGTGGTGAAGGTGTCAACAATGGCAACCCAGTCATTCCATTTGTCAAAATATAGGTACACGAAATAGACAAAAATAAGGGTGGCAATAAAAAGGATAATTGCGTGGATTTTCTCTTTTTTTGTGCTATAAGTAATGGGAGTTAAATGGCTTGAATCTACTTTTCTGGTCCAGATGTACCAGCCAAAAATGCTCATGGAAAAGTAATAGGCGTTGATGAGCATATCGCCAATGAGTTCCCATTGATAGAGTAAATAGACAAAAATGAGTGTGCTTATGATGCCTGTGGGAAACACAAGTATATGGTCTTTTTTGGCATACCAAACCGACAGCAAACCAAAGGCTACCGCAATGATTTCTAAAACGATGTGAAGTGTTGAGTAGCCACTATATTGGCCAAACAACCAATCAAAAATGAGGAGCATAGTCGCTGCGGTTTGATTTTACAATCTTGATATAGAGTACGCCTCGTTCAACTGCCTCGAGTGCAGTTTTTATTTCAGTGTTAAGTAGGGTCATGACCTCATCATAAGGGCCGTAAACCTGAGTGCTCAGCGGATTTTCAAGCACTTTTAATCCTGAATTACGGAGTTTTTTGATGAAATCTTTAATTGGTGTTTCAAAGTCATCCTGAAGGGGAGACAGCGTGAGTTCTACTGAAATATCCATAGTTTTATACCATATTTATTTTTAAAAAATATAAATTCCAATTACCAAATTCGGTTTCGGCTCCCATCCCGTTTTGCTGGCAGACATTCAGCGGCCGTATACAAATTTCAATCTATATAACTATAGGGAACAAATTTCCCAAACCTAAAACTTGAAACTTGAAACCTGAAACCCTCAAAACTACTTCTCATAAACATGAAGTTTTGCTCCCATACCATAATTGTTGTATCCTTTTTTAAGCAATTCTGAATTAGGGTTGTAATTAAAGTCAAAGGGTTGCCATTTTTTATCGTTAAAAAAGATGCGTCTCACCAGGGTTTTTTGACCTGAAATTTGATTGGTGAGTGGTAACAAAGGTCTGAAAGAAATTGCGATTCTTTCAATTCCTCTGGGGGTTTCATATTCGTTATAAGTTTTAGTCTGAACCAGGTTTCCCTCTGGGTCTGTTGGGCCTAAAACCTGAATGGAAACAAACAGCCCATTTTCTGGAATGAAAATAGTATTTTTGAGCAAATCCAGTTCATACACCTCTTTTTTTTCTTGTTCGGTAACGTTAAAAACCACATTTCCGTAAAAGAGTTCCTTTCCGGGAAGACCGTTGACGTTTTCATAAAATTTCACTCGCATTAAGGTTGAAAATTTTCTGGCTTGCAATACTTTTCCGGCGACCTCTTCTTTGATGTTGATGGGGAGTAAAAGGGTGGCTATTTGTGTGGGTTTGTTGTTAAATCTTGTAAAAAGTACTGCTATTTCACTTTCAACGGTTTGTAGCCAGGAGTTGTGATAACTGGAATGTGTAATGGGTTTAACTTCACGTTTTTTAAACTTTCCGTCTCGTGTGGCGGTGATAACAATTTCTTTTAAGAGGTCAATCTCTTGTTGCAAGGCATACTTCTCTTTTATTTTTGAGGTGAGTATGGTTAAATCTTTATATCCCAATGCAGAAACAAACAGGGTATCAATCTCAGGATATCTTTTTTTCTGATAGAGGAATTCGCCTTTTGCGTTGGCGTGTGTTCCCAGGCCATTTCCAAAGGAGATAGTTGCAAAAGAGACCGGCTCATTTGTCACAGCATCATAAAACTGCACCATTTGCCCGGAAGCTAAAAAGCTTACTATGAGAAAGGTGATTGTAAAGAGTGTTTTTTTCATAATTCAGTGTTGTAGTTATCCATTTCAAAAGCAGTACCCATAACAACTAATGTAGCGCCTGCATCATAAACCTGCTGTAATTCTTTTTCAGATTGGATACCTCCACCCACAATAAGCGGGATATTTAGTGCCTCACTTACCGCTTTGATAATTTCATTGGAAACCCTTTTTTTTGCACCACTACCGGCTTCAAGGTAAATGAGTTTTTTGCCCATGTATTGCCCTGCCAGTGCTGTATGAACAATTGCTTGAATGTCTTTTTGAGACAATGGTTTTGTTTTGCTCACCCTTTCTATGGCGCTTTGAATTCCTCCATCGATTAGTAAGTATCCTGTGGGTATAATTTCCATTGCGCTTTCTTTTAAAACGTCAACAGCCTTAATTTGTTGGGTGACTAGATATTCCGGATTGTTGCCTGAGAGCAAACTCAGGAATAAAATGGCATCGGCTTCTTTTGATATTTGTTCTGCATCACCCGGAAAAAGAAAAATGGGAAGTTGTGTTGCTTTTTTCAGGGCTGTGACAGTTTCATTTGTTTGCGATTTGGATGTTGTACTCCCACCCACAAATAGATGACTTGTTGTATGGGGAATTTTTGACAGAAAAGCAACCATCTTTTTTGTATCAAATTTTTCCGGATCAATAAGAATAGCAAGCAATTTTTGCTTTTCAGTAAAGGCATTTAAAATGGAAGAATAGTATGGACTCATTTTTATTTTTTAACTCAAGGCATAAGCACAGGTAAATCCTTCAAATTCAAAAAAGTGAACCAAATAAGTATTCGTCTTTCCTTTAAAGATGATATCTGCTTTAGTTTGTAAATCTTCAAATTGAAAATCTTTGACGTCAATATGGTGAAGAAAACTCACACCCGGATTTGCAAAGAGTTTGTAAAGCGCTTCTTTGGCACACCAAACTATAGTGAGTTTTTGAATCACGGCATCTACATTTGCCAGTGTTCTGTATTCTTTTAAAGGGGTAAATTTATTGGCGATGCGCAATATCTTTTCCCGTTGTTTCTCAACGTCAATCCCCACTTCATTTTTACTAATGATGATACCTGAAAACTCGTGTGAATGGGTGATTGAAATGCAGGTGCCATCTTTTAAATCGGGTTTTCCATTGCCGTTGTAAACAAGATCGTGATCAGAATAACCGGCTTCCTTTAATAAATGCCGCACGCTTAAAAACCCCCTTTTATGGATGTCTGAAAGCATTTTTGAAATTCTGGTTTCACTGTTTTCAGTGAGAGAAATCCCTTGAAGGAGCTCCTCAAAAGTCTCTTCAATTTTCCAAATGAGAACTTTAGTTTCTTGATTTACTGTTATAGTTTTGTAAAGAGGCATGACTTTTAATAGATAATCTGTATTTTTGTATTTGAAAAAATTGCTTAATACAAATATAACATTATGAGTACTAAAACTGTGCCTTATACGGCTTATAAAGTAAAAGATATTTCTCTGGCTGCCTGGGGAAGGAAAGAAATTGAGTTGGCTGAAGCAGAAATGCCGGGTTTGATGTCTTTGAGAGAAGAGTTTAAAAATGAGCAACCTTTAAAAGGTGCCCGCATAGCTGGATGTCTGCACATGACCATTCAAACGGCGGTGTTGATTGAAACACTCACTGCTCTCGGAGCAGAAGTAACCTGGAGTTCGTGCAACATTTTCTCAACTCAGGATCAAGCTGCCGCAGCGATTGCTGCTGCCGGAATTCCGGTTTATGCCTGGAAGGGAATGACAGAAGAGGAGTTTAACTGGTGTATCGAGCAAACCTTATTTTTTGGTGAGGATCGCAAACCATTAAATATGATTTTGGATGATGGTGGCGATTTGACAAACATGGTTTTAGATCAATACCCTGAATTGGCTTCCGGAATTAAAGGACTTTCTGAAGAAACCACCACAGGTGTGCACCGCTTGTATGAACGAATGAAAAATGGAACATTACCCATGCCGGCCATCAATGTAAATGACAGTGTCACCAAGTCAAAATTTGACAACAAATATGGCTGTCGCGAAAGTGCTGTAGACGCCGTGAGACGTGCCACAGACACTATGCTCGCCGGAAAACGCGTTGTTGTTTGTGGTTATGGTGATGTGGGTAAAGGTACTGCAGCCTCATTTAAAGGAGCGGGTTCAATAGTAACTGTTACTGAGATAGACCCCATTTGTGCTCTTCAAGCAGCTATGGATGGATTTGAAGTTAAAAGACTGGATACTGTAATAGGTAATGCTGACATTGTTTGTACTGCAACAGGAAACAAAGATATCATACAGGAACGCCACTTTAGAGCGATGCGTGATAAAGCGATTGTTTGTAACATAGGTCATTTTGACAACGAAATTGACATGGCCTGGTTAAATAAAAACTATGGCAACACTAAAGACGAAATCAAACCGCAGGTAGATAAATATACCATTGATGGAAAAGACATCATTGTGCTTGCAGAAGGTCGTTTGGTAAACCTAGGTTGTGCTACCGGGCACCCCAGTTTTGTGATGAGTAACTCATTTACAAACCAGACACTGGCACAAATTGAGCTTTGGAAAAACACAGATCAATATGAAAACAAGGTGTATGTGTTACCAAAGCATCTTGATGAAAAAGTAGCCAAACTTCACTTAGAACGCATTGGTGTTGAGCTTGAAACCTTAAGAGAGGACCAAGCTAAATACATAGGCGTTACTGTAGAAGGGCCCTTTAAACCTGAGTATTACAGGTATTAAACATAAAAAAAAGAGTCTAAAATAAAAAAGAGGTTATCTCAAATAGATAACCTCTTTTTTTGTGAAAAGAAATAGAGAAATTAGTTCATTGCAAGCATACAATCTTTGTAATTAGCAACGCCTTGATTGAGTAAAGCGAGTCCTTCTTCTTTGCTGGCCGTTGCGTCAATTTTGATTTCTTGGCCGTCTGGGGTGTAAACGATATAAAAACCATCTTCAAAAGAGGAGAGTTTAATCACTTCACCATCTGCTTTAAGGGCAGACCAAGATTGTTCGTCTGGGTTGTAAACCAAATCAAGAGTTTGTCCTTTGTCAACACCATCAATCACATTGATTTGAAGGTGATTTTTTGTGGCAATCATTTGATAGGTGTTTCCATTTCTTTCAACAATTTGAGTTTCTACATCACCTTCGTTCATAGCGATGGGGTTTGAACCAGACCAGAACTCAATGACATTGAAAATGATGACATCTCCAAAAAAGAACAAGCCATAAACAGGGACGATGTTTAAAGCCCAAAAGATAAGGTTGTCTAAAAATTTATTACTGGTTAATCCATCATTCCAGTCTCTTAAACTGTTAAAGGCACTAAAAGATCCCAGGCAACTGGTAAAAAGAATCGTGCTAGAAAGCGCAGTGCAAATCATTAATTTTTTCATATCGGTTTTGTTTTAAAGTTATAGAATGAAAGTACAATATAATTTTATAAAAAAAAAGCCTTTCAATAAGTATTGAAAGGCTTTAAAATAAAATTATATGAAACGAACTATGCCTCAAACGGTTCAATAGAAACGAATGATTTATTGTCTTTTCTTTTTGAAAATTTTACTAATCCATCCACTTTAGCGTGAAGGGTGTGGTCTTTTCCGGCATATACATTCTCACCGGGATTGTGAGTGTAGCCTCTTTGTCTTACGATGATGTTTCCGGCAACGGCAGCTTGTCCACCAAAAATCTTAACACCGAGGCGTTTTGATTCTGATTCTCTACCGTTTTTGGAACTACCAACTCCTTTTTTATGTGCCATTGTATTGTGGTTTTAATTTTTATCTATTTACTTAAAGCTTCTATTAATTCAGCTTTTTTAAGAGCAGAATATCCTTCAAGGCCTCTCTCTTTTGCCAAATCTTTTAATTGAGCAACTGTTAAACTGTTTAAGTCTTCAGAAGCAGCTTTTGATTTAGGAGCTTCTTTTTTTACAGTTTCTTTCTTTTCAGCTTTTGGTGCTGCCTTGGGAGCTTGTTCTTTTTTAGCCGTTTTTTTTGCGCCGGAAGCAACAATGCTTTCGATTACAATTTCAGAAAGATATTGACGGTGACCATTTTTCTTTTGATACCCTTTACGTCTTTTCTTTTTGAAAACGATTACTTTGTCACCTTTAAGGTGTCTGGTAATTTTTGCTCCTACCTGAGCTCCTTCTATAGCCGGGGCGCCTAGAGTGATGTTGTCACCATCTCCTATAAGGAGAACATTGTCAAAAGAAACAGATGATCCTTCTTCTTCAGACAAACGGTGTACAAACACTTTTTGGTCTTTTGCAACTTTAAATTGCTGCCCTGCTATCTCTACAATTGCGTACATAGCGTGTTTTTGTTGATTAAAACTTAATGATTACCTTAGATTTTTGCTCTAAAGCGGGCGCAAATATACATTTAAATTATGAATTTACAAATGGCTAACAATCACTTTTTTGTGAAGTTTTATTTTTGATGTTGGTTCCAGGAGTCTTTTAAAAGTTGCATAAAAGCCAATGTAAGCACAAAAGAAGTTGCTAATCCCATAACGAGAACTGAAACAATTAGCACAAAGGGGCCATTGCTCAGATTAATATCCCAATTTTCGATAATTGTGTTTGCAAAGGAAGGCTCAATATGATACATATAAATTGCCATTGCAATTCCAAAGAGTACGGCAGCAAAAAAACCACTTAATAACCCCACCTGAAATCCTTTTTCATACTTAAATTTTTTATGTGATTTTTTGTAATTAGTGATGGCTAAATAAATTCCAAAACCAAAAATCACAGCGTTGAATGCACTTAGTACAGTGAGAGTGTGCAAATTTAAAAGGCGCAGAATCAAAAAGTAGGCAATTAATAAAAATGTTATTAAAAAGCCATACTTAATATATTGTTTTGTCATAATTTTAAGGTTTAGTTTAAATTTTCTACCCTAATATCGTAAAAATGTATTTAACTAAGATTAAAACCTTGTTAATTTTTAGAGTTTTGTCATCAAAAATTTATCTATGTCTTATATTTGTTAAATAAAGGATTGTGTAACAAACCTTAACTTTTACATACTAATGAATCACATTTCAAATTAATTTTAAATGACTATGAAAAAAAACCTTTTTACCATAGTGTCACTTTTTTGTGCATTTTCCTTCGTTAATGCACAGGAAGTCACTTTTGAAGAGTACACCCTTGATAACGGCCTCCACGTAATTTTACATAAAGACAATACGGCACCTGTTGCTATTACTTCGGTTATGTATCAAGTGGGGGCCAAAGATGAAAACCCTGAACGCACCGGGTTTGCTCATTTTTTTGAACACCTGCTGTTTGAGGGTACAAAAAACATTGAAAGAGGAGAGTGGTTTAAAATAGTCTCTTCTTATGGTGGTTCAAACAATGCCAACACTAGTGACGACCGCACTTATTATTATGAATTATTTCCTTCAAATGCCGTTGAAGTGGGGCTTTGGATGGAAAGTGAACGCTTACTTCATCCCATCATTAATCAAATTGGTGTTGATACTCAAAATGAAGTAGTAAAAGAAGAAAAAAGACTTAGGGTAGACAACCAGCCTTATGGTAATCTTTTTGCTGAAGTAAAAAAACACTTGTTTAAAAAACACCCCTACCGCTGGTCACCCATTGGGAGTATGGAACACCTCGATGCCGCCACTCTGGATGAGTTTCTAGCTTTTAACGAGAAGTTTTATGTTCCAAACAATGCAACACTCGTCGTTGCAGGAGATATCGACATTCCAGAAGTAAGGAGAATGATTCAACAATATTTTGGACCCATTCCACGTGGAAAAGAAGTCCCTCGGGTCAATGTCAAAGAAGAGCCCATTACTCAGCAAATCAATGCTGTAGCCTATGACCCCAATATTCAGATACCAGCCATAGTCCACGCTTATAGAACTCCGGCAATGAATACCAGAGAGGCAAGAGTGCTCGATATGGTTTCTACAATTTTAAGCGACGGAAAAAGCTCCAGACTCTATAAAAAACTTGTAGATGATAAAAAAATGGCACTACAAGTAGCTGCTTTTAACGCAAGTCAACAAGACTATGGAATGTATTTGACTTTTGCATTACCATTAAACGATACATCTTTAGATGATTTAACCAAAGAAATTGATGAAGAAATTGTAAAACTTCAAAATGAATTAATTTCTGAAAGAGAATTTGAGAAACTACAAAATGTTTTCGAAAACAGGTTTGTCAATTCAAACGCAACCATCGCCGGTATTGCCGGTTCTCTTGCTACTTATCAAATGCTCTATGGAGATATTAATCTTATAAACAACGAGATTGATATCTACAGATCGATTACTCGTGAAGAAATAAGAGAAGCAGCTCGAAAATATCTAAACCCCAATCAAAGATTGCGATTGGAATATTTACCTGAAAATGATAAACAATAAAAAAATATCAATGAAAAATAACATACTATCCATCATCGTTTGTTTACTTTTTATAGGAGTTACAACTGCTCAAGTTGACCGAAGTAAAAGACCCGTTCCAAAACCTGCGCCCACAATAAACTTATCTACACCACATACCTTCAATCTTGAAAACGGAATGAAAGTTATGGTAGTAAGAAATACAAAGCTTCCTCGTGTGAGGATTCAGCTTCAACTAGACAACCCACTCTATGCTTCTCAAGATAAAGCAGGAGTTGAATCTATTCTTGCAGCTATGCTGGGTAATGGAACGACAAACATTCCTAAAGACAAATTCAACGAAGAGATAGACTTTTTAGGAGCCAATATAAATTTCGGTTCTCAAAGTGCTTTTGCAAGCTCACTTTCAAAATATTTTGACAGAGTATTTGAGCTTTTTGCAGACGCTGCTAAAAACCCGTTACTTGTTGAGGAGGAATTTCAGAAAGAAAAAGACAAATTGCTGGAAGCCTTAAAAAATAACAAAAAAGATGTCTCTACAGTTTCCAGACAAGTATCTTCTGCACTACTCTACGGAAAAAAACATCCCAAAGGAGAGTTTGCAACAGAAGAAACCGTCCAAAACATCTCTTTAGCAGATGTGAAAAATTATTATGACAACTTTTTCTCTCCAGAAAATGCTTATCTGGTTGTAATTGGCGATGCAACCATTGCTAAAGTTGAAGCTTTAGTGAACCTCCATTTCAAAGATTGGCCTAAAAAGACAGTACTCAATATAAGCTATTCAAAGCCGCAAGATGTTCCCGCAACTCAAATCAATTTTATTGATATGCCCAATGCCGTTCAATCTGAACTGGTTGTTGAAAATGTGGTAAACCTGGAAATGAACCATCCTGATTATCACGCAGTACTTGTTGCTAACAGTATTTTGGGAGGCGATTTTAACAGCTATCTAAATATGAATTTGAGAGAGGACAAAGGCTGGACCTATGGAGCGCGTTCTTCAATAGGAGCCAGTAAACATGTTACAAGTTTTTATGCATCGACCAGCGTGAGAAATGCGGTTACTGATAGTGCAGTCGTTGAAATGCTACGCGAAATAAAAAACATTAGAGAAAACCTTGTAGATAATGACAAACTTGCTTTAGCAAAAGCCAAATATACCGGTAACTTTGTCTTAGCGCTTGAAAGACCCGAAACTATTGCCAATTATGCCTTGAATATAGAAACTCAAAACTTACCTAAAGATTTTTATGAAAATTTCCTCAAAAAAATCAACGCTGTCACTGCTGAAGATGTAAAAAGAGTTGCTAATACTTATTTTAATTTAGACAGAGCCCGTGTTGTAGTTACAGGAAAAGGATCAGAAGTACTTGAAGGGCTTAAAAACATCGACAGAGGAGATGGAAAAATGATTCCGGTATACTATTTTGATATTTATGGAAATGAAGTAGAAGAACCCAATTTTAAAATCGAAATAGACCCTTCTGTAACTGTTGAAACTGTTTTAAACAATTATATAAAAGCCATTGGAGGCAAAAGTAAACTGGAAACTGTAAAATCTGTTTTTACAACGGCAAGTGCTTCCATGCAAGGAATGCAATTGGGTATGGAAATGAAAACCACCTCAGACAATAAAATGTCGCAAGCCATTTTAATGGGCGGAATGCCAATGCAAAAAACAGTCTTCAATGGTGAAACCGGATATACAATGGCACAAGGCCAAAAAGTGGAATTTGACGAAAAGCAAATTCAAGAAATGAAAGAAAGTGCCGGTACATTCCCTGAACTCAATGCCAAAAACGCCTCCCTCAAAGGAATTGAAAACGTTGATGGAGAAAATGCTTATGCTGTTCAGTTTGGAGACAAAAAAGTGAGCTTTTACAGTGCCGAAAGTGGCTTAAAAATCAAAGACGAGTCCACACAAGAAGTCAATGGGATGCCAATGAAATCATCGATTTTTTATAGTGATTATAAAAAAGTAAATGACGTCTTGTTCCCACACACAGTTTCTATGTCTAACGGTCCTATGGAACTAAAATTTGAAGTTTCAGAAATTAAAATCAATGAAGGCGTGAGCGAGGAAGATTTTAATTAAATATATTTTCTAAATCCTTAATAGAAAACCGTTTTGACTGACAATCAAAGCGGTTTTTCTTTTACTATACGTTTTATTTACATTTTTTTCAAATAATTTTGGATATTCCTATATATATATATATTTACACACTGTTTAAACAGTAAAGATGCTCCCCTCTAATTATATCCCCATTTAAAATGTAACTCATGCTGGAGTTTTCTGGCACTTGAAGACGTAGGTTCAATTTTAAATAATATATAATATGGGAAAAAATCACATGTTTAAAAATCAGGATTTTGGTTATTTCTTCTTTTAATCCTATCTTCCTGTCAAAAAGATGATGTCAAGCAAGAATCTTCTCATCATTTTTCTGATGAAAATCTAAACCATAAAATGGTTACTGCAGATGACATACCTGAGGTCATGCAATTTTTAAGGGGAAATTCTTCTCCCAATTTGCATTTTACAATTCAAACAGGTGAGTTGCCTGAAGGGCAAAACAGGAGTGGCGAGCCTGACTTGATCATTTCAGAGCTGATGACAGAACAGATACTGGCAGTCACCAACGAGGCCAACTTGACCAATTATTCCTTTCAATTGCGTGTGGACAACGCGCCTTACTATGAAGGCGAGGTTTCATTTTTTAATTTGATTGTTAAAGAAACCACTGCTGTTGAAGGCTATTATGCTTATATACAGGAATACCGTATGGATGAAAATTGGTATGTAGACAACGATTCCATACTTGATATGCAGACCTATACCGGTAAAATGATTTTTTACACCCTTGAAGGGCTTTATGTGGCCAAAGTAGATTTTTCAAACGGTCAAATTATAGGAGAAGACTTAAGGTCTCCTTGCCCTCCAGACCCTGGTGGCGGATCAAGTGGTGGAGGTGGCTCAGGCAGTGGACCAGGTGACGGGGGCACCGGGGGATCAGGTGGTGGTACTGGTGGAGGAACCGGTGGTGGGGGGATACAAATAATTGTTGTTGGATGTACTTGTGCAAACCCACCTCATCAACCTGGTGAAACGTGTACATGTGAAAACCCGCCATACATTGTAATTGTTTGGGGCGATGAGATAGATGATATCAATGAAACGCTTAGAAACCCTTGTTGTGACCCTCCTTGTGAATTACCTATTGAATGCAATTACCCAAATGGAGACCCTTGCCCTTGCAATGCTACTAATGATGGCTGTTTAGATGAAAATCCAAATGTAGGGGTTATTTATATTAAACCTCATCCACATTGCGATGAATTACTCAAGATAAGCAACCACGCAAACACGAGGAATAAAATCAACCAATTAAAAAATGAGCTCAACTCCGGAATTGAAAAAGGCTTTGAGATTGAAATGCAAAACGGTGAAATTAGTAATTCTACACCCACTAGAGATGGAGAGTTTAATGAATTTATTTATAATTTTCAAACTTTAAACCCCGTCGCAGGCGTACACCTTCATCATAGCAATTTATTTCCTATGCCATCACATGAAGATATACTAACCCTGTTTGATCTTTATGGCAATAGCCCTACCAATTCAAACATACCCACTCATATAATCGTTAGTTCAAAAGGAGTACACGCATTAAAAATTGATGATCCTTCAAAACTGGCAACACTTTTTGTTCAAGCAGCTACAGACCAAGAATTTTATGATGATTTAATGTTTGAAATGCTAAAAACATATGAAAATATAAATCCCATTGTAAACGGCGTGCCAAAAGGAACATTAATCAATAATGAAATGGCTTTTCTTCAATTGATTGAACAATATGATATGGGCATCTCTTTATTAAGGGCAAACTCCGATACTTCCGGATGGGTAAAATTGATATTAAATGAAAATAACAACCTTATCTGGTCTTATGAATGTAACTATTAAAAAAACACGCTATGAAAACGCTATTAATATTTAAACTCTTTTTTTTAACCGCTATCTTCACAATGGCACAAACTCCTATAGTTTCTTTACTTGATTATGGTAATCCATATTACTTAACAGAAGGAGCATATCATAAAGACGTGAACAATGATATGGATAAATTTATAGGCGAGTGGTTGTGGCAGGATGGCAACAACTCGTTGACGATAAAATTGGGTAAAGATGAGATGGTTGAGCGTTTTTTACCTGCCAGTAATATTACAATATTTCAAGATATACTGTATGGTGAGTACCGTTATATAGAAAATAGTGTAGAATTAATAAATACCCTTCCCCAGTTTGAAAATGTAGCACAGCCGTGGCTGCATAATATGAGAAGTCAACATTTAATAGGTACTGACCAATTACCCCAGTGTTCAGGCTGTGCGGCAGATGAAGTAAGAATAATCTTAACTTTTAAAGACCCTAACAGAGATTATATATGGAGTTCTATTCTTCTTAGACATGGTGTCCAGTGGTGGGACCAGCAAGAATATATTATAGCCTTTCTATACACAACCTGGTCACCTGCCGGCTCAGAGTTTAAGGTAAATACAGTTCCCTCCGGCACATACACGCTTTATAAGCAGTAAAATATTTAAACCGCCCCACTAAACCGGGGCGGTTTTTCGTACACGCTTTTTGCTGTTGGCCAGTATCACCCCAAACAAAATCACTCCGCCGGCAACCACCTGTAATAAACTAAACTTTTCACCGTCAATCACGCCCCACATCAAGGCCAAAAAGTGGAATTTGACGAAAAGCAAATTCAAGAAATGAAAGAAAGTGCCGGTACATTCCCTGAACTCAATGCCAAAAACGCCTCCCTCAAAGGAATTGAAAACGTTGATGGAGAAAATGCTTATGCTGTTCAGTTTGGAGACAAAAAAGTGAGCTTTTACAGTGCCGAAAGTGGCTTAAAAATCAAAGACGAGTCCACACAAGAAGTCAATGGGATGCCAATGAAATCATCGATTTTTTATAGTGATTATAAAAAAGTAAATGACGTCTTGTTCCCACACACAGTTTCTATGTCTAACGGTCCTATGGAACTAAAATTTGAAGTTTCAGAAATTAAAATCAATGAAGGCGTGAGCGAGGAAGATTTTAATTAAATATATTTTCTAAATCCTTAATAGAAAACCGTTTTGACTGACAATCAAAGCGGTTTTTCTTTTACTATACGTTTTATTTACATTTTTTTCAAATAATTTTGGATATTCCTATATATATATATATTTACACACTGTTTAAACAGTAAAGATGCTCCCCTCTAATTATATCCCCATTTAAAATGTAACTCATGCTGGAGTTTTCTGGCACTTGAAGACGTAGGTTCAATTTTAAATAATATATAATATGGGAAAAAATCACATGTTTAAAAATCAGGATTTTGGTTATTTCTTCTTTTAATCCTATCTTCCTGTCAAAAAGATGATGTCAAGCAAGAATCTTCTCATCATTTTTCTGATGAAAATCTAAACCATAAAATGGTTACTGCAGATGACATACCTGAGGTCATGCAATTTTTAAGGGGAAATTCTTCTCCCAATTTGCATTTTACAATTCAAACAGGTGAGTTGCCTGAAGGGCAAAACAGGAGTGGCGAGCCTGACTTGATCATTTCAGAGCTGATGACAGAACAGATACTGGCAGTCACCAACGAGGCCAACTTGACCAATTATTCCTTTCAATTGCGTGTGGACAACGCGCCTTACTATGAAGGCGAGGTTTCATTTTTTAATTTGATTGTTAAAGAAACCACTGCTGTTGAAGGCTATTATGCTTATATACAGGAATACCGTATGGATGAAAATTGGTATGTAGACAACGATTCCATACTTGATATGCAGACCTATACCGGTAAAATGATTTTTTACACCCTTGAAGGGCTTTATGTGGCCAAAGTAGATTTTTCAAACGGTCAAATTATAGGAGAAGACTTAAGGTCTCCTTGCCCTCCAGACCCTGGTGGCGGATCAAGTGGTGGAGGTGGCTCAGGCAGTGGACCAGGTGACGGGGGCACCGGGGGATCAGGTGGTGGTACTGGTGGAGGAACCGGTGGTGGGGGGATACAAATAATTGTTGTTGGATGTACTTGTGCAAACCCACCTCATCAACCTGGTGAAACGTGTACATGTGAAAACCCGCCATACATTGTAATTGTTTGGGGCGATGAGATAGATGATATCAATGAAACGCTTAGAAACCCTTGTTGTGACCCTCCTTGTGAATTACCTATTGAATGCAATTACCCAAATGGAGACCCTTGCCCTTGCAATGCTACTAATGATGGCTGTTTAGATGAAAATCCAAATGTAGGGGTTATTTATATTAAACCTCATCCACATTGCGATGAATTACTCAAGATAAGCAACCACGCAAACACGAGGAATAAAATCAACCAATTAAAAAATGAGCTCAACTCCGGAATTGAAAAAGGCTTTGAGATTGAAATGCAAAACGGTGAAATTAGTAATTCTACACCCACTAGAGATGGAGAGTTTAATGAATTTATTTATAATTTTCAAACTTTAAACCCCGTCGCAGGCGTACACCTTCATCATAGCAATTTATTTCCTATGCCATCACATGAAGATATACTAACCCTGTTTGATCTTTATGGCAATAGCCCTACCAATTCAAACATACCCACTCATATAATCGTTAGTTCAAAAGGAGTACACGCATTAAAAATTGATGATCCTTCAAAACTGGCAACACTTTTTGTTCAAGCAGCTACAGACCAAGAATTTTATGATGATTTAATGTTTGAAATGCTAAAAACATATGAAAATATAAATCCCATTGTAAACGGCGTGCCAAAAGGAACATTAATCAATAATGAAATGGCTTTTCTTCAATTGATTGAACAATATGATATGGGCATCTCTTTATTAAGGGCAAACTCCGATACTTCCGGATGGGTAAAATTGATATTAAATGAAAATAACAACCTTATCTGGTCTTATGAATGTAACTATTAAAAAAACACGCTATGAAAACGCTATTAATATTTAAACTCTTTTTTTTAACCGCTATCTTCACAATGGCACAAACTCCTATAGTTTCTTTACTTGATTATGGTAATCCATATTACTTAACAGAAGGAGCATATCATAAAGACGTGAACAATGATATGGATAAATTTATAGGCGAGTGGTTGTGGCAGGATGGCAACAACTCGTTGACGATAAAATTGGGTAAAGATGAGATGGTTGAGCGTTTTTTACCTGCCAGTAATATTACAATATTTCAAGATATACTGTATGGTGAGTACCGTTATATAGAAAATAGTGTAGAATTAATAAATACCCTTCCCCAGTTTGAAAATGTAGCACAGCCGTGGCTGCATAATATGAGAAGTCAACATTTAATAGGTACTGACCAATTACCCCAGTGTTCAGGCTGTGCGGCAGATGAAGTAAGAATAATCTTAACTTTTAAAGACCCTAACAGAGATTATATATGGAGTTCTATTCTTCTTAGACATGGTGTCCAGTGGTGGGACCAGCAAGAATATATTATAGCCTTTCTATACACAACCTGGTCACCTGCCGGCTCAGAGTTTAAGGTAAATACAGTTCCCTC